>Ga0163153_10003965_pt1 | contig 19131 bp, 12 predicted proteins | sample OliLakLV19MP6IB1_FD_148629 | JGI IMG/M metagenome (GOLD analysis project Ga0163153, IMG submission 148629) | Freshwater microbial mat bacterial communities from Lake Vanda, McMurdo Dry Valleys, Antarctica - Oligotrophic Lake LV.19.MP6.IB-1 | ecosystem: Environmental > Aquatic > Freshwater >... | reverse complement strand
CCCACATTCCCTGGAAATACTACATACATCAATCCTGGAAATTTACTGGTTTGATCCAGCTGCCAAACCGGGACGCCAGGAATGATGGGTCCCAGAACCCTGGCCTTTTTTGATCCCAGGGCTTTTGTAACCAGGTCGCTCGACGTAATCCCTCCTTTTGCTATGATAAATCGCGGCCTCACCCACAGTCCTTTGACCAATTCTACTAAAAAATCAGATACCCGGGCATTTATCCCCAGGTTCGTTGCAGAATCGATCCCGACTTCCAACTGACGACTGGTATAGATTACTACCTGATGACCCGAGTCTAGCCAACGATCAATCTGATCGCCGATTTGCGCAGCCATAGGGTTGATTTCTGTTAAATCAAGAATCTTTTTTACATCGATCTCAATAGAACGATGAGTTTCATTTTCCAACAACCAATTGAGTTGAAGGGTAGTTTTGGGAACATAAGATCCCACCACGATTAAAGCTCCATTGATTCTATCGAGGTCTTTTAGTTGAGGGGTAACCATTTTGCCGGATTCCAGTCCGGCCAGGATAGAAACAAAACTGGCAGAACTTCTATATACTATATTCTTTCCCGCTTTGGTAGCGAGCAACATTCCCATGGCCACTACCTCCAGGTCCCTGTAACTAACAGCATTTATAATACAAACCCCTGCGGCTTTACAGCTATTTATTTTTCCGACGACTGATTTCGGGCCAAGGGAGCGAATATCATCCAGAGAGATAGAAATTACGTCAGTTGCCTTGATGTTTCCGTTAGTTTTTTCCTCCACCCACAATTTAAGATCAGCCTGTTGATAACCAAAAACCAGGTCTTTGGCAAAAGGAGTTTCGGATACGGGGACCAGGGTTTCGTTTTCCACTAAATAATGGACATCGTTGATGGTGTATCGTCCGCCCTCGATAAATGCAGGCACTATAACCCGGATGGCATCCCTCCTCTCTAAGGCTTCTGCAAGGGCATCCACTTCTGCAGGAAAATGCCCCCTCAGGGTGGAATCACTCCGGCTGATTACGATAATCTCTCTTCCACTTTCTTTGACGGCTTGATTTAAATTAACACCGATTTCCTTCGTCAGTTCTACCGCCTCCGATTCAACAAGACTTCTTGAATTGGTGAGGATAAATAATATGGATGGTTTTGTTTTAAGTTCTTCAGTGATAATTGCAGTGTCCCAGGAGGTCAGTACAGTTATATCCCGGCAGGTTTGTGTTCCAGTGGGGTCATCGTCAAGTACTATTATGGTTTTATCGCTTTTTAAAAACTCATCCCGTATAGAAGCAATCAGCTCTGGTTTATATTCCGGAGGGAGGAGATTAAGCATTTCTTTAACCTTGGTATACACGGTTCAAACATAGAAAGTAAATGATAAATGGAGAGGATTTTAATAGCGGCGGTTTTTAACCAATTCCATATAAAACGAGTTGGGTACGGCGGATGTCCCGATATTCGGGACACGCCACTACGTACCTCCCAGTATAAATTGCAGAATCTCGTAGCGGCGCGCTTCAGCCGCCGATGCACAAGTAAAAAGAAAGTTTTCCGGAGTAAAGCGGATATACCAAATGACGAAGTCGTCTTATGTGAAATAATTAAATTTTTAAAGCCAAAATATACATTGCAGAGGCTCGTCGCGGCGGCGTCTCGAAGCGACAGCGTCTTTAGGGACAGCCGCCGATGAAAAAGTAAAAAAGGAAATTATTCGGAGTAAACAGATAAATCAGGGAGGCGCGCCGCTAATTTCTTCTTCAAAACGGGTACGGTATAAACAAGTTGGGTACGGCGGACGTCCCGATACTCGGAACGCGCCGCTATCCATCTCTCTTTTTTCATTTCTCCTTTATAAAGCCTAATTTTATTTTCACATATAAAATCCTCCATGCAAATAATCATCACCGGCGGAGCTGGTTTCCTCGGCCAAAAACTGGCCAAAGCCCTTCTTAAAAATCCAATTGAATTTGATGAACTATTATTGGTGGATGTCATTATGCCAGGTGTTCCACATCAAGATGAGCGGATCGTTTGCAAACAGGTCGATCTCTCTGATCCTGGTGTGGCCGAAACTTTAATTCGTACCGACACCGGCTTGATCTTCCATCTGGCAGCCATCCTGAGCAGCCATGCCGAAAAAGATTTTGACCTGGGATGGAAAATCAACCTGGACATCACCAAACAATTGCTGGAAGCCTGCAGGCAAAGGAAACCCGGAATACGATTTATTTTTGCCAGTTCGCTTGCTGTATATGGCGGGTCTCTGCCAAAGGAAGTCAATGATACGACGGCTTTGACCCCAAGGTCTTCTTATGGCATTCAAAAAGCGATGGGCGAATTGCTGGTCAATGATTATACCCGGAAAAATTTCGTCGATGGCAGAGTATTGAGGTTACCCACTATCAGTGTACGGCCGGGCAAGCCCAATTTAGCGGCTTCATCCTTTGTAAGCAGCATCATCCGTGAACCGTTGCATGGAGAACAAACCATATGTCCGGTCGATCCCGGATTAGGCTTATGGTTGTCCAGCCCGGATACCACTATAGCTAATTTTATTCATGCTGCCCAACTCGATCCAGCACAATTGGGCCAATGGCGATCCATTAACCTCCCTGGTCTCGGGGTCACTGTCCGTGAAATGCTGAATGCCCTTGAAAAAGTTGCAGGCAATTCTGCAGTCGGCCTTATACAATTCAAAACCGATCCGGCAATCAATAATATAGTCGGCGGTTGGCCTGGTCAAATCGACAATACACCGGCTTTGAAACTGGGTTTTAAAGCAGACCTTCATTTTGAAGATGTGATCCATCAATTTATCGAATCCGATAGAAGTCAGGTCTGATTTAGCCGTTTTCATTTCCTAGTTTCCGGCGAACCTGGTGTTTGGTCAAGGTGGTCCGTGCTGGATCTACTTATTCCTTTAATTGGACTGGTTGTTATGATGGGTGTATTGACTTGGGAAAAAACAGTTGTCAATAGTCAATAGAAACTAGTCGGTGGTCAACTATCAATAATCCCCACCCGACCCATCCTTAAAATTCTTATTAATCCAGTATTCCCAGAGTACTTTTGTAAATACATGGACTTTGAATTCATAAAGGGCAACCTGCAGCTAAAAGTTATAATCGGTAAACTAATTTTCGGGGTGTTGTATATATTGTGCGCAGGATCAATTTTAAATGCTCAAACCAATGCCACCACCATTTCAGGACTGGTAAAAGATAAACAAACCAAATCTCCCCTGCCATTTGTAAATGTGGTTGTTTTGGTTAAACCAGATAGCGCATTTGTATCCGGCACGGTAAGCAATGAAGAGGGCAGGTTTTTAATATCCAATATTAAACCCGGGGACTATGTGCTGCAACTCTCTTTAATCGGTTATCATACCAAAAAACAAGACCTCTTTATTGGAAGCCTATCTGCATTTTTGGATCTGGCTACCATTGAAATAGACGAGGAAACCCAGGTGCTGAATGAAGTCACCGTTACCGCAAAACAAGACGAGATTGGCGGTAAAATGGAAAAAAAAATATTTTCCATCGATGACAACATAAGTCAAAAAGGTGGTTCGGTTTTGCAAGCTTTGCAGAACCTTCCTGGCATCACCGTAGAGAATGGAAAAATATTATTAAGAGGCAACGATAAAGTGACGGTTTTGATTGAAGGGAAACAAACGGCGTTGACCGGATTTGGAAATCAATCCGGTTTAGATAATTTGCCTGCCTCCATGGTGGATAAAATTGAAGTCATTAACAACCCTTCTTCAAAATATGATGCCAACGGCAATGCCGGAATTCTTAACATTATTTATAAAAAGAACGAACAAGATGGAGTGAATGGAAAGATCGGGTTTAGCACAGGTCTGGGCGCTTTATGGATCCGAAAAGAAAATTTTCCTACCATCCGGCCGCAATACCAGGCGACCCCAAAAATCAATCCTTCCCTGGCTTTAAATTACCGAAAAAAACATATAAACCTCTTTGTCCAGGCAGATGATTTATATACGCATACTTTAAACAAAAATGAATTTGTAACGAGGAGCTATTCAGATGGTACGGTCATCAGACAGCAATTGAAACGAAACCGGAATACCAATTTCTTAAATGTAAAATCAGGTATCGATTGGGCCATCAACCCCCGAAATACCCTCACCCTCTCTGGATTTTTGGGCAGTGAAAAGATAATTGATCGCGGAGATCAACCTTTTTTTAACTCCATGCTGGATGATCGTAAAAGATTATGGCAGTTTTTGGAGGATGAATTGAAGACCACGGCAATGGCCATCCTGGCTTATCAATACAAATTTAAACAGGCCGGTCAGTTGCTGAACCTGGGATACAATTACACCTATCACCGGGAGAATGAAAAATATTTTTTCGACAATATCTTACCCACTTATAACGGTCAGGACGCTTTTAAACTCCTTTCGGATGAACACGTTTCGGATTTAAACGCCGATTTTATCAACCCGTTAAAATCAGGTCGCCTGGAAACGGGCCTTAAACTACGTATACGGGATATCCCAACCCACATGCAATTTTTCCCGGGGATCAACTCTCCACTGGATGTCCGAGCGGGAGGCAAAGCAACTTACCGGGAAATTATTCCTGCCTGGTATGGAAATTACATATTTGAAAACAAACGGTATGAAGCGGAAATCGGATTGCGACTTGAATATGTAGATTTACAATACCAGGTAAATCCAGACCATCCCACCTACACCAGTGATGGTTATCAATATATACAACCCTTCCCCAACCTCCGTTTGGCCTGGAAAATAAATGATCAGAACAAATTGTCTGTTTTTTATAACCGCCGGGTAGACCGGCCAAATGAAGTCGATATCCGGATTTTTCCCAAGTATGATGATGCGGAAATAATAAAAGTCGGTAATCCGGCGCTGCGCCCTCAATTCACCAATTCCATTGAACTCGGCTACAAATCTTCCTGGACCCATGGTTATGTGTACGCTGCCGCCTATCACCGGTTTGCCAATGGAACCATCACGCGTATTTCAACTATAGTCCCCGGCAGTACTTTGATATATGCCATTTTTCAAAATGCTGGTAAATCTTTTAATACCGGTCTTGAAATGGCTTACGCTCAAAATATCACCTCCTGGTATTCCTTTTTAGTAAACATAAACGGATACCGGAATCAGATCAATGCATTTACCATTGAAAACAAATATCCAGTCCCCCATCCTTTTTCCGCCGTTCAACAGGAGATCACTTCCGGCAGTATAAAATGGAACAATAGTTTTCATTTGCCAGATGGGATCGACGCCCAACTCTCCCTTACTTACCTGGCACCCGATTTGATTCCTCAGGGAAAAATATTCTCCCGATTTTCAATGGATTTGGGTATTAAAAAAATCCTCCAAAAAGGCAGGGGGGAATTCTTCTTAAACGCTACTGACCTGCTGAATACCCTGGTTATTAAAAAAGAAATACAGGGGAATAATTTTAACTACGTTAGCCGTGACTATTACGAAACCCAGGTTTTCCGGATTGGGTATAGTATAAAATTTTAAAGCCTTTCTGTCCGATTCGGAATATTTACGGAGTCATTATAACGGTAAAATCCCCAAGCCATACGACTGAAAAATTTTGTCTGCCCAACAAAAACAAACTGGTCCTGGATCCTTCCCTAATAGTTGATCAGCCCATATCGTTGCCAAACTATATGTTGGGTGTTGAGATCGTTGAATGAAAAGAAGTTTTAATTTTATCCGAAGTTTTTTTATGCCCAATCGAAAACAATTTTTATTGTTGTACCTATTTTCACCCGGCATCGTACACAAATTTTCCTGTCTGAACTTTGTAAAACCCATTAAAATGAAATCCTTATTTATCGGTATTTTCCTGTTGTCGATTCAAGCCGTTTTGGCAGATAGCAGCTTAGATTATTGAGTTCACAAAGCTTTTCTACTGGGAATCTTTTGTACATTATACTCTATCTTCTTAGTGCTATTTGTCAGAAAGACGGAAAGTTCGAAAGTCCGAAAGACGGAAAGTTCGAAAGTCGAAAGCAATCCTGAGCCAATAGGCAATTTATGCCATGGGCACCATTGTGTAGCTCCAGTTTTTATTTGCAATGACCGCCCTGCCCATTGATCTGGTCAGTGGTTTATCCCTGATGCTTGGGATTTCAGATATCTTAAAGGCAGCCTACTTAGTCTGGTTTGTTTATAAAATATTTAAATTTTTTCTGGGCCAATTAAAATGGATCAGCGCTATTTTGTTTAGCATCCTGGCATTCGGGACCTTTACGGTTTGGCGATTATATGGGGTACCCGAACAGGCAAAATGGGTATGAAAGGAACTTCAGGCGCGGACGCCTGAGAAAACTTCAGGCGCGGACGCCTGAGAAAACTTCAGGCGCGGACGCCTGAAGAAACTTAGGCGCGGACCGAAAACTTCAGGCGTGGACGCCTGAAGAAACCTTATTTTTATCTTCTTCTAATCCTTAATTTAACCAGCTGTTGGATTTCCTATCCCGTCGTCATTTTAACATCAATATGCCAATAAATAAATACCCCATCTCCCGGAGCCTGTTTTTACTAGTCGGGATGACCATTTTCACCACTAACTGCCAAAAGAAGACAGCGGGAGACGATCCATTTACCGGGCCTGTTTTTCATGAAAACATCCGGAGTACAGAACCCCGTACTGCAGAGGAAGAACGCCTCGGCTTTAAGCTCCCTCCGGGATTTGAAATCCAATTGTTTGCCTCCGAGCCCGATATTGAAAAACCGATCAATATGAACTTTGATGCTAAGGGCCGGATGTGGGTCACCCAATCCTTCGAATACCCCTTCCCCTCCCCTGCAGGGGCCAAAAGCACAGACCGGTTGACTATTTTAGAAGATACCGACCACGATGGTAAAGCTGATCGGTTTACCGTGGTTTCCGATACCCTCAATATTCCGATAGGAGTACTTCCTTTAACAGACGGAGCCCTGACTTTCAGCGTTCCTAACCTTTATACTTTTTCTGACTCAAATCACGACGACAAAACAGAGCTCGTAAAGATACTTTTGGGGCCATTTGGTTACACGGATACTCACGGCATGGTAAGCAATTTTATGCGCGGATATGACGGATGGGTACATGCCTGCCATGGGTTTACAAATCTATCCGTTATAGCAGGGCGCGACGGGGACTCCATCAAAATGACTTCGGGTAATACTTTTCGATTTCGTTTGGATGGCAGCCGCGTTGAACAAACGACTTTTGGCCAGGTCAATCCCTTTGGGCTTGCTTATGACGAACGCGGTTATATCTATTCCACGGACAGTCACAGTTCTCCTTTGTATCAATTGATCCGGGGAGCAGATTACCCTCATTTCAGTAAACCGGAGATCATGGCTTTTGGCCCCGATATGAAACCTTTGGAAACCGAAGCGACAGCCCTCTGCGGGATAGCCTATTATGGTGACACTAAATTTCCTAAAGAATTCCAGGGTAATTTTTTTATCGGCGATGCCCTGATCTCAAGAGTACATCGATATACCTGGGACAATCAGGGTTCCTCTCCGGTAGGAAAATCGGAAACCGATTTTATTCAAAGTGCTGACCCTTGGTTCAGGCCAGTGAATGTGAAACTCGGTCCGGACGGCGCATTGTATGTGGCTGATTTTTACAATGCCATCATAGGGCATTATGAAGTGCCCCTGGGCCACCCCAAAAGGGACAAACAACGCGGTAGGATTTGGCGGATCACCTATAAAGGAGACCATCATGATATCAAAGACCTGACGGTTGCCTCATTGGATGATTTGATCAATACGCTAAAGGAAGATAATATCACCACCCGGATGGCCGCTACGGATCAATTGACTGACAGAATAGGTGTACCCGCCATGGAGCCCTTAATAACCTTATTGGCTGACTCTTCGACCAGTCCCAGACAATACATACATGCCTTATGGGCAATCTATCGGTTGCAGGGTATGAATGATGAACTGCTAAAACAAACAATTAACCAAAGCGATCCTTTGATCAGATTGCACAGTCTCCGGATATTGAGGGAATGGAAGCCCGCATCCGAAACTTTTCATCCCCTGGTTTTAAATGCTTTAAAAGACGGAGATCCTCATGTACAGCGGGCGGCAGTTGAACTCCTCATCCATTATCCTGAATTGCCGTCAGTGGAAGCAGTGCTTGCTATACTTCGTCAAACACCTTCCACAGATACCCACCTGAGGTATACAACCCGGCTCATCCTGCGCAATCTTTTGCGTAATGATGCCTTAATGCAACAAGCCAATGGCAATGAATGGAATGAAGAAGATGCCCGAAATATCGCGGGCACCCTGGTGGACGTAGCCTCCGGGGGAGCAGCACTTTGGCTTGCAAAATTTCTTGAAAAAAACTCCATGCCCAAAGAAAAAACACAACTGGCTTATGAGCAAATTATCAGGCACTTGCCAGAATCTCATTTGGAGACCGTGATCAGACAAGCCAGGACAAAATATGGTGACATCGTTCCAGGTATACCGGTATTTAAAGGAATCAGACAAGGATTAGCTCAAAGGGGAAGTATCAGCAAAGATCCGTTGATGCAACCCTGGGCAGTCGAAATTGCAGAAGGTCTGCTTAAAAAATATCCTGTGGATTCAACCTCAGAAATAAGTATCACTCATCAAAGTTTTGCCATTCAATTGGCTGGAGAGTATAAAATCTTATCCCTGGCTTCTGTTTTACCTGCTTTTATTAATCTAAAAACCAATCCCGACCTCAAAACGTCCGCATTAAGGTCATTATTAAAACTTGCAACGGACGAACGGGCTTTATCCCTGGCCGGAAAATTATTGATGAGTGACAGTTCCAATACGGATTTGAAAAAAAGGATTGCCGCCGTGTTGGGTGAAAATCCCAATGCTGCTTCAAATAAAATCCTTCTCGAAATCAAGGATGCACCTGCCGACCTTGAAGTTGTTATTGCAACTTCACTCGCTTCATCCACCGAAGGAAAAGACCTGTTGTTGTCCCAGGTAAAAAATGGGGCGATAAAGCCCAGGACCCTGATTGATCCCAGGGTTGAAGAACGGATGTTTCTCCGGATATCCTCTGGACAACAAGAAGAATACCAAAGCCTGACGGCGAATATCGAGCCCATCAGCACCGAAAGGCAAGTCCTGATCGATGAGCGCCTCAATGCCTTTAAGTCCTTTCAGGCATCAGCCCGGCAGATTGATACGGGAGCCCGATTATTTAATATCAATTGTGGGATATGTCATCGACGGCAAACCGAATCAGGCATAGGTCCACAATTACATGGTATAGGTAAACGCGGAGCGGATGCCGTAGCTGAAAAAATACTGGATCCCAACCGCAACATTACCGAAGCCTTCAGAAATTATACGATCAAATTAAAAGATGGCCGGGTGCTCACCGGTATCTTTCGCAGTGATCAGGGGGCGGTTGTAGTATTCGGCGATCTTACAGGCAAAGAATTTTCCATTCCACGTAAGGATATCGTAGAACAAAAACCATCGCGCTATACTATCATGCCGGATCATTTTGGCAGTACCTTGTCGCAACATGAGTTTGACATGTTGATGAGTTATGTGATGACATGGTAGATGGAATGAACAATGAACAATGAACAATGATCAATGAACAATGATCAATGAATAATGATCAATGAATAATGATCAATGAATAATGAATAATGAATAATGAATAATGAACAATGAACAACTGATTGCTGAAACCTGACAACCTGAAAGCTGAAAGCTGAAAGCTGAAACCTGACTCCTGAAACCTGAAACCTGACTCCTGATATCTCAAACCTCACTAACATGAAAACTAAAAATCGATCGACCCTATTACTATCCTTAATCTTCCTGGTTCAAATACTCATCGGACAAATACCTGGAAAAGAGGTGAAATTTACCAAACATCATATTTGGGATGAATTTTATACTGAAGGGTCGACGGTAGCGGATGTAAATAAGGATGGCAAACTGGATATCCTCGCCGGTGCACGTTGGTTTGAGGCCCCGGATTGGAAAGTGCACGACATCTGGAAACATAAAAAATTTGATTACACAAAGGGGTACAGTGATTCCTTTCTCAATTTTGCATTCGATGTCAATGAAGATGGCTGGGCAGATTTGATTTGTTTTGATTTTCCCGGTAGGGAAGTCTATTGGTATGAAAATCCTGCGGGAAAAGAAATGTTGTGGAAAAGAAACCTGATTGACTCGGTGGCCTCCAATGAATCGCCTATGGTAGTAGATGTTGATAGCGATGGAAAAAAAGACCTGGTCTTTGGAAATGAAAAATTGGGTCAAATGGCCTGGTTTAGCGCTAAAGTAATTGCTGGTAAAGTCAACTGGGTCAGGACGGCCATCTCAGAAAAAAATGCAAAAGGGGTCGGCCTCTTTTCTCATGGATTGGGTTGGGGAGATATCAATGGGGATGGCATTAATGATGTGATGATCCGTGGTGGCTGGTGGCAGGCCCCTAAGGACATAAAATCATCTCCCTGGATATTTCATGAAGCCGACCTTGGTGAATCCTGCGCCCAGATGTTGACCTATGATTTTGATGCAGATGGGGATGCCGATGTAGTCTCTTCTTCAGCGCATGATTACGGGGTCTGGTGGTATCAGCAGGTCGAAGACATGGATAAAAAAAAATCTTTCATCACGCATACTATCGACAGCAGTTTCTCTGAATCACACAGCCTGGTGCTGGAGGATATCAACCTCGATGGACTGCCGGACCTGATTACAGGTAAACGGTTTTTTGCACATCAGGGCAAGGGGCCCGGTGGCATGGAGCCTGCGGTGTTATACTGGTTTGAATTATTAAAGGATGGTAAACAAAAACCGGTTTGGATCAAACACCTGATCGATGACACCTCAGGAGTGGGTATTCAATTTGTAGTTGAAGACCTGAATCAAGACGGACTGAAAGATATTGTGATTGCAAACAAAAACGGGGTGTTCTATTTCGAGCAGATCTGGAGGGGCAAATAACTTTAGATCAACTTATTCCTCCAATCCGTTTATAAAGGTATCTATCTGAACTGCCGGAAATTTAAATTATAATCGCACACCGAATAAGCCGACAGCGTTCAATGATGGGGCAGGCATTACTCCGTTGGTAAGGTTTTATTTGTTTAATCATTAAAATAGTTTTTAATGATTTCATCCATCATGGCTTTATTCAAAGGTTTGGTCTTAAAAGCAGAGGTAAAACCCCATTCTTTGGCTTTTGCCTTATCCTCCGGATTGTCCGAGGTGGTCAGCATGACCACGATTACACCGGTTTGCAATTCCTTATCCAGTTTATTGTATTCTTCGAGAAACTCCCAGCCGTTCATCCCAGGCATATTAATATCGAGAAAGATCAGATCAATCGTGCTGAAATCCTCTTTTTTCCCAGACTTGATATAAGCCAGGGCGTCTTTACCACTTTCCTTGGTGATGATACAATCGGTATAATGATTGTTCCGGATGACCCGTTCATGAAAAAAATTATCATCCCGGTTGTCATCCACCAGCATAATACACTTCAAAGGGCGTTTCATTCAATTAAATTTGTAACGGTAAAAAAAATGTGGTCCCTTCACCCAACTCCGACTTTACGCCAATTTCTCCTTTGTGCAACTTTCTGTTTTCTATTTACCGGTTAGAACAAAACACACAAAAGAAAGAGGTTCAGAAATTGCATAAAGAAAAAATCCTTTAGGTTGGCACTATCCAGTAATGGGTTTTTCAATTCGCTGTGAAATCTGATCTCAAATTTAGTTGATTTTTATCAAACTCATTATGCAGATGGCTTTTATTTACAATCTGGTCTCGGCTGGATAAACCGCTCAGGTAAAGCGTATTAGATCCATTGGTCAATGGACTATATCGTGAGGTTCGCAAACAGCAACCCGGGGGTTAGATGATAAAGTGAAGTGTATTTCCGTTTGAATTTTTATTTTTAATCCCCGGGGATTAACGGGAGACTCTTCAATGACAACAGCGGTATCAATATAGAGCGTCTGAGCACAATGCAGACTTTGCGGTTAGGAAATGTCATCCGTTTATTTAAACTAATTTGGGATATTTTTTAAAAAGGAAAATTTAATGGAAAACAACAAAATCAATACTGTCATTGTCGGCCTGGGATTTAGTGCGGAGTTTATTCCCATTTACCGTTTTGGAGAAGTTGCACTTCGACCTGAAGAATCTTATACTCTTAACTTCGAAGTTTAACTTCGTCGAAATTATTAAATGCAAAAAAAGTTATCATGACCAAAAACAAAATTAATATCGCTATCGTCGGTTTAGGATTTGGCGCGGAGTTTATACCTATTTATCAAAAACATCCGAACGCCAATATGTATGCCATCTGTCAGCGCAACGCTTCCAAACTGGATGAGATCGGCAATGCTTTCGACATAACAAAAAGGTATACCGATTTTGAAGAATTAATAAAAGACCCCGATGTGGATGCGATACACATCAACTCTCCCATTCATCTCCATGCCGAACAATCCCTGGCTGCTTTAAGGGCCGGTAAGCACGTGGCATGCACGGTGCCTATGGCCACTACTGTTGAAGAATGCCGGGCAATTGTCGAAGCCGTTCAGGAAACCGGTCTCACGTATATGATGATGGAGACCGTATTGTACAGTCGCGAGTTTTTATTTGTCAAGGAAATGTATGATAAAGGTGAACTGGGCAGGATCCAATTTCTCCGCGCATCACATCAACAGGAGATGGCTGCCTGGCCGGGATATTGGGAGGGGTTGCCTCCTATGCATTACGCTACGCATTGTGTCGGACCGGTACTGGGGTTGACCCGTGATCAGGCTGAATATGTCTCTTGTTTAGGATCAGGCCGAATCGACGAACACCTGATACCCAAATATAACTCACCCTTCGCCATTGAAACCTGTCATATCAAATTCAGAAATTCGGATTTATCGGCTGAGGTCACCCGCTCTTTATTCAACACAGCTCGTCAATACCGTGAAAGTTTTGATGTATACGGTTCTTTAAAATCATTTGAATGGACCCAGATCGAACACGAAGATCATGTGATCCATACCGGAGAAATACCAGAACGGGTTAAAGTCCCCGATTATGGCCACCTGTTGCCAACCGAAATTGCCTCTTTTACTCAAGCCGGAGTATATGACGCCGATGATCATCAGCATCTTTCTTTTATCCAGGGAGCCGGGCATGGGGGCTCGCATCCGCACCTGGTGCATCAGTTTCTTAAGGCGTTGGTGGAAGAAACCCAGCCCTACCCCAATGCCCAGCAATCGGCTAATATCACTTGTGTGGGTATATTGGCGCATGAGTCAGCGATGAATGGAGGGGAGATGATGAAGTTGCCGGAGTTTAGTTTTGAATGACCCAGGCATACATGTTGAATTGTTGAATTGTTGAATCGTTGAATTGTTGAATTGTTGAATTGTTGAATCGTTGAATTGTTGAATTGTTGAATCGTTAAATCGTTAAATCGTTGAATCGTTAAATTGTCAGACACCCTATCAACCTCCCCCAACGGATCGGGGCTTAACCTCAACCGTGAGGTTAAAACTTTACTGCAGGATTAATAATTTAGTTTTTCAGTTTTTATATCTTCCAATAATTGTAAAGCAGCCAGATTAGCCGGAAAAGCAGCTAAGCTTTGTTGAATCATTTCTTCAGCCTTCTCATACAGGCAGTTGTTTTTATAAATATCGGCCAGCATATAGGATACGGTTTCATTATCCGGTGCATAGTCTAAAGCGGCCAGGAAGTGTTTAATTGCAGTTGGTGCATCGCCTCTCTTTATGGCCTCGAACCCCAGGTAATCGTCCTGATTTTCGCGACGGACCACAGCACATAAAGGAATACCATTGGCTTTAATGATTTTAATAGTGCCTCTGGGTGGCCAGGTATGGTTAAACAATTGGTTCCGATGCACAAACCGGGAATAAAAAATACCATAATCCCAGGGTTTAGAACTCCGATCATAGTAGTTGGTATAAATCAGCTTGATGTGTTTAGAGGTATCCCTTAAATAGACCTGGGCAGGATACATACAATTTGTCGCAATGGTAAAAGACTTATTTTGACGGTCGATTTTTTCATGTTGGATCAACCATTCAGCAGCTTCTTTAACCGAAAGCATCCAATAATCCGTTTCAAAATTTCCGTATGCTTTTTTAACTCCTCCTAATAATGGGTTGAAATAAACATATTGATAGGGGTGGAGGGAAATGATGGAGAACAGGTTTTCCGCCAACAAACCGGTAAGCAGGAGTGCCGAAAAAAGCCGGAATGCTTTTGAACTAAATGAGGTAAACCATAAATACCATCCCAGGGAGGCTATCAAAACCAGTGAGGGATATACAAACAGGAAATGTCTCCAGCCATCGTGCAGCGCAGATTGTTTATAAATGGCATACAGGACAGGAAAAAGTATCGAAAATCCGAGCATAAAAATTTCCAGTCCGGATAGGTCCTGGTACCTCGGCTTGAGCAATCGGATCATAAAAAACAAACCAACTAATGAAAATAAAGGAATGGTCCTCAACATCCATTCCGGAATGTAATTCCAGGGTAAGTGGTCAGAGCTCATGTGTTGCCCGGCAAACAACACTGAGATGGTGATGGGCTGGTGGGTAAATTCAGTTAATGCTTTTAATGGATTAAGGAGGGGATTGGCAAGGGCATAAGGCCAAAAAACAATGCCTGCCAGATAAGCGAGAAAGCCCACTATCAGCGTGTAAACGCCACTCCGGAACATTGCCTTTTTATCAAAATGCTGAGTACTGCGTGAATCCTGGAATAAAAAAAGGGCTACGAATAAAAAAAGATAGAGGATGAGCAACAATCCACCTGCTCTGGTATTCAATGCGATCATTACCCCCGTGATGATCCCAATCATAGAGCCGGCAGTGGGTTTGGGCAATTCCCTGATAAATTTTGAGATAAAATATAAGGCCATGATATAACCCGCTGCAAAAGGTATATCCTTGGGATTTATCATGGCGTCACCCAAAAACCTGGGACTCAAAAGCATCAAGACCAGGGTTAAAAAAGCCAGGGGCCAGCCTCCTATTTGTTTGCCAAACAGGCTGGCAAATAATATAGCTATGAATCCAAAAACGGCACACAAAACCCTGCGTATGGAATGGTAGGCAGGCGTATATTCATCGGTCAATCCCATGAGTTTATTCAGGGATATGGCGGTCAAATCAAATAAACCACCGTATAAATGCATATTGCCATCCCGTACATATAATGCGGAGGTGTCCTTACCGAAAGAGGAATAATAACTCCATAACTTCTGTGAATAGTTGACCTGAAATTTTTCATCCCCATTGACACCAAAATCCAAACTTATCAAAACCAGAATGAAAAAAACAATAACCGATAAATAGGCAAAATTTTTACGGTTATACAATGAAGTGTTTTTGAAAGAAAAAAAAGAAAGTTTGCCAGAACTGGATTTGGAATGAGGTGCAATATTTAAGGAGGAGGCAGGTGATTTGCGAGTTTCTTTTTTGATGGCCATCGGGAACGTTGGATCAGAAACCAAATGTATTATTAATATTTCGGAGTCTAAGTCCAGGTTGTTAATTCCACAACCATTATTAAAATTATAACGCGTTTTATTTTAGTGAGTTGAATATATTTTCAGCGCTTGCCTTTTGGCGTTTATTAGGGCCTGCTGTTTAAGTTAATTAGACAAGGTTTTAAGTTCTGAGTATGTAGGGGGTGACCAAAAAGCGAAATGAATTAGGGTTAATATTGGTTCGAGGTCTTTAGACATTCGAACAGCCTTAGGCGGCGCCATAGCTTGATATTTAAGCAATGAATTAATTATTTGTTTTTCAGCAAAATATAAAACTATTGCGCCGCCGCTCCACAGTTTCACTGCTGCGGCTGTTTGAAGTCCAGATCGGTCGGGAGAGAACTTCAAGCCAATATCAAACAACTTTTTCCTTTGCCGTTAGCCTTTTTGGTCAGCCCCTAATTTATCCAAATATCAGTATCTCAAGTCACCGAAATAATCCCGAAATTTCGGGATCGATGCACATACAACCCCAAAATATCACTTACAAATGCATGGTTTTAAAGGAATAATCGCCTATTGCCTTGCATTAATTTCAATAATTGTTCTGATATGTTGCTGATTTTAATTGAATTAGATATTTTATCAGCAGGCCCTAATTAAGTCCGGTTCATTTTCTTATTTTGCATGAGTTAAGACCGAATTCTATCCTTATTAACTATCTAATAGCTGGAAATAGCCCGATTCTATGCCATGATGAAGTATTTTAAGAAACTGCTGAGCATCCCCGCCTTTTACCACTATTCCAGGCAAGTTTTATTGTTGGGTATGCCGCTTAAAAAATGGGCTGAATACGGCAATTATAACCATTCTAATGAAAGGATTGCCGATCTGGGTTGTGGGCCTTCAGACATCCTGAGGTATGTCGACAAAAATAATCCTCCCGGGTTTTACCTGGGTATAGATATTTCGGCAAGGTATCTGAAACAAGCTGAATTAAAAGCCAAAAAATTAAACCTGAACCATACGTTTGTCCGCCTGGATCTGAGTCAACTGTCCGTTGATCGGGACCTGAAGACACAATTGATCGGAATTTTGGATGAATTTAAAATCACTACAGTCAATTTATTCGGAGTCATTCACCACATAGACGATCCATCGGTCGTTACCACTTTAAATACTGTTTACGCCGCAGAGACCGTCCAGTCATTAAATACCCAGGATGTGTTGGTCATGGATAACAACAAAATCAATAATTTTTATGCTTCCCTGGACCGGGGTGAATATGTCAGAACGGAACAAGAATATGACGATTTGATGGATAATACAACATGGGATAAAAAAGATAAAATGTGGTCACAGGCTGGGGTAAGCAAGGTAAAATATATACATTATCGGCTCAGTAAATAGAGCTGTGGCCGGTCCGGACAAAATGATTAAAATTCCTTCCCTAATATTTTTTCAACTTCGTAGATCGAATTTATTTTCCCGGAAAACAAACAATAAAAAGAAGGACGGTCGCTACGTTTGACCATTTCCGTAGGACGGGCATCATCCATCACGCTTGATTTTAATTTTGCTTTGAGGGTAAACAATGAATGGATATACTGCATGGCAATATCCGGATTTAAGTATTGTTTTATCTGACGGATCATTTTTTCCTGATTGGATACCGGTTTGGCTATACATGCATTACAGTTGGAAACAAATTCCGGCTGGCAGTTTTTGTTAACCTGTTGACAATCAAATTCCGGCTGCCGGGCATAAGATGATTTATGATGGGTATACAACACTGAAGTCAGGGAGATATGACCCGAATTCCCATAGGGGATAAACGAAGCAAAGGGTCCATCAATTATGGTCAAGCCGGTATGCCACAGTGTCGGTGAATCCATCAAAACAATTTCAGCAATTTCGTACATCAGGTCCAGATCTTCTGTGCCAAAAATGGAATTGATCGTGTTGGTTCCTGTGTAGGTAGCATTGATGACAACAGCAGTTTTTAATTTTTGAAGTTCCAGAGAACCATTAAGGGAAAAGTCTACCTTCCAGTTTTGTTGCACTTTCTCTGCCTGTATGATTTTTGTATTTAACAGCACAGCGATGTTTTTATTGGCTTCCAGTCTTTCTATGTAGAATCCGGCAATCTCGGTTGGGTCAAAGCTGTATTCCTCTGTAAGGTATAAGGCTTCTATATGATCCATTTTAAAAAGCGGATGTTGATGGACTTTGCGAGCCTCGATGTGAACTGTATTACAAAATTGTTCAAACTGGCTGCTGGTAGTGCGTGAGGACGATTGGTCAATGGCATAATAATTTTCAAAACGGGCATTGATAAATTTTTTATGATCCGATGTAAATCGTTGTTTGTATTCCTGGGCCATTAAAGCGGTGGGAATGCTCCTGGGGTAATGATATCCTCCATGCAACCTGCCCTGATTGACCAGGGATGCTTTTGAAAACAATTCGGCTTCTTTTTCGATCAGCCCTATTTTATAGTTTTTTCCGGCGAGATACAGTGCGGTGTAGGCTCCGAAGATTCCTCCACCAATGATGACAAAATCAAATTCCCGCATAAAAGTCAAGGTGAATACCGGATGAAACAATAAGAAATCCAATAAACAGGACCATGCGAGGAAACATCATGAGATCAGGCTCCATCCGGCTTAAATCGTTTTAATTTATTCATGGATTTTAAATATTCCACTGTCAATGGTAGAATACGTACATGACTTCCCACTGAATCCGTCCATTCGACTGGTAATTCATAGACCTTCAGGTTTAACCATTCGGCTACAGCTAATAATTCAGTCGAAAAAAACCACCCTTTGCTTTTTGCCCCACCGGAATACAGTTTTGGATAGACTTCTCTTTTCATAAATTTGAATCCACACATGCCATCTGAAAAATGGACGCCCAAATAGTGCCTGGCGATAAAATTAAAACATCGGGATGTGAACCCCCGAATAAAACTTCTGTCGATGACTACTGAATTTTTTGTTAGCCTCGAGCCATATACGAGGTCATCACCAGCGTCCAATCGCCATAATACGTGTTTGAAATGCTTCAGATCCGTAGCCAAATCGAGGTCCATATAACCTATGAAATCAGCAGTAGATTGATTCCAGGAAGTTTGTAAAGCCAGGCCCACTCCTTTTTCCTCCAATCTCAAATATTTTATCCACGAATAGTCCAGGACTAATTTTTCTCCAATGGCCTGGGTCTGATCGGTGGACCCATTATCTGCAATTATTATTTTCCAACCCGTATAGGAGGACAAATTTCTCTCTATAAAATCGGACAATAGCAGGACATTTTTTCTGAGTATTTTTTCTTCATTTAGTACAGGAATACTTATTTCAAACATAGACTTCTTTCATCGCTATAAAGTTCAAAGTTAAATTTTAAAATATATTACCCTCTGGTGGTATTGTTTTGGATCTATGAAGCTAAATATTATGGGCCGGTTTGGAGATTTCTTCCCGGGTAAAGGCTAAGATTCCATAACTAAAGTCGTCACAGCCCTGGTTACATATTCATAGGAATGTTTAGAATCATATTTTTTTATCGCACAATCCTTGGATGCAATATATTGACTATCAT
>Ga0163153_10003964_pt1 | contig 19134 bp, 18 predicted proteins | sample OliLakLV19MP6IB1_FD_148629 | JGI IMG/M metagenome (GOLD analysis project Ga0163153, IMG submission 148629) | Freshwater microbial mat bacterial communities from Lake Vanda, McMurdo Dry Valleys, Antarctica - Oligotrophic Lake LV.19.MP6.IB-1 | ecosystem: Environmental > Aquatic > Freshwater >... | reverse complement strand
GTACCGGCGATGCCGGTGCTCACGATCTTCGACCGATGGCTGCATAACCACTCGGGCACGGGTGAGCGCGACCGGGTGGCCCTGTACGTGGTCGCAGAGAAGTCCAGGATCTCCCATACGACCCTGGAGACCTGGATCATCAACCCCGAGCGCGTGGGGCCAATCCCGTTCGTGATCGCCGACCGGCTGCTCTGCGCGTGCGACCTGAGTGACGCCTGGCGCGGGCCGCTCGTGGACTACTACTACGCGGTGGACATGAACTGGGGGGTCTGCGAGTGCCCGGGGTGCATCAACTCGTTCTGGGTAGACCCGCACCGCAAGGGCTCGAAGCAACGCTACTGCTCGAAGCCGTGTACCAACGCGGCATCGAGGATACGCCTCGGCAAGCAGGCGGCCCGGGCGAAGAACTACGGCGGCGGCGGGGTCGCGCGCAAGGGCGGCAAGTGCCGTAACGGACACACGAGAACCGAGACCAACTGGCGGACGATGGGCGACGGTCGCGTCCGTTGCATCGACTGCGAGCACGAGGCCAACGTCCGGGCGTACGCTCGGAAGAAGGAAGCAAAGGTGGCGGCATGATGACCGAGCCCGAGGACATGCTGGAGTACGAAGCGACGATGATGGGGCGACCCGTCAAGAAGCGTTCGGCGCAGCAGGTGTACGTGCGAGACGCAAGGAACGTGGAGCACGAGGTGTGGACGCTCACCTACGATGCCTCCTCCCCGGCGCAATCCCAGTTGCGTATCTCGGTCTGGATCGATGGGGAGCAACTGTGGTCGGGGATTATCCCCGGTAGCGTCAGAAGCCTGGCGTCGAAGGGGTGGGTATGACGATTGACGAGTTCCTCTCGCGCGTCGAGGGGGTGGCGACGGCGGGCAATGGCTACGTGTGTGTCTGCCCGGGCCACGACGACCAGGCGGCATCCCTCGGGGTGACCGAGGGCGACGACGGACGCATCCTACTCCAGTGCTACGCGGGGTGCGACACACTGCACATCGTCGAGGCGATGAACCTCAAGATGCGCGACCTGTTCGCGGGCAACTCGGCGACCGACGCGGAGCCCGATGCGATCTACCCCTACGTGGACGAGATGGGGGTCGAGCTATTCCAGGCGGTGCGGCTGCCGGGCAAGAGGTTCCGACAACGACACCACGAGCCTGACAATCCCGACGCCAAGGAGGACGGCTGGGTCTGGAATCTCGACGGCGTGCGCAGGGTGCCCTACAAGCTACCGGCCCTGATCGCCGCAGTGAAGGGCAATCACACGGTCGCGCTCGTGGAGGGTGAGAAGGACGCCGACCGCTTCCTCCTGGAGACAGGCACCTTCGCGACCTGCAACCCGATGGGCGCGGGGAAGTGGAAGCCCGAGTACACCGGGCACTTCATGGGCTGCAAGCAGGTCTACATCATCCAGGATCGAGACGACCCCGGCCGCCGTCACGCGACGAACGTCAAGGCCCAGCTGGAGAGTGCTGGCGTGCCTGTGACGATCCTCCAGGCGAAGAGCGGCAAGGACGCGAGTGACCACTTCGACGCGGGCTTCGACATCAACGCCTTCGTCCGTCCGCGCAAGACGCCCAAGCGGGGCATCGTCACGATGGGCGAGTCGGCAGAGTCGGCGCTGGAGTACCTCCAGTACCGGCCGAACGACCTGCCGGGCTACCCGCTGATCGCGGGAGTCGCGGGCTCGATGATGCGACAGGGACGCCTGTATGCCGGTGGGGCATACACGGGCGACGGCAAGACCACCCTGGCTCTCCAGGGGACGCGCTCGCTCTGCGAGCAGGGGGTCAAGACTGGCTACTTCTCGATGGAGATGAGCGAGACCGACCTGCGCAACCGGCTGCTCGCGCACAAGGGCATCCCGCTCGGGCTCCTGGAGAGGCCGTGGGAGTTGAAGTCGAACCCCGAGATGCTCTCGCGCTACCACCTCGGCGTCGAGGAGATGAGGGAGTGGCCGCTCGAGATCATCTACGACACGCACCTCAAGGTCGAGCGGCTCGTCGAGGAGATCTTCGACCGGGAGTACGAGTTCGTGGTGCTCGATCACATCCACCGGCTCGGCTTCGGCGACCGGCGGCACTTCGAGGAGCAGATCAAGATGCTCACGAACGTCACGCTCGACGCCAACATCCCCATGCTCGTGCTCTGCCAGCTTCGGCGCTACCAGCGGGGCAAGGACATGGCGAGCTACCCGCCCCCCGTGCTCCAGGACTTCCGGGAGACCGAGGTGCTCGGGAACGAGGCGAGCATCGCCTTCGCCCTCTGGCGGCAGCGCGACCAGGAGGGACTCACCTACCAGGGGGACGCCTCGCAGTACCGGGTGCTCAAGAACCGGCACACGACGAGCACGAACGATCAGGCCGGGCACATCGAGTTGCTCAACTTCAACAGGGAAACGCAGTGGTACAGCACGGGCGGCATCTATTCGGAGCCCATCGAGCAGAAGGGCGTCCTGCCGCACACGGACATCTACGAAGGGATCGATGATGATACAGAGTGGCAGTAGCATCCCACAGGGAGACCCGGGCGACGAGAACGACGCCAAGGGCTACTCCCCCAACCCGTTCTGCGATAACCCGGCCTGCCCCTGCCACAGGGGAGACTGGACGCTCGAGCAGACACAGAAGGCGGACGAGTGGTTCGCGCAGCAGGGGGACGAGACGCTGCCGACAGACTCGGAGGCCCGCAAGGGTATCCCGATCACGACCGGCGTGCTCGACTACTTCCCTGCGGCCCTCGCGGCCGTGGCGGCGGTGTCGAAGGCGGGGAACGATAAGCACAACCCCGGCGAGCCGCTGCACTGGGCTCGGGGCAAGTCGATGGATCAGGCCGACTGCATCGGCCGTCACCTGGTAGAGCGTGGCGGCGTCGACCCGGAAACGGGGATGAGGCACTCGGCGCAACTCGCGTGGCGCGCCCTCGCACTGCTCCAGCTGGAACTGGAGGAGGCCGGGGAGGCCCCGCTGGCACGAGGGGCGTACTGATGAACGCAGCAAACCTCAACGAGGACGGTCTGCTCGTGAGTGCGCCCGACTCGATCTACACGTTCTCGGGCCGGTTCATTCGCCCGCTCGACCCCGACCCGGAGGACATCTTCATCTCCGACATCGCGCACGCGCTCGGGAACCAGTGTCGGTGGACGGGGCATGTGTCCAGCTTCTACTCGGTGGCCGAACACAGCGTGCACGTCGCGGCCTGCGTACCACAGAAGTTACGCCTCACGGCACTGCTACACGACGCGAGCGAGGCGTATCTGACTGACCTGGCCCGGCCGATCAAGAAGGCCCCCGGGCTCGGGGAGTTGTACCTCGAAGCCGAGGCTCGGCTGGAGGCGGCCATCGCCGACAGGTTCGACATCTACAACGGGCCCCTCTCTCACTCGCCGATCAAGCAGGCGGACGAGTGGATGCTCTGGCGCGAGGCGCAGTGCCTCCTGCCAGGGCTCGTGCTGCCGCAGGCCCCCGAGGGGTGCCCGATGCCGCAGTGCTGGAGCCCGAGGATGGCTACCGAGATGTTCCACGAGGCGTTCCGCGAGTACGGAGGGAGGTATACGCACGGTTCGTGACATGTACACTTAGAGCAGGAAGCCCTCGTACCGCGCGGAGGGCATCGAAGGCGCGGTGTTCGGACAACGACCGGGAGGTTGCACATGTTCGGCAAGGCCAAGTATCTGCTGGGGCTCTTCGCCCTGGCCCTCGTGCTCGTCAGCGTCACCACGGCGGCGACCGGCGATCAGGGAAGGCGTCTCGCAGGCCCCTTCTGCGTCGGCAAGCCGGGCCTCGCGCCCATCGGCATCAAGAACGAGGCCGGGAACTTCATCACGCAGTCGCGTGCTGGAGTCGTCCGCTCGGTCTCTGCTACCGAGAAGTGTCAGGGTGACGAGATCCGTAAGTTGGGGCTCGCGGTTCCATACCCCAAGTTGGGATCTGGCCCTGTCGGCCCTGCTGGCAAGGACGGGCTCAACGGCGCGCGCGGTGCCGCTGGTGCCACTGGAGTCGCTGGAGCGACCGGATCGGCAGGAGTGACAGGCCCCACAGGTGAGGCGGGAGCGACTGGTGCTGACGGCCAAGACGGGCACGATGGTGTCCCGGGTGCCGATGGTACTCCTGGTCACAAGGGTGACACTGGCGAGCAGGGCCCCGTTGGCCCGGCCGGTGCCGACGGCGAGGATGGATCGGACGGTCTCGGAGACGGGACGCTCGAGATCTGCCTCGCTGGCAACGGCGGCATCAATCAGGCCCCGTGTCACGGCAACCAGAGATCCGTGCGAGTGGTAATCGTCTCAGCCGCGTAGGCGGACGCTAACGGTGGGGCCTTCGGGCCCTGCCGTCGGCGGCGACAGACATTATAGTTTCTCGTAAGAGGGCTTACAGCAATTACAGCTTCAAGGAGGGGGTGGGAACGATGAGAGATCCAGAGAAGCGCAAGGCGAGTAATGCCCGGTACGCACAGTCCGAGAAGGCCAAGGCGACCAAGGCAGCGTACGAGCAGACCGAGAAGGCCAAGGCGACCAGGGCAGCGTACAAGAAGTCCGAGGGTGGCAAGGCGACCAGTGCCGCATACGCGCAGACCGAGAAGCGCAAGGCGATGAAGGCCGCACACGCACAGACCGAGAAGGCCAAGGCGACCAAGGCCGTGTACGCACAGACCGAGTCGGCCAAGGCGACCGCGAAGGAGTCCCAGGCCGCGTACAACCAGTCCGAGAAGGGCAAGGCGACCCAGATCCGGGCCAACGAGAGTCGCATCAGGGTGCAGATAGCAGGGATCGGGATGACCTATCGCGTCCCCCCCGGGAAGAAGGCAGAGTTACGGGCGAGGCTCGACGAGCACCGCTCCACACAGAGAGTCAACTACAGGGAGGCACGAGATGGCGGGTTTCAACAGGCAGTCGCGTGAGCACAAGAAGTGGCTCGCGGCACGACGGGCGCAGTTCAATCTCACCCAGGCGTTCGACCGGATCGACTGGGTAGAGGACGTGCTCAACCCGGAGTCGGAAGCACTGCTCTCGGGCAAGGTGAGCCTGGAGATTGAGGCGCACAACGAGGACGCGGCCAGCAGCATCATCACAGTGACGGTGAACGATGAGACTGATACCGACGACACCATCTAATCCCGTCAAGGGGCAGCGCGTTCGCATCCCCGCGATGAAGACCCACCTCGACATCAGGGAGTTCGAGCACGTCCTCGACTTCGACATCGAGACCATCGCAGCTGGCTTCGCCGATCCCAACTGGGTGCCGCAGAAGATCACCTGCGTGGCCTGGTCGTGGGTCGGGAGCGACAAGGTGGAGTCGACGGTCTGCGGGCCCGAGGGGCTCTTCGGGAACTCGTCTCTGCGGGCCGTCATGCTCGCCCCGCTCCTTGCCGAGATCGCCAGGGCCGACATGGTGACCGGGCACAACCTGCTCCGCTTCGACCTGCCGGTCATCAACTCGGAGTGCATGAGGCTCGGCGTCGAGCCGATCCGCTCGGTGCTCGTGCAGGACACGATGCGGTTCCTCCGGGCCAAGGGGTTCAAGAAGGGCCAGGACACCGTGGGCTCCATGCTCCGGCTGCGCAATCAGAAGATGGGGCTCAACTGGCAGGACTGGCAGGACGCCTACGACGAGGAGGGGTGGGCCGACATCAAGGCCCGCGCCGAGACCGACGTGGTGATGCACAAGGAGATGCGACTCAAGCTGCTTGAGCGCAACATCCTCAAGCCCCCGGTACGATGGAGAGCATGAGCGCATGGGACAGGACTATCGTGGTACATGCTCACCTCGGGTTCGCCGATGAGGCGCAGAAGTGCTACGAGGTATACGCGCCGACGGCGATGGCGGTTGCCGTCACCAGTCACATCTGCGCCCTGTCCCTGCGCCACCCGCCCGGCACCAAGTTCGTGATCGGCCCCCTCTGGGTCGAGCGCATCAAGCAGCACGCCGCCGTGATCGATGCACAGGACACGGGCGGTGAGATGTAGTACGCTCGGGTCTGCCTCCCGAGCAACGACAAAGCCCCGGCCCTCTGCGTGAGGTGACCGGGGCTTCGTTGTTTCATGTGTGACGTGTCGTGTGATGTTCACTGTAACAGTAAAGAACCGGGTAACAGTGAAGAATGAGTGTTCACTGCATCGGTGCAATGTCTCACCGCAGGAGCACGTTATTCCGGCGAACCTCGGGCTCGACCAGCACGTTCTTCCAGGGAACCTCAGCCGACGTAGCCCGAGACGTGGATGTGCCAGTCGTGCGAGGTGTCCCCGGTGCTGAGGGGATGCCAGTGGGGGATCTTGCGACTGATGATCTGCCGCCCCACGATGACGTAGTCGATGTTCAGGGCGACGTGGTTCTCCCACAGCCACTCGGCCGTCTTCCTCGCGTTGCGGAAGCCCCAGCCGAACCGACCGAGCCACCCCTTGCGCCGCATGTCGAACGCGAGCGCGAGCCCGGGTGCACCGTTGCGATTCCCCCAGGAGTGATCCCCCGGCTTATTGGCGTAGGTGCCGACATCGTAGTAGCCGCGCTTGGCGACCATCGAGTAGGCGAGCCACAGCTTCGAGTGCAGGGATGCCCACCCCTGCCTCGGGCGGACGAGGGCCTTGTGCTTGGCGAGGTACTGCTTCTTGAGGGCCTCGTGGGTCATGGTGCCTCCTCGGGATCAGGCACGCGCTTGGCGCTGTCCTTGTACGTGAAGCCGATGAACAGCACGCCGATGGCGTTGGCGAAGAGAAGGATCGCCGCCGTCTGGATGTCCGTGAGGTGGACGCCGAACGCGATCAGAAGACCGAGCAGGGCGTTGAGCGCGGCGATGACGTTGGCCTTCGTCGCGTTGGTGATGCCGGTCATTTGGAACCTCCATGTTGGGTAGTGGGTCAGCCGAGGATGTCAGGGCCGAGCGCGGACAGATTCAGGAGCGTGGTGATGAGGGCGAACACACCTATCACCAGCTTGTCCGTACGATTGAATCGTGATGTCTTGTCTTCCTTGAGCGCCAGGGTCGCGGCGCGAATCCCCGTCTGCTCTTCCTCGACGGTGGCGAGGCGAGATTCCACTCTGGCAAACTCCGCTCGTGTGGGCTGGTTCGTGACCAATCCCTCCAGCCGCTCGAAGCGTGCGTCAATACGTGTGAGTAGCTCCTTGGTCGTGTACGTCACCTTGGCCTCCGTCACGTCGATGTTCTCGGCGGACACGGCTACCTCCCCGCCTTCCCAGAGAAGTAGGCGATCACGAGGATCAAGAGGAAGAGTTCGATGGTGATGACGTAGTGCATCATTGCATCAGTCTACCCTCTCTGTTCTCACCGTGCGGGTTCGATATGCCAGTTCTCCCACGCCATCGGGAACGCCAGGCCGAAGCGCGCGGCGTTGGCGTGCGCCCACTCCAGGTCTCCCCCGATGTCTGCGGCGAACCCCTTGCCGTGGTTGGACTTGCCCGGCGGGGCGACCCACCTGCGGGCCTCGTGCTCCGAGCCGTACTTCTTGAGCGCGGCGGCATACAGCTTGGCCTGGTACTTCGGGCTCCGGTATCCCGAGTTGATTCGCAGTCGCCCACCCGACGCCTGGATCAACGCTGCCAGCCGACCCGCGAAGTCTGATGTGAACCCGCTGACGTTGACGTGCCCCGCGTCGTACGCCGAGGTGGGGATGGGTGACTTCGACCCAGCTGGCGTGGTCATCGCGGCCCCCGTAGTTCCCTCTACGCTTGCAGTGGCGGCGGCCGGCGGCGGCGGCGGCGCGGCGGGCTGGGTTGGTGCTGCCTTGGTGGCCTTGGACGCCTCCAGGAGCGACTTCATCAGCGGGGCGGTCATCGCAAACTCGTCCGTGCTGCTCGACTCCCCGGAGGCGATGCGCCCGAGCCCGGCGAGCGCCTGCTGGCGAACCATATCGGCACCACCAGGCTGTGTCATGGGTACGGTTTGGACTGCGGGGGTAGGGGTCGAACCTACATTGCCGGGGTCAGGGCCCGGAGTCTTGCCATTGGACGACCCCGCATCGGCGGCACCATCGAAACCTCTGACAGGCGTGCCCCCCATCACCTTCGCCGCGTACTTGAGGCCGCCCGAGGAGTCAGGAGAGCCACTCAGCCACATCGAGAGCCCACGAGAGGGATCGCCCTTCCCCGTCAGCAAGAACTGCGTCAGGGGCGCGTACTGCGTTGCGTACGTCCCCTTGAGTGTGCGGGCGAACGCCTGGGCCCCCTGGGCCAGTGAGGAGTACCTCTTGACGCCGACGGAGTTGATCGACGTGGAGCCCGGCATCGAGGTGGTCGTGTTGAGGTAGTTGAACTTCGCGTCGTTGTTCGTGTGGCCGCCCTCGAACGGCTGCCACTTCGCGAGGAAGTCGAGCGCAGGCTGGGTCGGCTTGGCCCCGAGTGCTCGGAGGTACACAACGCGCCAGTCGACAGCCGCCATCACTTCACCCCTCTCTCCTTGATCGCGGCCATGTACTCCGCGAGCCCGGGGTCGATCATCATGCTGCGGATCTCCGAGTACAACTCCTCGGCGTCTGCGGTGCTCTTGGCCTTGATGACTCGCTCGACGAGCGCGTCGTACCTATGGTCGCCCGTTGTCTCGGCGTAGTACGCGACCCCCTTCTTCATGCGCTCCATGATGTCGCCCGGGGTGCGCCCGCTGATCGAGTCGAGGTGCGTCTTGTGCGTCAGGGAGTCGAGCACGCCCTGCGGCGGCGTGGGGAGACCGGCTTCCTTCGCCTGCTCGGTGAACTTCTCGACCTTCTTCGGCGCGTTGTCCTTGGCCTTGTAGGTGCCGAGCCCCTCGCCCAGACCCCCGATCCCGTACGCGCCCATCGCCCAGGCGAGCCCGTTGATCCCGCCGTGCTTCTCGTGGTACACATCCCTGGCGTCCTGGACGAGGAGCGGCACGAAGTTGTTGGCGAGGATGCTCTTGACCGTGGTGGGTTCCCCGATTGTATCCTCGCCCTCGATGATGTTGGCCAAGATGGCCGTAGGTGGGGCGAACTTACCCCGGACGAAGCGCGTGATCTCAGTGAGGGAGTTCGCCTGGCCGAAGTCGGTGCCCAGCTTCGTCTTGTCACCCGTGGTCGAGGAGATCTTCGTCTGGGTCAAGAGCACAGACGCCAGCTTGATGTACTGCTGGAACCCCCCGGCGATGTCGATGCGGGTGTCGCCCAGGCGCAGCTTCCCGAAGTTGGAGTTGCGCGGGTCGATCTCCACGTCAATGCCAGGGATGCGCGAGATGAGGAAGAGCGTCGAGGAGACGAGCCCGGCCGTCGCGAAGAGGCCACGCAGGGCCTCCTTGCGCGCGGGCCAAGACAGGCGCATGTACCACGTAGGGTCGAGGTAGTTGAGACGGGAGAGCATGAGGCGCGGCGAGAAGAGCATGGTGTTGAGCGCGGGCATGAGGTGCTCGGCGCGCTGGTTGATTGTCCCCCGGCCCGTGGAGGCGTTGATGACCTTCCCGATGTCCGTGAGAAACTCCTCGTCGTTGATGTCGAGACCCGCCTTCATCCTCCCACGGATCTGCTGCTTGAACATGTCCATGCGCATCTTGTTGAGGAACGCCGTGTAGGCCCGGGCCGAGCCCTGGATGATGTGTCCCGGCTGGGGGATGTTCTCGGAGATCCACAGCTTCGCGGCGTAGTCAGACTGGAACGCCTCCTCGTGCATTCGGATTCCCGCCCCTTCGGCCACGTCCGTGAATGAGATGTCCGCTGCGAGCGCGAGGTTGTAGAGGGGGTCTTCCTTGATGTCCTGGGTGACCCTCTTGTAGTAGGTGGGGCTCTTCATCGCCTTGAGCATCGTCGGCCACGACTGCGCCCAGAGAATCGGATGGGACGCACCGGCCACGAGAGACTGTCGGCCCACGGCGCTCAGGTCTGCCGTCGCCATGATCGTGCGGGGGACGTTGAGGATGTTGAGCACAACATCGCCCCATCTGTTAGCCGTGTTCCCGACAATCGAGATGGCGTTCTGCTTTCCGAACACATGCTCGATCAGGCGGATTTCGCTCGGGGTGGGTACGCGATGGTCTTCCACTGCCCTCGTGAGCGAGTCGTTCAGCCTGATCTTCTGGAACGGGAGCAGCGTGTCGAGTTGGTTGACGTGCGACTTGAGGTGCCTGAGCGCGTCGGCGTCGAGCACCGTGAGACCCTGGAAGTCGATCTTGAAGTATTCCCCCTGCATGGCCGCCTTGGCAGCTGCCATCGCCTCGTCGGGGTCGGCGATTGAGCGCAGGGCGTGGTCGACCTTCGCCGAGCGCGCGCGGGCCTCCTCTCTGCGCGCGGCCTTCTGCACCCCGAAGCGCGTCCGGGCACCCTTCATCCCCTCGCGCACCTTCTCCTCGGGGGAGAGTCGTTGGAGGACTGCCTCCTCCACGTCCGAGACAAGGACGCGACCCTCTACCCCCGTGCCCTTGATCTCGTTCAGCTGGATGCCGTGGGAATCGGCCAGGGCCGCCGCCGCCTTCGAGGAGTTCGCCAGGTTGCGCACCTGATCCTCTGGGGACAGGGGCTTCTCCTGGCCGACTGCTCCGAACAACTCTTCGGGCGAGGGCTCGTCGGCCCCCTCCTGGAAGAAGGTGCGGCCCCGCTCGTCCTTGTGTACGGGGCGACCCTCGGCGACGGACTTCGCGACCTGCTGCTCGCCCAGTCGGGCGTTCTGGAAGTCGGCCGACATCTTGAGATCGTTGTCGGTCGCGTACTTCCGAGCCGCGTTGTGCAGGGCGGTGGAGATGCCTTGGCCGCGGCTCTCGGGAAGCACGTACGTGCCAGCGAGGTGCATGGTGCCATCTTCTTTCACTGTCCCGTGCATCGCGCCCTGGAGTTTCCCATCGGCGTCGTTGATGTGAAGGTGGAAGGGCTGCCCGCCCTCGCCCGCAAGGGCCTGCTCTACCTTGTCGGTAGTGGTCGGGCGACCGTCACTCAGGAACGTCGGCGTCAGCCCGCCCTCCACGTCCACGACCTTGTACCCTGGGTCGTCCGCCTTGTTGATCGACCCCTCCTGGGCGAGCCAGGCCGCGCCCTGCTTGGCGGCGAAGGCCGGGTCGCTCTTCCCCTCGCGCGTGAAGAAGGCGTCGAACACCTGCTTGAGTTCGTCGCTCACCGCGCCGCCGGGCACGTCCGAGCCCTTGTAGATCCGAGCCATGTCCACTGCGATCTCGCGCATCGCCCCGGCCAGTTCTGCCGTGGGGGCATCGCCTCGTAGCAGGTATCGCTCGAAGCTGCGCGCCACGAACTCGTCATAGCTCTCGCCCGTACGAATCGCCGCGTGCGCCGCCTTGAGAGCATCGCGTGCGGCCACCGGCATCGCGGGCTCCAGTACGTGCGCCAACTCGTGCATGACGGTGCTCACGTCCGCGCCCTTGTAGAGGTGCAGTTCGTGCGTGCCGTCAGCGTGACGCCGCACCAACCCCTTGATGGGGTTGCCCGTGCCCTCCTGGAAGAAGTTGGAGGGGTCGGGGGAGTTGTTGGCCAAAGTGGCATCGTAGGACAGCTGGCCGTACGCCTGTGCCTCGGGGGTGTCCGGGTTGTCTCGCGCCCACCGGCCGAGGTTCTTCTCAGCCTCGCGCGCCTGAGCCTCGCTGATCCCGCCGTTCTTTCGCAGCTTGCCTCCCCACATGACGTGGGCTCGCTCCAGGAGCGACTCGTGCTCCGCGCGCCGCCCGGCCAGCCTGTACGTCTCGCGATGTCCGTCCTTGAGCGCGTTGGCCGCATCCTCCTCCAACCCTGTCGGGAGAGAGGCGTCGGGGTTCTGCCGGTCGAAGATGGACAACTGTCCCTGCTCGCGGCCGAACTGCATCGCCTCGTCGTGCGTGTCGAACAACCTACTCACGTCGAGGTAGATCTGATTGTCTTCCGGGTTGTTCCAGCCGCCGATGCGCAGGGAGGAGTCGGAGCGCAGGAGATCGAGGTGCGTGGTGCGGTAATCGAGGAGTGCGCCCTGCGTAAGTGGAGTGGCATGGCGCTGCTCGTAGGCCCCGTAGGCCACGATGAACCGCCCCTTGTCAGGAGCGATCTGCACGTCTGGATTGAGACCAATCGTGAGCGTGAAGCCCGAGTCCGGCGAGCGCGATGCCTCGATGGCGTCGTTCACGTTGGAGAGGAGGGGCTTGTCCGTGGTCTTGGCGGCTATGGCGTCGTCCAGGCTCAACTGGGCTGGCCGGAGCGCCTCGGCGATCTTGGTCTCGCGATGCGCGAAGGCGTGCGAGAAGTCGAAGCCCGCGCTTTCGAGGGGGGTGCCTTCCACCTCTGCCTTGACGCTCGTCCAGATCGCGGCCTGCACCTCTTCCGGGCTCCACCCGAGGGAGTCGCCGACGATCTTGTTTGCCTCCTCCATGAAGTGATACATCGGATCGGTGATCGTCTCATTCGGCTTGCCGACGTTGACCGTCTCGACGCCGAACAGAGTCTCGCGCTCCTCGGTCGCGTACTTCTTGGGGTAGCGAAACGCCCGGCGCATCCAAGTGTCCATCGTCCCGAACTTCTCGTCGCCGAAGAGGGCCTTGTACCTCTCGGGGTCGATGTGCTGGAGGAAGTTGCGGTAGAAACGGTTTGTCTTGAGCCCGTTCCAGGACTTGATGTCACCCTTCTCGACGAGCAGGGCGGGGTCGTTGAACTTGCCTTCCATGATCTGCTGCGCCCGGTAGGTCTGCCAGTCGGCAGACCCTTCCTTGAGCACGCCACCCTTGCCCTTCTTCGAGATCGACCAGGCGTTGCCGATCTGCCCCGTCTCCTGGTAGTCGTTGTAGGCGTTGAGCGCGCGGTCGAGGTTGTTCCAGGACGACTTCTTCGAGTACACCTCTGCGCGCGGCGAGTACACGGCGATCAGTCCGGCGATCTTGTTGGCCTCGTCCAGGTCGCCGCGCACGAAGTGAACGATTGCACGCGACGACTGCTCATACCACCTGCGGTATGCAGCTGCCTCGATGGCCCGTGCGCGCAGTTCCACCAGGAGGGCGTTCAGCTTGCCCGGGGTGTTGAACCCCTCGGGGAGGGCGGCCCTGTGCTTGCGCGCGAGGCGCGCCGCCTGCTTCTTGACGAAGTCCGGGCTCGGCGGGAGCATGAACTCCTCCGGGGTCGCCGAGAGGTTCTGGATCTCGGGGCGCTCGCCCTCCTGAGCGAAGGCGTGTCGCCCGGTCTGGATGTCGTCGGCGGTGACGCTAACGTCGTGATACTCCGAGTGGGCGAGGAGGGAGTCCCATGCCTGCTCGGGTGTGTTGCCCTCCTTCACCTTGGCAAGCGCGGCCCGATCCCACACACTGAGCATGTTCTTCTGCTCGCGCTTGGTGTAGCTCGCGTCCGTCATCGTCTGGATGAACCTCTGTCGACTCGCGCTCGGGAGCATCGCCCCCAGGTCTGCCCTCTCTTGACCCTGGCGCGCGCGGCGAAGGATCGGGGCCTCGCGGCGAGCGGTCTTCATCTCCACCACGGCGGCGCGCGCTGCTGTGAACGAGTCGAGCACGCCCGCGTCTGCCGCGCGCGCGGCGCGTGCCGCGCGAACACCGGCAAGGATAGGACGCACCATTACACCAGGAGTCCAGATCAGGGCTGCGTTGATGGCATCTATGGCCACGTCGCCTGCGCCGAAGTTGCCGTCTCTGATCCCCCTGGCCGAAGCCACGCCGGGGACGCCGAGCGCCAAACCCTCGATCACTTGCTGTCCGATTGGGTGGTTCTTCGCATACTCGGCCCGGAGAACATCCTGGTCGGCGGTCGATCCCGAGAGGGCTTGGAGCGCGGGCCCATCTGCGGCAGCTTTCGTAGTCTTCGCGGTGTGGGCATCAGTGTAGATCGGGAAGTCGGAGATGTACGCGCCCGGCTTCTTCGGCGTTCCAGGCCCGACGCGCGTGCCGTCGAGGTTCTTGAATCCACCGACGCGCCCGGCTTCGGGCTCCCCCTTGTAGTTGGGCTTAGACCTCTCGGTCGTGGAGTGGATCGGCTCGGGCTCCAACGTGTGAACGGGAGCGACCGGCGTCTGTATGCCCTGAACGAACCCGCCGCCGTTCTTCCCCCAGATCGCACTTTCGAGGTCGACCTGATTCTTGGCTGCCGCCTTCGATGCCTTGGGACTCGCGACGCCGTAGTTGCGCTCCTTGCCCTGATGGGATAGCTCCCACGCCTGTCGCGTGTCGTCGCCGAACTTCCCGTCCACGGCGATCTTGTAGCCCATCGCCACCAGCTTGCGCTGGATCGAGAGCGTGTGCGCGTGCTCGCGCGCGGCGGCCTCCACGTTCTCCCGCACCGGCACGACCGGCATCGCCTTCTTCTCGGGCCTGGGCTGCGGGCCCTTGCCCGGCTTGTACGGAGCCTGCACCACCGTCGGCTTGATGACCTGCGCGTTGTTGAACGGGTCGAACACGACGGGCTTAGAAACGCCAGAGCCCGCCCCCTTTCGAGGAGCGGGCTGGACGATGGGACGGTTGGCCGTCGGGTTGCGTGGGCGCTGCCTGGGAGGCACTTACTTCTTCCATCCTGCGCGGGCAAGGGCCTGGTTCACGATAGCCATGACCTGCTGCCGCGAGTAGGAGTACCTCGACATCAGGCCATCGCCGTCGATCTGGGCCCAGACCTTCGTCTGCGCGTCGGAGTAGCTGGCGGCCCCACCTTCTCGCACGGCGAGGGCCGGGTTGTTCGTGGTGCGGACTCCCCCGGGAGGGGCCGGGAAGGTGCCCTTGACATCGGGGCGGGCGACGAACTTGCCTGGCCCGTGAATAAGGCCGGGCTTGGGGTTCGGCTGCGGCTTCCCGAGCAGCGTGGTCGCATACTTGAACGCCCCCACGCGCGCGGTGCTCGTCGCCTTGGCGCGGTTGACCGCTGCCGTCTGCTTGGGGTTGGTGGCCGAAGTCTGCTTGACCTTGATCGAGGGGTCTTCGCTGCCGTCCTTGTACACGATGTGACCGAGCAGCTTGGACGCCGACACGTCGATGGTCTTCCCCTTCGCCGCGGCGGCTTTGGCCGCGTTGGCTGCCTTCTGGGACTGGAACTCCAGCGAGGCCCAGCGGATCTTGAGCCCCTCGGTCTTGTAGGCGTCCGACATCCCAGCGGCCTTCAACTGCGCCTTGAGCGCAATGTCCTGACGCCGGTTGTCGGCCTTCGTGTTCGTCACCGAGAGGCGGTAGTTCGCCTTGTCCACCTCGTAGGCGTTCAACTGCTGGATCGCCTGGGCCTTGAGCCCGGGGAACTGCGCGGCCAGCTGGATCAACTGCTGCGCGTACTCGTCGTTCGTTTCGCGAGCCTTCGCCATCGCCGCGTCGAGTTGCTGTCGCCCGGCGGCGAGGGGTAGGGCCGCAGTCTCCGCAGCGAGCGCCTGGTGCGCCGCGCCGCTCTCGGCCAGGGATGAGGCCGGGATCTGCCCCTGAAGCCCGTAGAGCACGTCCTGTGCAGCGTCAGCGTTGGGCCCAGGGCCGCCCTGCTGCCCCTGTGTCGCGAGGAACGCCTGATCCTCGGCCGACCGTGCCCTGATCGCGTCCCCGACTCCCGTGGCCATGCCGAGCCCGAGTTGCCCCTGCTCGACCGCTGCACGCTGGTAGCCCTCGCCCACCTGGGGGGCGATCCCCTGGAGGATGCCACCGGCCGCCGCCGAGAAGCCAGTGATGGCCCCCTGCTGCGCGACAGACTGCGCTGCGGCGAGCGCCTGCTGGCGACGGATCTCGTCCTGCTGTGGCGTCAGGCCAGCCTGCGCCAGAGTCCCTGCCTGCGTGCTGATCTGCGCCGCCGTGCGGGCCGCGAAGGGGTCGACTGGAGCACGGGGGGCAGGCGGGCGCGGCTTGGTCGCGACAGGATTGTACGGGGCGCTCGGCTTGGGGGCCGTCTTGGCACCGTAGTAGCCGAAGCCCTCCTTGAAGTGCAGGGTCTCCCCCGCCTTGAGCCTGACCGTGTTTCCCTTGTTGGCTCCGGGCTTGCTGCTGTTCGGCTTGAACGTCTTGAAGCCGAGGGGCCCCGGAGGGCCGTTGGGGCCAGGAGACGCCATCTCAGTACCCCGCGAGCGGCGCGAAGAAGTCCGGCGCGGTCGCACCGTCAGCTATGGGCTGCTGGAACGGCTGCCCGTTCGAGCCGTAGAGGGAGCCATCAGCCCCCTTGTACACGGCCGTGCCGTACTGCGCCGAGGCGACACCATCGTACTGCGCCGTCGTCGGGGCCGAGGGCCGGTAAGCCGGGTTCTGGAGCACGTTGCCCTGAGCGTTCTGAATGGCCGCCGCCCGGTCGCGCGCGTTCTGCGAGAGCACACCCGAGTAGGCCCCGAGCGCGCCCTGCACCTGATTGCCGAAGATGTTGCCCGCGTCGTACTGCTGCTGGCTGTGGCCCTGCGCCAGCTGGTCGGAGCCGTAGTTGAGATCGCCCGACTGCAACGCTCCGCGCGCGGCCAGCTGCGCCCGGAACTGGCGCGTGCTCTTCTCATAGTTGCCCCGCAGCTGCGCGAGGGTCGAGTTCGCGTTCTGCCCCGCCTGCGCCTGGGTCGCTGCGTCGATGTCCCCGTAGGCGTCCTGGAAGCCGGTCGGGGTTCCGCCGTACTGGATCACGGCCGACTGCAACTGCTGCTTGCGCTGTGCTCGAGCTAGGGCCTCGGCGGTCGTGGCCCCCTGCTCGCCAGCCTGGTAGCCGGGGTCGGCCCTGATGAGAGCGTTGTAGTCAGGCGTGTAGCCCGCGTCCGTCGTCACCGATCCCGGAGCGGGCGCGGCGGCGGCGACCGGAGGGGGTGCTCCCGCCGTGCCCGGGCCCTGATAGGGGTTGTCGCCCACTGTGTCTTGCCATGCCATGACTCTACCCTCCTTGTGTGTTACGCATACTGCCTGAACGTGATACCCGACAGGGAGAAGTACGTGTTGTTGCCCACCGTCGCTTCAACTGTGCCGGAGATGGGGTTGACCGTGCAGACGCCGAAGGCCCCATTACTCGGGACGGCGAAGAGGTGTGCGTACTCCGGCCGGTAGCCCGCCGGGAGTGTGAAGATCGGATTGCCTGTTCCTATGACCCCCGACTTGACGATGCCACCGAGATGCACGATCCCCATGTAGTCGATCCAGTAGCGCGCGGGCTCGTTCGCGCCGCCGAAGTTGACCCATGTCCCGCCGAAGGCAATCTGCCCCGTGACGCCGACGAGGTGAGGGTTCTCTATGACCGGCAGCTGCGGCTTGAGCACCTGGAAGTTCACGTTGCCGTAGAGCGCCTTCGGAAGCCACGCCACGAACGTGTCCGGGAAGAGGGCTGGGTCGGAGAGAACCCTGTTGACGAGGCCCTCGCTGGTCTTGGTGAGATCCGTCCCGGCGGTGCGGCGAGTATCCCCGCCCCCAAGCCCTGTGTTCTTCGCCATTACCGCGTCACTTCCTGTGGGAAGCCCTCAAGTTCGACGCCATACATCCGTGTATCAGCACTCGCGCCGACCTGGGCGAACTTGAGCCCCACGCCGATGATCTGCTTGGCGATCTTCGCGTGCCTGCGCGCGATGGTCAGCGTGGTCGGGAGGTCGGGGGTCAGCGTCGTGTAGGCGGCCCCCACCTCCGGCGTAAACACAGCAGATACGCGCAGAACGGGCGATGCACCGGCCGTACGGATGTCGTACGTAGAGTAGACCGAACGAACCCGCTTCTTCTGGGCTCGGTCGAAGGTATAGAACGGCGTCTCCAGGACGGGCAGCACGGCCGCGCCGTCGGCATCAGCGGCGTACGTGGAAGAGGGAGTCCAGAGCGTCGAGATCTTGCCGACGCGGGGTGAGGAGGTGTGCGCGAAGAACAACTCCTCGTCGCCCCCGTAGAGCGCCGTGCCCGGGCCCGAGTAGAAGCGGGCGAAGTTGCCCGAGGGGATGTTCGTCCATTCTGTGAAGGTCTTGCGCGACAGGTCGCAGACGAACGTCGTGACGATGGCCCCGGCGGCGTTGCGGATCGTCAGCACGTAGTGGTCGCGGTAGACGCCCGCCGTCGCGCTCCACCCCGCCGTCACCGAGAAGCCAGTGACCTTCTGCCGGTAGTAATTCGAGATCCCGGCCGCAGCCGTCAGGTCGGTAAGCGTGGCCCCGTCGGAGATCCAGATGCCCGTCGGGTTGGCCCACACGGCGTAGTTTCGCCATGCCAGCGCGGTGCGGCCGTCGAAGGTGCCGGTGCCCGCGAAGAGCAGGCGGCGCGTCAGGTTGCCTCCGGGCGGAGGTGTGTCCCCGGTGAACGAGTAGCAGTTGTTGTAGCCAAAGACCAGCTGCGTGTTGAGCAGCGGTACTCCGGCCACCACCTCCTCGGGGAAGTCGAACGTCGAGGAAGTCGCACCCGTGTACACCCAGGTCTCCGGGAGCCCCGCGCCCGAGAACGCGACCCGGTTGTTCTTCAAGTCGTAGGTGCCGCCGGTTGGGTCGTAGTAGTTGGCGAGCACGAGGTAATCGCCCCACGACCATCCGACGCGCGCTCGCGGCGGCACGCCGCCGAGGGCCTGCGACTGGTAGACGAGCGATCCCGTGTCGAGGTACTTCTTGGGGACTCGGTGTGTCTGCGAATAGCCGGGGAGGATGATGCCGTAGGTGTATGCCCCCGTCTTGTGATAGAAGATCGGCCACGTCGGCACGATGGTCGCATCACCCGTGTCCGTCACGAGCGCGCCGCCCGCTCCGTCGAATCGCTTGAGTTGGTAGACCGACCCCGCGTTCGAGACGGCGACGAGGTGCCCATCGCTGGCGAAGGGAAGGAACCCCAGGGCCGCGACGGACGCCGCCGTGCCGCCGAGCGTGCTCAGAGCGGGAGAGGCGTAGGCCCACCCCCCGCGCTTGCGCAGTGGGGCCTCGTACTGCGGGAGCAGCCAGTCAGAGAGGCGAAAGGCGGCGTTCTTGGGCAGTTCGTCGCGCGAGGCGTCAGACTGGAATCCGAGATCGAAGTTCCTGGCGACCTGTACGAAGTCCATCAGCGAGAGTAGTTCGGGTAGACATCGTTGCGCTGCGGCGAGTTGTCCCGGTCGGGGTAGCCGACCTTGCCCGGGCTCAGGCCCCGGCCCGCCTTCCTGCGGTGCATGTCGCGGATCTCGGTGCACCGTTCGACGTACTCGGACTTGTAGGCCGCGCCGGAGGCGTACGCCTTGCCCCGGTAGAAGCCCCCGCCCTGCTGGTTGAACTCGGCCCCCCGCCAGATCATGTACATGAGGAGCGCGTCGTGATACTCGGTCGGGATGCCGCCGTAGGTCGCGCTCGAGGGGTCAGCTGTGTC
>Ga0163153_10003963_pt1 | contig 19136 bp, 24 predicted proteins | sample OliLakLV19MP6IB1_FD_148629 | JGI IMG/M metagenome (GOLD analysis project Ga0163153, IMG submission 148629) | Freshwater microbial mat bacterial communities from Lake Vanda, McMurdo Dry Valleys, Antarctica - Oligotrophic Lake LV.19.MP6.IB-1 | ecosystem: Environmental > Aquatic > Freshwater >... | reverse complement strand
TGCGGCGCTGGTTCTATCATAACGATTCCGCCGAAGCAGCGGGAATCTCCTTGCATTCAAGGCCTTAAGCCCTATACTTCGGCTGTCAGGGGAAATGCCGGCACTTCGGTGCGGGCTGCTCCACTGAGTTTCTAACGGATGACTTGATAAAGAACAGTTCGGCCTGGCCGGGCGGTTCGTTGGCGAGTAAGCCGGCCTGGCGGAGCACCTTTTTGGGTACTCCGCCAGGCCGGCTTTTTTTGTGCTGTGACGTTGGAAGCAATAGCGAACTCCCATGATGAAGTCCACCACGGATCCCCCCAGTCCTTCGATGGCAGAGCAAGTTGCGTTAGCCGACAGTACGTTTCAGCAACAATGCACTGGCCGTGCACCCGCATCGGTGACCGTGGTGCTGTGCGAAAATACGCTGGTTGTCACGATGCACGACGCCTTGTCGCCCGCTGAAAAAGCGTTGGCGCGGAGCCCGGATGGTGCGGCCCAAGTTCAAGAGTTTCATCGACAGTTGTTCGCGGATTCGAGCGCTCCACTACTGCAAGAGATTCAACGCATTACGGGGGTGGAAGTGCGCGAATCGACGGCGGAAGTTGAAACCAGCACCGGCACCGTGGTGCAGGTGTTCACGACCGGCACGATGGTGCAAGTGTATCTGCTGGCCAGCCCACTTTCGGTGGAAGCTTGGAACGGCAGCGGACCCAACGGTCCTTAGAGGTCAAGGAGGTGCAAAAATGTTGGTCCTATCGAGAAAAAATCAGCAATCGGTGGTCGTCGGCAGCGCCGGCGGACTGGACCGAATGCTGACCGTCACGGTGTTGGAAATCCGCGGCGGGAAAGTGAAGTTGGGCTTCGACGTGCCGCCGGAGATTCCCGTCCATCGCCAAGAAGTTTGGGAACGCATTCAAGCTAAAGGGGAGCAACAAGGCCCCGCCGCGCTCCCCTGGACCCCGGCGCCGAACTGATGACACGCAAACTCGGACCGTGGAACAGGAAATCTTCGTTCAAGTGACGCTGCGGCGATGACCCCGCACCTAGGGATTGACCTCGTTGACGAATGGCTTGATCGACCCGGGGTTATCCGCAGCGTCCAAGCGCTTTCGCGCCGCACGAACCAACTCGTTCCGTCGAGGCGTGAAGCCTTGAACTGGTTGATCGATAGAGCGACCGCTGACAAGCGAAGCGCAGCAATCGCCTTCGGGCAGAAGCGCAGCACGAAAGTCTTGCGTGTGGAGCGATTGCCGCCGTGGTCGGGTTCTGCCCGCAGGGTCAGTGCCCGACCACTGTTTCGCAGTGCCGCTCCGCCTTGGGCGCCAAATGAGATAGGCCTCACGATTCTTACACGAACCATCCAAATCTTATACTTCAGATGTCCACAACAACCATGTCGAACCATAACTTCTGCCACACGGAGTCGGTGGTGGCGATCTTCGACACGCGCGACGCAATGGAAGCGGCTTGCCTGGCCTTCCAGCGCCAAGATTTCGAGATGACAACGATCTCGTTGGTGTGTCACGATCGTGGTCCGCAAAACGACTCTCCTACTTATTTCGACTCGCAGGCTGCTTATCCACGCGACCTCTGGGGAATGCAATTTGGGTTTGTGATTCTGGCGCCTCAGATCGGCTCGGTATTCATCGCCGGGTCGATCGCCGTGCGGACCGCCTATGGCCTGGAAGCCACCTTCGGCTCGCGGGGATTCGACCAACTAAGCGAATCGCTGGGTTGCGTCGGGGTTCCGATCGACTGTTGCGGGCGCTATGAGTCGGAGTTGCAGCAGGGAAGGCTCCTGCTGATCGTCGACGGATCGCACGAACACGTGGCCGATGCGAGGCTCGTGTTGGCAGCAACTCAAGCAGTGGAAACGACAACACACGTCGATGCGGCGGCCAATGGCGCGCCGCTGCCAGAGCACAGTCCCTGTGCCTGAAAAAACAACGTCCAATCGAGCAGGTATTTTCCAATGTCCACAATCTATGCTCAAAATGGGAACGCGACGCATTCGCAACAGCCAACGGACGCGCACGTCAACGACGCCCAACATCGCACTCACAAGATTCTGGCCGTGCTAGGTCACGAAATGCGCAATCCGCTCAGCGCTTTGAGCAACGCGCTGCAACTCTGGCCCAACGCCATCCATGATCCGGCCCTGATGGAGGAGCTTCACGGCATCATCCTGAGACAGGTCCAGCAGTTGACTAGCCTGAGCGACGACCTGCTCGACGTAGTGCGGATCACCGAAGGCAAATTCGAACTTCACCTCAAGCAAGTCGATCTCCAGGAATTGATTGGCCACGCTTGTGAAGAAGTTCGCCCCTTTGTCGATCGCTGCGGTCATACCCTGCAGGTTGACATGCCCCAGAAGCCAACGGTGCTGTACGGCGATTCGTCGCGACTGCTGCAAGTGTTTTCGAATCTCATTCAGAATGCCGCTAAATTCACCGATCAGGGAGGGCTGTTGAACGTAACGGTGGGATCACACGGGAATGCTGCCATTGTGCGGGTGCGTGACAACGGACGAGGGCTGGAAGCCCGAGTCCTGGAAACAATCTTCGAACCCTTCGCGCAGATCGATATTGCCAATGGCGCGACCAACTGCGGGCTGGGGCTTGGCCTCCCGCTGGTCAAGACGATCGTAGAACGCCACGGCGGAGACGTTTCGGCCCATAGCGCAGGACTTGGCCTTGGGAGCGAGTTCACCGTGCGGCTGCCGCTGTTCAATCGCAATGCGCGAGTCGACTCATTTCCGTAGGGACCGGGACGATTGCCGACGATCACCACGCGTACACAACTCCATTGGAGCAATCAATGCATACGGTCCGGCCACTGTTTGTCTCAACCTACCCGCCCGAAGAATGCGGGCTGGCTACCTTTACCAAGGACTCCGCCGACGCCGTTGATGCCGCGGCGGGCGACGCGGTATCGTCCGTCGCCGCCATTCAGAAGTTGCGCAGCGTTGGCCGCGACGACGCGCGCGTCGTGCATGTCATCGACAATGCCAAGCCCGACGCGTATCAACTGGCTGCTGAGATCGCCAACGATGGCCCCTGCGACGTCGTCAGCTTGCAACATGAATTCGGCCTCTACCCCGGCGAATGGGGCTCGCGGGTGCTGGACTTCGTGCGGGATTGTCGCAAGCCCATCATCACCACTTTTCACACGCTGCAAACCGAGCCGCCGGCGACCGCGCGGCACATGATCCAGGCGATCGCCTCGCACAGCGCCGGGATGATCGTGATGACGCATGTCGCGAAACGGATGTTGGCCGACGTGTATGGCGTCACCGGTCCACGAATTCGCGTGATTCCGCACGGCGTACCAGAAGTCTCGTTCGAACGCGATCGATCTCAGCGGCCGAGGTTGGGGTTCGGCGATCACCAGGTGATTTGCACGTTTGGATTGATCAACTCCGGCAAAGGACTGGAGTACATGATCGAGGCGATGCCGGCGATCATTGCCGCCTGCCCGCGGGCGATCTATTTGATCTTGGGCGTGACGCATCCGCAGGTCAAACGCAATGAAGGAGAAGTCTATCGCGAAGCGTTGGTCGCCAAGGCCGAAGCGCTGGGGGTCGGCAAGCACGTTTGCTTCGTCAATGAATTCCTCAGTCTGCCCGATCTGTTGATTTATCTGCAAAGTTGCGACGTCTGCGTCACGCCCTACCCGGGCAAGGATCAAGTCGCCAGCGGCACGCTCGCCTATGCGTTGGCGGCCGTCGGCGCCGTCGTGAGCACTCCCTACGTTTACGCCCAAGAAGTATTGGCGGAACATCGCGGAGCGCTGGTTCCGTTCGCTGATAGCGCCGCCTTGGCGGCGGCGACAGTGCGATTTCTGAGCGATGACAAGCATCGCGAACACTCGCGCCGCCTGGCGCACGATTATGCGAAGCCGATGTTCTGGTCGAACGTGGGACGGCGTTACTTGGACCTCTTCACCGAAATCGCGGCGGAATGCCTGCAAGGTCGGTTGCTCGGAATCGGTCGCCGCGTCCCCGTTCCAGGCGGCCGAGGATTTGCCGGACGTCTGGTCTACGGAGGCCGTTCATGAAACTGCACGACGCGCTGTCCCTGGAACATCTCGATCGCATGACCGACTCGACAGGGCTGATTCAACATGCGATCTACAGCCTCCCGCGACGCGAAAGCGGTTACACGACCGACGACAACGCTCGGGCGCTGCGGCTCTGTGCGAGGCTCTGGCGACAACATCCTGACGAACGCATGCTGGGCCGCGTGAGTTGCTACCTGAGCTTCCTGGAACACGCTCGCACGGCGCAGGGCGGGTTTCATAACTTCATGAGTTATGACCGGCGTTGGTTGGATGCCGAAGGCTGCGGTGACTGCCAGGGGCAAGCGGTGCGCGCACTGGCGGAAGTTCTGGCGAGCGGATTGCCCGACGATTACTTGCTGTTAGCCCGTGAGATGATCGATGACGTGTTGCCGGCACTCGCAAATTTGCGCAGCTTGCGGGCCCAGGCCTACGTCGTCTTGGCGTGGGGACACTTGTCGGCGTCGAGCGTCAAGGACCTTGAGCCGCTGGAAGGCGTGGCCTGGTCCGCCTCTGGCCGCCTGGCAGAATCGTTTCAACGCTGTAAGCGGCGCGATTGGCCGTGGTTCGAATCTCGGCTGACTTATGCGAATGCCGTCCTACCGCATGCGATGTTCATCGCCGCACGGCGCTGGCCAACGGAATCGTTCGCCGCGATCGCCGAGACATCATTTGCGTTCCTCGATCGTAAGACCACGTTGAATGACATGTATTCGCCCGTCGGCAATCACGGTTGGTACTCCCGAGGCGAAGAACGCGCCATCTACGATCAGCAGCCGGTGGAAGCCGCGGTCATGGCGGACGCCGCCTTGGCGGCGTTCGAGGCGCTGGATGACACGGCCCAACTCGGCATGTTCCGTCGGGCCCGCGATTGGTTTCATGGGCGCAATACACTATCCCAATCGCTGGTCGATTCCGGTAAGGGCGCCTGTTGCGATGGCCTGCTGTCGTCCGGTGTGAACCGCAATCAAGGGGCCGAGTCAACACTGGCGTTTCTCTGGACCGAGCTGCAGTTCCACGATGCGCAACACCTACTGAGCGGCGACCAAGGGCATTCCGCGGCGATCGCTTAACGCCTACCGCATCTATCATCGGTCGACAACTATCGATCAACTCGGCGAGTAAAGTACGAAACATGAAAGCATTCAATGTCTGGCTTCGACGACAGGACGGCGCTTCGCACGTCCGACTGGAAGCGATCGAGAACGCCGAATGGCTGATCGACCGCCTGAGCGCTTCGTTCGTCTTCAAGACGTGCGAGCCGGTGTATGAACGCCATGATTCGACGGAATGCACGTTTCGCATTGCCCACAACTCGCAACTATCAGGCCCGCGCCTGGAACGACTATTGGCAGGCATCCACGAGGTCCGACTACTGCGGGAAACCGAACCAGCCGCTCCGTTCAGCAATTCCAACAACTAGCGACGACGTCAACTACGACCCAGCGCACCGTCACGCACAACACTTCAATCCTCGAGAACCGCAATGCTTCGCGAAACCAAGGCGCCGCCCCTCTACCAGGAACTGTTCCAACGCCATCCGGCGAATCCGATCCTCACGGCCCAAAACTGGCCATACCCGGCGCACACGGTGTTCAACGCCGGCGCCTGCCAGTTGAACGGCGAGACCCTACTGTTGGTGCGCGTCGAGGACCGTCGCGGGCATTCCCATCTCACCGTCGCGCGCAGTCGCGATGGGGTATCCGATTGGAAGGTCGACACCCTGCCCACCTTCGCACCTGATCCAGAGGGCTTTTCCGAAGAGGCCTGGGGCGTGGAAGACCCGCGACTGACTTGGATCGAAGATCGCGGCGTCTGGATCATCGCTTACACGGCCTATTCCGCGGCTGGTCCGATGGTGGCGTTGGCGCAGACGAAGGACTTCAAGTCATTCGAGCGGTTGGGCCCCGTCATGCCGCCGGAAGACAAGGATGCCGCCTTGTTTCCCAAGCGATTTGGAAATCGCTACGCGATGATCCATCGCCCGGTCTCGACCGGCAGTTCCGGCGCGCACATTTGGCTCTCCTTCTCTCCGGATCTGACCCACTGGGGCGATCATCACATCTTGTTGCATGCGCGACGCGGCGCATGGTGGGATGCGAACAAGATTGGCCTCAGCCCGCCGCCGCTGGAGACCGATGAGGGCTGGCTGATCCTCTACCACGGCGTTCGCCACACGCCCGGCGGCTGCCTTTATCGCCTGGGACTGGCGTTGCTCGATCTGGAGGATCCTCGCCAAGTATTGCGCCGCAGCGACGAATGGGTCTTCGCTCCGGAGATGGACTACGAGCGCCAAGGCGATGTCAACGGCGTCGTGTTCCCGTGCGGTTGGACGCTGGAGAAGGAGAGCGGCGAACTCCGTATCTACTACGGCGGCGCCGACACCTGCATCGGCCTGGCCACCGCGCACCTGCCGGACGTGTTGGACTACCTGCGCAAGTGCCCCGCGCCGCCGAAACGAAAGCGTCCCGGCATGGCTACGAGCGATTGAACTCCATTCCTCACATCCTACCTTCCATTCACTAAGGTTCGCTACGGACGCCAATTAAGGTTGGCCGCGAAACGGCATTTGATTTGCCACAGGCGACGACGCCGACTTCAGCCGGCACACTTCGCCAACGGCTGCAACTGCATGCCATGATCGCACATTGCATTCGCGAACTGAGCCATTTCGCACACGCTCGAACCTTCGGCAGGGCGGAAACACGCAGACATAAACCGACTTTTAAACGTCTTGTAAACGTGGTGCTTTACGGCACGATTCATGCTCTTTTTGCTTCCGAAGGGCCGCACTATGCAAAGACTTCCAGCAGCTCATTCGTCTGGCGAAGCGGACAAGTGAGGCAGGCGAGTTGGCGGCCACCTAGCAGGTAGGCGTTGCTGATGAGGAATTGGGCATGGAGGCCGTGATCAAATAAGTGATCGGCGTCGACCTGAATGGACTGCACTTCGACAAAGTACTGTGACGGGAGTAGAGGTCTTTTGCGCCCCCTGCTGGGCCGTCCCTGCGCAGCAATGGTGAAGGCCAACTGAAAGGCTGAGACATGAAAACTCACAACGTCAGTATCTACCATTGCACATCCTGTGGCCGCGTCGTGCATGCTGAACTGTATGCAGAGCCGCCGCAATGCTGTGGGCAGGCGATGGTGGTAGCGTGCAAAGAGTCGGTCCGCGAGGGCGACGCTACCGAAGCATCGGCGAAGCGCCGCTCACAAGCGGAGCCGCCGAAGACCAAAGGCGAAACGAAGCCCCGTTGAACGACTGCTAAGTTCAATCAACGCGGCGACACATGTGGCTCATTATGCTGCCGCATAACGTGACGTTCACGGCGGCAGACTCTACCGTGTCTCAAAATATCGAAAGGGACGATTCATGAATCTCATCGTGGTGATCCTTGTGGTGCTCTTGCTGCTCTCGCTGTTTGGCGGCGGCTACGGCTTCCGTAGCGGCAATAACGTCCTCGCGGGGGGTGGCGGCCTCGTCGGCCTGATCCTGCTCATCCTCATTATTTTGTTCCTGATGGGCCGGTTATAGTTGTGGCTGGAAACCATCCAGGGAACGTGAGGCTTTCAGCATCAGTTCCGCGGTGCTTCCAGCGAGTGTTGGCAAACGGCGGGTCTCGTGAATGTCTGGAGCGGCGCCAAGCATGAACAAACTGCTGCTGGTAATCATCGCCATTCTGCTGCCGCCGTTGGCAGTAGGGCTGAAGGCGGGCATTGGGTTCCACTTATTCCTCAACATCATTCTCACTCTGCTGGTGTATTTACCTGGATTGCTGCACGCGTTGTGGGTCGTGTTGAAAGATTGACCAATGCAAAGAGCCGTCGATGCGCGAGCGAAGGGCCTCGCACGGACCTGCGTGAGACACGCAAATACCGAATTCGTTACGAGTACAACCTCAAGAAACAGGAGTCACGATCATGAGTGGCAAAACAGACGAAGTGAAGGGTCGAATCAAGGAAGCCGCCGGCGCACTGACGGGCAACGACCAACTGCGCGAGAAAGGAAAGACAGACCAAGCTGTTGGAAAGGCTAAGCAGGCCGTTCAGAAAGTGGCCGATACCGTCAAGGAAGCGGTGAAAAAGGTGATCGAGTAACTCAGGAGCAGCGCGATGCAAGCTACGATCGAATTGCCGAAAGCCTTTTCCGTTCGCGATGAACGTGAGATCCCGGTCGTTCAGCACCTCATGGAACGGCTCAATCCGCGGTTGCTGGTCATCCAAGTCGCGACGGGGGTGCATGTCTCCGGCGGCTCCACGGTCACATGGGGCTTGGTCTACCTGGATGGTCAAATGCTCACGGAACCGGAAGTGCATGCCGCGTTGAAAAAAGCCGGGCTGGATTTTCAGCATAACGCGGAGATCCAGGCATCACGGATTTGGGTCGACAACCAACCCGATCTGACCGATCCAGCGCCGGCTTGAATCGAATCGTCGCGCGCACGCCGGCACAGAGTTCTCATGAAAACTACAATCTAGGGTTTCCCGCGCCGGGGATTTGGCGATTGCGACTGAACAGCGATTGGCAAGGCCACAGCCGAGGCTTCGGGAACCAGCCTTGCGCCGACGTGGTCGCGAAACAGGGGGGCACAGAACAAGGCGACAGGCGCAATCGCCCAACGCGATGGATTCCCGGCAGCGGGAACCATCAGCATTGGGCCATACAGCGTCTTAGTGTTTTCCTAAAACGCCCCGAAAGGGTGAAGTGGCCGCTCCAGTCAGTGCCCGTTGCATGTTCGAAACGGTGGCCTGCCTGAAGCACTTTCATTAAACTCCCGGTGCTTGATCGCACAGCGTACTGGAGGCGAGGACAAGATGCAGGTCAAAGATGTGATGACAGTTGATCCAGTTTGCGTGACGCCTGATACGACACTCTCACAAGTCGCGACCTTAATGGTGGAAAGCAATTGCGGTGCGATCCTTGTGGTTGATGATCTGTCCACAAAACGAGTCGTCGGGATCGTCACCGATCGTGATATTGTCTGTCGCTCCGTCGCGCGCGGCGAGAATACCTCGCCGCGCTTGGTCGCGTCGACCATGTCTTCCCCCGTCGCGACCGTTTTTCCGGACACTTCCGTGGATCAGTGTTGCGAGGTAATGCAAGTGCATCAGTATCGGCGCGTTGCGGTGGTCGACGCCGAAGACCGTTGTCTCGGCATCGTCGCGCAAGCCGACCTCGCGCGCCACGCCACATTGGAGTTGGTAGCTGAGACTTTGAGGCAGATCTCTCTTGACTCCCCGGCGGGCCTGGGATGAATCGACCGCAGCGGTCCCGGTATTACTTGTGAGCACGGGAACGCGGACATAGTATCCTGCTTCCTTCGCCCGGCATCGCTCCACGTCCGGGAAGCTGGGGGACCTAGGGTGCGCTGTGAGGAATTGGCGGGGTGGCGTACAATACGTTCGCGACGCCCTAGTGTGGGTAGGTCGGCCCACCCCGCGCAAAATGAAACTGCTTCGGAGCAATCGATGCGGCTCGCTGACTTCATTTTATCGAACGTAGAGCCTATCCTGGCCGGGTGGGAGATCTTCGCGCGGAGCATCGGGGCAGGTGAGCATCTAGACCAATTGGCCCTGCGCGACCACGCCGGGCAAATCCTGCAAGCCACCGCGCAAGACATGAAGTCGCCCCAAACCGTTGCCGAGCGAGCGAAAAAATCCAAAGGTCAGGATCACTCGCCTGAAAACGACGAACTCGATGGCGCATCCCATGCGCACGCAGTCGACCGATTGGGTCTGGGCTTTGACATGCTGGAAGTGATTAGCGAGTACCGCGCCCTGCGCGCCAGCGTGCTTCAGCTTTGGCGTGATAGCGCACCGGATGCCGACGAACGCGATGTCGATGATCTGACCCGCTTCAACGAATCTATCGACCAGTCTCTCTTCCAGGCCGTTGCCAGCTACGCCAAGCGGGTCGATCAAGCCCGCGACATGTTCCTCGCCATCCTCAGTCACGACCTGCGCAATCCGCTTCACTCGCTCGGCATGACGGCACACCTGGTGCCACTCGTCGCAAACAAACCGGACGAAGCCCTGGCGTGCAGCCATCAGATCACACGCAGCGTGTCGGTGATGGAACGGATGATCAGCGACCTGCTCGACTACACCCGCACTCGGCTGGGCGCTGGCATGCCTGTCAAACCAGCCCCGTTGGATCTGGCCGCCCTTTGCAGTGAGCTGATCGCCGAGTTCCGCACCGCCCACCCTGACTGCGCGATCGAGTACCGCGCCGAAGGCGATCTGAACGGCCTGTGGGATGCCGACCGCATTCGCCAGGCCATTTCCAACTTGATGGGCAACGCTATCCAACACGGCTCGGCTGATTTTCCCGTCAATCTTTCGCTCCGCGGCGAAGCGGCAAACGTGTTCATCGACATTCACAACGGAGGTGAGCCAATTCCTCTGGGCGAACTGTCGAAAATCTTCGACCCGCTGATTCGAGGCTCTAGCGACGAACGCCCGAAAAGCAACCGCCCGGGCAGCATTGGCATGGGCCTGTACATCGCTCGCGAAGTTGCTAAATCGCACGGCGGGCGAGTTGATGTAACCTCGACTGTCACAGAGGGCACATCGTTTATTATCTGCCTGCCGCGTACTGCCGCGCCGAAAGTCGGGGCGCCAATCCTTGATGCTGAACATATCGACAAGATGTGAACGAGCATAATCCTGATTGTTGGGGACCAGCAGGACATCGACATCGGCCTTGAACGCCTGCTCCGCGACGCCACTTTCAGCCGCCGTCAAAACTGAGGCAATGTGGTCACAGCTATTCTGCCTGTGACTTTGTTCGATCTTCTCCTCCTAGAGGTGTGGCGACAGGCGCGGCGTGAGGCAGCCCCTGCTGGACGCGATCGTGCTCAGACACGCGAACTGCGGATTCGGTTGGTACAATGCGGGCGCCGCGCAATCGGGCATGCACTTGGGTCATCTCAGCCCCAAATAAGAGGATGAGCGCTGAGTAGTATGTCCACAGGACCACGATTACCAGCGAACCCGCGGCCCCGTAGCTGGAGCCGATGGAACTGTGGCCGAGGTAGAGGCCGAACAGTGACTTGCCCAAGGTAAATAGCGCTGCTGCCACCAGCGCTCCCATCCAAACATCCTTCCAGGCCACGAGAGCGTCGGGTAGCACCTTGTAGATCAGCGCGAATAGCACGGTGATCATGATCAGTGACAACACCGCGTGCCCGACCTCCAGAAACGCGAATTCTCCCGCAATCCGCTCGGCGAGCGATTGGAGTACCGCGCTCGTTACCAGCGACGTCACTAGCAGGAAGCCGATCACTAACACCATGGCGAAGGAGACGAACCGGTCTCGCACCATTGCCCATAAACCTAGCCCCGCCACCGGTTGAACCTCCCAAATCGTGTTCATGGAATCTTTGAGTTCCGCGAATGCGCCCGTCGCGGCAAAAAGCATCATGAAAACGCCAAACATCACGGCCGCGACGCTGGCTTCTTGGTCCGGGGCATTTTTCACCAGGATGTCGATCGCGTCGCCGCCGGCGGGACCGACGAGGAAGCTCACCTGCCGCACTACTTCGTTAAGCGCCACTTCACGACCGAAGAAGAAGCCGCCGATCGCGACCGAGATAATAACGATCGGTGTCAGCGAAAAAAGCGTGTAAAACGCAATGGCGGCCGCCATCCGGGGAACCTTATCCTGGTTCCATTCCACGAACGCCCCGCGAAACACCGGCCACACGTCTTTGCCTCGAATTCGTATCATGATGGCCTTCCCTGCGCTGGCCCGACGTTAATGCTGCGTGCCCAACCCGTGCGGCATGCAGCGAGTTGCCGACGCTTGGAGCACGCCGCTGAGAGGATCGAGTTTACTGTGGAGGAGGTTGCGCCATTCACGGAGCCATGCAACCGTTGTTACGCGAGACCGTCAAGCTAGGAGTTGAGAATGCCATTGAGCACGATATGCTTATTCAGTGTGGCGGCGGGAAACGGCGCGAAGCCCACGTTTGTCTATGCGACCGTCCCACGTACGTCACAAAAAAAGCCCGTCGCAGGGTTCCCGCCAAGGAACTGCAACGGGCCGGGGCGATAGTGGGTCGCCCGCGGCATTATACCACAGCGGAGACTTCGACTCCGGTTCCATTTCTTCACTAAATGAACGTTCATTGAGGCAGCCCGTGCAGAGAGCTTTGCCGCATCGTGACGCATTGCCGCGCTACCGAACATAGACACGGTGGCGATCGCCCTCTACGTTGAGCATCTCCTCCAGCCGATCCATTGCAGTGTCGGCGCGTTGCGCTTGTCGGCGCAGAAAGAGGTGGCTGCGGGGCGGCATGTTGTTGAGTAGATCCACGGTCAGTTCCCAACCTTGGCTGATTGGCGCCAAGTCCGCGCGCAGATGCCCTAGATCCGCGTCGGCCTGGGCACTTTGAACCAGGTGCTCCGCCGCTGCGCACAACTCATCCAGGTGTACGTCTAGTGCTTGGGAGGATTCTGCATTCCTCAACGCGTACTTTGCCGTGCGTCGGAGATCCTTCAGCTCTTCGCCAAAGAGTTCCGCTTGACGCAAGAGTTGCCGCTGTTGATCTTCGTTGCGAGTTGTGCCCTGGTAGACGACTGCATGCATGCGACGATCAGCTCGCATCACCTGCCGTGTATGCACGGACAGACTGCGATGCTCGCCTATAAGCCTCTGCAGATTGGATGCGAGTTCGTGGAGGCGTTCGTCAATGTCACGAAATTCTTCTTGCAATCGGTCTCTGTTCGCTGGCGAACGCACTTTGGCTACGAAGCGATCCAGTTGGGCCAGGTAGTTTTCAATTTCGCCATAGACTTTGCGCTCTTCGTTTCCTGTAAGCTCGATTACCACATCTTCCTCGAGCTGTTCAAGCGCCAAAGTCAGTTGTTCTGCTTCGCTTTCCACCTGACGTCGCCATTCCGCAACCTCGCCGTTATCTTGCTCACTCCCACTGGTTTCCGCCTTTTCGAGAATGATCCGCGCACCGTGTTCTCGACCATCACGCTGCACAATCCGCCGCAGGTCCTGTGACAGCTGAGCGTCCGGCTCCACGCCCGTGAGGTCGAGCCAAAGTGTCTCGACAAAGCCTTGTTCCGTGCTTCCAGCACGCCAATAGTACTCCCCGCCCCCGAGAATTTGTGCCAATACGTCGCGTGAGTCGTCACCATCGCGCAGCGCGTTGGTCCAAGTGCGCATCCCCACCCGATCGGGCTCGCGACTAAGAAACCGGATATACCAACTGCGTACCGATTGTGCTGGATTCGAAGCGGTCGCGGCACCAGTCTGCCTCGGTTGAGCGTAGCTTGACGACGGGCTTAGCAGCAAAAAAACAAGGAGCGCGAGAGGCAAGAACGAACGCATGACAAGGCTTCCCATGAGAGAATTGGTACGATTCAAGGGCACAGCAGCATTCGCCCCGCTGCTAAACGGCAACCTCAGTCCGGCCGTCAGAAAATCCCACCTCGACACCGCCTGCAACTTCGCGACTATTCGACGCTTCGAATCGTAGTCCAGGGGCAATTGGTAGCGTCGAGAATTTCAATGAGGGGCTTCCATTCCCCTCTCCAATGCAGCAAATTCTCAGCGTCCGTCGCCGTCGGAGTCTCCCGGCAAGGCACGTTCTCCGCGCTCCCAAGCGTCGCGGGCGGCGAGTTTCGCCTTTTCCCAGCCCAGCTTGGAATTCCCGCGTGCTTTTTCCCATCCGATTGCCAGGTCAGACTCAGCGTGACTCCAGGAACGATGCTCGCCCCGTCCGCGCGCTTCCCAGCCATAGCGATAGGCGGGGCTATAATCATCGAAGGCAGCTTCCTGCGTATAGTAAGGACGTGAAGTGAAATGCTCACGCCAATACGCTTCCTCCACCGTTGGATCCATCGCTTCTGCGACACGCTTGCCAGCGAGGCCTCCGGCTACGCCGCCCACTACGGCCCCCACCACTGCCCCGATGGGCCCGGCGACCGCTCCAACCGCGGCGCCAGCTGCGATGCCGCCAGTTGCTGCGCCGATTCCCGCACCGACAGGATGGGCGCCCGGTGCACCGGTAATCGGGTCAGGATTTAAGTCGTGCTCGGTATTGCGTCGCGCTGCCGCGTCGATCGTTTTTTCCATGCTAAGTCTGCCTTTCGGTTAATTGCGAGGATTCAAGGGACACGCGGAATGCATGCATCAGAAACGGTTGAAGCAAACGCTATGCCGGGAATAGCGGGCCAATCACGCCATAGACGCTAGAGATATTGATCTCGCCGCGTTCAGGTTGGGGGCGCAACACCGCAATGGTGTCGCGCAATGGCTAGTAAACTAGAGCTGCGACCGAAAGAGCCCAGCCAGAAACTCGGCCGCCTTTTCGCGAACAGGACGGCGCTGCCACTCTGCTAAAGTCACTTGCTTCGAGCGATCTTGGTCATCTGCGAAGTTGCGGATCTCGCGGGCAGCGAATTCCCGATCAAAAACGTTCAAATTCGCCTCGTCGTTGAGTCGGAAGGAGCGACTGTCGAAGTTGGTAGATCCGACTGAGGTCCACACGCCATCGACCACCATTACCTTGCAGTGATACATGGTGGGCTGAAACTCAAAGACTTGGACGCCGGCCTCCAGCAGGCGTCCCCATCGCCCCCGCGAGGCGCGGCGCACCAGCGGCTCATCCGTGTGCTTTCCCGGGACAATGATCTGAACGTCAACTCCGCGCCTTCTTGCGGCCAACAAAGCATCAATGGCCAGATTATCTGGCACAAAGTAGGCGTTTGCCAGACGGAGGCTCTGCTCCGCCGAGGCAATGGAAAACAGATACATCAATCGAGCGCTCTCACTCCCTTCGCGGGATGAACTCTTGAAGACTTGGGCCCACGATTCGCCGGCGGGCTTCAACTGCGGAAAGTACTCGGATTCATGAAGCACCGTCGACTTGGTCTTCATCCAGTTGTCCATGAAAGCCGCCTGCATCTGTGCGACAGCGGGTCCCTCCAGTCGAAAATGCGAATCGCGCCACTGCTGAGGCGACTGAGCGTTTCCGAGCCATTCGTCGGCAATTCCGACACCCCCGGTAAAGCCAATTTCGCCATCGACAACCAAGAGCTTTCGATGCGTGCGATGATTCATCCGCGCGAGGCTGTACCAGCGCAGCGGCCGATACCGCTCGACTTCGACGCCCGCCGCTTTCATAGCGTCTAAAATCGCGGTGTCGATCCTCCCACTGCCCAGCCAATCGAGGAGCACATGGACTCTGACGCCTGCTCGCGCCCGGGCGCAGAACGCATCCGCAAATTCCTGCCCAATCTGTCCCGACCAATAGATGTAGGTCTCAAAGCAAATGGTTCGCTGAGCCTTGTGAACCGCGGTCAGCATCGCCGGAAAGATCTGATCGCCGTTCAGCAGCCCCACAATACGGTTTCCGGCAACGAGCGGAGGGCCCAAGAGCTGTCCCATGACGTGCAGAAACTGGGGATCCTTAACGCCGTAGCTGGTGCGGATGTTGTATTTCAGGTTCTTCTCGCCGGCGGTGAGATTCAACGCGAACAACGTGATCCCCACCGTGATCGTGATGGTGACCAGGACCAAGAGCAGCGAGTACATATCGGAAGCAATCTGTTGAGATAGAAGAAGTCCGGCCCGGGCGGATGAACTCGCCGACTCAAGTTGCGATGTTCCAAGGTCCCGGTCTTGGAGCAAGAGGCCATTCTGCATCGAGGTGAATGCTATTCCACCGGACAAAGCGCTGCTGCGGCGAAATCCACCTACGTTCTGCCAACCGAAGTCAACTTCCCTAACGTCGATTCAGTTGAACACTCCGTGAACGTCCAAGTCATCACCGCCACGCCACTTACGAGAGATTGCGGCCTCGCGTCCCCCACAGATAAAGGGCCAACACCAGGACGGCGCCGATTGTAGACATCACCAATCCGGCCGCGTGAAAGCCCGGATCGCGCGCGTCGTAGTCAAACAGCAAGGAAGAAATGAATCCGCCGATCAACGACCCGATCAGGCCGAGGACCATGGTCACGACCAAGCCCATCGGCTGCCTGCCAGGAACCAATAAGCGAGCCAATGCGCCGGCCACAAGACCAATGATCAGCCACCAGAGAAATCCAAACATTTGTCGCTCCCAGAAAAAAGGGCCTTCACGTGGGATACGTAGCAACCCACGCATTGAGGAGATGATTGTGCGCCGTTACGCGAAAGATCGAAAAGCTCTAGCAAACAAGGCGTCCACTCCCGCGATGCCCATGCGGAAGTGAACGCATATTTGGAGCGTCCGTTCGTGAACCTGGTTAGCGTGCTTGCGACAATTGAGTTCGCAAAGCTTCCACTTCCTCTTGCAGCTGAAGTAACTGCTGCTCAAGGCGGTCGACTCGGCCTCCCTGTCCGTGGTAGTCCGGCGAAGACCGCTCCGGGGTCACCGTCGACATTTCATCATCATCGTAGTTTTCATTTGAGCGGGTCGTCCCTCCACGAAAACCGGCTTGTCGCAGGGTACCCACCGTGGCATCGATGGGAATCCGGCGCCCGTCACGTGAGACGTACATCTGCGCCGTCGCATTCGGATTCAGTCGCCCGATCCCGTCAACGACTTCTTGATAGCGAGAAATCTGCCGGCCGTTCAAGGAAACGATCACGTCACCCGATTGCAAGCCGGCGCGCCCGGCAGGGCTTGATTGTGCCAACCTGTCAATACGTGCGCCGTTACCGGAATAGTCAGGCGTAAAGTGGACGCCCAGCCATCCACGGGTCCCGTAGGAATCAGCTTGGTCAGCGGTATTCACGTCGCCTTGATTCAGAGTCCCATTCTGAACCGCGTCGTCGTTGAAATTGCTGCCGCGATACCGGCCGCGAGTTCCGCTGCGTCGGCCGTTGCGAGCCGAGCCTCTCCCCTGGCCCTGGTCCGCTCGACCATCGCGTTGAGGAAACATCGCTGAATCAGCGTTTCCAGCGCGAGTCGATTCTCTGTCAACTGAATCGCCACGTTGCGTATCCGTGTTGGGATAACGGTCGGTGGCGATACTCGCAGGTGAGCGGCCTTCTGCAGGAACGCGGTTCGAAGTCGTCGAATTGTCATCGGTGTCAGAGTCGTTCAGATTCTGCGCGTCATCGAATAGGGGCGCCTCATCACTCCCCGTCGTTGGTTTCAGATCGTTGGCGTTGCTGGGTGCGACGGGCGTTGTATTCGGTTGCGCGCTCGATGAAGCTCCGCCATCCTGCTGACTTCCTTGGGATGCATCTCTGTTCCCAGCGGTCGGTGCGCCTTGTCCACTGCCACTACCAGCGCTACCTTCGCCCCCCGCGTCACTTTGAGCTGCCGCTCCGCGCGTGAGCCCGAAGCAAAGCAAGGCGATCAACGAAATCCCTAATACTTGCAATCTCATTTCCTGGTTTTCCTTTTCTGACAGCCTCTCTCGCGTGCGGAACGGTCCGAACGATTTCGAGGCAAAGAATGCGATTCACCGACGACTGAGAAGATGCTTACGTGGCATGTTTAGTGCCAAGAAGCACTATTGCCACAAAAGTGGCCAAGTTTGAGGAGAATCGATGAATCGCCGAGTAGTGACTCTAGCCGTTCGCAATGTTTGCGTAGAACGGTTCGGCGACGTCCGTTGCTTAACGAACCAGCTTGAAGGGCAGGAAGGCGGCAGCTGAGCCAATTGCGACCGAGGGCGGAAAACGTCCCCGGTAATTGTGACGCGATGTACCGTTTGATGCGCCGCAGTACTATTCGTCAACTCCGTTGGTGCAGCGTCGTCGTCTGCCGGCGGAAGTGTCTTTCGCTGACCGACGTGGAAGTTTTCAAGGGGGGGGGCCTGGTCAAGCGGATCTGAAACTGGAAATCGAGCAGAAAACCTCGGAATGATTCCTACTGGCATACCAGGCACGGAGTGATCGCCATGCCTGAAGCGGCCGCCAGGCAATGTCGCCGTTACTCATACTCACGGATCGTCATCAAGTGGGTATGATGATGGAGCGTTCCTCTGCAATCATTCGAGGCGATTCCAATGGCCCATCCCAATCGCCCTCTCTCGTATACGGATGATGTCGAAACGATCCCGCCGGAAGAGGCGGCCGACATCCAGCGAGTCATTCAGGCATTAGAGCTGATTTTAGCCCGCAGCCACGCCAAGACCGGCCGATTCCGGGCCGACGTACATGTCAAAACGCACGGCTACGCCCAAGGGGAACTCCGGGTGCTGCCGAACTTGCCTCAGGAACTTGCGCAGGGACTATTCGAGCACGACGGCGTCTACCCGGCAGTGGTACGTTTTTCGAACGCGGCCAGCCAACCCCAGTCCGATGCGATTCCGGACGGTCGAGGCATGGCGATCAAAGTATTGGGCGTGGCTGGTGACATGCTGCCGGTGAACGGGGAAAGAAGCCCGACGCAGGATTTTGTAATGATCAACCACCCGGTGTTCTTTGCCCGGAATGTCAAGGACTATCTGCGCTTAGAGCAAATCGTCTCGCAGGCTGACGACAATTCGGTTGCGACACTGCGCGAAGCCCTGACTGGGGGAGAATGGAACCCGTTGCACTGGCATTGGCGGGAGATGCTAACGATCGCTCAAATTGCGGGCCAACTTCCCGCGCGCCCGGCAAGTAACATCTACTTCAGCATGGCGCCAATCAGGTTCGGCAACTTCGTTGCCAAATACCGGGCTAAGCCGGCGGGGGACCGCCAAGACTCCTATCTTGAACTGGTCAAGCAATTGGCTACCGAGGCCGATGCGATGCAGCTGTCGCTCGAAGGAACGCTGCGAACGCAGGAGGTGCTGTTCGAATTCCAGATGCAGCTTCGCACCTCCGAGCACACAATGCCCATTGAAGACGCCAGCGTCGAATGGCCGGAAAGCGAATCCCCGTATCGAACTGTCGCTCACTTGCTGCTGCCGCGCCAGGAAATCGCGCTGCTGCGTCAGCAAGCTGCATTTCGGAATCTCTCATTCACCGTTTGGCACGCTTTGGTCAAGCATCGTCCTTTGGGGGGCATCAACCGCGTTCGCCACCGTGCCTACGCAATTTCTTCCTCCTGGCGGCGTCAGCAGGCGGTAGCCATTACCACGGCCGGGCAAGACTCCGATTGCGACGAAGGACAAGCAGCTGATTGTTCAAAGTGAACTGCCCACAGCTCCTAAATA
>Ga0163153_10003960_pt1 | contig 19143 bp, 20 predicted proteins | sample OliLakLV19MP6IB1_FD_148629 | JGI IMG/M metagenome (GOLD analysis project Ga0163153, IMG submission 148629) | Freshwater microbial mat bacterial communities from Lake Vanda, McMurdo Dry Valleys, Antarctica - Oligotrophic Lake LV.19.MP6.IB-1 | ecosystem: Environmental > Aquatic > Freshwater >... | reverse complement strand
GTCATTTGATGCCACCCTTTGTTCCATCATACGGCCGCTATTTTTCTTTAAATAGCCCCACTATTCGCAGAAAAATAGTGTTGTCTGATGAAAAAATGCTTGACCTAAAATGACTAACTTATTGGTGCCGCGTTCCTTAGATTTGGCGCGTTCTATAACGTCGAGACGAATTGATGTAGAAATTTTTGGCCTCATTGAGGAGACAGGTAATGCCGAGCGCGGGCTTTGATAAGCCGCATGATGTGGTCAAAGAAGAGGATTTGATCCAGCTCAATCTTTTCTTCTTTGGATATATCACCCTCCTTTTCTTTAAAAACCAGCTCCCTCGCACGCTCTTGCAGTTTCTCGGAAGGTTTAAAAGAAACTATTTGCTCTGGCTTTGGGCCAGTAGCCATTAGTTCGACGGCATCTTGATAATATTCGAGGAGACCATATTGGGCATAAATTTCAACACAAAGAAAACCGCTTTTTCCAAACCTTCAACGGAATTCCTATGTACCTAAAGTATACACAGCGATCCGAACACCAAACTTGCTTGGGTTTAGCATCCATAAATCTAAGAAATATTTTTCCTTATCGCCAACCAAGCCTTCCCCAAAAAATCCACCAAATCTCCTGCCGTTAACGCCTCTTGGCTTATTGACATTGCCGCCAAATCGCCCGCCAAACCATGTAAATAAACCCCCAACAAAGCCGCAGATTTCGGCGGATACCCTTGTGCCAGCAGGCCCGTAAGTATGCCAGTCAGCACATCCCCCGTGCCACCGGTAGCCATGCCCGGATTCCCTGTTGGGTTGAACCAACACTCCCCGTCCGGGCAAGCAATCGTGGTATGGGCGCCTTTCAACAGAATGATCACCTTGTGTTTCTTTGCTTTTTTTCGCTGTAAATCATTGCGTTGAAAGTCATTTTTAGTTTTTCCAAAAAGTCGTTCAAACTCTTTTGGGTGCGGGGTGAGGATGGAATTTTTTGGAATAAAATCCCACCATTCAGGGTTTTCAGAAAGTAAGTTCAGCGCATCTGCATCCAGCACCATGGGCTTTTCGCATACTTGCAAAAGCCCCTGCAAGGCTGCTGCGGTTTCGGGGGCTTTCCCGATGCCAGGGCCGACTCCAATGCTCGAATATCCCTGAATATCAGGCACATCTGCCCAAAATCGTGCACGATGATCCGGACTGGACATGGCTTCTGGTACAGAAATTTGCAAAACCAGATTGCCACATCTTGGCGCATGAACCGTCAACAAACCCACGCCTGATCGAATACAGGACTTTGCAGCCAGCACAGCCGCGCCCATTTTCCCAAAACTCCCGGCGACCAGCAGCGCATGACCGAAGGTTCCTTTGTGCGAGAATTTTTTACGGGGACGAAAAAGTGCTTTAGCCTCAATTTTGGTCAAATAATGAAAAGGTGATGCTGTCTCCCGTTCAAAATCAGGATGAAGTCCAATACTTTCAAAGCTCCACTCCCCCACCCTTTCGGCATTTTCAGGAAAGAAAAAGGCCAGTTTTGGACGTTCAAAACTGAAGATTTGGTCTGCATGCACCACGGCCTCTCCGGCGGTATGAACATCGGCCAAAAGTCCACTCGGCAAATCAATCGAAACCACTTCGTTGGGCAGTTTATTAAGATAATCAACGACTTGCGCCCATTCTCCGTGCAGTGGGCGGTTCAAGCCTGAACCAAAAAGTGCGTCAATTATCAGTGCATTGGGGGAAACTGCGGGCAAGTCTTTCGCGATGTTGAACCATTCGATGCTGATGTTGCTGTGTTGAGGCAGCAGTGCGATTTGTGCTTCAAAATCCACACTTCGCTTCGCCGCAAAATCGCACACCACTACCTTCGCGTCGAATCCGAGCCAGTGCAGCAGCCTTGCGACGGCCACGCCATCGCCTCCGTTGTTGCCCGTTCCGCAAAAAACAACGACGGGGCGCGTGTTGTCCGGGTAGCATTGAATAAGCCAGTCTGTAAAAACCTGTGCTGCGCGGTTCATCAAATTCACCGAAGCAATCGGTTCATTTTCAAGGGTGTATGCGTCCCAGGCACGGATTTGAGCGGTTGAATATATTTTCATAACAGTATCCCGGAACTCCGTTCCGGTACAATTTCCCCGGAACGGAGTTCCGGGCTACAAAATGCAAAATCAATTTTTCAAGGGCCTAAAAGTAGTCGAATTTGCCAGTGTTTTGGCTGGCCCAGCCGTCGGGATGTTTTTCTCCGAACTTGGTGCTGAAGTAATCAAAATCGAAAACAAAACCACCAATGGAGATGTGACACGCGGCTGGAAACAGCCTTCTGAAGACCCGGAATCGCCCATTTCTGCCTATTGGTGTAGCGTGAATTGGGGCAAAAAATATCTGATCTTAGACCTCAATGACCCTGATGAACAAAAAGTGGCGACTAAAGTCGCCGCTACAGCCGATGTCGTAATTTCAAATTTCAAACCCTCTTCCGCCCGTCGAATGGGCTTTGACTCGGACACACTACGCGCTGAAAATAAAAAACTGATCTACGCTCAACTCAATTCCTACCCCGACCCTGAGGACGAAAGCCCAGCCTTCGACGCGGTGCTGCAAGCAGAGACGGGTTTTCTATTTATGAATGGGGAGGCAGCGCGGCCGCCTGTAAAAATGCCCGTCGCACTCATTGACATTCTGGCGGCGCACCAACTCAAGGAAGCCATCCTATTGGCCCTGCTCCATCGCGAGCGAACAGGCGAAGGGAGTACCGTAACGGCCTCACTCCTTGAATCCGCGCTTGCCTCGCTCGCCAATCAAGCCAGCAATTATTTGATGAACGGGCATATCCCACAGCGCATGGGCACCAAACACCCGAACATCGCACCCTATGGCGATACTTTTTTGTGCGCCGATGGAGAAACACTGTTGCTTGCAGTGGGGACAGAGCGGCAATTTTCACACCTTTGCAGGGTTTTGGGATTGGATAACCTTTTGGAAGACCTTGATTTTCAAACCAATACCGCCCGTGTCAAAAATCGTGAGCAATTGAACAACATACTTCTGGCAGCCATTTCAAAAATGACTTTAAGTGAGGCAATGACAAAATTACGCGCCGCAGGAGTACCGGTCGCGCGCATTCGAGACATGAAATCGGTGTTTGAAATGCCCGCTGCCCAAAACATGGTTTTGGAAGAAAAAATGTCCGATGGGGTACTGACGAAACGCATGAAAACAATTGCGTTTAAAATCACCCCGTCTGACGACTCAACGTCGTCTGACGGGTGAAAAACAAAGCAAACAGTCATGGAAAAAGAACAAATCCTCAACGCCCTTCGCAATGTCCGCGACCCGCAAAGCGGACGCGATATCGTGACGGCTGGTATGGTACAAGACCTTGAAATAGAAGGCAATGCTGTCAATTTCAAACTCGCCATTCCTTCCTTGCAAATGCAAGGAAAAGCAGAACTCAACTTTGCCTGTATTGGGGCTATCGCAGAGGTTTTCCCGCAAGCACAGGTTAATGCCCACTTCGTATCCAAGGCTACGGATGGCATTGCACCGCCGAGTTCTGTACCGCAAATAAAACACATCATAGCCGTGGCCAGCGGCAAGGGCGGCGTGGGCAAAAGCACGGTGGCGGTCAACCTCGCCATCGGGCTAAAACAATTGGGCGCCAGGGTCGGCCTGCTCGACGCAGACGTGTACGGCCCCAGCATCCCCACCATGCTTGGCCTCGTGGGCGAGCGGCCCAAAGTGCGCGACGTGACCGGTGTGCCAAGAATGATCCCGCTCGAAGCGCATGGCATCCCTTGCATTAGTATCGGATTCATCATAGAACCGGAACAAGCGGTTGTGATGCGAGGCCCTCGCTTGGCAGCAATCATCAAACAATTCGTCAGCGAAGTGTTGTGGCCCGAACTCGATTTTCTGATCGTTGACTTGCCTCCCGGCACCGGCGACGTGCAACTCACCCTCGTACAAACGGTTCCCGTCACGGGTGTGGTGATTGTCACTACGCCTCAAGATGTAGCCCTGGCAGACGCTATAAAGGCCGTGAATATGTTTTTGCTGCCATCTATTGATGTTCCAATTTTGGGTGTAGTAGAAAACATGTCCTGGTTCACACCCGCAGAACTGCCTGACAACAAATACTTTATCTTCGGCCAGGGCGGCGGGAAGAAACTGGCGCGGGAAAGCCATTCTGTGCTGCTCGGCCAAATTCCGCTCGTGCAAAGTGTGCGCGAGGGCGGGGACGCGGGGATGCCTGCTATCCTGCAAAATGACAACCCCGTGGTAGCGGAAGCGTTTTTGGAAGTGGCGAAGAATGTATTGCGGCAGGTGGGGGCGCTGGCGGGGTGATTTGCTTTTACACGAATATTCAATGTTCAAACCCCACTTCAAAACTCCCGTTTTGCAGTACAATTTTTATGGTTGGTGTGTCCGGATGGTAGAAAACACCAGAAAAAATTGCTTTTTGCCTTGCCTCAGAAAAACTGTTTTCTAACAATTCAACTGTGCCGGATGCCGCAACCCATTTATTAATAGGAAATTCTTGTTCAAACCTGACAATCGAACCAATCGGATAGGTTCCAGCAGGGATTCCCCAAGGTATCTCGAACTTAAACCAGTCGCTGGCTGGAAAATTCAGACTATTTACAAAAAACCAGTCTATTTGTCCACCAGACATGTCAGCACCATATTCTGAAGGAAGCCATGCACTCTGATCTATTTGAAGATTGAAATTAAGGTCAGTTGCCGCTCCAAAAACATCCTTGTAGGCAATCCCGGATAATGGACCACTTTCAACGTTCAGGCTTTGTCCGTTAGAATTCAATTTGGCATTAAAACTTAAAGATAACTCATGAGCAGTAGGATTCATGTTCACCAATTCAACATCACCATCCCCTTCAAAGACCTGACTATTGATCGAAGAGGAAGTATAATAAAATACCCTCCCTTTTACATGATATGGAAAAGAAGGGATAGAATCAAGAAATGTTGCTGGCACAACGACATATATGAACGAGCCGTCATCACCATCTAATTTCACATAAGTATCCCTCCAAGAGGGAGTACCCGCAGAGCGAACGAGCGCAAATGAGTTCGCGTATCCCCATTCAGTACCCGAGATATGTATAGAATTCGGTGGTAATGGCAAATTGTCATTAGACCGACAGCCAATGAATAAGAAAAGAATTCCTAAAAAGCCGTTTTGGATTTTCATAATTTCAACGTTTTTTTGATAACGCGGGAAACTTTATGTTGGTTGGGTTCTTGCAAATTAAAATTGAAATCATTTTTATCAATGTCCACCCTTTTCCTCGACCGCGACGGCGTCATCAACCTCCGCACTCCCGGCGAGTATGTAAAAACGCCCAACGAATTCCAACCCACAGAAGGTTTGGGAGAAGCCATGCGCCTGCTCGCCGAAAAATTCGGGCGCATCGTGGTGGTGACCAATCAAGCGGGCGTGGGCAAGGGCCTGATGACCGCCATGGAACTCCATGCTGTTCACCAAAAAATGTATTCGATAATTGAGGAAGCGGGAGGGCGCATTGACCGCGTCTACCATTGCCCTCACCGCGCGGAGGCTGGCTGTACTTGCAGAAAACCTGGCACGGGCATGGCTTGGCTTGCTTTGGCTGATTTCCCGGATATTGATTTTGAAGATGCCTGGATGGTGGGCGATTCCGTGGCTGACATGGAATTTGCCCAAAAACTCGGTCTACGCTCGGTATTGATTCGTGGAAAATTGGAGGAAGTGACGGCTTTATCGCGGATGAAAATTGATTATCAATTCGACTCGCTCCTTGAGTTCGCCCGCTGGATTTCTTGTTAAAATTTTTAACAATGGAAATACTATTTCCAACAAGCCCGTTTGGGTACTGTACAGTCATTTTGCTGAAAACCAACGCATTGTAAGTAGGCTTCGTGTACGACGATGCCCTGTTTTTCTATCCTAATTTTTTAATTACTAAACATTTCCCGACATGACAAACCTGTTGTCAAATTGGGCAGCCCGACTCATGGGTTGCCTAGGCGGAGCCATGCTCCTTTCTGTCCATTTTGCGTTCGCGCAAGACCCCGATCCTATTGAGTTATCGCCACCACTCGACGACATTACGGAGCGAGCGGTGATGACCGAGCATGCGGTGTTGGCCTATCAACCCATCCGCGAAGCCGACATTTTGTGGGAAAAACGCATCTGGCGCGTGGTGGATGTGCGCGAAAAAATGAACCTCCCGTTTGCTGCCCCTGAGTCGCCGCTATTCAAAATCTTGTCTGACGCGGCTCTTGCCGGCGAACTCAACGTTTACGGCACCGAGGACGACAAATTTAGCAAACGCCTCAGCCCAACGGATGTTCGTGGCCTGCTTTTCAAGCGCGACACGATCATAGTTTTTGAACCCGAAACATACAGCGAGGACGTCAGAATCGTTGAAAACGAAACGAATTGGGAAGATGTTAAACGCTTCAGAATCAAGGAATCATGGTTCTTCGACACCAAAACCAGTACGCTTCGCAGCCGTATCCTGGGAATTGCGCCGATCATAGATGTGCGGGACAATGAAGGGAACTTTCGCTTTGAAAAGCCACTTTTCTGGGTGTACTACCCTGCCGCCCGCCCTTTGCTGGCGCGGCACAAAGCCATCACACATGGCGAAAACTGGACGGCCAATACAAGCTGGGAAGACCTTTTTGAAAAGCGGTATTTCGCTTCGTATATCACGAAGGAAAACAACGTGCTGGACCTTCGTTTGCAGGATATGTACTCTGGACTTGATCTGCTGATGGAATCTGACAAAATCAAGAATGAGTTGTTTGCGAGGGAGCACGATATGTGGTCTTACTAGTTAGTTTGAGTAGTTTAAAGGGTTTGAGGGGTTTGAGTTGCGCCAACAATTCAAACCCTTCAAACCCTTCAAACCCCTCAAACAATCCTAACCCTCGGATCCAACCAGGCATAAATCAAATCAGAAAGGAGATTCACCACAATAAAAACAGCCGAGGTGAACAACACGCATCCCAGCACCACAGGGATGTCGAAGTTAAGAAGCGCATTCACGGTTGCATCGCCCAAGCCCTTGAAATTGAATACGTTTTCTACAAAAAACGCCCCGGTAAGTAAAGCTGCAAACCAGCCTGATATAGCCGAAACGATTGGGTTGAGGGCATTGCGGAGGGCGTGTTTTACCACTACTATTTTTTGCGAAAGCCCCTTGGCGGTAGCCGTGCGAACAAAATCCTGCGAGAGCACATCAAGCATTGCACTCCGCGTGAGTTGTGTAATAAGCGCCACGGGACGAAGCCCAAGCGCGAGTGCTGGTAACACGAGATTCCGCCATCGAACTTGCCACTCCCCAAAATCAGAGAGCACAAATAGGCTGCCTTGGATTTCCAGCCCTGTCCATTCGCCCAGCGCATACCCAAACACAAGCGCGAACAACATAGCAGCTACATACGAAGGCAATGAATAGCCAAACACAGAAATGACGGACACCAAATGATCGAGCCAGCTGTGCTGCTTAAGTGCTGCGACAATTCCAAAAAGCAGTCCCAAAAAGGTCGCCAGAAGCATGGCAGTGCCTGCCAGTAAGGCCGTGGCCGGAATAGCATCGGCCAATATTTCGGTGACCGGGCGACCTGATTGATAAGATTCGCGGAGGTAGGGGAATTTGAGCACGAGCGCATTTCCATCGCGCCATGGCAAAAGTGTTTGAGCCTGATATTTTCGTTGATTTTCAGGAGTTTGTGCCAACACAGAAATTGGAGAAAGATCGGACAAATACATTCCCAACTGAATGTAATGCGGTTGATCGAGACCCAGCTCGGCGGTTTTTGCTTTCACAGTGCTAACATCGCTGCGCTGGCCAAAAGTGAGTTGGGCAGGATCCACGGGGGCAAGAAAAATAATGCCCGTAATGATGGTTACCACCAGTATCATGACCAAAATACCATAAGCCAAACGACGGAGGATGTACATGGTGATTGGTTGACTGGTTAATTGGTGGTTGGTGACTGGTCACTGGTTAATTGGTGAATACAAATCCTTATTTTTTCCAAGGCCCTGTTCCTCCATTGGGCAAGTATTTTGCCGCCGCGCGCCATACCAATCCGCTCAGCATCAAACCAAGCAATGCCCCGGCCAATACGTCAATCAAAAAATGTTGCACCAAAAATATGCGGGAAATGCCTACCAGAATGGCAAGCAATGCGAATGCCAGTCCCCAGCGTTTGCGTTCTTGCCCAATCATCAGCGAAAGCAAGCTGTACAACGCGAATGCTGCCGTGGTATGGCCAGAAGGAAAACTGGTTTGTCCACGGTTCAGGGGCAGGCTCGGCACCAGTTTGAGTCGTTCTGAGGCACCTTCTTTTTCGAAATATGTGATAGGTCGGTCAACCCCAACAGCGTCTTTGAGCATATACCCTACCGGCAATACCAGAATGCCTGCCATTGCAATAACCATGGCATGGCGTGGACGCCAGAACAGCATTGCCAAGCCAAAAGCAAAATAGGCCCAGGCTTCACCAAACTGCGTCAAAAACCGAAAGATTGTATTGAACGGTTCGTGACGCAAGTCGTTGAAAAACAACAATTCATGACTGTACGGAACCAGTATGGCAAGCACACCGCAAAATCCAAAGAACATTGCAACCGGGACAAAAAACCAGTTGTTTTCCCAAATATATTTCATGGAGTATCTAAGGCTACTTTTTGCTTTCGGGCAATTCTCAATCGGAAAAGAAATCTTTCAAAACGCTCTGTGCTGAACAATTGGGAGTCGTTCATCGCTTTACGCGTGACATAGATTCCAATAAACGCGAGTATGGCGCAAGGTGTCATAGCAGCCCAAAAGGGGGTCATCAAATAGGACTCAGCCAGTTTGCGACAGAGGATTGCGAGGAACACGAAAGTGACAAAAAAGGTGATGGAAACAAGAATCGGGTAGCCAAAACCGCCCTTGCCAATGATAGCGCCCATAGGTGCGCCAATGAAAAGGAAAATAAAGCAGATGAGCGCGAAACTGTACTTGTTGTAGAGTTCATAGCCGGTTTTCACCCAATCGAGCCGTCGGGATGTCGCTTGAGTTTTACGGGTTTCAACAATGTTTTTGCTAAGGCCGTTGCGGGTTTTGGCTTCTTTGAGAAGGGAACTGTGGTCGCGGTCGCGGAAGGTCTCAATTAATGAACTGTATTGATTGAGCGGCTTGCGGAGTTCTTGCAGGGGGAGATTTGGGCCTGAGTTAGATCCGCGATTGGGATCAGGATTCGCCGAAGTAACTTGAGCTCTTGGGCCAATGGCGCTAAGCTTGTTGCCCAACTTTTTGGAAGGCTGACTTGCAGGTTTTGGCGAATTGGTAATCGGTGTTGATTCAATGGCAGGTTTGGGGGGCGGAATGGGTTGACGTTTGAGGTTTATGAGCATGTCACTTACTGCCAACTGGCCTGTCTCGTCTATTTTGGCGTGGAGGGAATCAACATTTCTACGCAATTGATTCATGCTCAACATCGTGCGTTGTGAACTAAATCGGTCCTCATCAGTGCGTACCATTTCAAATTCCCGCATATCCCACACTTTCGACCATGATTTGAAGTTGGTACGAATAAAGGGAAATCGTCTTTTTGTAGTGCTCTGGCCTTGATTTCCGGGCTCTTGGTATTGTGTGCCATGGAAAAGGTTCATCACAAAAAATCGTTTGTCGGTAGTAGTGTACATCTGCCCGCTGTCAGCAAGGATTTGGCTGAATTTTACCTGTCCCAAATTGCTCTGGTCTTCTATCATCACATCCCCGATGGTTTCTCCGTCCGGGTCTTTATCACCGATACGGATGACGAATTGCCGAAAATCTTCATTAAAAACGCCCTCTTCGATGGTCAGTGCAGGCTTTTGTTTGCGGATATCAAAGAGTCGGCTTTTGAATTTTAGATTGGCAATGGGAATTAAAAAATCAGAGCAGACGTAGGAAAAAACCGAAATAGCGGCTGCTAATACGATCATCGCCCGCATAACCCGAATGAGCGGGATGCCGGCACTTTTCATGCTCGAAAGTTCGTATCGCTCTGCCAAGCCGCCCATCACCATTACCGATGCGATAAGCACCGCAATGGGCAATGCCATCGGGAATACCGAAAAAGACATATATCCCACCAACTCCAACATAATGAAAATGCTCACCCCTTTACCCGCTATCTCATCAATGTAAAGCCACATGATCTGAATCACCAGCACGAACACGGCAATAAAAAAAGCCACTGCGAAAGGGCCGAGGGAACTGGTGAGCAGGAGCTTGTCTATTTTCTTCATCTAAAAATCAAATTTAGCCTCAAACGCTTTCAAGTCCCGAATCGCGGCCAGCGGGTCCTTCGCGCCAAAAACGCTGTTCCCTGCTACAAGCACGTCTGCCCCGGCTTGCAGGAGGCTTTCTGCATTGTGCAGGCCCACGCCACCGTCAATCTCGATGAGCGCCTGCGAATTGGAAGCAAAGATCATCTCTTTGAGTTTGCGGGTTTTAGGCAGGCTGTTGTAAATGAATTTTTGTCCGCCAAAACCTGGGTTCACCGACATAAGACACACCAAATCAATGTCTTCGATAATATCCTCCAATACTGAAACGGGCGTATGTGGATTGAGCGCCACCCCGGCTTTTGCGCCTGTTTCCTTGATTTGATGAATCGTACGGTGCAAATGCGGACATGCTTCGACATGCACTGTGATGATATCCGCCCCCGCTTTGCGGAACTGCTCAATAAACTTTTCTGGCTCCACAATCATCAGATGAACGTCGAGCGGCTTTTTTGCCAAACGGCCAATGGCTTCCACGATAAACATCCCAAATGTGATGTTCGGCACAAAACGGCCATCCATTACATCAAGGTGAAACCAATCGGCTTCCGAGCCGTTCACCATGTCTATTTCCTCCGAAAGCCGCCCGAAATTGGCTGCGAGCACCGAGGGCGCTATGAGATGTCTTTTCATATTTTTTGGATATTGGACATTGGACATTGGACTAGCCAATGTCCTGTATCTACCGAACCGTCACCACCTGATCGGCACGGAGCAAAGGTAGCCGTTTGAGGCGCAAGAAGAGTTGCACGGTGGCGAGCACATCTTTTTCGCAATAAATAGCGATACGATCCAGGTCGCGCTCTTCCCAATACACCTGACCCACATCGGCGCCGCTTATATCGTCCTTTGGAGAAGGGATGTCGAATACAGCACAAAGCAGCCGCAACGAGGTGTAGTTTTTGATGTCGCCGAATTTCCACATTTCCAGGGTGTCGAGCAGGTGTTTGGTTTCCCAGGGCTTCCTGCCCGCAATGTCGAGCATTTTGGGTAGCGGCAACTGGTTGATCAGCGAGCGACGGCAGATATACGGCACGTCGAACTCCTTTATATTATGGCCACAAACGGCAAACTTGTCCGGACTGTTGAAATGACGGTTGAGCAAATCAGCAAAATCCTCTATCACGGACGCTTCCAGATGGTTGGAAAATGATTTGAGGCGCAATATTGGTTCTTTGCTGTCCTGTTGGCGGGTAAGAAAACCGACCGAGATACAGATGATCTTGCCATATTCTGAATAAATGCCCGCCCTCGTTTTGAAAAGCCCTTCCAATTCGTCTTGCTCGATCTCTTCTGCAGGTCTTTTGAGTAAGGTGCTGCACTTTAAGCCCCAAAGTTGCTGCATCTCGTCGCTCAAATCATCGAACTCCTGCACACACGGAGCTGTTTCAATGTCGAGAAAGAGGATGTTGTAAATATCGTAAACGTCAAAAGCGGACATAGCAAGAAAAATTTTGACCCGGAAAAACCCGGTGTTGCAAAGGTAGGGTATCCCCCGAATTTTGAGATAAGCCTATTGGAAGGGAAAATAATTTTTTTAACACTTTTAAAAAATAATATTATTGAATATCAACAAGTTAGATCAAATTTCAAAAAATAATCTCATAAAAACGACCTTTGCAGGGGCAATAAAGAAATTGAGCAACGGTTTATACTGCATCTTTTTCAATCACAAGCCGTTTCATCTTCGGCATTACAACTTACCAACTTTTTTCACTTCGGAAGGTAGCATATGACTCGATAACAACATCATTCATTCATTCGTAAACCTTTCACTTTTTTTCAAAATTTATGAGCACTCCCACCAATTTCAATCAACCCGCAACGCCAAACTACGGCGCTCCTGAAGGCGGCAACAGCCAAAAACGCGTAACAACTATCATGGGCGTGGCCATCGCAGCCCTTCTCGGACTATGCGTTTTCCTTTTGGTCAGCAAACTCAACACCGGCAAACAGCTGGACGCGACCACAATGGAACTCACCCAACAAAAAGAGGCCTTTACCGAACTTGACGCCAAGTATAACGAGGCGGTGACCCAACTCGAGCAACAAAAGGGCATCAATGCCGAGCTGGATGCAAAAATCAACCAGCAATTGGCTGATCTTGAGACCAGCAAAAACCAAATCGCGGGTCTAATCCGCAGCAACAAAGACTACAAGGGTGGCATGGCCAGCCTCCAGCGTCAAAAAGAACAGTTTCTCGTTGAAATCGAAGACCTGAAAAAGCAAGTAGGCATTCTAACCGAGAACAATACACAGTTGACTGGTCAAAATGAGCAACTTACTTCTTCGCTGAACGAGACACAAACAAGATTGCAAGAAGAAGGTAGTGCAAAAGCCGCCCTCATTTCTGAAAAAACGGCTATTGAAACCGAGCGCAACCAGCTCAGCAAAAAAGTGGACGTTGCTTCTGCCATCCGCGTAAAAAACGTGGAAGTGAAAGCCAAAGACGTGCGCAGCAACGGCAAAGAGCGTACCAAGTCAAAAGCCAAAAAAGTGGACAAACTGAGCATTTGCTTCATTACTGAAGCCAATGAAGTGACTCCTGCCGGCGAAGAAACGTTCTACATCCGCGTAGTGGACCCAACTGGTGCTCCGCTCGCCATCGAAAGCCTCGGATCTGGTGTTGGGCAGAACAAGCGTGACGAAAGCGAATTCCGCTACACCACGACTGCTACGACCAACTACACCAATGGTGAAACGCAGGTTTGTGGCGCATGGCAGCCTGGCCAGAATTTCGTGAAAGGCAAATACCAAGTAGAGATTTTCAATAAAGGTTACCTGGTTGGAACCGGCAACTTCAACCTGAAGTAATTAAAGAACTTCAAAATAGACAAAAACTGCCAGCGGCGGTGCGAAATATTCGCACCGCCGCTTTTTGTTTTATGAAAAAACTACTTTTGCGCCCAAAGTGTACTTTTGACAAAAAGGCTTAAAAATGATCATCATTGCCGATTGCGGTTCTACAAAATGTGACTGGTTGCTGTTGCACGGCGGGCGCGACCAACAACTGGAAAACACCGTAGGATTTAGCCCCTTTTTCCACACTACGGCTGAAATCCGCGACATACTGGAGGACCAACTGCTTCCAAAGATTCAAGAAGAAGACGTGACAGCAGTCTATTTTTATGGTACTGGTGTACATGATGCCCGTCGTGCAGAGATTGTTGCGGCTGCACTTAAAACAGTGTTCCCAAATGCAAAAGCCGAAGTAGAGCACGATCTTTTGGGTGCTGCACGGGCAGTGTGTGGCCGAAGCCCAGGCATCGCTTGTATTCTCGGCACGGGATCAAACAGTTGTTATTTCGATGGCGTTAAAATCCTGGACAACGTTCCTTCGCTTGGCTGGCTGCTCGGCGACGAAGGGAGCGGCACACACTTGGGCAAAGCGCTGCTTCGCGCTTGGTTTTACCGCGAATTGCCCTCCGACCTTGATGCCGCATTTAAACTGGCTCACCCCGAAGGAGCGAATGCCATCAAAGATCGCGCTTACGAAAAAGGGGCAAACGCCTACCTTGCTACTTTCACGCGTTTTTTAGGCGACCACCTTGACCATCCTTACATTCAAAAATTAGTGTCGGATTGTTTGGGCGAATTCCTCGACCGCCATGTATCAAAATACCAGGGTTACCAGCACGTCCCGGTCCATTTCGTAGGTTCTATTGCCCACCATTTTCAGGAAATATTGTCTAAATGTTTGGATGATCGTCGCTTGCAAATTGGGCGTATCGTTCGAAAACCAATCTATCCTTTGGCAGAATTTCACCAGCAAACCATAAAATGGCAAAAGCAATAAAAGATATTAAACGCATCGCAGTATTCACGTCAGGCGGCGATGCCCCCGGCATGAACGCTGCTGTACGTGCCATCGTCCGCAATGCTTTCAACAATGACCTGCACATATATGGTATCATGCGGGGGTATGAAGGGATGATTGACGGCAATATCAAACGCCTGGAAACCACGGACGTGGGCAATATCATCCACCGGGGCGGCACCATCCTGAAAACGGCCCGGAGTCAAAGGTTTATGACCAAAGAAGGTCGCCAACAAGCTTACGAGTACCTGATTGACAACGACATAGATGCGCTGATCGCTATTGGCGGAAACGGCACGTTCACAGGGGCGATGAAGTTTATGGAGGAATTCCCCGATATGCCCATAGTCGGAATCCCTGGTACCATTGACAATGACCTTTTCGGCACCGACTTCACGATTGGTTTCGATACCGCCGTAAACACGGCAGTGCAGGCGGTGGACAAAATCAGAGACACCGCCGACTCGCACAACCGACTCTTTTTTGTGGAAGTAATGGGGCGCAATTCGGGCTTTATTGCACTCCATACCGCTATTTCCGGTGGCGCTGGCGGTGTGCTCATCCCTGAGGAAGAAACTTCGATTGACGATTTGGTGAAACTCTTGAAACGAGGCGCAAAACGAGCCAAACTTTTCAGCATCGTCATCGTGGCAGAAGGCAACCAAATGGGCACTGTATATGACATCGCCCAAAAAGTGGAAGAAAAAATTGATCTCTACGACGACATAAAAGTGACCGTCATCGGCCACCTGCAGCGCGGCGGTTCGCCCAGCGCTTTTGACCGGGTGCTCGCTTCGATCCTGGGCTTCAGCTCCGTAGAAGCACTTTTGGCGGGGAAATCGGGTGTAATGGTAGGTATCCGAAACAACAACATTGACTATACAACTTTTGCGGACGCCATAGAAAAACCAAAACCTATGAACAAGGATTTGTTGCGCATGGCGCATATATTGGCGCAGTAATCCTGAAGGTTTATGAGGTTTATGAGGGTTTATGAGGGTTTATGAGGTTTATGAGGTTTATAAGGTTTATAAGGGTTGATATAGCATTCCTGCCCGAAACGTAGAAATGATTTACTATTGCGGCAAAAAATCATGTACGAAGATTTAGACGATTTAATAAAACGTTCGCCAAAGCCGCTTGAAGTGAAGCGCGGGATATCGATAAAACAGGATTTGGCAGGCAAAAGCCGGAATCTGATTGGAGAAATTTTGTCGGTTTCGGTAAAATTCATCAGCAAGTGGCGTTTGATTTATGAGGAGTACGGGGTGAACGGGCTTATGTCCACGCATCAGGGCGGCAAGCCGAGAGCCTTTTTGGATGGGAACAAGAAAGCCGAGGTCTTGGCGCACATTCGCTCGCATGAGGTCTTCGGCGTTTCGGAACTGGCGGCGCACCTTCAAAGTGTTCACGGCGTAAGTTTCAAGTCGACCCAATCCTATTACGATTTGTTGCACGAAGCGCGGATGAGTTGGCACAAGAGCCAGAAAACGAACCCTTGTCGGGATGCACAAAAAGTGCAAGAAAGGCGGGCAGAGATAAAAAAAACTACAAAAGGAGCGCAAATCCATCAAAAAGCGGGAAACAATAGTCCTTTTTCAAGATGAATGTCATTTGAAGCATGGCGATTCGGCGGGTTATGTTTGGGGGCGGAAAGGACACCGCGTAACGATTCCGATGATGAATGAACGGCACAGCAAAACCTTTTACGGTGCCTTGGATTTGTTCAGCCGCGAGTTTCTTTTGCAGCCGCACGATTGGGCAAACATGGAAAACACGGTGAAATTTCTCAAGTGGCTGCTCGAAGAAAAATACCCCACAGCCAAGCGAATCTTTATCATTTGGGACGGCGCAAGTTTCCATACAGGTCAATTGCTGAAGGATTTCCTGCTCTCGGTGAATCAGGGATTGAAAAAAAGCCAATGGAAACTCCACTGTTTGTTGTTCGCTCCTAACGCCCAAGATCAAAACCCGGTCGAAGACCGCTGGTTAAAAGCAAAGAACTTCGTCCGAAAGCACATCCGCGACAACTTGGCTTTTGCTCAAACCGTACATTGCTTCAAAAATGCTTTCAATGAACTTGACTTTAATTTCAACAAACTTCAATGGTATTACTAAATTCTACAAACCATGCAGGAACGCGATATACCCGCCAATATCTAACCTCATAAACCTCATAAACCTCATAAACCTCATAAACCTCATAAACCTCATAAACCTCATAAACCTCATAAACCTCATAAACCTCATAAACCTCATAAACCTCATAAACCTCATAAACCTCATAAACCTCATAAACCTCATAAACCTCATAAACCTTCATTACGGTTGCTCCCAAAGTTCGATCTTATTCCCTTCAGGGTCCATTACCCAGGCAAATTTGCCGAACTCCTCTGCAACGGGCTCACCCACAAGCGGCACCCCTTCTGATCGAAGTGCTGCAACCAGTGCATCAAGGTCATCTACCCGAAAGTTTATCATGAATGCCGACTCCGATGGCTCAAAATATGCTGAGTCTGTTTTGAAAAAACTCAGGTTGGAGCAGGCTTCCGGGTTGGGGTCGTCCTTGTAAAAAAATTGCACTCCCCAGCTTTCCAACTGAATTCCCAAATGCTTGGTGTACCAGGCGCGGGTTTCTTCGAGGTGTCGGCATTTGAGAAAAATACCGCCTATGCCAATGACTTTTTTCATGTGTAATGTGTTCAATGTGACCCCGACTTCGTTAAAACTTCGGCGGGTAAACTGGTAAAATGAAGTCAATGGGGAAATATATGTTAAAGAAAATCCCTTCAACAAGAACAAAAGTAGTGTGTTGAGCAAACAATAATCAAAAATAAGGCCTGTACTTGCAACGGCGCTGTGCATCGTTCTACATTTGCCCTGTTGGTTGAGAAAATTAAGATATTTCAATCCACCAATCACCAGTTAACCAATCACCAAATCAACAATTAAACGAATCCACTCAAATAATGACATCTCTCCCTACACTGCTTATCTCCTTTGCCTTTGTCGGCATGATTTTGACCATTTGGACGGTTTGGAAGAAAAAATCAAATTCTACTTTTTGGACTTTTCTACAGCACTTTTGCGGGGTGTGGTTCATTTTTTCCGGCTTGGTAAAAGCGGTGGACCCCATCGGTACGGCTTATAAAATGCTCGATTATTTTGGTGCGTTCGAGACAACTTTTGCAGGGCTGGACAATGTTTTCAAGGGAATTGCGCCCCTTTTTCCCTGGTTGTCGAAGTACAGTGAGGGCTTTTCAATCACCATGATCGTGCTCGAAATCGCCATCGGCGCAATGCTCATGGTAGGTTATTCGCGAAAGTGGACGGCCTGGCTGTTTTTCCTGATCGTATTCTTTTTCACTATACTAACGGGCTTCACCTTCCTCACAGGCTATGTGCCTTCGGATGCCAATTTCTTTGATTTTGCCAAATGGGGGCCTTATGTGAAAGAACACATGCGGGTGACAGACTGTGGTTGTTTCGGCGATTTTATCAAACTCGACCCAAAGATTTCTTTCTTCAAAGACCTCGGCCTGATGGTCCCCGCTTTGCTCTTCTTGTGGCGTACGCGCAACGTGCACCAATTGTGGACCGCTCGCACACGGAACATCGTAGTCGGCTTGGTCACTGTTGCCTCCCTGCTGCTTTGTGTGCGCAACACCTACTGGGATTTGCCGATGGTTGATTTCCGTCCGTTCAAAATTGGCAGCGACGTACGCGCACAAAAAGAACTGGAAGCCAGCGCGAAAATTGACATCCTCGGTTGGGTCCTGGAAGACACCATCAATCACGTAAAAATGAAGTACCTGGAGCCAGAACCGGGCAAAATCACCTATTATAAAGAATACACCGCCGCCAAAGGTTGGAAGGTGCGCGAGCAGATAAAGACTGATTTTTACGTCCTGAAAGACAGCGTGAAAGTGCCCATTACGAAAACAAAAGTCAGCGACTTCGCAGTGGAAAATGGTGACAACGGGGAGGTAACGGATGATCTTTTGAACGAAAAAAACTACAGCCTGATGATCGTGGCGTACCACCTCGAAGGCAAAAAGCAGACTGAAACCTACACCGTTCAGGATACCACCTGGGCAACTGACACCATTGCTGTCACTGCCGATTCGATACGGTTGCAGCCCCGTGTGTTAACGGTGCAAGCGCGCAAATTGGAGCGCCAAGTATTCGTGCCGACACCCGAATACGCCGCCCTTTTCCAAAACGGCGTGAACCCGCTGGCCGAAGCCGCCCAAAAAGCGGGTTGGAAGGTCTATTGTATCACTACATTTGGCGACTCGGAAGTGTCCGCAGATTTTGCCCAAAAAGTAGGTGCGAAATATCCTTTCTACCGGGCCGACGACAAGTTGCTCAAAACCATCATCCGCGCCAGTCCCGGCGTGGTAGTCTGGAAAGACGGTGTAGTGCTCGATATGTACCACCATAAGCACCTGCCAACTTTTGAGGCTTTGGGGTCGAAGTGGAAGTGATTTTGTCGGCCACCAGAGTTGTCTTTCTGACGGAAACTCAATCTACTCAAATCTGCACAACATACAAAAGTACTACCGCATCTGACCGTCCATGGTGAACGGAAATTTGCGCTGCCCCGGCTCAGTGCTTCACTACCCGCCCACTCTGCGTAGCCACCCCGTTCCATCTTATCTGCCACACATACATACCCGCAGGCAGCTGCGACAGCGGCAGATAAGTGTCAAAATCCCGAAGCCTAGCCGATTGTACCTCGCGGCCTAAAAGGTCATACAGCACAAAATGGGGCGCAACGCCCACCAAAGCCGGCAAACTGACCCGAATCTCGCTCGAAAAAGGGTTGGTCAGTTTAGTCCGTTTTACCCGGGTCAGCTTCGACCGTTTTAGGTGGGGTCAGTTTGCACCGTTTTAGGTGGGTCAGTTTGAGCGTTTTTGCCGTTGTTGGCGTCCTCGCCAACAACACTCCCCGCAGCCAACTTACACTTGTGTATATTCTGCTCAAACTATACCACCCATTCTGCTCCAAACTATAGCAC
>Ga0163153_10003958_pt1 | contig 19149 bp, 27 predicted proteins | sample OliLakLV19MP6IB1_FD_148629 | JGI IMG/M metagenome (GOLD analysis project Ga0163153, IMG submission 148629) | Freshwater microbial mat bacterial communities from Lake Vanda, McMurdo Dry Valleys, Antarctica - Oligotrophic Lake LV.19.MP6.IB-1 | ecosystem: Environmental > Aquatic > Freshwater >... | reverse complement strand
CGTACCGCCGGACGTCCCGGGCCCGCCACAATCGCGTGGGCGTAGATTTGCCGTCGTGATGCCGTCGTCGCTGCGAGGCCGGCTGCTCGTGGCCACCCCGCCGCTCGTCGACCCGAACTTCGACCGCACGGTCGTGCTCGTGCTCGAACACGGGCCTGAAGACGGCGCGATCGGCATCGTGCTGAACCGACCGACCGGCATCGACCTCGACGACGCACTCCCCGACTGGGTACGCCTCGCATCGGAACCGGCGGTCGTATTCGGTGGCGGACCCGTCGCACCCGACGCGGTGATCGCGCTCGCCCGCGCCGACGGCACCGACCCGTTCGACGGCTGGGTGCAAGTGCTCGACGACCTCGGCACCGTCGACGTCGGCCGCGATCCGGCCGCGCTCAAGCTCGAAGAACTGCGCGTGTTCACCGGCTACGCGGGCTGGGGCCCGGGCCAACTCGAAGGCGAGATCGAGAAGGGCGCGTGGTTCGTCGTGCGCGCCACACCCGCCGACGCGTTCGCACCCGACCCCGACGACCTCTGGCGCGCCGTGTTACGCCGCCAACGCGGCCGCCTGGCAATGTTTGCCCACTGCCCCGAGGACGCGTCGGTGAACTAGTGCCGTGTCAGGCAACGTTTGCGCGTTTGACGAGTTCGCGTAGTTCGCGGTTGTTGGCGTGGCGGTTCCGCCAGGCGATGTAGCGGCGGATCATCCGGGCTTGCTCCTCGTGACTTTGGTGGTCGGTGCCGTCGAGCGCGAAGTAACGCAGCGCCTGGAACTGGGCCTCGATGCGGTTCAACCAGCTCGCGTAGAACGGCACGTATGCGAGTTCGACGTTGTTGTCGCGCGCCCAGTCACCCACCCGAGTGTCCTTCTTCGTTGACAGGTGCGGACTGAAGTTGTCCAACACGATTGCGATCCGCACCGTCGGCGGATACAACGACCGGACGTAACGCAAGAACGCCAAGAACTCGGTCCGGCCCTTGCGCTTGGTGACGTGCCCGTAGAGCCGGTCGGTCGACAGGTCATACGCGGCGAACAGGTGCCGCACCCCGTGCGGTCGTGTGTACGTCGCACGGCGACGCCGACGCGGCTTGGTGCCGCCACCACCGGCGATCGCCCACTGCTTGCCGGGATGGGGCTGCAGGTTCAACGGCCCGAACTCATCGACACAGAACACGACCTGCGGATCACCCCGCCGCCGTTTCGTCTTGCCGTCAGCGAGGTCGTAGAGCTCCAACACGCGGTTCTTCTTCGCCTCGAAGTCCGGGTCGTTACTCACCTTGAACGTTTTGAGCCGCTGAAAAGACACGCCTTCCTCGCGGAGCAGCACCCGAAGGCCCTCGTGGCTGATGTCGTCGACCACCCCCTCAGCCACCAAGAACTCCGCGAGCTTCGACAGACTCCATGTCGAGAACGGCAGGTCATGATCCGTCGGTCGTGACAACGCGACCTTCTTGATCTGCCGGCGCTGCGGAAGCGTGAACGTCGGTGGCCGGCCACCTCGATACTTCGGATACAACGAGTCGAACCCATCGACGTTGAAGTTGTGGATCACTTCCCGGACCCGATCCGGCGACGTGAACGTCACCTCCGCGATCCTCATCACGTCCATCCGCTGTGCCGACAACAACACCATCTGCGCTCGTCGCCACGTCACCACCGAACCCGACGACCGGCGCACGATCTTCAACAGCCGATTACCCTCATCGTTGGTGATCTCCCGCACTTGTACACGTTCAGCCATGCCACGAGTCTGCGCGACCGCGCGCGTCAAGTGGTGGACGCGACACCCCCAACATTGCCGGTCACGGCACTAGTCGCCGGGTACGGTCGGCCCCGGTGACGACGCCCGTAGCGGGGATTGCGGTAACGGTGGCCGTCGTCGGCGCGCGGGCCGGCCCCGTGCCCTGATCGCAGCAGCGGTATTCGTCCGACCCTGACGCGCCGACCACGCTCGCGAGGAACTCCCCGGAGCTGCTCACCGAAATTCCCCACCCCTGACGGACCCCGGTCTGCTCGCCGCTGTCGAGCATCCCGCCCGAGAGCGGCCGCCGCGATGTTCTGCCGAGGGCTGCACGAAAGCGTGCACCGGTGTCGCAGCCGGGTTCCTACACTGGTCACCATGTCGTTGACTGTCGAGCTGCCCGATGAGGTGATACGCCACCTCGAAGCGGTCGCAGCCGCCCGGGGGGTCAGCATCGAAGAGCTCGCCGCCCAGACGCTCGCTTCGGTTCCCGTCATCGACAGCGAGTTCGCGGCGATGGTGACATCCACGATCGCCACCCACGGCGAGATCCTGGACCGCCTCGCCGGGACGTGAGCGACACCGACGTCGTTTACATCACCGTCGACCAATGGATCCATCCCGCCAGTGAGACCCTCGAGGTCGATCCGGCCACGATCCGTCAAGCCGCGGACCTGAACCTTGCCGACTCCGCGCTGCACGCCCCCGCCGCCGGGTTCGGCGACCACGACGCCTACCCCGCCGTGATCGACCAGGCCGCAGTGCTGGGCTGGCACCTCACCAACAACCATCCCCTCCCCGACGGGAACAAACGAACCGCGTTCGTGGCCATGGTCGTGTTCATCAAACGCAACGGCCTCACCTGGACCCCACCCGAAATCGACGACGCCGTCGACACCATGATCGCTGTCGCCGCCAAGGACCTCGACATCGCCGGATTTGCCACCTGGATCCGGACCCACACCACCTGAACGGCACCGTCCCCAACCGGCATCGCAACCAGCTGGAAGAATCACCACCGTGACCGGCCCCCGCCCGCGGCAGATTCCTTCTTGCGCTGCTCGCCATCGACGACCTCGGGACGGTCGACGTCGGGCGCGACCTGGCGGCGCTCAAGCTGAGCCACCCCGGGTCGCGTGCAGTGCGGATTATTGGGTGTGATGATCTCCGCGACATGACGGTAGCCGCGGTTGGTGCTGTTCGTCCCGGTGTGCGCGTTTGATGATGGCCGCTCACGTTCGATCTGAGGGACTTCGTCGACGCGGACGCGCCGTAGGTCTTCGCGATCATGTGAGACGGGCCCGTGACGCGACGCCGAGATGTTGTTCATGGTTCAGGCCGCTCCCGCGTCGAGGAACACGCCGCCGTGTCGTGCCTGATACCAGTCGGCTTCGTGTTCGGCGGGTGGAACATCTTGGATCGCGCCGTGGAGACGCACCGCGTTGTACCAGTCGATCCACTCGATCGTCGCGAGTTCGAGCTGGATGCGGGTACGCCACGGGCCCCACAGTTTGACGAGCTCGGATTTGTAGGTGCCATTGAGTGCTTCGGCCATCGCGTTGTCATACGAATCGCCGACCGTTCCGATCGATGCGGCGATGCCGGCTTGGTCGAGCCGGTCGGTGTAACGGAAACTCGTGTACTGACAGCCCGCATCGCTGTGATGGATCGGTCGGCCGTAGGTGAGGAGGTCACGTCGCCAGATCGCCATCTCGAGCGCGTCCAACACGAGGTCGGTGCGGAGATGATCGGCGAGCTGCCAACCAACGATCATGCGGGAGTAGACATCGAGGATGAACGCGACGTACAACCAGCCCTGCCATGTCGACGCATACGTGATATCCGCCAGCCAGAGCTGGTTCGGACGCTCCGCCACGAACTGACGTTTCACGAGATCCGGCGGACGGGCCGCGGTCAGATCCGGTGTGGTCGTGTAGCACTTCTTGCCGCGCTGCACACCGTGGATGCCCATGTCGACCATGAGGCGCTCCACGGTGCAACGCGCAACCCGGTAGTCCTCACGCCGGAGCTGCTTGTAGACGCGTCGGGCTCCATAGACCCCGGTAGTTGTTCTCCCACACCCGACGGATCTCGACCTTGTGGCCCTCATCGGACCGTGCACGCGCACACGGCGGCCGTCGCCTCGCCGCGTGATAGGTACGCTCGGAGAACCCGATCGTCTTGCAGATCGCCGCGACCGGCCACTGTGCACGATGCTCGTCGACGAACCGCACGATCAGCGCCGTGGGTCGCTCTCGCGAGCGAAAAAAGCAGTTGCCGCCTTGAGGATCTCATTGCTGGGTGACAGGTCGGCCACCTCCCGGCGCAGCGCCTTGATCTCCGCGAGCTCCTCAGTCGTGCGTCCCGGCTTCAGGCCGCGGTCGCGTTCAGCTTGACGGACCCAGTTCCGCAACGTCTCGGGCGACCCGATCCCCAACCGCCGCGCGACATCAGGGACCTTGCCGTCCCGCTCGAGGACCTCCTCGATCGCACGGCGACGCAACTCCTCTGAATACTTCCTCGGTCTGGCCATAACTGCAGTCTCCTTCTCCCGGGCCTCGCAGCCCAGAAACGAGCACTGCACCAAACCCGGGGGGACTCACTCGATGATGTGTGCTCGGTAGGTGATGCGGTCCACGACGGCGGCGGCGAGTCGCTTGTCTGTGAATGTTTTGTTCCATTCGCTGAATGGGGCGTTGCTGGCGATGGCGATGGCTGCGCGTTCTTCTCGTTCGGTGAGGATCTGGAAGAGAAGCTCCGCGCCGCGGCTGTCGAGGTGGACGTAGCCGAGTTCATCGATCGCGAGGAGTTCGTAGCGGCCGTAGCGGGCGACGAGGCGCGAGAGGTGGTGGTCGTCGGCGGCTTCGGCGAGTTCGTTAGCGAGTTGCGCGCAGGTCGTGTAACGGACCCGGTGTCCGGCTTCGGCGGCGGCGAGACATGTGCCGATGAGGAGGTGGCTCTTGCCGGTGCCGGAGTTGCCGAGGAACACGACCGGTTCGTTGCGCTCGACGGCACGACCGTCTGCACGAACATCCCGAGACCGCCGTTACCCTCGACACGGCGACCGTCGAGCACGCCGACGATCCCCACCGCGGCGCATCCCGCCCGAGCGGCCGCCGGGATGTTCTGCCACTTGCGCTACGCGCAAGTGGCGAGTCTGTGTGGCCCGTGAACACCGTTTCGAGGCTCGCAGAAGCACACGCGAGGCACGGGACCGGCGAGGAGGCTGTGAGGGCTGCACGGAAGCGATCACGGGTGGCGCATCCGGTTCCTACACTGGAGCCCATGAGCGTGACCGTCGAGCTTCCAGACGATGTCCTACGGAAGCTGACCGCCGAAGCCACCCGCCGCGGTGTCAGCATCGATGTGATCATCGCCGAGCTCGCCGCCGCGCTCCCCGCCGAAGCGCCATCGACTACCGCGCCGACGCGCAGGCTGTCGTTCGCCGGGATCGGCGCGTCCGGAACCACCGAGCCGGTCGGTCGACGCCACCGCGAGATCATCGCTGAGCACTTCGCCGATAAAACCGCACGAGACGTGTGATCGTCGTTGACACCGGCGTCCTCTACGCCGTTGCTGACCGCGACGATCCCGACCATGACACATCGGAGCAACTCCTCGCGCGACGCCCCGCCGACACGCTGCTGGTGCCCACCACCGTGATGACCGAAACGGCCTGGCTCATCGAAACCCGACTCGGACCAGCATCCGAAGCCGCCTTCCTACGAGCCCTCCATCAAGGTGAGCTCACCCACGTCGAACTCACCGACACCGACCTCGCCCGCACCGTCGAGCTGGTCGACCGCTACGCAGACATGAGCCTCGGAACCGTCGACGCCTCCATCGTCGCCATCGCCGAACGTCTCGGCATCACCACCATCGCGACGCTCGATCACCGCGACTTCGCCGTCGTGCGGCCCGCCCACTGCGACGCGTTCGAACTGATCCCCTGACCCGCACCCGCCCGTCTGGGAGAATCGGTGCCGTGACCGCCCCCGCCCGCGGCAGATTCCTTCTTTCGCTGCTCGCGCTGCTCGCGCTGCTCGCCATCGTCGGCGCGCCGGCGCTCGGCGCGACCGTTGACGCGTTCGCGTCCGCGCGTTCGCGTCCGCGCGTTCGCGTCCTCGATCGACACCCGCGTCGGGGCCGAGTATCGCGTTGTCGCAGATCACGTCGGGCGACTACGACCTGTGCCGTCCATGTTCGTGTCGCCGACACGGTTGTTGCCACAGAAAGAGCAGCGGCGGCGCGTGGTGGCGCACCCGAAGGCACGTGGGCGCCCCCAGAGATGATCATTGAAATTCCTCACCCCTGAGCGGGCGTCGCCGCTGTCGAGCATCCCGCCCGAGAGCGGCCGCCGGGATGTTCTGCCACTTGCGCTACGCGTAAGTGGCGAGTCTGTGTGGCCCGTGAACACCGTTTCGAGGTTCGCAGAAGCGCACGCGAGGACCGGACCGGCGAGGTGCTGTGAGGGCTGCACGAAAGCGGTCACAGGTGGCGCGGCCGGTTCCTACACTGGTCACCATGAGCGTGACCGTCGAGCTCCCAGACGATGCCCTGCGCAAGCTGCAAGCCGAAGCCGCGCGACGCGGGGTCAGCATCGATCAGCTCATCGCCGAGCTCGCCGCCGCGCTCCCCGCCGAAGATCCCCTCGACGCGTTCATCGGATGCGGGACGTCAGGACGGACCGAACCGTTCGACATCCACCGTGAACGCGCCGAGCTGGCCGCCAAGAAAACCGCGGAAGGCATCTGAGCGAACGTCGTGCATCTGATCGACACCGGGGTCTTCATCTCCGCCGCCGACCGAGACGAACCCCGCCACCACGACTGCGCCGCGCTGCTACGCAACCGAGACGACCTGGCCGTCACCGCGGCGGTCATCCCCGAGACCGCATGGATGATCGAATCCCGGCTCGGACCCCAAGCAGAAGCCCGGTTCCTCACCCTCGTCACCAGCGCCCGGTTCAATATCGTCGACCTGATTCCCGTCGACTACCAGCGGACTATCGCGCTCATCACCCAATACGCCGACCTCGGCCTCGGGTTCGTCGACGCCTCCATCATCGCCGTTGCCGAACGGCTCGACGTCACCACCATCGCGACGCTCAACCGCCGCCACTTCACCGTCGTGCGACCCACCCACGCCGACGCGTTCGACCTGATCCCCTGACCCACGCGGCCCGGTCTGGGAATCAACCCCGTGACCAGCCACGTCCGCAGCCGATTTCTGGTTTCGCTGCTCGCCGTCGCGCACCGTGTTGTTGCAGGTGGCGTCGGGCGTGCCCGCCACCGTCACCGCCGAGACCTCCTGGCAACTCGAACGCAACCTCGTCGCCGAGACCCAAGCCACGGAGGTCTGACCCCCGGCCTTCGCCGTCGCCGAGCGCGGGCTGGCAGGATTCAGCGCATGGATTGGATCACTGAGGCGACGCAGCACGTTGCTACGGCCGTGGGGCTGGATGCGGCGACGTTGGAGCCGAGTGCGGACGAGCAGCAGACGTTGCTCGATCTTGCCGGTGTGGCCGCGCATCGGAGTGGGGCGCGCACGAACGCGCCGTTGTTGTGCCACGTGCTCGGGCGCGCGGTTGCGCAGGGGGCATCGCTCGACGATCTGGCCCGTGCGGTGCGCGAGTACGCCGGGGACGAGTGACGCGACTCTCCTCGGAGACAGTTGCACCGATGACCATCGTGCCCGTCGAAGTCGACGGGCACGAGTACGTCGTGTGGCGCGGGGAAAGCGGCGCGCTCGGAGCGCGCCGCGGCAGTGCCCGCATCTCGACTTCGATCTCGCCGACGCGGCCGTCGTCGGTGACGAGCTGGTGTGCCCGGGGCACGGGTGGGCCTTCACGTGTGCCGGCCGCGCATTGAAACGCAACGAGTTCGGGCGCGCCGACGACAAAGGCGCGATCGAGTGCCTCGCCCTCGCCGAGCACGCCGGACGCATCGAGGCCCGCGCATGACGACCGCCTACCCGCCGCCGCACCACTTGCTGTGGGACCTCCGACTGCGCTTCGCGCACGACGACGACAACGCGAGCCGGGCGTGGATGCCGGTCACCCCCGAAGTGTGCGGCGACGACGGGTCCGTCCGCGCCGGTGCGCTGACGACGCTCGTCGACGTCATCAGCGGCGGCCTCGCGGCGCGCGCCGCGCAGCCGAACTGGATCGCCACCGCCGACCTCACCCTCCACATGACAGGCCGCGCCGCGAACGGCGAGGTCGAAGCGCGCGCCCGGGTGCTGCGGGCCGGACGCACGACGGTCGTGCTCGAGATCGACGTCGTCGACGAACGCGAACGCACGGTCGCAGTCGCGACGTCGAGCTTCGCGGTGCTCCCCCGCCGCGACATCAACCCCGACATCAGCGAGCGCACCGCCGGGTCGTTCGCGCCGCCGGACGGCGCCGCACTCCGCGTCCCGTACGCCGACCAGCTCGGCATCCGGGTGCTCGACGCCGCCGCGGGCGTGGTCGAGGTGCCCGTCACCGACTGGTCGCGTAACTCGATGGGCGCGTTCCAGGGCGGCGCGGTCGGCGCCGTGCTCGAAGCCGCGGCCGAAGCCGCGCTGCGCACTGCGAGCAACTCTCCGCTGGTCGTCACCGACCTGCACGTGACCTACCTGAGCTTCGGCCGCGTCGGACCGCTGCAAACCAGAACCGAGGTGCTCGCGGCCGATGCGGACCGCGGCGTCGCGACCGTCGCCCTGTTCGACACCGGCGCCGAGATGCGGACGACGACGACCGCACGCGTCGTCGCGACGCGGAGCCTCTTATGACCCAGGTGACGCAGTTCATGCGCGTCGACCTCACCGAGGTCGAGCCCGGCGTCATCCACGGTCGCGCGGACCGCGCCGAGCACTTGACCAAACCCGACGGCGCGATGCGCGTCGGGCCGCTGCTCACGATGCTCGACTACGCCGGCGGCCTGTGCGGCGGGCTCGCGTCGCTCCCCGACGGCTGGGTCGTGTCGACCAACCTCGCGGCCCGGTTCGTCGCACCCGCGCGGCACGGGCCGTTCCGCATCGAGGCATCGGTGCTGCGGGTCGGCCGCAACAACGTCGTCACCGCGGTCGCGCTCTACGACGAAGGTGCGGACGACGCGCTCGTCGCGTCGGGTGTGCTCACGTCGGCCGTGCTCGTGCCCGAGAACGGGCCGCCGCAGTGGGAACGGCCGCTACGCCTCGTGAACCTGACGCCGTCCGGCCCGCAACCCGATCTGACCGAGTGGCTCCGGCTGCGCGCCATCGACGGCGGCGTCGAAATCCCGCTCGACGACCGGTTCCGCAACCCGTGGGGCATCCTGCACGGCGGTGTCGTCGCGACGATCGTCGACCTCGCCGCGGGCGGCAACACCACCGACGTCGTGCTCCACTTCCTCGCACCCAACCGCATCGGACCTGTGCAAGCGATCGCGACACCGGTCGGCGAACGGTCCGACGGGACCGTGCAACGGGTCGAGGTGCGCGACATCGGCGCCGACCGCGTCACCGCCGTCGCCATTGTCACCTCACTGTAAACACCACCGGCAGGTGATCGATCGTCGTCACGAGCGAGTTCGGCGCCCGTTGCGGCCCCTCCCCCGGCGCGACCCGCATATCGGGCAGGCGGGTGAAGATCTCTTCGAGCGCGATACGGATCTCGGTGCGGGCCAGGTTCGCGCCGAGGCAGAAGTGCGGACCGGTGCCGAACGCGAGGTGCACGTTCGGGTCGCGGTCGATGCGGAACGCGTGCGGGTCGTCGAACACGTCTTCGTCGCGGTTCGCCGACGGGTACACGTTGAGGACCACGTCGCCCTCCTCGAGCTTGCGCCCGCGGAGTTCGGTGTCGGCGGTGACGGTGCGCGAGAAGCTGATGACCGGCGACACGTACCGCAGGATCTCCTCGGTCGCGCTGTTCACCAACGTCAGATCGGAAGCCAGGCGTTCGCGCTGGTCGGCGAACTCGCTGAGCGCGGCCATGCCGCCCGAGAGGCCGTTGCGGGTCGTCTCGTTCCCGGCGACGAGCAGCAGCACGAGAAACATCAGCAGTTCGTCGCCGTCGAGGTTGTCCTCGTCGAACGCCAACTCCCCGGCCTCGACCGACGAGAGCATCACCGAGATCAGGTCGTCCTTCGGGTGTGACCGGCGCTCCTCGATGAGCTGCATGAGCAACCCGACGTAGCCGCCGAACGCCTCGGCCGCGACGACGAGCTTCGGGTCGTCGTCGCCCGACGCACCCTCGGCGCTCATCATGTTGTCGGACCACGTGGCGAGTTGGTCGCGCTGGTCGATCGGGAGCCCGAGCAGTTCGGCGATGACGATGAGTGGCAGCGGCTTGGCGATGTCGTCGACGAAGTCGCATTCGCCCTGCGCGGCGACCTTGTCGATGAGGTCGCGCGCGATCTCGCGGATGTGGTCGAGCAACTGGCCGATGCGTCCGGGCGTGAACCCGCGACTCACGAGCTTGCGCTGGCGTGCGTGCTCCGGGTCGTCCATCGACACGATGGAAAGGTTGGCGCCGTGCCCGCCCGTCGGACGGATGCCGAGCTTGCTGCAGAACAACTGGGGCTGACGTTCGACGTGGATGATGTCCGCGTGCTTCGAGACGACCCAGATGCCGTTCTTCTCGTCGCGGTGCACCGGGTCGTTGGCGCGGAGCCAGTCGAAGGTCTCGTGGGCGACCCCGCGCACGAACAGCGACGGGTCGAGCACATCGAGGGTTGTCATCGTTCCTCCAAACGGGCGAACACGGACGCAATCTCACGGGCCCGCTCGGCCAGCGCGGCCCGCGGGTTATCGGCCTGCGGGAGGTACTCCACGAGCACCCCGTACAACGAGTGGCGGATCGTGCGCACGACCGCGGGGTCGTGCAGCGCCGGCGCATCGGGGATGAGGCCACGGATCCAGTCGGCGAGCACCGCTTCGAACGCGTTGCTCATCTCGAGCAGCGGCTCGAGCACGTCCTCGTCGCCGTGGATCGCCTCCGCGAGCACCGACCGCCAGAACGCGTCGTCGCTCAGCAACGCCACGAAGATGTGGTCGAGGAGCGCGCCGAGGCGGTCGGCCACCGAGCCCGGCAGCCCCTCGGGGAAAGGCGGGGCGAACAGGTCGTCGCCGCCCTGGCGGTACGCCACCGCAGCCCGCAGCAGCTCCCGCTTCGACGGGAAGTAGTGGTACAGCGTCGCGACGTTGACGCCGCACACCCCGGCCACGGCCCGCATGCTCGTGCCGCTCGCCCCTTCGGTGGCCATCAGGCCCAGGGCGGCATCCAAGATCTCGGTCCGGCGGTCCATCGCCTGGTCACGATCCCATCAAACGTTCGTTTGGTCAAGGCGATTGTTTCTGCTCAGACTGAGTCTTAGCCTCGTGGGCTGTGGCTGACGATGAAGCCTCTTTTCTTGCTGCGTATGACCCGACCGCATATCCGCGGAGTGCGGTCACCGTTGACGTTGTCTTGCTGACCGTGCGCGCGGGACGCTTGGCCGTGCTGTTGGTGGAGCGGGGTGGGCATCCGTACCGCGGGCGGTGGGCGTTGCCCGGCGGGTTTGTCGAGCCCGACGAGGATCTCAATGACGCGGCTCGGCGCGAACTTGCCGAGGAGACGGGGATGCACGTTGACGGGGGCGACGAGGCCGTCGAGCTCGGCTTCCTCGAACAGCTGCGTTCCTACGGCACTCCCGGGCGCGATCCGCGCGTGCGCAACGTATCGGTGACCTACATCGGGTTTGCGGCGCCCGGTGAACCCGTCGCCGGGTCGGACGCGGCGGCCGTTCGGTACTGGGCGGTTGACGATCTCGCCGTCGCCGGTGTTGGGAGTGATGACGGGGTTCCGCTCGCGTTCGACCACGACCGCATCGTGCGCGACGGCGTCGAACGGGCGCGCGCCAAGCTCGAATACACGACGCTCGCGACCGCGTTTCTCGACGAGTCGTTTACCCTCGGCGAACTGCGGCGCGTGTACGAAGCGGTGTGGGGCGAGACGCTGCACGAGGGCAACTTCCGGCGCAAGGTGCTGTCGACACCCGGATTCGTCGAACCGACGGGCGAGACCGCACCCACCGACGGCCGGCCTGCCGCGCTGTACCGCCGCGGCCCCGCGACGCGGTTGCATCCCCCAATCCTGCGGTGAAGGCAATCCTGCGGTGAAGGCGATCCTGCGGTGAAGGCAATCCTGCGGTGAGCGCCGGAGTTTTTCCAGGGAGCTTCGACCCGCCGACGGTCGCGCACATCGCGATCGCCGAAGCGGCGCGCAATGCGGCCGGGCTCGACCGGCTCGACTTCGCGCTGTCGCGCACTGCGCTCGGCAAGGACGGCCACGCCGCACCGCTCGACGCGCGCGTCGCCGCGCTCGAACGCCTCGCCGCGACGCGGCCGTGGTTGGGCGTGATCGTCATCGACGACCAACTCGTCGCTGACATCGCGCGCGGCTACGACGTCGTCGTGCTCGGGGCCGACAAGTGGGCCCAGGTCCGCGACCCGGCGTGGTACGAATCGGAGGCGGCGCGCGATGCGGCGCTGACGCAGCTGCCACGCGTGCTCGTCGCGCCCCGGCCGGGGTTCGACGTCGACGGTGCCGAGGTGCTGGACATCGATCCCGAGATGGGCAACGTGTCGTCGACCCTCGCTCGGGAAGGCCGCCACGACCTCGTCGCGGCGGGTGCGCATCGGCGCCTGATCGTCGACGCGATGAACGTGATCGGCACCCGGCCCGACGGCTGGTGGAAGGACCGCGACGGCGCCGCCCGCCGCCTCATCGGTTCGCTCCAGGCTTTCGCCCACACGAGCGGCACGCGCGTCGCGGTCGTGCTCGACGGCCGTCCGCTCCGCGACTTCGCCGAAGGTATTCACGACGGCGTGCTCGTCGCGTACGCGACCCGCAGCGGCAGAGACGCCGCCGACGACCGCATCGTCGCCGAAGTCGAGCGCGACGCGCACCCCGACACGCTCACCGTCATCACATCGGACCACGGTCTACGCGACCGCGTCGAAGCACTCGGCGCGCAGGTCGAATCGGCCGGGTCGTTGCTCAACGCTCTGGAATCGGAACCCCGGTAGCGCCGTCGTCGCGCTCGACGCCGAGCGAGTTCAACGCCATCGACACGAGCATGTACTGGCCGACCGCGAACACGATGTCGATCAGCTGCTGCGTGTCGTAGTGCTCGACCAGCCCCGCGTACGTCGCGTCGCCGATGCACTGGTCGGCGTGCAACTCGTCGGCGGCGCGCAGCAACAGCGCCTCGTTGGCCGGCCACCCGGTGGCGTCGGGGCCGTCGGCAATGCGCGTGATCTCGGCGTCGGTGATGCCCTCGGCGCGGCCGATGACCACATGCTGACCCCACTCGTAGGGCGAGCGCGCGTTCCAACCGGTCCGCAGGATCAGTAACTCCCGATCGCGGCCGGAAAGCGTGCTCTTGGCAAGCACGTGGTTGCCGAACACGAGCCAGCGCTTCAGCAGCTTCGGATGGTGGGCCAGGGTGCCGAAAATGTTGATGGAGCGGCCGCCGAGCGCAGCGCGCGTCTCGTCGTCCCACTCGTCGATCGGCAGCGGCGTTATTCGAGGCGAGGTCATACGGTCGCGAAGCGTAGGCTCGACCGGATGTCGGGCGCCCCTCACAACATTCGCACGGACACCACGCTCACTCCCGATCCCGAAATTCCGGGCCGGCTGCATGCCGACATTCCGCCGGCGTGGAACGTCATGCACATCTTCGGCGGCGTGTCGATGTACACCGCGCTGCGGGCGATGCAGGAGACCCTCGACCGGCCCGACATGCCGCTCGTCACCGCCAACGCGATCTTCCTCGCGCCGGTCACGGCCGGACCCGTCACGGTCGACGTCGACGTGCTCCGCGGCGGAAGGCGCGCCTCGCAAGTCGCCGCCGACCTCCGCGTCGCGGGAACCGAGGGAGTCGCGCTCCGCGCCCACGGCGTGTTCGGCCAAGCGCACGACGTCGACCACCACTACCAAGAGGTGCGCTTCCCCGAGGCGCCGCTGCCCGAGCAGACCCCGCTGCCGCCCGACCCCGACCGCCCGAACCCGTTCGGCGAAATCAGCTTCCACCAGCAGACCGCGTGGCGGCCGGTGAGCCCGCTCGACGACCCCGGCCGCGGCCAGTTCCTGTCGTGGGTCCGCCTCCTCGAAGGCGAACCCGACCTGCTGACACTCGCGGTGCACGGCGACGTGCTCGGCCCCGCGGTCGGGCGCGCGCTCGGGCCGTCGCTCTACGGCCGCATGGTGCTGTCGCTCGAGATCGGGATCCGGTTCATCGCGGTGCCCGTCACGCCGTGGGTGTTACAAGAGATCGAGGCGTGGCACGTCGGCGACGGGTACGCCACCGGCCCCGCCCGGCTCTGGGACGAAGACCGCAACCTCTGCGCGATCGCCACCCAGACCGCGCACCTCCGCGTCATGAAGCCGCAGTAGCCGCTTGGCCTATCGGAAGTCCTTCACGATGATCAAGAACTCGGCTTCGACGACAAGGTACTCAGCGGTTGTGCGGGTGCCCGCTATCTGAGACAGGTGGACATCGGCCCCCGCGTCGATTCCATCCCGCGGCGGGCCGTCGCGTCGGCACGCGACGATCCAGTCGGTTACAGCTCCTGCCCAATCCAGGTTGCGCTCCGAGCGAAGAAACCGCGCGAGCGCGTCGTCGTAGAGAATCTTCCAACCGGAGTCAGGGAGCTTCGGGGCGACGGAATCGCTCAACGAACTCCTTGGGGTCATCGGGCTGCTCGGCTAATCGACGAGCGAGATCGCCGGACGCCGCGCGCTCGCGCATGTCGGCGGCCCAGCGCCGCACCTCGGGGTCACGAGACACGTCGATCACCCGCAGGCGCAACTGCACACTGTCGAGTATCTGGCTTACTCGCGCACGGGTCGCGACGAGACCTCGCTCGACGAACCGTGCCGTTGTTCTCGTCACCTCGGCCATACGCTCAGCTTGTCACTTGGGTGAGACAAGCAGCGGTTTCGGCGGTGTCAGGCCACTCCCGGCCCAGGAGGCCGCGCCGCCGAACCGGACCGGGCCGCGAGCCCCCATAGTCTGGGCGGCGTGACTACCGACCGGGCGTGCACCGACTGCGGAGTAGACGTCTCGGCGCTCACGCCTCGCGATGCGGCGGCCGCCGTGCGCAGCTACCCGCGGCGATTTCGCGAAGCGGGCGTGACCGACACCAAACCGGGTCGAGCCACAGCCGTCGCGCTGCTCCGCGCCGCCGACGACCTGTATCGCATCCTCGTCGAAGACCAGCCGATCCTGCGCACCCGCCCCTCCGACGTTCCCGCGGCGCTCGACACCGCGGCCGAGCGGCTGGGGCTGGTCATCGACCGCGCCACGAGCGACGACTGGAAGAGAACCGGGTCACGCGCGGGCGCCCCGGTCACCGCGCTCGACATCGCGCGCGAGGCAGTGCACGAAGGTGCGCACCAACTCCGCATTGCCACTGTGACCGACGTGACACAGCCGTAGCCACGCAATCAGGCGTAGCGTCTCGCCCGTGACGACGAGCGACACTCCCGACACCGGATACCTCCCCGCGATGCTCAATCCGTTCGAGCCCGGGTTCTTCGACGACCCGTACTCGCGGTACAAGGCGGTGCGCGAACAAGATCCGGTGCACACGACGCTGATCGGCGCGATCGCGCTGCTGCGCTACGAAGACGTGCACCGCGTGCTGCGCGACACGAGCATGAGCGTCGAGGAGCGGCACTCCAACTTGCAGTTCCCGCCGCCCGCCGACCCGGAACTCGCGGCGCTGGTCGCCGGCCGCAGCGACCGCGGAACCCGGGTCATGCTCAATCTCGACCCGCCCGACCACCACCGGTTGCGGCGGTTGGTGTCGAAGGTATTCACACCGAAGATGATCGAGGAACTCCGGCCCCGCATCCAACAACTCGTCGACGAACATCTCGACGCGGCCGCGGCCCACGGCGGCGAAGTCGACGTCATCGCCGAAGTCGCGTTCCCACTTCCGTTCGTCGTCATCTCCGAGATGCTCGGCATTCCCGCCGGGCAGGATCGCGACCAACTGCGCGAGTGGTCGGGCGCGATCGTCAAGACCTTCGACCCGATCCTGAGCGACGACGAACAACGGGCCGCGATCCACGCGGCCGACAACCTCGACGAACTCATACGGAGCCTGATCTCCTGGAAACGCGACCACGCGGACGACGACCTGTTGAGCGCGCTCATCGCCGCCGAAGACGAAGGCGACCGGCTCGACGAAGAGGAACTGATCGCGCAGACGATGCTGCTCTACATCGCCGGTCACGAGACGACCGTCAACCTCATCGGGAACGGCACGCTCGCACTGCTGCGCAACCGCGACCAACTCGCGCTCCTCAGTTCGGACCCGAATCTCGCGGTCAACGCCGTCGAAGAACTGCTGCGGTTCGACAGCCCGGTGCAGATGTCGCGGCGGGTGACGCTCGCACCCATCACGATCGGCGACAGAGACATCGAAGCCGGCTCGGTGCTCATGACCGCGCTCGGGTCGGCCAACCACGACCCGGCCAAGTGGGGCCCGAACGCCGACGAGCTCGACCTTCGCCGCGACAACGCGCGCGACCACATGTCGTTCGGTGGCGGTTTCCACTCGTGCCTGGGCGCGCACCTGGCGCGCCTCGAGGGTCAGGTCGCGATGAGCACGCTGGCGCGCCGGTTCCCGAACATCGAACTCGCCACCGACACACCGGAGTGGAACGGGCGCATCGTGCTACGGGGCCTCTCCCGGCTCCCGGTCACGCTCACCTGACCGCATCGCCTGCAGACGCCGGGGCGGCCAGTTGTCGTCGGCGGCGTACGCCCGGCGTTCGAACGGGTTGTAGTAGTACGCGCGACGTTCGACCGCCTGGAACAACGACGGCTCCTTGCGGCGCGCCCACGCCCACGTCCCGGCCACGGTCCCGCCGGCCATCCACGCGGCGTAGAGCGCGGGATAGAACGGACCGAACCAGCGGCCCTGCCACACGTGCAGGTCTTCGTGGCGTTCGACGAGTTGACGCCGCCGCGGGTTCGTCGGGTCGCCTGCGCCCGTGACGACGTTGCCCGCGGTGAACGCAAAACGCCGGCGCGGAGACCAACCTCGCTCGTACACGAACCGGTTCTGACGGCGGCTGAGGTCGTCGACGTATCCGGCGTCGCGCGGCGCGGCGTTGACCGCGTGCAACGCGAGTCCGCCGGTCACGCCGACGAGTCCCCAGGTGCTGTCGAGCGCGGCGGCAACCCACCCTTTCGGGTGATGCCAGTCGTAGATCCCGCACCAGCCGGCCAGCGCGCCGTTCGCCCCACCGACGAGAGCGCCGGCGGGCGCACACCCAACCGGTCGCAGCACGAGACCACCGAGAAGCGCACCGCCGGCGCCGACGAGTACCGATTCTAGAACGAGAGAATGCGACCGGCGTGCAACAACGCGCATATGTCCATCGTTGCAGCAATCGCGATGTGGAGTGCCGCGCCCCACCAGATCGAACGAGTTTTCAGGCTCAGCGTTCCGAGTACGACACCGCCGACGATCGCCGCCAATGCTTCGAGCATCGGCTTGTCGTAATGGAGCATGTTGTACGGAACGACCATGACGAAGATCGACACCCAGCCGAGCCGCGGTGCGAGTCCGTGGACGATGAACCCGCGGAAGAAAAATTCAAGCGCGACGAACTGCAGCCAGTACAGGGCCCACCACACGAAGAGATCGGGCCCGAGCGGGTTGCCCGGCACGATCTCGAGGAACGGATACTTGTGCTGGAAGCCTTCGCTGAACGACGCGATCACCACCGCCGGGAACGACAGGCTGAACAACAGCAGGTACACGCGTGCGTGCGGGCCGATGCCGTCGACGCGGAGGCCGAAGTCGCGCACCCGTTCGCGCAGCAGCAGCTTGATGACGAGGACGGGCGGGATCACGTAACACGCGATCGTGACTGCGGCCCACCGGGCGAGGCCGCCGATGCTCCCATGTTCGCGCGAGCCGTAGAACTCGGAAATCGTGAGACTGACCGCCACGGCGAGCAGGACCGCGACGGCGCGCCGGTCGTTCGCGACCGAGACTTCGGCACGCGCGTTGGCGTCGCGACGAACGTCGGTGACGTATTCGCGCCACAGGCGCGCGGGCAAGGTCAGGGCCGGCGCGGCCGGTTGGTCCACCCACCCTCCTCCGTGGGAAACCAGCCACTCGACGCGAGCGTGCCGCCGTCGGCGTGCACGGTGGTGCCGGTGACGAACGCCGAGAGATCCGACGCAAGAAACAGCGCAACGCCCGCGATGTCGGCGGGTGTGCCGAAACGGCCGACCGGCACCCAACTCGGAATCAGGTGCTCCTGCTCCGGTGTCACCCACTGCGAGTACGGGACTTGCAGCGTCTCGGTGACATCGGGCGCGATCGCGTTCACGCGAATCCCGGCGCGCCCGTACTCGACCGCGAGACTGCGCGTGAGTCCGGTGATCGCGGCTTTGAACGCCGAGTACACGGCGCGGGTCGGGATGGCGCGGAACGCCTCGATGGTCGACACGTTGACGATGCTGCCGCCCGCGCCCCGTTCCAACATCGGCGGGAGCACGGCCCGCGTGCAGGTGAGGATGTGGCCGAGGTTCACCCGGTAGAGGTCGTCCCAGTCGGCGTCTGACTGCTCGTGGAACGCCTTGCGGGCGCCGCCGTAGTGGCCGACGTTGTTCACCAGGATGTCGACGTGACCGAACGCGTCGAGCGCGGCGGTCACGAGCGCGTGGCCCGCGTCGGGTTCGCGCACGTCGCACACGACGGCAACCGTGCCCTCGCCCAGCGCGACCTGCGTCTCGCGGGCCCGGTCGGCGTCGATCTCGGCGATGACGACCCGGGCCCCTTCGGCCGCGAACCGCTCCACGACGCCGCGGCCGATCCCACCGCCGCCGCCGGTGACGATCGCGACCTTCCCGCCGAGCAGTGAGGACGTATTCATGCGGCGACCGGGCCCTCGGTCGGAACGACGGCGCCCCTCGGCGAGAGCGTCTTCGCCGAAGAGCCCATCAGGTGGAGCCTAATGAGGGTGCCCGGTCTCTCGTGAGAGGCTGGGTCGGGCCGTCTGAGTAGTGGTACCCGGGGTGTGAGCAGCCGCTACTCATGCGCCGGCCGATTCCATGGCCCAGGCTCGTGACAATGGGGCACGGTTGGGGGAAGAAACAGGGCGCGCGCGGTCGGGTGCTTCGGGCCGTGCCGGCGGTGGCGCTGCTGCTCAGCCTGCTCTCGTTCGGTCCCGCCGAACCGGCGAGCGCGGCCCGGCCGATCCCGCCGCCGCTGCACGTCCTGATCACCGACGCCGGGTTCGTTCCCGAGAACGTGTCGGTGTCGATCGGGCAGTCGGTCGTGTTCGAGAACCATCGCGCCGGCGTCGAGAGCGTCACCGCGACCGACGGCCTGTTCGCGTCGGGCCCGATCCACGCGGGCGGCGCGTACGTCATGG
>Ga0163153_10003957_pt1 | contig 19151 bp, 16 predicted proteins | sample OliLakLV19MP6IB1_FD_148629 | JGI IMG/M metagenome (GOLD analysis project Ga0163153, IMG submission 148629) | Freshwater microbial mat bacterial communities from Lake Vanda, McMurdo Dry Valleys, Antarctica - Oligotrophic Lake LV.19.MP6.IB-1 | ecosystem: Environmental > Aquatic > Freshwater >... | reverse complement strand
CAAGGCAAAACGAAGAAGCACCTATGAGTTAGACCGAATCAGAACAAAGTTCAGATACAAGACAAAACCTGTTCGCTCAGACTCAAACCTCGATTGGAATGTACTGTCCCCGGCGGGGATTTCGGTGAAAAAACTTTACCTGCTGTAAATAGCCACGGCGCCGTGTTTATTCGCTGGCCAGAACTGCCTTGAAGTATTTGGCCACCGCTGGCTTGAAGCGTTGGTAATCCACCAGAAATGCGTCGTGGCCCTGATCGCTGGGTAATTTGACCAGTTCCGAGTCGATGCCATTGGCAGAAAACGCGGCAGTCAGCTCGCTCTGCTGATGCAAGGGAAACAGGATATCGGAATCCACCCCAATCACGAGAGCCGATTGCAACTTGATCGCCGCCAAAGCCTCAGGCAATGAATCAAAGCCTTCTGCTACATCAAACCAATCCATGGCTCGGGACAGGTAGACATAAGTGCACGGGTCATATTGCGAGACAAATTTCTTTGCTGCATTTTCCAGATAGGACTCGACGGCGTAGTTCATGCCGTACAGTTTGGGTTTGATGCGTTTCTGTTCCTGCCGGCCGAAACGTTTACGCCATTCCCTGGCTGAGCGGTAGGAAATCATGCCCAGTTTGCGCGCCAGACGCATGCCGTTTTCAGGTCTGCTTTGCGCCGTATACTCACCCTGGTGCCAGTTCGGATCGGTCACCACGGCTTCCCGCTGCAATGAGCGTATGGCGATGCTGAAAGGCTCTGCACTGGCGGCAGTGGAGATGCCCAGAAAATGTCGCGCGCCGCGGGGAAACTGGGCCAGCCACGCCAGGGAGCTCATGCCGCCCATGGAGGGGCCAACGATCATGCGCAGTTGCTTGATGTGCAAATGATCCAGCACCAGTTGCGCTGCTTTGGCAATGTCCCAGATAGTGATCTCGGGAAAAGTCAAACGATAGGGTTTGCCGGTGTGCGGGTCGATGCTGTCCGGCCCGGTCGAGCCTTTGCAACTGCCCAGCGAGTTGATGCAAATGATAAAATTTTTGCTGCTGTCGATGGGGCATCCGGGCCCGACCATAGGCTCCCACCAGCCTTCCGCTGGATCCAGTTGGCTGGATGCCGCGTGTGCGCTGGGTGAAATGCCGGTCAGTATCATGACCGCATTGGAGCGGTCGGCATTCAGGCTGCCCCAGGTTTCATAGGCCAGCGTTATTTGCGGCAAACTGCCGCCGCGACGAAACCTGAAGGCCTTGGTGTGGTGCAGATACTGAGTGGCGCTGCCTGTTTTATTCGTGCTGGGCATGGATTAAGCCGGAAGTTCTCAATGTCGCACATGATAACGTGCAGGTACAAACTATGCTGCTATTGCTGCCCACTATTTGAACATATGGTTATTCCACCGTGACCGTTTTAACCAACAATCCCTCTGTCCCGGTGTGGTCCTCCCAACAGCAAGTGCATGCGAAGCTTGTAAGTGTCGTGCAACGTCATCTTCAGACCCGATGATCCATGGCCCAAGCCATCCCAGTTGCGCCGTCGCTGGCACGGCCATCCGGTTTTTCCAACCATGCTGTCTTTGGGCGGAATGCTCCAATTACGTTGCAACTGGGAAGTCTATGCACAGGAGTTCGCGCTGGCGCTGCGTGAAATCGGTGGAAATGCTGTTGCAGTCAATAAGCTGCAGCAAGATGCCGTGAGTTCGCCCTTTGAGAAAAAATACCGCAGCAGCGGATTACCACTATTCCAGGTTAAAACTGAACTGGCCTAGAGTGTCCCGCTTGATCAGTCGATGGTGTCTACAAAACCCCGAGTGATTCAATTGAGCCACTTTTTAAATAGCCCATGTAACGGTTGTTCAAGAAATCGGTAGTGCAGAATGCTATAAAAGAGAATAAGCACCGCATAGCCAAGAAAAACCAGATGCACAAGCCATGATGAGTATGAGTAGTCCCCAAGCAGACGGTTAAAACCCAGGTGTTGGGTGAAAGTCAGCCACAGAGTGTGACAAAGGTAGATGGCATAGGAAGCTCCGCCAGCCACAAGGCTGAATGTTACTGGTGCTGTCTTTCCACTGAACTCAAGCCGGACCAGGCCAATCAACAATAAAATGGATGCCGTTCCAAAAATCATGACGCGCCAGAAAATGTAATAGCCCTGCTCGATTTGGCCGTCAAACAGTACATTATTAAGCCACCCACCTGCCATGAATAACACGATACCCGATAAAAGCCATGACCAGGAGCGCCCTTTTTGTTTGAGGGTCAACCAGCTAGCCAGCAAAGATCCAACCAGGAACTCCGCCATATAGGGGCTGAGCATATAAACTTCCGATAGCTTTAGGACTTCAAGTTGGCCCTGGTCAAACGCGTGACGTATGAAATGACTGTAGATGGACCAGACCAAGATGGCCGCTAGCATGAGTTGGAGCAGAAGCTTGCGCTTCGAGCCAGTGAACACAATGATGAGGCCAAATACAAGATAGAAATACAGCTCATAAATTAGCGTCCAGCTAACCTGAATCAGGTTGCGGCCAGAAGGCCACAAGATGGCAGAGCGGAACAAAGCCGCGTCAGCCAAATGGTTTTCACCTATCCAGGCAAACAAGGCTAACGCCAGGATGTAAAACGGCCAATAGCCTGAATAAATCCTGGCCAACCGTCGTTTGGTGAAAGCCAAACCAGGCTCAATACCGGTGGCATCAGTGCTTGTATAGGCCATTATGAAACCACTGATGACGAAAAATATATCGACACCAGCAAATCCAACGGCCTCGCAGATTGAGAAAAATAAACCTTGATTAACGCCTGTAGCCCGCACGTGTGCGCTGCAGTGATAGAACACGACCAGCATCGCTGCGGAAAAGCGCAAAAACTGAATATTGATCAACACAGTGGGCAAGCCCCGCTGCGATTGTTCTTCAGCGCTGCTCATGGCCCCATCTTTTGTCCAACACCACTCTTGACTTCAATTTCAGTTGCGATCACTAGATTTCCCGGGATGATCTGAACGAATGGACTCTGCAGTCTGTCTGGCTGAGGCCGCCTGAATGTTAAAGCGATTGATAACATTAACCTTTCATTTGCCTGGAACAATCCGAAATACCAGGGAGAATTCAGTTTCCCGCCAGGGTGCACCGAACTTCGCCCTGGCCGCTTGCTCACAACGGTCAAAATCCATGTCTATTTTGTCCGCCCAGTTCGACATGAACTGGCGAGTCAGCACCAGATAATCGGCTGTTTGGCTGCCATCAAGAATATCTCGCAAGTATACAAAATTGCGGAAGTTCATGCCTGGCTGACCGATCGTAATTTCACCGAAAAAAGGGCCGGAGCAAACGCCATTGATGAATCCGATCTGCACCCTTTGACGGTGTACTTCCTGCTGCAGGTTCAGCGGGTTTGCGTACGAGGCGAGGTTCCATGGCGCCACCACGATTAGCGCTTCTCCGGGTTTGTGCAGCGCGGAAATTTCTTCGTAAAAGGCTTCGGGCTTGTACCAGTCGGCCATTTGTTGGACATAAAGATTTCGCTCTGGTTGGTAGTGGAAATGATAATTCTGGTGAGTTAGAAACTGATTGGCTCGGATTGGCCAGTCCGGAATGGGCCCCAAAGCAACCAGACCCAATACGACCACGGCCAGGATCACACCGTTCGTTACCTCGGGTGTTCTGCTGTGCGTCACTATCCATCGTGCAGCATAAGCCAGCCCGAGTGCAGCGCAGGCAAGGTAAAGCGGAAGTAATCCGATCAGGTATCGCAAAAACACATTTCCGTGCATGGCCCAAGCAGCACCTGACAAGAGGAGAAGAAGTATGGCCAGAGCAGCGGCTGCAACCATGTAACCGGCAAATTCCCTATCCCTCTCCACCAGTACGCGAACACCCAAAAGTGCAAATATCCCCATGGACGTGTAGACCCACACCCGGCCCGAACCTGATGCAAGCGAGATTGCCCAAGCTAGTGTTCCCGAATCCATATGGTGCTGACCGCTCTTACCAAAAATGGCCCAGGGTTCAGTGGCCAGTGGCGGACCCAAAAGCGTTGCCAGCATCGTCACCGTTGCGATACCTATTGCACTCAGGCGAATCAGATCGGTCCATTCATGATTGCGCACCACTTTGCTTAATGCCATAACTGCAAATATGGCAAAAGGCGCTGTTACCAGCACGAGTGCGGGCACATTCAGCCACGTGGAAAATGCCATTAAAAATACCCATGCCACTCCATAACTGAGCTTTTGAGTTTTCCACCAATGCCATGCCACCAACAAGGCTATAACTTCCAATACGGCCAACAATATGTAGGGTCGTGCAAATCGACTGTAATAAATAAGCACAGGGGAGATGGCAAGCAGCGCTGTAAAAATCAGTTGTTCGGATTTGTTTAGCCAATGTCGCAGCAAGTAGGGTAATAACAACAGGCTAATGCAGCCGACCAGGATCATTGGCCAGCGCATAAGAATTTCGCTGAGGCCTGTTAGTTGGTGCTCAATTTCATAAAACAGCGCCAGCGGGATACTGTGATCAGAAATACCAAAGTGGGTGAGTATCCATTTAAAATCATGGTGCTGAACTGCATTTAAAGCATGCCACTCGTCGTCGATGAGAACCTGATCACCAATACGGTAAAGCCTTACCATGGCGCCTGCCAAAAATATCAGCGCCAAAATGCCAAGGTAGTTCAGTCTGCCCATCACTGGCTTGCTGCTGCCGTTATCAAACCAAGCTCGCACTATATATCCTCTCATGGAATGCCAGTAGCCCCGAATATACTTTGAGTGTGCTAGTGATAGATAATGTTTTTATTGGTGGACACTCCGCGAAATCGATTTAATGCTACACGGTAAACGTTTGATGGTAGTCATGCCGGCCTATCGAGCTTCCAAAACATTGGAAGCGACCTGGCGTGGGCTGCCACATGATATTGTGGACAGGGTTCTGCTAGTCGATGACGCCAGTTTGGATGACACAGCGAAGATTGCCACGCGCTTGGGTATTGATGTGCTCACACATGAAGCCAACAAAGGGTATGGCGCCAATCAGAAAACCTGTTACCAGGCAGCTCTCGAAGATGGAGCCGACATCATCGTGATGGTTCACCCGGACTATCAGTATGAGCCGCGGCTGGTTACGGCCATGGCTGCCATGGTGGAGTCGCAAATTTACGACATCGTTTTGGGTTCACGCATTACCGGCGGAGGCGCTCTACGCGGCGGCATGCCTTTATGGAAGTACATCGCCAACCGTGTTTTGACGGCATTTCAGAATCTGTTGTTGGGCGCGAAGCTTTCCGAGTATCACACTGGTTATCGCGCCTACTCCCGTCAGGTACTTCAGGAGCTGAACTGGCGGCACAATTCAGATGATTTCGTGTTTGATAACCAGTTCTTGGTGCAGGGAATTGTCGCGGGCTTCAGGCTGGGTGAGATTTCAGTGCCCACCAGGTACTTTGATGATGCCAGTTCTATAAATTTCAGACGTTCAGTCCGCTATGGAGTTGGAGTTCTGTCGACTTCGATCATCGGATTTCTGTGGCGGGTCGGCCTGTACCGGAGCTCGTTGTTCAACTCGACGGCGGATAAGCAGACATCGTAAGTCATCAAATTCATTTTTTGCGGCGGGTATTCACCCTGGGTGGTGATAAGGACTGGAAGGTTCAGTTCTTTCGGCATGTGCTGTCGGGTGGCTTGGCGACTGCTGCACATTACTTCATCATGTGGTGCGCGCTGTCTTTTCAATCAAGGCCCGTTGTGGCGACATCAGTTGGCTTTTTTGCCGGTGCAACAGTACGATTTTTCTTTTCCTATTTTCATATTTTTGAGCCGGAAAGAAACGTAATTGACGCACTGCCTCATTTTATCTTGTCGCTGCTTTTGCAAATGATACTCAATGCGGCATTGCTGGCCATTCTGCTGACATTCACAACGATGGTCTGGCCCGCGCAGGTCATGACTACTATTGGACTAACCATTCTCAATTTCCTGATGTACAAGTATTGGGTATTTAAATGAGTGCCTGGCCAAGGAGGTGGCATAGTCGTTACACAACATCAGCGAACGCCATTATCGCTGCGATTAACCGCGCCAAACAACCTGCCGCCGCATGAAAATAAACGAACTGATCAAGCAGGATACTGGCTGCTGGTATTGGGGTCAGTGCGGATGAAATGATCAATGCCGGAGAAGCTGTTGTAATTGCGTGCTACTTACGACCATCACAGTGCGGGTCAATTCACTTGTTGGTCGATAAGCAAATTCAAATCTTCTTGTTGTTCTTTGGACAGGGTAGCGACCTCACTTTGCCAGTCGCCGCTTACAGCCAAAGCATCACCTGTAATGGAAATGCGCGCTTGCAGTTGGAGCGTGGCAAAGCCGGAGACCGGTCGTTGCGGCAACATGCTGTCTGTATCACTCAAACTGAGTTCCAGGGGAAAGCTGGGCTGGCTGATGCGTTTGACAGCCAGAGGTGGGCCAGACGTCTCTCCCGGCGCACGAGCAATCAGAAACAAGGTTGCGGTTTCTGGCAGGGAGTTCAGAATGCTGCTTGCTGCTGGATCCAGCTCAACCCGCACGGTTACGCTTTGCCAGCCAAGAGCAGGAGGCGTTTCCTGGTTTGGCAGACCGGTACTGACCTGCAGGCGCGCCTGGGCATCTGCAATCTGCGCCTGTACCGACTGCGCCACACTGCTACCCGGCTCCATGCCTTGTAGCAATCGCTGCCAGTTGCTGATGGCTTGAGCGTCGTCACCTTGCTGGGCTGCAGCCAGACCCAACAGCCACCAGCCTTTTTGCAGATCGGGCTGTACAGCAACGGCTTGCTGCAGTAGTTGGACCATTTCTTCGGTAATTTGCGGGTTGCCGGAAGCAAACAAGCGTGCCTCGACCAGTTCTACCAATACCACGGGCTCATCGGGAACCAGACGGTTGGCGGTTTCAAGAGCCTGCAAGGCTGCTGGGTAATCCTGCAGGGTTTTATAGCTGCGTCCCAACAACACCCAGCCTTCGAGGTCTGCAGCCGACTCGGTCAGTTTTTGTTGCAGCGATAACACCAGGTCATCAAGACTGGCATCGGGGCTGGCATTAGGGCTGGCATTAGGGCTGCCATTGGTCTGGGCCATTGTAGCTGTGTTATTCGCTTGCATCGCTCGCGGTGAGCCCACCAACTGGTACTGGAAGTACACCAGCGCGGGCAGAACCAACAGCAACACCAGTCCCGAAGCTTTCCAGCGCGAGTCACCCTGCAGCAGTGGCCACAGTACCCACAGGCCAACCATGAGAATAATTGCCAGGGAAATCAGCCAGAACATCAAGGCGTTGAGTCCTGATCAGTATGTTCTGGCTCAAACACGCTGCCATCGTCTGTCAGGCGGTGTCTGCGCACGTTGTAAGCCACAACCATTCCCCCACCTAAAAGCAATAAGGCGGGCGCTAGCCAAAGCATTAAAGTGTTGCCTTTGATAGCAGGACGGTAGAGTACAAAATCACCATAGCGGTCCACCAGAAAGCTGCGAATCTCATCATCAGTTCGGCCGTCCATCAACATGTCATGGATCTCCTGGCGCAGGTCTTGAGCCAGGGGTGCGTCGGAGTCGGCCAGGTTCTGGTTTTGGCATACCAGACAACGCAGTTCCTCAGTCAGGCTCTGAAAACGCTGCTCCTGATTGCTGTCGTTGAATATCAGCGGTGCGGAGGCTAGCGTGAGCATGGGCCAAAGCAACAGGATCAGAGCTAAACTTGGCACCAAAATTAACACCGATGCCGCTAATCTGGGCTTCATTGCAATTCGCCTTTGTTCAGCCGGTCGAGGATTTCTGTTTGCACGATTTCTTGTGTCAGGGCGCCGATTTGCTTGAACACGATCTGGCCCTGCGCATTCACCAAAAAAGACTCGGGTGCGGCATACACGCCGAAATCAATAGCGGTTCGTCCGGCTTCATCGGCCAGGATCAAGGCAAAGGGGTTGCCAAAGTGTTGCAGCCAGGCTTGCGCATCCGCCGGGTCATCACGATAGTTCAAGCCAACGACTTTCAGTTTTCCCGAATTGGCCAGATCTTCGATTACCGGATGTTCCACTCGACAGGTAATACACCAACTGGCCCAGACATTGAGTAAAAAGGGTTCGCCCAGCAAATCAGAATGAGCCACAAGTGTGTCGGGCTGTCCCAGCACGGGCAGGGTGAATTCCGGTATGGCCTTGCCGATCAGGGGTGACGGCAATTCGGTTTTTTTATCGGCTATGGTCAGGCCCACCGCCAGCAATATAGCCAGCAACAGGAACAGCACTAGTGGAATGACGCGCGACATCATGCACCCAGTTCCTGCAGGTCGGTCTTGGGTGTTGTTGCCTGTGCGTTTGCTTCAGCCACGGTCCGTTTGGCGCGATAACGCCGGTCACTGGCGGCCAGCAAGCCTCCGAACGTCATCATCAATGCACCCAACCAGATGCAGCGAATAAACGGCTTGTGATAAATACGGACGGCCCACGCTGTGCCCTGTTCATCCAGCGGTTCGCCTAAAGAAATATACAGATCCCGCGACAGCCCCGGATCAATCGCAGCCTCGGTCATTACTTGACCCTGAAGCTTGTAGCGTCGCTTCTGGGGATACAGCAGCGTGATTTCTTCGCCATCTTTTTCCACACTAAACACGCCCTGGTCGGCCACAAAATTGGGACCTTCAACTACATGTGTGCCTCTGAATTCAAAGCTGTAACCTGCCATGTCGAAGCGGTCACCCGCGCTCATGCGCAAGTGCTTTTCGCTACTGATGGCATTGGTCAGAGAAGCGCCAATAATAAAAACACCAACGCCCAGATGTGCCAGTGTCATGCCTGCAATGCTGCGACTGGGCCAGGCTTTTGTAGAGGCTGCGAGCAGTCGCAAATAATTACGAATGCTGCTGAAGATCAGCCAGCTACCCGCCGTTACACCGGCCAGGCCCCAGAACCCTGTTGAAGAAGGCAGTAGCCACCAGGCTCCAGCGGCAGTTAATACGGACAGTCCGGCCGGCAGAGCCAACTCTCCTGCAACCCGTTTTAATTCATCCTTTTGCCAGCGCGTATTGAAGCCGATCGGCAGCAGAATCAATAAAGGAATCAATAGCAAAGCGAACAAGGTGCCGAAATAAGGTGGTCCAACGGATATTTTTCCGGCGCCCAGCGCATCGATCAGCAAGGGATAAAGCGTTCCAACCAGAACCATGGCCGCCATTACTATCAGCAGCAGGTTATTCAGCAGCAACATCGTTTCGCGTGAAAAGCCGGAAAAGCGACTGCCCTGGATCATGCCGGGTGCCCGCAAGGCAAACAGCAATAGCGAGCCACCCACAACCACCAGTAAATAAGTGAGTATGAACACCCCGCGTGTGGGGTCAGAAGCAAAAGCATGAACCGAAGTCAGCACGCCGGAACGCACCAGGAAAGTACCCAGCAGGCTCAGCGAAAATGCGGCAATGGACAGTATCAATGTCCAGTTTCGAAACGCGCCACGTTTTTCGGTAACGGCTTGTGAATGAATCAAAGCCGTGCCAACCAGCCACGGCATGAAAGAGGCATTTTCTACCGGATCCCAGAACCACCAGCCGCCCCAGCCCAGTTCGTAGTAAGCCCACCAGCTACCCAGAGCGATCCCTATGGTCAAAAACGACCAGGCAACATGCGTCCAGGGCCGCGACCAGCGCACCCATTCGCGATTCACCTGACGGCCCAGCAAGGCAGCCACAGCAAAGGCAAAGGATACTGAAAAGCCGACATAGCCCATATAGAGCATAGGCGGATGAATGATCATCCCTGGATCCTGCAATAACGGATTCAGATCCATGCCTTCTGCGGCTGCTGGGATCAAGCGTCCGAAGGGGTTGGAGGTGTAAAGCACGAACAACAAAAAGCCCGCACTGACCCAGCCCAAAACGGCCAGTACCCTGGCACGGAAATCGTCAGGCAGGCGTTTGCTGAACAAAGCGACCGCTGCAGTCCAGCCAGCCAGAACCAACTCCCACAACAACAGGGAACCTTCATGTGCGCCCCATACCGCTGTGAAGCGGTAGTGCAAGGGCAGCAGGGAGTTGCTGTTGCGGGCTACGTATTCGACCGAAAAATCCTGGTTGACAAAGGCCATTGTCAGCACAGTGAACGCTGAGGCCACCAGTACAAACTGTGCCATGGCGGCCGTGTGTCCCACCCGCATCAGTCGCTGGTCTTGCCAATGGGCTCCGAGCAAGGGAAATACGCCCATGATCAACGACACCAGCAAGGCGCCCAGTAGTAGTATTTGCCCCAGTTCAGCAATCATTCGTGCTTAATCCCCATTGGTTTTACCAGAGTAGGCTTTTTCAGGGTAGGCTTTTTCAGGGTAGGTTTTTTCAGAGTAGGCTTTTTCAGAGTAGGCTTTTTCAGGGTAGGTTTTTTCAGGGTCGGCTTTTTCAGGGCCGGGATGTCCTGCTTTCTCTAACGCTGCAGCCACTTCGGGTGGCATGTAATTCTCATCGTGTTTGGCCAGCACTTCGGTGGCTTGAAAACTGCCATCAGCAATCAATTCGCCGCGAGCGATCACGCCCTGACCCTCACGAAACAGGTCAGGAAGTATGCCTTCATAACTTACCGGTATGCTTTTCAAACCATCGGTCACCGTGAAACGCACGGTCAGGCCGGTCTCATCCCTCTGTGTGCTGCCGGTTTCCACCAAACCGCCAAGCCGGAATTGTCGTCCGGCGGGCATGCCCAGTTCGGCAACTTCATTCGGGCTCTGGAAATACAACAGGTTCTGTTGCAGCGACCAGAAAGCAATACCGCCGGCAATGCTGATGCCTGCCAGTATCAACAAAACAGCGATCAGGCGGCGTTCACGTGTAGGTGTCATTTAATCAGAGTTTCCTTTGCCAATTCCTTTGTGGATTTGCTCAAGCTGAGCAAGAACGCGGCGCTTTTTCAGCAAAGGGCTAAGTGCCGCCCAGCCCAGGACTATGGCGCCAAAACCATAGGACAAAACGATATATGTAGTGTGCGAATTCATTGATCTCTTTTCTCGACCCGACTGGAGACGTTTGAGTTCCCAATCTTGCTGATCTTTCGCGTCCAGCCCTTGCGTAAATCCTGTTCCAACAGCAGCACGCGCGCCCGCGCCAGCAGATTGGCAGCATAGTAGAACTTGGTGGCCAAGGCCATGACCAACAAGGGCCACAACATGCTGGGATGGATGCTGCTGCCACTGAGGCCTATGCTGCTGCCTTGGTGCAGGGTGTTCCACCATTTTACCGAATAATGAATGATGGGCAGGTTAATGACGCCTACGATGGCCAGCAGGCAGGCAGCCCGGGCTGCTTTGCGCGGCTCATCATAGGCACTGAACAAGCCCATTACTCCCAGATACAAGAACAGCAGCACCAGCTCTGAGGTCAGTCGCGCGTCCCAAACCCAATACGTGCCCCAGGTGGGCCGACCCCACAAAGATCCACTGACCAGCGCGACCAGCGTAAAAGCGGCGCCAATGGGGGCGCTGCACATGGCCAGAATCTCCATCATACGAATACGCCAAACCAACGCGATGAATCCCATCACCGCCATCAGTGCGTAGATCATCATCGACATCCAAGCCGCCGGGACATGCAGGTAGATGATGCGGAAGCTTTCACCTTGCAAATAATCTGGTGGCACTCGGAACAAACCCTGATACAGGCTAACGCTGGCCAGGATGGCGAAAGCAGCCCACAACCAGGGTATGCATTTGCCAGCGAAATCGTAAAACCATGGCGGAGACCCCAGTTTGTGTATAAACATTACCAGGGCATTTTTTCGTGGTGTTTGGGAGCTCATGTTCATCAGGTATTTCGGTCAGGACAGACTGATTTTCAGGGCCGCCGCAGCGGCAAAAGGTGCCAGTGTCAACGATGTTAACAAACCTGCCAGCAGCAGGCCGAGAAATGGCACATAGGGCAGGCCATCCAGCACCGCCATAATCGCTGCGGTGGCAATAATCAGCACCGGTACATACAAGGGAAAAACCAGTAAGGAAAGCAGTTGACCGCCGCGTCGCAGGCCAATCGTCAGACCCACACCGATGGCTCCGATCAGGCTGAGTATGGGTGTGCCCAAAGCCAGGCTGGCCATCATTACCCACCAGGCCTGCACATCGAGATTCAGCCATAAGGCCAACAGCGGTGATAACAGCACTACTGGCAGGCCGGCGATCAGCCAGTGTGCCAAAACCTTGGCGAGAACCAACAACGGCAAAGGCTGGCCACTGACCATGAATTGCTCCAGCGAGCCATCTTCATAATCCGCTCGAAACAGGCTGTCCAGCGATACTACGGTGGCCAACAAGGCCGCGATCCAGATAACTCCGGGTGCGATTCTTGCCAATAAGTCTGAGCTGGGCCCTATACCCAGCGGAAACAGGCTGACGGTGACCATCATGAAAAACAATGGCAACAGCAGTTCATCGCGGCGCCGCAAAGCCAATGACAGGTCGCGCCGCAACAGGGCTGAAAATGCCTGCATGGGAGTCGCCCGGCTACTCATCAGTGGCAAACCCCGCAAGCAGGAATAAATCCCGTTGGCGTTCCAACTGCGGCCGGTGTTCACCATGCGTTGCGACGATGGCAGCTCCACCGCCCGACACATGCTGAATCAATAATTCATCCACCAGCTCAATACCCTCCTGGTCGAGGTTGGAGTAGGGCTCATCCAGCAACCATAACTGTGCCGAAACCAGCAACAGCCGGGCCAGGGCGCAACGCTTGCGTTGACCGGCTGACAGGGTGCGCGCGGGCTGATGCGCGACGCGGCTGAGCCCGGCTTGCCTTAGCACAAGTTCTATGGATGTTTTGAATCCACCATTAAACTCGGCGACGAAGCGCAGATTCTGCAAAGCGCTCAAATCTTCCTTGATGGCCAGGGCATGTCCCAGATACGCCGTTGATGTTGCTGAACTACTGATGGAGCCCGAGCTGGCGGTGAGAATGCCGGCCAACAAGCGGATCAGGGTGGTTTTACCACTGCCATTAGCACCGGTAATTACCATCAATTCGCCCGCTTTCAGGGAGAAATCCACGGGTTGAAATACCGGTTGAAAATACCGTTCCAGGCTAAGTTGGGAAACTTTGAGCATCTCTGGGAGTTCAGCTTGGGTTTCAGAATCAGGTTGAAGGATCTGCAAGTTTGAGAAAGCCACATGCGGCAGCTCTATGGCGCTTGGCGGCCTATGATTGGAGCTATGCTACGGGCTGGTCGTCGGCAAGTCCATGACTGCAGCATGGGCAATTGATTCAGGGCAGGGCATCTTTCCGGCTTTGTGCTGTCATTAAAATAGCCAATTCGTCCTGTACTTGTAATGCTGGCCCAGCTAACCTGTTGCGCCCGGTTGCAATGGTGGCGGGGCGCTGTTGATTTTATTGGTATTTATTAGTCTTCTAATATCAGTCTTCTAATATCAGTCTTCTAAAGGGTTGTGAGCATGCCGGGCTTTGATTTCGACTTGTTGGTGATTGGTGCAGGCTCCGGCGGCGTGCGCGCCGCGCGGATTGCTGCCAGTCATGGGGCGAAGGTCGCTATTTGTGAGGAAAGCCGGGTCGGCGGCACCTGTGTGATACGTGGCTGTGTGCCCAAGAAGTTACTGGCCTATGCGGCCCATTTTTCTGAAGAGTTCGAGGATGCAGCCGGTTTTGGCTGGACGGTGGGCGAGCGCAGTTTTAGCTGGCCAGCCCTGATCGCTGCCAAGGACAAGGAAATCGATCGCCTCAACCAGGTCTATCTGAAATTGCTGAGCAATTCAGGGGTGACCCTGTTCGAGAGCCGGGGCAGTTTTATCGACAACCACAAGGTACAGGTCGGCGATCGAGTCGTTAGCGCTGAACGTATTCTGATTGCCAGCGGGGCTCATCCCTGGTTGCCGGATATTCCGGGCATTGAATTTGCCATCAGTTCGGACGAAGCATTTTACCTGACTGATTTGCCCCAACGTATTGTAATCATCGGAGGTGGTTACATCGCTTGTGAATTCGCCGGTATATTCAACGGCTTGGGCTCCGAAGTTACCCAGTTGTATCGTGGCGATGAAGTCCTGCGGGGCTTTGACCACGATGTGCGACGGGTTTTGAGCGCAGAAATGGCCGGCAAGGGCGTAAATTTTGCTTTTGAGCGCAACATCAATGCGATCAGCAAACATGGCAACGAGCTGCATTGCGAGCTGGATGATGGAAAGATTTTGATCGTCGATCAGGTCATGTATGCAACGGGCAGAGTGCCGAATGTGCGCAATCTTGGCCTGGAGCATACCGAAGTTGAGGTACACGCCAGTGGTTGGATCGTGGTGGATGAATACTCACGTACCAGCGTGGAGCACATTTGGGCAGTGGGTGACGTGACCAGTCGGGTCAACCTCACGCCGGTAGCGATTTATGAAGGGCATGCCTTTGCCGATACGGAGTTTGCCGGCAAAAACCGCCCGGTATCGCATGAATACATTCCTTCAGCGGTGTTTTCACAACCGCCGGTGGGCTCGGTGGGTTTCAGCGAACACGATGCCGGGACGCATTTTGGTGACCTGGATATTTACCGGTCTGAATTCAGGCCGATGAAACACACCATGACGGGCCGGGCTGAGAAGTCCATGATGAAGCTGATTGTGGCCCGGGATACACAACGGGTGGTGGGTTTGCATATGGTGGGAACGGATGCTCCTGAAATTGTTCAGGGCTTTGCGGTCGCGGTAAAATTCGGCCTGACCAAAGCACAGTTCGATGAGACCATTGGCATACACCCTACGGCGGCGGAAGAACTGGTGACCATGCGTCATCCGTTGGCAGCAGGTTAGAAGGGAAAAGGACTAAATGACACATACAGGAGTAGTTATGGCGCGGTTGTCGACATTGGCTTTGATTTGCTTAATGGTGCTCCCATCGTTGGTTAACGCCAATGACAATGGTCAAAAGCGCCAGCGCTATATCATTGAATTGCACAATCCTCCCATTGCCGCTTACCGCGGTGAAGAATTGAAGCGACCGGATGGTTCTCTCTCTGGTGAACGGTTGCGACCAGCGGCCGAATCCATATCGCCAGAAGGCAAACTGGACCTGACCACGGCGCGCGTTCAAGTTTATGCCGACTATTTGCTGGAAATGCGCGAATCTTTTTTACTGGAGGCGGCGGTATTACTCGGTCGCGTGGTGCAGCCCAGTCACGTTTATGCCAATGCCACTAACGGTTTGGCCTTGGAATTGACCGCAAAAGAAGCAGCGCAGCTCAAAGCATCGCCATTGATCAACTCCATACAAGCCGACCCGGTACTGAAAATGCAGACCGATGCAGGCCCGCCCTGGCTGGGAGCCGCAGATATCTGGAATGGCACGGTTGGCTTGCCTGCCAATCGCGGTGAAGGGGTGGTCATCGGTGTTATCGATTCGGGCATCAATTGGGAACATCCTTCGTTTGCAGACCCCTCGGATGGTTTCAACCATGTGAATCCTTTTGGTGTACAAAAAGGGCTATGCAGCCAACCTGAGGTACTGTGCAACAACAAACTGGTTGGGGTATTCGACTTTGTCCAGGATGATCCTCAAACCGATGAAATAGAAGAAAACAACAATGGCCGCGATAACGACGGCCATGGTAGCCATGTGGCTGGTATTGCCGCGGGTAATCGTCTGAATGTAACTCTGAACGGTGCAGCTCAGGCTTTCATTTCTGGCGTTGCCCCGCATGCCAACCTGGTGACTTATCGAGCCTGTTTTGCGGGCGATCCGGAAGATCCGGACGGTGGTGGATGCCAGGGCTCAGCCATTCTCTCGGCGATTGATCAGGCGATTACGGATGGCATTGATGTCATCAACTATTCAATCGGCACTTCGGCCTTCACCCCGTGGCAAAGTGGCGGTATTCCTTTGGCCTTCCTGAATGCGCGCAATGCCGGGATATTTGTGGTCACTTCAGCAGGTAATTCAGGCCCAAATGCAGGAACAGTAGGTTCACCTGCCAATGCCCCTTGGCTGGTAGCGGCCGGCAATGCCACACACAACCGGATATTTGGCAGCGAAGTGCAAAATCTCAGTGGTGGAGCAACTACTCCACCAGCCAATTTGGTTGGAGCTAGCCTGACCAGTGGTATCGGTGTACGCAAGATCGTACACGCCAAGGATTTCGGCAATGCCTTGTGTGGCACAGGCACTGCTGAATTGGCTGCAACCTGCGCTGGCAATACCGGGGCCAGCAACCCCTGGCAAGGCCAAACTCCTTTTAATGGTGAAATTGTGGTCTGCGACCGCGGCATTTATGGCCGGATTGAGAAAGGTAAAAACGTTTTGCTGGCGGGCGCGGGTGGCTACATCCTGGCAAATACCGATGAAACAGGCGATACGGTGGTATCCGATGACCACTGTCTGCCAGCCAGTCATTTGGGCGATACTGCCGGTGACAAATTGCGCACCTGGTTAAACAGTGGCACGAACCACCAGGGCTCATTGTCCGGTTTTGCCCTGATCAAGGACGATGTTTACGCAGACATACTCAGCAACAGCAGTTCGCGTGGACCGCTTACCGGAACAGTGCAGGAAGTACTGAAGCCCAATATGATCGCTCCGGGTACTTCGATACTTTCAGCTTCGAATGTAGGTGAAGAATTCCGGGTTCTATCCGGCACTTCGATGGCATCTCCGCATATTGCCGGCGCTGCAGCCTTGCTTCGTTCATTGCATCCCACATGGTCAGTGTCACAGGTTGCCTCGGCGCTGGAAACTACCTCAACAGCGGTATTGGCCAGAGATTTTGATGGCCCGGCTGCAACGCCGCATGAGCGTGGCGCAGGTCGGCCTCGTTTGGGCCTGGCAGCCAATGCCGGCCTGTTCCTGGATGTTACTGGTGCAGAGTTCAGTGCAGCGAATCCTGCGACCAGCGGCATCCCCAGGAATCTCAACTTGCCGGGCCTGGTAAACGTCGCGTGCAAAACCAAGTGCAGCTTTACACGCAAAGTGACGGATCAAAAAGGCGGCGGTAGCTGGACTACCAGTTCGGCGAATTTCCCTGCGGGTACGTTGGTTACGGTTAATCCAGCCAACTTCACCCTGGCTAACGGCGCATCGCGCACGCTAACGATAGAAGTAGACGTGACCAATGCCAACATGATCGGCACATGGGTTTACGGCAATGTGGTGTTTTCCAGCGCAGGTTCGCCTGATCAGTCCTTCACTGCCGCCGTATTGTCCAGCGGTGGAACGCTACCTGCTGGTTGGAACATCAGTGATGATCGTGATACCGGAACCCAGTCATTCAGCCTGAGTGGTTTGGTGGCGTTGCCTGATCTTACCTTTAAAAGCGGGGGCCTGGTTGCCCAGACACGCACCGTGCGAACCCTCAAGGAAGACCCTACCAGTAGCGGTCTCGAGAGTGACAAAGGGCGTCGCAATATCGTCCAGAATGAAGATCCGTTCGATGGCGGTGAAGGTGTGTTTACGGTTTGGCACAATCTGCCTGCTGGCGGCTTGTGGTTGCATGCAGAAACCCTGGCTTCGAGTGCTGAGGACCTGGATATGTTTGTAGGTCGTGACGACAACCTGAACGGTGTGGCTGATGAAGAAGAAGAGCTTTGCACCAGTACCACTCCCGAAGATATAGAAGAATGTAATCTCTATAATCTGCCCGCGGGCAACTACTGGATTGTTATTCAAAACTGGGCGGGCGTTAAAGTTCCAGGCGACGAAGTCACTTTGTTGAGTGCAGCAATTGCCCCTTCTGATCATTCACAGCTTATGGTCACTGGCCCAGGCATCGTTGCTGACAGTCAACAGTTTGATGTGCATGTGAACTGGCGAAACGTTGCCGCTGTGCCGGGTGATCAGTTACTGGGTGCTGTAGGCTTGGGCAGTGCCCGAAATCAGCCCAATAACCTGGGCGTGATACCGATTCGTTTTAATCGCAGTGCCGTGGTGTCTCCGCAGACTTTCCCTTTGTTCAGTGGTGACACTCAGGGCTTGGCGTTGGCTGCCAATTCAGCACATGAACGGATTTTTGTTGATGTGCCACCCGGCACCACATCCCTGAATGTTCAGGCCGCGGGCGCCAACGGCACTCAAAGCAATAACTTGCAAATGCAACTCTACCGGCAGGATTTCGACCTGGCAATGGCTTCGCAGCCCTTTGCCAGCTTGCCAGGCGGATTGGCTGTGGTTGCATCAGCCAACGGCGGCAGCAACCTTGGCCCCAGCGTTACGCTGAATAACAACCCGACGCCCGGGCGATATTTCGTGCGCCTCGCCAATGTTGCAGCGAACCCCGCAGCGGTCAGTATCAGTAGCAATGTGCAGAGTACCAAGGCGGGTATTACCCCATTCAAGGGTCTGTACCGTTTCGAGCGTTATAACTACCAGGGTGGCGAATACAACTCCATCGGCAGTTTTCATTACGTGCTGTGGTATTCCTACGATGCGATGGGGCTGCCTACTTTTTACAACGCCAGCGCGCCAGCCCCAACGGGCAACATTTGGGTTACTGATGTGCTGCGCTACACCAATGACGGTTCCCAGCAGCAGAGCCAGGTAGTGGGCAAACTGTCCATGACCTTTATCAGCAATACGGAAGTGATCTATTCCTATTCCTTACTGGGAATTGTGGGCTCTGACACCATGGTGCCACTGAGCCCGAATACCTGCCCCACTGTCAGTGGTTCAAAGAAGAGTTATCACGGCACCTGGGGTAAACAACTGGTAGGGCTGGGTGGTGCCACGGTCAGTTTGTTCAGCCAGGCGCAGTCACACATTCATTATCTTTTTGATGGCAGGGGCAATCCGAAATTCCTGTTGGCGGCCGATTCGACCAATAACATGTCCAACCAGACAAGCATGCCGATTCTGCACTACAAGGCTTATTGTGCCACCTGCCCTGAAGTGCCGGTAGATATCACCGAGGTAGGGACTTTTAAGCGCAATTTCAGCAGCGAAACGGCTGGCAGTTGGACGTTTGACTACACCGCGTTTTCACCTGCTCAGGTGGTCAAACGTACTGATCCGATTGTGAAAATATCTGACAAGCTTCTATGTGAGTAAACTGGGCTGCGAGTTGGTCCAGTAATTTCTTTAACTTGATTGAAGGGCCGGCTAATCCGGCCCTTTTTCATGGCAGGTATTCAATTGGATAAAGTACCGGGCAACTGGGCGTCGCATCGGCCGGGTACATGGTCATGCAAGGT
>Ga0163153_10003956_pt1 | contig 19157 bp, 15 predicted proteins | sample OliLakLV19MP6IB1_FD_148629 | JGI IMG/M metagenome (GOLD analysis project Ga0163153, IMG submission 148629) | Freshwater microbial mat bacterial communities from Lake Vanda, McMurdo Dry Valleys, Antarctica - Oligotrophic Lake LV.19.MP6.IB-1 | ecosystem: Environmental > Aquatic > Freshwater >... | reverse complement strand
CCGGAGTCCCGCCAACCTTCAGGAGCGGCCGGCGCAGTCCGGAACGGAGTGGATTGGCTATGTTCCATGACGATCTCTGTGAAATTGAAGAAGCAAGGTCCGGGCCATCACGCTGGCTGTGGCGGTTTTGATGGGAAGGGCGGTCGGAACGCCTTCCCGTCAAAAATTTAACATCAGCGCCGTCGAGCGAATGTCACACGGACAGAATCATGCATGGAGACTGGCGTGGAATGGAACATGGCAAATGAGCAGTGAGCAGAAGTGGAAGAGCGTGCGCAGGGCCTGGACCGACACCCCGCCCGGGCGGTTCATCGGCGGCGGGCATCCGATCGGCGACTTCCTCGAGGCGTCGCAGTGGGAGTTGCGTGAGGAGCGCGAAGGGTATGTGAAGGTCTATGCGCATTTGCCACTGCATGTGCGCAATCTGCGCGGTCAGCTCTTCGGCGGCTTCACCGGTACCTACATCGACTTCGTCTCGCTCTACACCGCGCGCGCCGGGCGCGACCGGGCCGAGCGCTGGGATTTCTTCCTGGCGACGGTGAATATGCGCATCGACTATTTCGAGCCGATCACCGACCCGGGCTTCACGATCGAAAGCCAGCTCCTGCGCGAGCGCAATCGCGTCTGCTTCGCGGAGACAAAATTCTTCGACGCGAAGAACCACCTCGCCGTATTCGCACTGACGACCATGAAGAAGATGCCGCTCTGAATCCGCTGTATTGCTTGGCGGGCAATGCTACAAACCCTGGCAGGCTGAACGCCGATCGCACGCTCTCGCCAACGCCTTTGCAGTGGATTCGGCCCTTGCGCTTCAATCATCCCCGACCGGAGGCCAGCCATGGCGATCCCCGCTGCATCACATCGCACCGATTCCATCCACGCCTTCACCGATGACATCGCCCGCCTCGACGCGGTTGCCACGGCCGCGGCGGTGCGCGCCGGCGAACTCCACCCGAGCGAGGTCCTCGAGAGCGCGATCGCGCGAGCCGAAGCGGTCGATCCGTCGTTGCGTGCGATCGCCACCGCGGACTTCGACCGCGTCATCGCCGCCGGCAAGGGTACCCTGACGGGGCCGTTCGCCGGAGTTCCTACCTTCATCAAGGACATGATCGACGTCGCCGGCCTGGCGACGCGGCAGGGTTCGCAAGCGCTCGACAACGCCGCTCCCGCGAAAAAGACCACCGCGATTGCGGCGCAGATGTTCGACATGGGCATGGTCTGCCTCGGCAAGACCACGCTGCCCGAGTTCGGGTTTACGCCGTCTACCGAGTTCCCGCACCTCGAGCCCACCTGCAATCCGTGGAACCTCGATCGCACCGCTGGCGGTTCGTCGGGCGGGGCGGCGGCGCTGGTCGCCGCGGGGGTGGTGCCCATCGCCCACGGCGCCGACGGCGGCGGATCGATCCGTATCCCGGCGGCGTGCTGCGGTCTCGTTGGCCTCAAGCCCTCGCGCGGCCGGCTGCTGCAGCCTCCGGAAACGCGCCGCATGCCGGTGAATATCGTCGTCGATGGCGTACTCACCCGCACCGTCCGCGACACCGCCCTCTACTTCGCCGAGGCCGAGAAGCGCTTCCGCAACCCGCGGCTCGAGCCGGTCGGGCACGTCGCCACGCCGCCTGAGCGCCGGCTGCGCATCGGTGCCGTGCTCGATACGCCCACCGGGGTCGAAGTCGATGTCGCGACGCGGCGCACTTTCGCTACGACGGTGGCCCTACTCGAAGACATGGGACACCGCGTGGAGCCGATGGCGCTGCCGGTTACGGCGCAGTTCGGCGCCGACTTCACCCACTACTACGGCATGCTCGCGTTCGTGGTGCGGGGTGCGGGGAAGCTACTCTTCGATGCGAGCTTCGACCGGGCGCTGCTCACCGACCTGACGCATGGGCTTGCGGCGCAATTCCGGAGGGACGTCCTCAAGACGCCGGGTGTGATCCTGCGGCTGCGCCGGTCGAGCCGGGCGTACGCGGCGCTCTTCGAGCGCTACGACCTCGTGTTGTCGCCCACCGTCGGCCAGGTCGCGCCGCCGGTCGGTCATTTGTGCATGGGGTTGCCGTTCGACGTGCTCTTCCCGCGCGTGGTGGAGTGGTGCGGGTACACGCCGCTCGCCAACGCGACCGGAGCGCCGTCGATCAGTCTGCCACTCGGGTTCGACGCCGAGGCGAATCTCCCGGTCGGCATGATGTTCGGCGCGGCGCACGGCAAGGACGCCCTGTTGCTCCAGTTGGCGCTCGAGATCGAACAGGCGAGGCCCTGGGCGTCGCTCGCTGGCTGAGCCGCAAGCAGTCGCCCGCGACGTGAACGAGCGTGGCGCCGCGCGCCAGGCCGCCGACGTTGACGGTCACATGAGGCGGGCTCCAGAACGAATGCTGGCCGATGCTCGAGTCCCACGAAATATCCCAAAGCGCTCCGAGAGTGATCGCCGCAGCGCCGCCGAGGAGGAGCGCCGTGACCCCGGTTTCGCCCCGCCCGGCGGGGTTCACCCGCGCGCCTCGCGCTGCCGCTCGTCGAGCTGGCGGCTGATGTCGTGATGGGCCTGGCGGGTGAGCGGGTACTCGTGGGCGAACCACACCGAGACGCCCAGGAAGGTCACCGGCGCGACCATGGTGAGGATGCGGATGGTCTGCTGGACGAGTTCCGTCTGCTCGGTCCCCTTCACGTAGCCGGCGATGTCGAGAATGCCCATCAGCAAGAAAACGGCGAGCGCGCCACCGAGCTTGCGCAGGAACATGAACACCCCATTGTAGAGCCCCTCGCGGCGCTCGCCGGAGACGAGGTCGTCCTCGTCGATCGCATCCCCGAGCATGGCCCAGGGCATGACGTCGACGACCGCGTAGCCGATGGCGGCGAGCGGCGGGATCACCATCAGCATCCAGCGCGGCCAATCGGGTTGCGCGAAGACGAACAAGACGCTCACCGCCATCCACCAAACCGTGCCGAAGGCGAAGATCCGCGACTTGTCGCGCGTTCTCGCGACGTGGAGCCAAGCGGGCAGGGCGAGCATCACCGTGCCGAGGAACAGCACCATGGCGATTTCGAAGTCCTCCGAACGGCCGATCCAGTAGGTGAAGTAGAGGATCAGCAGCGCGCTCATCAGGTCCATCGCGATGCGGCCGGTCAGGTACATGCCGACGAGCAGACGAAAATTCTGGTGGCGGGCGACGGTGCGCAGCCCCTCGGCGAGAGACTCCTGCGTCATGCGGCCGATGAACTCGGGGCGCTCGAACGTGGCGGCCCAGACGGCGAACCAGGGCAGGGAGACGAGTACGCCGAAGAGCACGCCCGCCGCGGCGAAGTCGGCGACGCCGTCGCCAAGTGCGTTGGCGACCGGACGAATCGAGATGGCGGCGAACACGCCGAAGAGCGAGCCGATGTTGCGGAAGGTATTGAGCGACGTGCGGGCGTCGTAGCCGAGCGCCATTTCCGGCAGCAGTGCCAGGTAGGGCACCGACAAGATCGTCAGCGCAACACTCATCGTGCAGTAGGCGCCGGTGTAGTAGGCGAAACGCGCGAACTGACCCACGAACGGCGGCTCCATCCAGATCAAGGCGAAACTGATGCCGAGTGGGATTGCACCGATCAGGAAATAGGGCCGCCGCCGGCCCCCCTTCCAGCGGGTCATGTCGGAGATGCGTCCCATCAGCGGATCGGTGATGGCGTCGACGACCCGGCCGATCAGGGGAACGAGGCCCGCGAGCCACGCTTCGAGACCGGCCACTTGGATGAGATAGAACGGCACGTAGATCAGCCCGAGCGAGGACAGTACCGTATTCACGGTGAAATCGCCGAGCGAATAGATGCTCTTGCGCAAGAAAGTCAGCTCGGGGGCAGCCATGCGTGCGGGCGAGGATACACGGTTGTTCGGGGCAATCTATCGGCGCATTCCACTTTTCCGCCGCGCTATGGAAATGAAGGAGCGCATGCCCGGACACCAACGCGCCTTCCGCACCCTGTTCTTCTGCCTCGTCTCGCTCGGCATGGGCCAGTCGATGCTGTTCGCGATCCTGCCGCCGGCGGCGACCGAGATCGGGCTGTCGCCGTTTCAGGTCTCGGTGATCTTCGCGACCTCGGCGACGATCTGGGTGTTCATGAGCCCGCGCTGGGGCCGACGCAGCGACGTCTGGGGGCGGCGCCCGGTGATTCTGGTCGGACTGCTCGGCTTCGCCGTGTCGATGACGCTGCTCGCCGCGATGATCCAGATCGGCTTGTGGCAGATGTTGCCGATTGCGCTGGTCTACCCATTGATGATCGCGTCGCGCTGCGTCTTCGCGCTGTTCGGCTCGGGGATCGGCCCGGCGGCGCAGGCGTACGTCGCGGATCGCACGAGCCGCAGCGACCGCACCGCGGGCGTGTCGATGGTGAACGCGGCGTTCGGTATGGGGCAGACCGTCGGCCCGGCGACGGGCGCGTTGTTCGCAGCGGTCGGTTTGCTGGCGCCGCTCTACCTCGCTGCGGCGACGGCGGTGGTGAGCGCCGGGCTGATCTGGCTGTTGCTACCCGAGGCGGGGCCACCGATCGCTGCCGGCCAGCCGCGCCCGCCGAAGATGAGCTTTCGTGACCCGCGGGTCGTGCCGTTCCTATGGGTGGCCGGCGCACTGCAGGCGGTGCGCTCGACTACGGCAATGACCCTGGCGTTCTTTCTGCAGGCAACGCTCGGCCTGAGTGCGGCCGAGACGGTGCAGCACGCGGGCGCCGGCTTCGTGGTGCTCGCGTTGGCCGGGCTATTCGCCCAGCTGGTGTTGGTGCAGCGCCTCCGACCGACGGCGCGGATGATGATGGTGATCGGCACGCCGATCGCCTTTCTGTCGTTCGTGCTGATGGTCGTCGGCGACAGCCTGGCGGCGTTTCTCGTCGCCCAGGCGCTTTTGGGAATCGGACTCGGCCTGGTGCGTCCGGGGACCGCGGCCGGGGCGTCGCTCGCGGTCGAGCCGGACGAGCAGGGCGCGGTTGCGGGCCTGACCAATGCGCTCGGCGTGGTCGGCAACATCTTCGGCCCGCTGCTCGGCACCAAGCTGTTCGAGATCGACCCGCACGGGCCCTTCGTCCTCAACGCCGTACTGATGGTGCTGGCGTTCGCCTACATCATGGCGAACCGGCGCATTCGCGCGGTGCAGTGAATGGGATGGCGGCGTTGCATCCAAACAAACAGACAACTTGTCGGTAGTATCATCTCTTGATACCATCGACGGCGACATGGGGCCGAAGCACGAACGCACGTTGCAGGCGGTATTCGAGGACCCCGTCCGTTCGAACATCGCGTGGCGCGACGTCGAGGCCTTGCTCGGGGCTGCGGGTGCCGAGGTCACGGAGGGCGCGGGTTCGCGGGTGCGGATCGCTTTGAATGGAGTGCGGGCGGTGTTTCACCGTCCCCACCCCAAGAAAGAGACCGATAAGGGAGCCGTCAAATCCATGCGGCGGTTTCTGACGGAGGCGGGAGTTACACCATGATGGAATACAAGGGCTACATCGGCAAAGTCGAGATCGACGATGAGGCCGAAATTTTCCACGGGGAAATCGTCAACACCCGCGACGTCATCACTTTCCAGGGTCGGTCGGTTGTGGAGTTGACCCAGGCTTTCCGCGACTCGGTCGACGACTACCTCGCGTTTTGCAAAGAGCGGGGTGAAGCCCCCGAGAAGCCGTTCTCGGGCCAGTTCGTCACCCGAGTTCCGCCGGAACTGCATCGTCAGATCAATCTTGCCGCGCTCATCGCTGGCAAGAGCCTGAATGCCTTCGTAACAGAGCAGCTCCAGGCGGCCGTTGAGCGATCTGTCGTGCGCAAGACTGGAACCACGAAGGCTGCCGCGGGAGTGAAGAAAGCAAAATCGGCCAACCGAGACTCGAGACGGCAAAGAGGGACCGCGCAGGACGCGTGAGCGTACCGCGATCCGTCGTTCATTGCGGGGTCAACAGTGCGATCGCTTCGTTGGTGATCTTCGCGGCATCGGTGGCGGTGAACTGGGCGACGACGAATTTGTCGGGGCGGACCGCGAGGAAGCGGGCCGTCGAGCCGTGCAGCCATGCGTGCAAGCGCCCGCTGTGATCGATCGCGCCGTCGGCGCTGGTGAGCGGACCGCTCGCCAGCACATGCACGAAACGCGCGCCGATCGTCTCCCAGGCGGCGCGTACATCGTTGGCGAGTTCGTGGCTCGGGTCGGCGCCGACCCCGAGGATGGCGAAGCCGGTACCGAGGAGTTCGTCGAGTGCGCAGATATCGCCGTTGGCGAGCGTCACCCGCGGCTGTACCAGCATCGCGCCGGCGACGCCGCGGGCTGCCGCAGCCGGAACGAAGGTGCCGGCAGGCAGCCTCGGCACGAGCAAGCTCGCGGCGAGGAATTCGTCGAATCGCCTCTGGCCGAAGGGCAGCAGATTCACGCCGAAGAAGAATACGTCGCGCAGCCAGGCGCGCAGTGCGCTCGTCGGTTGGATGAACGCGCCGAGGCGATTGGCGATGCGGGTGGCATGGATGACGTGGTCGCGGCGCTCGATCTCGTAGGTATCGAGCAGTCCGTCGCCGGCGAGTCCGGTGAGCACGAGAGGAAGCTTCCACGACAGGTTGCGGGCATCGCGGATGCCGCCGTTCAAACCCTGACCCGCGAACGGCGGCATCATGTGCGCGGCGTCGCCGGCGATCAACACACGGCCGTCGCGGTAGCGGTCGGCGACGATCGAGTGGAACGTATACACGCACTTACGTTCGATCCGTACCTGGCTCGGGTCGGTGTGCGGTGCGAGGAGCGCCTGGATGCGCTTCTCGTCCAGCAAATCGCCTTCTTGCTCTCCGGGAAGAAGCATCCATTCCCAGCGGCGCTTGCGATCGCGCTTCTTGAGAGTCATCGCCGGCCGCGCCGGATCGCAGAAGAAGCGGCAGGTGAATCCGCTGTCGAGTTGCGGGTCGACCGTGTCGATGACCAGCCAGCGCTGCGGCTCGGTGTTGCCGCTCATCGCGATGCCGAGTTGCTGGCGGATGGTGGATCTGCCGCCGTCGCAGCCGACCACGTACTCCGCTTCGATCCGGAACGCGGTGCCGTTGGCATCGCGCCCGGTCAACTCGACGTCGTCGAGGTTCTGTACCAGCGCTTCGACGCGGTGCCCGAAGCGAACCTCGCAATGGGCGAACCGGCCGGCCCCCTCGAGCAGTTGGCGCTCGAGGAGCGGCTGGTCGAACGAACTTTGCCGTGCGTGGCCGTAAGGCGTTTCGTTCAGGTCGATCGCCAACAGCAGCTTGCCGCGGCCGTTGACGTAGTCGACGTGGAAGCCGCTGAGCAAGTCGTCCTTGACCGTGTCGTACAGGCCGGCGCCTTGCATCGTGCGCAGCGACTCCGCGTCGATCGCGATTGCGCGTGGCTCGTCGACGGTCGTCGCGTTACGCTCGAGCACGGCGGTGCGGACGCCGTAGACACCGAGCAGGTTCGCCAGCGTCAGTCCGACGGGTCCGGCGCCGACGATGGCGACCTGGAAGCGATTCTCCGCCATTTCTTGCCGAGCGATCAGTTCGACGCGAAGTCGACGAAGATCGGCGACGACCAGGCCCGTTCCTCGGAGAGGCGCGCGCAGTCGTCGTTCATGCCGGTGCGGTAGTCGCCGTGGCAGGGGTCGATCTTCTCGCAGTTGCCGTGCTTGTCGTACTTGCAGCGCAGGTTGCCGGCGTTCACCGTGTAGCTCGGCTGCTGGATCGCGCGCGCGTAGTAGACGACATCGCGACCTTGGCCGACGAACTCGGGGTCGTAGAAGGAAACCGTGCAACCCGCCGTGTCCGGGCGACAGGGGAACACCCGCCACGGATCCTGAACCAACTCGTCGATCGGCTCGTCGGGTCGGCTCTGCGGCCGGATGCGAATGACTTCGATGCGGTCGATCATTTTGCGGCGCTCGGTCGGGTTGTAACACTCACCGCGGCAGAGCTTCTCGAGACGGTCCGGCGCGAGTGCCGAGACGGCATGCTCGGGGCAACCGGGATCTTGTTCGAGCGCGCCGACGGCGCGCACTTGGAACTGCGGCGTGTGCCCGATCTCGACCTCGGAACCCATCGGCAGAGCGGTGGACTCCGCTGGGGTTCCGGTTGCATTGAGCAACTCGAACCACAGCAGAATGCGATCGCCGCTGGTGCCGTAGACTTCGCGGCGCTGCATTGCGTCCCAGATCGCATTGCGGTCGCGCCCTGCGGAGTGCACGGCGATGAGGCCGCCGGTCATGAAGAACGACGCCTGGCGTTCGGTTTCGACGAGACGGAGGGCGTTGCCGCCGGGATTGTCGCGATCGACGCGCTGCGATCGGTCGCTTGGTTTTTCTTCCTCGCCGATGAGGCGTTTGCGCCAGGTTGCGTCGATCGCGCCGGTCGCCTCGGTCATCTGGCGGCGAGCGTATTCTTTGTAGCCAGTTCCCGGCCGTGCCTTGTGGTTGTCGCTGGAGGCCATGAAGCCGAAGCGGAAGCGGTCGACCCCGGCTTCTGCGGCGCCGGGTTCGAAGTTGCGCAGCGCCATCATGTACTGCGCCGAGCCGCCGGGGCGGTAGTTGAAGGCGGGCAGGAAGCAATCGCGGCACTGCCCAGAATCGAGCCAGTCGTATACGGTCGCGCCTGGCACCGTGAGGTGACCCTGGTTGCCGGCAGCGACGTAGTTCTGGCGCGCCTCGACCGCGCGCTGCTCGCACGCATCTTCGGCATTGCCGGACGCCAGACAGCGCGCGCGGATGATCTCTCCCGCTTTCCAGCACGACGGGAGGTAGTCGTTCGTCGGTTCGGGGCAGGTTGCCGCACCGTCGGCGTCGCTGTCGACGGCGCGAAACGGCCGGTACTCTTCGGAGTTGCCGTGGCCCGAGAACACCTCGACCAGCGTCTGTCGCTTCGGATCGTGCTCCGCCTGGGTCAGCTGCTTGTCCCACGTCGAGCCTGCTGGAGTGTAGAAGCCCCACGTAGTGCCGTGCGGGATGACGATCGATTCATGCCCCCACTCGTTCAACTTCGCGAAGAGCTGCCCCGGAGTCTCGGTATACTCACGGCACGATGCCGGCAGGTCTTGGACGGGAACGCCGTCCGGGCAGTCGGCGACCGCGAACCGCTCGTGCGCGTAGCGGGCGAAGTCCTGGTAGCGCTGGTCGCGCCCGCCGAGCGAGAGCCACGCGAGTTGGCCGGTATCGGGGCCGTTGTCGCGCATGGCGCGGCTGGCGAAGCCGCGGGCGGCGATCGGCCGGGTGGGGATCTTGCCGTCTTCGAGATCGCGCAGGACGACGTTCTTGTGGCCGTAGTGGTCTTCCGGAGTCATGCCGACCTGGGTCCACTCCCAGCCGAGGTAGGCGACGATGTCGGGGTTGGCGGGATCGCCGGCGACGGCGTTGCATTTCCGGATCGTGTCGACCGTGGCTTGCCAATCCGCGGGGGTGAGCGCTTCGGCGTGGTCGTTGATGGACCAGAAGTCGAGCGCGGAGCAGTAACGCGCGAAGTCGCAGGCGTCGGCCGGCGGGTGCGTACCCTCGCCGCCGAGCATCGGCAGGCTGATCAGGAAGGCGTCGAACGAGTAGGTGGTGTGGACGTGGAGGTCGCCGAAGAGGATCTGCTTGGGATTGCTGACGCCGCGGCCGCGGGCGGCGGCGATGTTGGCGATCTCGCGGGATTGGACGACCGCCAGGGGCACCGCGACGGCGGTCACTTCGCCCGCGCCCTCGGGGTTACCGAACCAACCGCGGCCGAGGGCGTAGAAGCCGAGGCCAGCGGCGAACGCGAGGAGTAGGACGAATGTGACGACGATGCGCGCGAGTTTCATGGCGGGTTCCCTTCCACGGCAGGTACACCCCCGACCGGGGGCGGGCAGGGCGCGAGCCGCCCTGCCCGCTGCGTGTTAGCGTTTGCGCGCCCTGCTTTGCAATCGCAATGCGGGGCGCGCGATTGCGGCGGAAACAGACAGGGGGGCGGCGATTCCTCGCCACCCCCCTGTAAATGGTGCAGCCTGCACCCTGCAGCCTGCCATGCCGACACGGCGGAGCCGCGACTACATGTCCATGTCGTCCATGCCGCCGGGCGCGGCCGACTTCTTCGACTCCGGCTTCTCGGCGACCATCGCCTCGGTGGTCAGGAGCAGACCGGCGACCGAGGCTGCGTTCTGCAGCGCCGTGCGCACGACTTTGGTCGGGTCGATGATGCCGGCCTTGATCAGGTCCTCGAACTCTTCGGTGGCGGCGTTGAAGCCGGTTGCGCCCTTGGCGTTCTTGATGCGATCGATGACGATCGCACCGTCCCAACCGGCGTTGCTGGCGATGCGACGGGCCGGTTCTTCCATGGCGCGGCGGACGATCCGCACGCCGACGCGCTCTTCCGCGTCGTCGGTGACGTCGCCGAGCGACTCGGCGGTGCGCACCAGGGCGACGCCGCCGCCCGGAACGATCCCCTCTTCGACCGCGGCGCGGGTCGAGTGCATGGCATCCTCGACGCGCGCCTTCTTCTCCTTCATCTCGACCTCGGTGGCCGCGCCGACCTTGATGACGGCGACGCCGCCGGCGAGCTTGGCGAGACGCTCCTGGAGCTTCTCGCGGTCGTAATCCGATGTCGTCTCATCGATTTGGCTGCGGATCTGGCTGATGCGGCCCTCGATGTCGCCGCGTCGTCCCTCGCCGTCGATGACGGTGGTGTTGTCCTTGTCGACGACGAGCCGCTTGCAGCGGCCGAGGTCCTTGAGGGTGACGTTCTCGAGCTTGAGGCCGAGTTCTTCGGCAATGAGCTGGCCGCCGGTGAGGACGGCGATGTCTTGGAGCATCGCCTTGCGGCGGTCGCCGAAGCCGGGCGCCTTGACGGCGCAGCAGTTGAGCGTGCCGCGGATCTTGTTGACGACGAGGGTGGCGAGCGCCTCGCCCTCGATGTCTTCGGCGATGATCAGCAGCGGGCGGCCGGACTTGGCCGTCTGCTCGAGGACCGGCAGGAGGTCCTTCATCGAGCTGATCTTCTTTTCGTTGATGAGGATGTAGGGATTCTCGAGCACCGCTTCCATGCGGTCGGCGTCGGTGACGAAATACGGCGAGAGGTAGCCGCGGTCGAACTGCATGCCCTCGACGACTTCGAGGCTGGTGTCGAGGCTCTTGGCCTCTTCGACCGTGATCACGCCTTCCTTGCCGACCTTGTCCATCGCCTCGGCGATGATCTCGCCGATGGTGCGGTCGCCGTTGGCCGACACGGTGCCGACCTGGGCGATCTCATCGCGGCCCTTGGTCGACTTCGACAGGCCCTTGAGCCCCTTGATCGCGGCGGTGACGGCCTTGTCGATGCCGCGCTTGATGGTCATCGGGTCGTGGCCTGCGGCGACCATCTTGGCGCCCTCGGTGTAGATGGCGCGGGCGAGCACGGTGGCGGTGGTGGTGCCGTCGCCGGCGACGTCGGACGTCTTGGAGGCGACCTCCTTGACCATCTGCGCGCCCATGTTCTCGAACTTGTCCTCGAGTTGGATTTCCTTGGCGACGGTGACGCCGTCCTTGGTGACGGTCGGTGCGCCCCATGACTTTTCGATGACGACGTTGCGGCCCTTGGGGCCGAGGGTGACGGTGACGGCATCGGCGAGGATATTGACGCCCTTGAGGATGCTGTCACGCGTGTCGTCGCTGAACTTGACGATTTTTGCTGCCATATTCGCTCTCCGGTTCTCTGCTTTCTCAGCTTTCGATGACGCCGAGGATGTCGTCTTCGCGCATGATCAGGTGCTCGACGCCGTCGAGCTTGATCTCGGTGCCCCCGTACTTGGCGAAGAGGACGGTGTCGCCCTTCTTGACGTCGAGCGGGATGACTTTGCCGTCCTCGTGCCGTCCCGGTCCGGCGGCGATGACCTTCCCCTGCTGGGGCTTTTCCTTGGCGGTGTCGGGAATGATGATCCCCCCTGCCGTCTTCTCTTCTTCTTCGATGCGCTTCACGATGATTCTGTCGTGCAGCGGCCGCACCTGAGTCGCCATAGATACTACCTCCTGTCGAAACATTGTCGCAATCAAGGGCGCGGCGGGTGTGGTCGCTGGCCGTGCCCCCCTGCAGCGGCGGGCGAAGCGCCCGTTCGCCGTCTGCAGTCTCCGGCGCGCCAGTTAACCACCCCCCCTGCCGTGTCAAGGGCCGGTTGGAAAGTAGGTCGACAAATTCCCGTCCCTAGATCCCTATCACTGCAACCGATCGAGCACGACGGTGACGCCGACCAGGCGGCCTTCGCGGTGGACCGTGACGGCAACGTCCTGGGCGATCTCGAACGCCTCGAGCGCCAAGAGCAGGTCGTTGTAGTCGCTGATCTTCTCGCCGCCGACGGCGACGATCACGTCGCCCAGTACGAGCCGCCCGCGTTGGTCGCGGCGGGTCGGGCGCAGTTGCGCGCGTTCGGCGCCGCTGCCGGGCAGAACGTTGATCACCAGCACGCCTTCGATGCCGAGTTGCTGCGCCAGCTGCTTGCTGGCGACTTGGATTCCCAACGACGCGCGCACGATCTTGCCGTGTTCGATCAGGTCGGTCACGACCCAGTTGACCGTGTCCGCGGGAATCGCGAAGCCGATGCCGGCATAGGCGCCCGAGGGGCTGAAGATCGCCGTGTTGACGCCGATCAGGCGCCCGGCACTATCGAGCAGCGGTCCGCCCGAGTTGCCTGGGTTGATCGCCGCGTCGGTCTGGATCACGTCGCGGATCGGCACCCGCGTGATCGACTCGATCTCGCGGCCGAGGGCGCTGATCACCCCAGTCGTGAGGGTGTGGTCGAGCCCGAAAGGATTGCCGATCGCCAATACGTTCTGGCCGACGAGGAGATCCGCCGACGACCCCAGTGGGAGCGGTTGCAGCAGCGGTTTCGGCGCCTCGATGCGCAACACCGCGAGATCTTTCTCTTCGCTCACCCCGACGAGTTTCGCCGCCCACGTGCTCTGGTCGGAGAGCGTCACCTGGGCCGCGTTGGCGCCGCGGATGACATGGTAGTTGGTCACGATGTGGCCGCGGTCGTCCCAGATGAATCCCGAGCCGCTGCCGCGCGGAATTTGTTGCACGTTGAGGCGAAACGGGTCGCGCCGCACCGACAGCGAGGTGATGAACACGACGGCTGGGGCGGCGGCGCGAAACAACTCGATGGTTGCCAACTCGTCGGTGAGCAGCGGCCCGCGCGGCGCCACCGCGCGCATCGTATTGCGCCCAGCGGGCGCGGCAGCCGACGGAGCGGGGCCAGCGAGAAGCGTCACCGTGAGGGCGAGCACGACGTGCGGACAGCAGGTAGGGCGGTTCATGGCGCACGATCCTAGCTGCTCGAGCGGCTGGCTGCGATTCTTCCGGCTGCGATTCGTCCGATCCCACTTTCTTTACGCGCACTTGTCGTTTAGGTTGGCTCGTTCATGCGTAAAAATACCTACCTAGCCATGGCGGTGCTCATCGGCGCCGTCGGAGCCGGCTGTACGTCGGATGGCCGCTCGGAAGCCAAACAGGTCGGCGCCACCCCCGCCGTCCGCGCGCACCTGGAGAACCTCGGCTACGAGCCCTGGGTTGCCGAGAAGCGGCCGCCGAAACGCACCGGCGTCATTGCGCACGATCCAGCCGAAGCCGCCGACGGTTACGTCCTGTACGCCAGTCGCGGCGCCTGCAGTGCGCATCTGATCGACCGCGAGGGCGAAATCGTCCACCGCTGGGCCGGCGCGCTACGCGGCTACTGGAGCGACACGGAGTTGCTGCCCGACGGCACCCTGTTGGTCGTCGGCGCCAGCTCGGGCGCGCGCGAGACGCAGCACCAGTCGCGCTATCTGCGTCGCCTCGCGTGGGACTCGACGGTTCTGTGGGAGAGCGATTTTCCGGCGCATCACGACGTCGAGAGCCTCGCCGATGGCCGGTTGTTGACGCTTTCCTCCGCGACCCGGGTGATCGATGACGGCGGCGTCAGCCGGAGGATCATCGACGAGCAGATCGTGCTTGCCGGTGCCGACGGCAAGCTGCAGGAGGCGTACTCCCTATTCGACGCCTTTGCGGCGACGCCGGGAATCGCGCCCGCGGGGCTCGATCGCCGCACGGTGCCGATGGACGGCACCCACGCCCTCGACGCGTTTCATGCGAATTCGGTCGAGTGGATCGACCTACCGCAGTTCGCCGGCCAGCATCCGCTCTATCAGACTGGAAACGTGCTGGTTTCCATGCGCCATCAGAACCGGATCGCGGTGCTCGACCGGGTGGCGAAACGATTGCTTTGGGTTTGGGGCGATGGCGTGCTCGATGGCCAGCACTCGGCGCGCATGCTCGCCAACGGCAATATCCTGGTTTTCGACAATGCGTTGCGAACCCGGCGCTCGCGGGTGCTCGAGGTCGATCCGCGTACGAACCAGGTCGTCACGGAGTTCTCCGGCGACGAGTCATTCTATTTCTACACCCTCGGCGGCGGTGCATCGCAGCGATTGCCCAACGGCAATACCCTCGTCACCGAGACCAGCAAGGGACATCTGTTCGAGGTCACTCCGCGGGGCGACCTGGTCTGGCGTTTCGTCAATCCCGTCCAGGATCCGCAGAGCCCGCGCCGCGCGACGATCCATGCGTCCAAATGGCTCCCGGCGACGTACGTGGTTCCGATCCTCGCGAAAAATGCTGTAGAGTCTGCGCAGAACGTTCTCGCTGGAGATGTACGTTGATGCGCAAGATCCCCCTGCTGGCATGCTTGGCCCTCGTCCTCGCCGCCGCCCCGATGGTGGCGGACGAGAACGGAACGACCGACGCGCCCCCGCGCGACGCTGCGCCAGCGACGAGCGTCGTCGAGGCGCTACACACGGCGATGCTCGCCGCGCTCGAGCGCGCTGCCGAGCTCGGCTACGCCGGACGCGTCGAGTTGCTCGCGCCAGCGGTCTCGTCCGCGTTCGACCTCGCATTCATGGCGGAGAAGTCACTGGGATCGCATTGGCGCTCCCTCACGGAACCCGAGCGCGTCCGGTGGCTGGACCTGTTCGAACGGTACATGGCTGCGAGCTACGCCTCGCGGCTGGACGGTTTCCGCGGCCAGAGGTTCGAGACTCTCGGCGCGGAACCCGGCGGTCGTGACACGATCGCAGTGCGTACGAAGGTCGTCAATCCGGGCGATGAAGACGTCCTGCTCACCTACCGCTTGCGCGAAATTGCGGCCGGCTGGCGGGTGATCGACATCTACCTCAAGGGGACGGTCAGCGAGTTGGCGGTGCGCCGTTCGGACTACGCCGCCGTGCTGCGCTCCGGGGGCTTTGCTGCGTTGTGCGCGAGCGTCGAGAAAAAGATCACCCAATTCGCCGAGAATCCGGCTTGAGCGGCCCGGCTCACGGTTCGGATTCGACCGGCTCGCGCATCGCGCGGATCTCGCTCATCCGGTTTTGGTAATAGGCGCTGCGCAAGGCGGCGTAGTAGTCGATCGAGGATGCCCGCAAAGCCTGCATGGCTTCCATGCTATCCGCCCGCCAACTGAGCCCGGACCCGGTGCCCTGGATCGTCGAGAAGAAGAGTTGGTCGGTTCCCGAGAGGAAATAGGTCGTCGGTCGCAGCAGTAGATCGACGATGGAGCCGGCGCTGTCACGCGCGGTTGTCGGGCCGAACAGCGGCAGAATCAGGTACGGGCCGCTCGGCACGCCGTAGCGCACGAGAGTCAAGCCGAAGTCGCTGCGGTGCCCCTCGACTCCGAGTGCGCTGCTCGGGTCGAAGATCCCGCCGACGCCGACAGTCGTGTTGACGACGAGGCGCCAGAAGATGATTCCGGCGTCTTCGAAGCGCCCCTGCAGCGTATCGTTGACGATGACCACCGGCGAATTGAGATTCTCGAGGACGCGGACCAAGGCCCGCTGCACCGGGTCGGGCATCAGGGCTCGGTAGGTGATGGTGATCGGATCGAGAAGCCAACGGTCGACCGTGCCGTTCATGCGAAACGTCATCCGGTTCACCTTCTCGTGCGGATCGGGGAACGAGTTGACGACCTCGACGTCCTCGTCTGCGAGAATGTCGAACAGTGGGTCCGGTTCGAGCGCGGGCGCCGTCGCTGGGCTCGCGAGCACGAGCGCCAAGGCGCAGCCGATCGCAGCGGGTAGCGCGGTGCGAAGCGCGCGGCGTTGGCGAGACGGCGACATTACGGGCAGACTTTCCAGAAATCGACGGGAATTGGAAATTTGAAACATCAAAAGGATGGCTCTCCCCGTGTCGTCGCGCTGAGCGACCGCTGGGTCGACTTCGTTTGGGACCGCGGCCGGCCGATCGCAATCGGTGCGGCCGTGAGCACCCTGGGCCTGCTGGCATACGTCGCTACGCACCTCGGTTTCAACCTCGACAACCGCACGCTGATCGATCCCGACCTTCCGTTTCAGCGTGCGGCGCGCGAGATGGCACGCCACTTTCCGGAACTCGATGACGCTCTCCTGGTCGTCGTCGATGCAGACACGGCCGAGCTGTGTCGCAGTGCCACCGCCGAGATCGCTGCGCACCTGGCGGCGCAGCCCGAGCTCTATCGCGACGTCTTCGCACCCGCGGCGTTGCCGTTCTTCGCGCGCAATGCGCTCCTCTACCGTACCGAGGAGGAGATCTGGACCTTCAGCGATCGCGTCGCCGAAATGCAGCCGCTGCTCGCCGAACTCGCGCGCGCACCGACGATTGCGAGTCTGACGCGCGTCGTCCGGCTCGGCCTCGAACAGGAAGACGCACTGCGCGCCGGCGCTGCCCAGTGGGCACTGGTCCTCGACCGGATCGGCGATGCGACCGTGGAGATCTACCACGAGTATCCGGTCGCCGTTTCGTGGGAGGACCTCATGCTGGCGGGTTCAGGAGTCGACGTCGTCACCCGCCAGGTGATCGTCGTCGATCCAGTCCTCCATTTCGACCGGCTGCTCGCGGCCGATGCGGCGATTTCGCGCATCCGCGCTGTGGCGCAGGAGCTCGACCTCACTCCCGAGCGTGGCGTGCGCGTGCGCGTGACCGGCAACCCGGCCCTCAACTACGACGAGATGATCGATCTCGCTTGGGACGTCGGCATCGGTGGTGTCTTTTCGTTCGTGCTGATTCTCGGGGTGCTCTTCGTCGCCCTGCGCTCGTTCGGGTTGGTGCTCGCCGCGGTCGCGACGTTGCTGGCCGGATTGGTGTGGACCGCTGCTTTCGCGACGGTTGCGGTGGGCAGCCTCAATGTCTTGTCGATCACCTTCGGTCTGCTGTTCATCGGGCTCGGTGTCGACTTCCCCCTACACCTGGGAATGCACTACGCGGCCCGCTGTAGGGCCGGGGTGGAGCCCCAGGCCGCCATGCGTGCAGCCGGCCGTGAGGTCGCGCCCTCGCTCGTCTTGTGCGCGCTGACGACGGCGATCGGCTTCCTCGCCTTCGTGCCGACCGACTACCGTGGCGTCAGTGAGCTCGGCCTGATCGCGGCAGCGGGGATGTTCGTCGTGCTCATGCTGACGCTGACTCTGTTCCCCGCGATCGCGCATCTCACCCGTTCTCGCCTACCGGCGGGAGAGCCCTGGTCGGGCGCGGTACTCGTGCCGGCTCGGGTGGCGGCGAACTATCCGAAGACCACGGTGGTTGGCGCCATCGTGTTCGGGGCGGTTGCTTTCGTTGCTCTCCCGCGCCTCGGCTTCGACTCGGACGTCGTCAGCCTGCGCAATCCGGAAACCGAGTCGGTGCGCGCCTTTCGCGACCTTCTCGAGGACACCAACAGCTCACCGTGGAGTGTCGACGTCCTCGCCCCCGATTTGCCTGCGGCGGAGGCGCTGGCGGGCCGCCTCGAAGCGCTCGACGTGGTCGGTCGAGCGGTGACGGCTGCCGACTATGTGCCGACCGAGCAGGAGGAGAAGCGCGCGATTCTCGCCGACGCCGCGTTCCTTCTCGACACCCCGGAGCCGGCTGGCACCGATGCGGATGATGCGATGCCGGTAGCGGAGCAGGTGGCCGCCCTGCGCGCGCTCCACACTCTACTGTCGAATGAAAAATGGCGCGCAGAGAGCGATGCGACGCTACACGCCAGTGTCGTTCGTCTGCGCCGCGAACTGGACCTCTTCCTCGATCGCATTGCCCGGGAGTCCGACCCGGAGGCTGCGCTAGTGGACCTCGAAAGGGTTCTTCTCGGAAATTTCGCGGCGCAGTTGACGCGCCTCGACGCTGCGCTCGAGCCGGAAGAGGTGACGTTGGATTCGCTCCCGGCGCCGCTGCGGCGGCGGCTCTTGTCCGCGGACGGAATGGCGCGGGTGCAAGTCTTTTCGCAGAAGAAGCTCGAAGGCACCGCACGCATGGAGGAGTTCGTCGACGGTGTTCTCGAGGTTGCGCCGCAAGCGACCGGAGTCGCGGCGAATCTCGTCGCCTTCGCCAGGGCGACGTCGCAGTCGATGTACGAGGCACTGACCTTGGCGGGGCTGGCGATTGCGCTGTTGCTGTTACTCTTGCAACGGAGCTTCGTGGATCTGCTCTTGATTCTGGCACCGGTGACGTTCGGCCTGCTCATGACGGCCGCGTCGATGGTCGTACTCGGCATTCAGTTCAATTTCGTGAACGTGGTCGTGTTGCCGTTGCTCCTCGGCGTCGGCGTCGACAGTGGCATTCACCTCGTTCGCCGCGCGCGCGCCGGTGGCACCGCCGATGCCTTGCCGCGAGCGACAGCAGGCGCGGTCTTCTACAGTGCCCTGACGACGATCGTCGGCTTCGGCAGCCTGGGGTTCTCCGATCACTTCGGCATCGCCAGCATGGGCTGGTTGCTGGTGATCGGAATGATCTTCATTCTGCTTGGCAATTTGGTTTTACTGCCCGCTTTGCTCCGCCTCTTCGTCCGCAACAACGGGTGACGGCAGCGAATCGATTTGCGTCGGCGCGGCTTCCGTCTCGGCTGGCATGCTCATGGGACAGTCGAAGATCGGCGGGAGAATCTTCAGTTGCGCCTGGCGCAACAAGGAGGTCCGGACCTGCCCCCGTGCCGCGGCGAGCTGCGGCCCTTCGATCTCGTCGATGAGGCGGTCGCGGGCTACTTCGAACGGCTGTACGCCGGCCGGCTCGATCGCATGCAATCGCAGCAACGCATAGGCGAGTTCGTTGACGCCCGCGTGCGGCTCGACCAGGACCGGCGGACTGATCGTGCCCGGGTCGAGGGAGAATGCGACGCGGGCCAGTTCGACCGAGGTCGCAGCAGCGAGTGTATCGCTGCCGATGGGCCCCCACACCTCGGCGCGATTGCGTTGGTGGATCGGGCCGTCGGGCCGCCAGCTGCGCG
>Ga0163153_10003955_pt1 | contig 19160 bp, 13 predicted proteins | sample OliLakLV19MP6IB1_FD_148629 | JGI IMG/M metagenome (GOLD analysis project Ga0163153, IMG submission 148629) | Freshwater microbial mat bacterial communities from Lake Vanda, McMurdo Dry Valleys, Antarctica - Oligotrophic Lake LV.19.MP6.IB-1 | ecosystem: Environmental > Aquatic > Freshwater >... | reverse complement strand
GCATTGTCCGACTTGCTCTATGGCGGCGAACAGAACATGACCGTCATCAACATGTCGGAGTTCAAGGAAGAGCACAAAGTCTCGCTGCTGATGGGTTCGCCTCCGGGCTACGTCGGTTACGGCGAAGGCGGCGTGCTCACCGAAGCGGTCCGACGTCGGCCATACAGCGTGCTGCTCCTGGACGAGCTGGAAAAATCGCACCCCGGCGTGCAGGAAATCTTCTATCAGGTGTTCGACAAGGGCACGCTCCGCGACGGCGAAGGGCGCGACATCGACTTCAAGAACACGGTCATCTTGATGACTTCAAATGCCGCCAGCGACACCGTGATGCGGCTCTGCGCCGATCCGGACACGTTCCCGGACGCCGCGGCGCTGAAGCTCGCGCTGCAGCCGGAGTTGCTCAAGGTCTTCAAGCCGGCATTCTTGGGGCGTCTCAACGTCGTCCCCTATTTCCCGCTGGGCGACGAAGTCTTGAAGAACATCATCAAGCTCAAGCTGGGCCTTGTCAGCCGGCGGGTGAAAGAGAACTACAAGGCCACCTTCGAATATGCGCCGGAAGTCGTGACGACGATCGCCTCGCGCTGCACCGAAGTGGAAACCGGCGCCCGCAACATCGACCACATCATCAACCACACGCTCCTGCCGGAAATGTCATCCGAATTCCTCTCCCGCATGGCAGAAGGCAAGACCATCGCCAGCGTGAAAGTGAACGTCGATACGGACGGCAAGTTCGCGTATGAGATCGTGTAGAGGAAGTAGGTGAAGGTAGGTGGAGTAGTTAGTAGGTGAAGTAGTTCGCATTCACGGCCTACTCCGCCTACTAACTACTTCACCTACTACCTACTTCATCTACTACCTACTTCACCTACTACCTACTTCACCTACTACCTACTTCACCTACTACCTCTCCCTCCATGCCCTCCTTCGTCCAATTCCCCGAGATTCCTTCCTGGGCGGACGATCCGCAACGCGGTTGGATTCCCGTTAAGAGCATCAGCCAGAACGTGACGCTGGAAATCACGAAGTTCGAGAAAGGGCGCGCGCGCCAAACGAATCGGGCCGAAGTGAACGAGCTGGAATTCAAGAAGATCTTCGACCGCTCGTCGATGTTTCTCTATGCCTTCGTCAGCGAGGGGCACCTGCTCTCGGCGGTGAACTTCGCCTTCACTCGCGAAGACGAGAAGGAAGTCTATCTGAAATGCGAGTTGAAAAACGTCTACATCGCCGAGCACGGCGTTGAAGTCGACGACGGTTCGGACCCGGAAGAGTCGTTCAAACTGAACTTCGAGTCGATTGACTGGAAGTTCCGCCCCAAGAACAAGGCCGGTAAGCTCGGCGATTGGCTCCACGTGGCCTTCAACCGCCAAGACCACTCAGTGACAACACGCCCCGGGTAGTGTGAGCTTCATCGCACACGCGACGACGTATTATCGCATCGATTCGCGGCCCATCGAAGCCTACCAGCTCAGTTCGAAGCCCAGCGTGCCGCCTTGAATGAGGACGAAGCTGGAGTTGATCAGATGCGCCGGCACGTTGGTGTTGTACGTCATCTGCTCCGGCGCCAGCGAAATGCCGCCGAGCCAGTAGAAGTCGTATCCCGCGTGCAACGTCAGCCGGTCGGTCATGCGATAGTTCATGATTAAGCCCAACTCGCCGATCACGCCCGCGTCCTGCTCGTTGATGCTCAGCGAACGCGGCGAGATATCGGCCACCGCGTTGGAAGTCGTCTCGGCGGCCAGGAACGCATGTACTTCTTGCGAGTTGACACAGGCGGCGGCGCCGCCGCGAACGCCCATCGAGTAGCGCCACGTCTGGTACATCAATTCGCCTTTGAGTTGCGCACCGACCATGTTGTTGCGATCGGTGATGCGATATTCGCCGTTGGCGCGGTTGGCGCCGGTCGTGGTCTCGCTGTGAAAGACGAAGGCGTCGTCAAACGAAACGTACCGCACGCCAAAGCCCAGCGCCGGCCGCCAGCCGGGATACGCTTCGCGCCGCCATACGCCCGTCGGCGCGTACACCAGGCGGTCGCGCTCCAGGCGGCGGCGGATCATGTAGTTAAGTTCGAAGCTTTGCATGTCCGACGTAGTATCGACGGTGTAGCGGTCCGCTTGGTCGAAGGGCGTCGACGGGCCGTTGACGTCGAAGCCGCTGACCAGCGGCGTGCCGCCCGCGCGATCCAGCACCCAGTTTTCGTTCCAGTCGTTCGTCCCGACGTAGGTGAACTCCAACGAATGGTCGCGTTGCTTGGCGTCGACCCACAGGCCGCGACCGATCGTGGCGCGGCCGGCTGCTTCGAACGAATAGTCGAAGTCCTCCGTGCCGAAGATCGGCACGAAGAACAATTGACCGCTCGACGCGACCGTATTGAACGCGTAGTTCACGCGGTCGGTGCGCGAACGGGTGTACATACCGAAGCTGAAGTCCGCGTACCAGTCGCGCGGCCCCGAGTATTGCGAGATGGCGCCCTTCGAGAAATCGTTCGGCGGCATCGTCATCGCCGCCTCATATTCATCCATCGCCACCTGGGGCGCGAACGGCTCGTACAGTTCCTCCTCGGGCTCCGGCTGACGGAGCGTCATCGGAGGGGCCGCCGGCGCGGTTGCGCCGCCAGTCGATGGCGGCATGTCGTCCGGCATCGCTTGATCGAACGGCATGACGGGATCGGCGATTGGCGCCGACTGATCGAACTCGTCGTAGGGCTGATCGGTGCCTGGCGGCACTTCCGGTCCGCTCGGCGTAGGAGTCTCCTGCCGCATGGTCCGCGCCAACCGCGGCCTGCCCGGCGGCGCCTTCTTCACGGTGCGTCCCCTTGTGGATTGCCCGGCAGCCGGCGCCGCCGCCAAGGTTACCGCGACAGCCAGCCAAATCAGCGCGCAACGTACCATGCTGTGTTCCAAGGGGCGCTTTCCCAGTCGCGGGGGACGGTGGACAACCATGACCGGTAGCTCTGCTCAACGAGGAGACGGAATTTTGTCAGAGGGTTAATCGACCTCCCCGAATCGCTACAGTAGGAATATCCGCCAAATTCTGGGAAATCGGAAATCTCAGCCCGCTTTACCCAAAACAACTGGAGGTTTGGGGATGCGTCGGACGAAGCTACGTCGTTGAGCGAAGCGCCGGAAACTGCGCAGTTTGAGCGCTGGGCGATAGAGAGAAAAGGACCGCTATCGGTTGGCTACTTGATCGGCCGCCCATTGTTCGACGAGCGACTGAGGATCAGCGCCGTAGATCTTGGTCACGGCGTCATTGAACGAGGTTCCCTCCCGCAGCGCCGTGATCAAACGCCCATAGCGCCGGCCGTCCTCCAGAATCGTTTTGCAGATGCCGTACGACGCCGTTGCATTCAGCCCGGACGAGGCGTCGGATCGTAAGAACAACTCCACGTTCTGGACGACCGCCACGGCTTCGACGACTTGCGCGTCCCAGGCCCGCACGCTGGGATCACGGCCCTCGACCCGCGCGGCGATCGCGCGGGCCATGCCATGCCCGAACCACGGCGGGATTTCGCCTAACCCCGCCACGCCGAGACCCGCGAGTTGAATTGCCACCGGCGGGCGCAACGCATTCTCGGTTTCCATCTCGGCGGGCAAAACCAGGCAGAAATAGGGATCAAGTCCTGAGTGGCGCCAATGCCCTGTGACTTCCTGTGGCACGCCACGTTGCTCCACCATCTCCGCAAATTCGGTGTAATCGACGCGTCGCTGAAAGACGAAGACCGTCACGCGCCCTTTGAACCACTCCTTGCCGCGCGGAATCCGCAAGGCCTGCGCGATTTTGTTGTGCTGCGATTCCGCCGTGGCGGCAACTTCTTTGAGCACGACTTCCGACGCATTGCCGATCACGTGGAACGACTTGCTGTCGGCGGTCGACGGTGTTGTGTCCGGCAGCGCCAGTTTCCAGTTCTTGGCGGCCAGCTCGACGCGCTTTGCGGAGATTTCGTCGGCGCTGAGTTTCGCGGATAGCGCCGCTTCCCAGACCTGCCGCGTGGGCACGCCAGCGCCGGATCCATCGAACGCGGCGCCTTCCGCGATCCATTTCTCGACCAGCGCGATGGTCGCATCCGGCAACGGATCGCGCCCCATCGGCATCCGCGCTCCGCCGGCGGTTCCCTTGAGCTTGCCGACCAACAAGCTCTCCATCGGCTTGCTGGGCGCGAACAATGCGCCGGTATCGCTGCCTGCCAACATCCGCGTGAAAGTATCGAAACTCAGATTCGCGCGCGGGTTATTGCCGCCGTGGCATTCCGAACAATGTTCGACAAAAATGCCGGCGATATCGCTGCCGAAGCTGATGGTTTCCGTGCCAGTTGGCTTCACAATGCTAGGTGTCGTACTCGGCGTTCCCGACGGAGCGGCCATTTCCGCGATGGCCACGGAGGGATCCGGCCCGTCGAACTTGGCGCCTTGGTCAATCCAGGTGCGAATTGTCGCCAAAACTTCGTCCGGCAAGCGATTGCCGCCACGCGGCATGTCGCCGGTATCGAGCACTTCATACAGCCTGCTGGCCATCCCGTCGCCGGGGAACAACACCGTGCCGTTCTCCGAGCCGCGGGAAAGCGCCTCGAAGTTTGCCAGGCTCAGTCCGCCGCGTGATTCGCGGATGTGGCAAGCCGCACAATTCGCCACCAGCAAAGGCGCTACGTCCATTGTGAAGCTGACGCCGGTGTTGGCGTTGCCGCCGGTCTTTTGGTCCGCAAGCAATCGCTTGGCGGCTTCGCTCCGACGCCGCCAACCGGCGAGTCGGTCGGCAAGTTCTGTTCGCTCTTCGTCAGAGAGCTCGAGCGCCAACTTGCTGATCGAGGATTCCATCTCGGCGAAGAGCTTCGCCGCATCGCGGTACTTCTTCGCGCGATAGAGCTTGGCCACCTTGGCCAGCGATTCGTCGATCGCCGTGGCCTTTTTCGCGACGTCGTCCGACACCGCGGCGGGCGCAGGCAGTTCAACTAGTAAGGTGAATGCGCACGATAACACGAACGCGAAGCGCGGAATCCAACCCATCGTTTGCCCCGTTCACTTTCGACGCTCAGCGAAGGCTCGCGTCAGAACCATCCGGCGCAATGACCGCGAAACGTCCACGCCATCTTGGCGGAAGTGTGCTTTCCCGTCTACTTCTTGGCGTGGCGTCGGCGCTGCTCCAACTGGCGCGACGGGCGGCGCTCTGCTTGCGTGGGCAGGTAACCATACTGAATGGCGAACCATTCGGCGTACCGCTCGCGGTCGGTGTAGCTGGTGTTCCGCTCATCGAGCAAATGTCCCAGTTCATGCACCAGGATGTTGTTCAGATAGAAATCCTTGATCGCCGATTCGGTCCAGATCAGTCGCCAACCGTCGGCGTCCTCCTCCCAGCGGCCTCCGTACAGGATCGCCTCGGTATACTGGCTCGGCCGGGGGGGGCGGTGGTAGTACTCGACCAAGGATTCCTCGATCGGATACAGGTAGATGCAGGTCCCCCATTGCATCCCGTAACACGGGAAGCTCTGCTTTTTCCGGGTCATCCGGCTAAGCTGCACCACCTCCAGGGGGGCCACGAACTTCTTCGGCAAGTCCGCTAGACGTTCGCGGACCTCGTCCGGCGTCAGAATGTGCCGAAAGCCCTCACCGGGCGATTGGACCACAAAGCGGTAGTCGGTGGCCTCACCGACCGGCTCGTACCAGTTTTCGGGCGGCACGAACGGCAATTGAGCGTTCCGCTGGCTGTTGCGCGCCCGGGTATTCAACGGAACCCCCCGTTGTGGGGATCTGGCGCGGGCGGAACTATGGTTATAGGCCAGCCGCGTTTCGTGGGACTTCTGTGAGACGACGCTTCGTTGACCCCGACGCATTACAACACCGCTCGATCTGGTTTTCCGACTCCTTGTGATCCATTCCTTGGGTGGCAGGCTCGATTGGGCTGCCGATCCAAATTGGGGGTGCTTTCACCGCCCCCTGCGGCCCCCGACATCCCGCGGAGCGCCGCCTGACAAAGCCGACTCTCCCATACTAGCGCGACAGCAAAAACAAAATCAAGTGAACACCGCAAGTTGTTTACTGCAATGGACTTACGAATTTCAATCCGGGACGAGGCGGGGCGCCAAAACGGGACCTCGCCGGATTGGTTTTTCGTGCCATGATGGCTACAAGGCGCGCGAATTCGCACCGCCGTGCGAACGCTTGATGCGTTGCGCGCAGCGAGTCGCGCGCACGGCGCAAACAAACTTCTTGGGCTCAAAGCATGACGCAACACTCGGCGACGATTTACACGCGCGCAGGCTGCCATCTCTGTGACGAGGCGCATGAGTTGCTTACGCGCTATCGCATTCCCGTCACGGCAATCGATGTGGATCTCGATCCGGACCTTCGTGCGCGCTATGACCAGTGCGTTCCCGTCGTCTGGATCGACGATCGCGAGCGCTTTCGCGGCCGCATCGATGAGCGCTTACTGCAACGCATCTTGCGTGCAGGGGACGAATGAGCGCTCGCATTTCTAGCGACGGACTTCACAGCAAATTGTGGCTGCGGGTGCTTGCGTCGCTCCGCGACGGTATCGGGCGCTCATCTCGTGGCGCGGGGAAAACATCGCGTTTTCCCCTGAAAATCGAGGGTTTTCGACGATTTGCCACGTAAGGCGGCGCGTCCTTCAAGGCGTCACCGCTCCTTGTGTGAAACCACGCGCTGCGCGAATTCCATCAGCAATGCCAAGCCCAAAGCTGGCGTTTCGGGGCATGGCATCCGCGAAGGCGTGCCGGCAATTCGCGCAGTTTACGGTTCCACTTAAAACTCTTGACAAAGCGGTCGCGCGAATTCCGCGAGGAACGTTGCAATCGCTAAGTCGTTGCTTTAAGCATGTCGCATGCGGATGAATTCACGCATTTGAGCGTCTCGGCAATTGCGTGTCGTCAGTGATTCGGTGAAGCGACGACATTGGCCGAATGACAATTGCGAAGTCGCACGTGATCGTTCGCGCTGCGAAGTGATCCTTGTGCGACACGTATCTGCGCCGTGAAAAGGGATCCCATATCGAAGGCGCATCGTGCCTTCGCGGCTGCACTTTGGGTATACTTTCCGCCGCTCGCGTCACTATAATCGGGTAGTACTTAGCGTCGCCCGAATGTCGCCGGCCGAGCCACCACCTCTGGCTTCCCACCTTATTGCCGGCACGCCCAGCAAAACCGTTATTCAGCAAGGCTTTACGTCGCCGTTCCTATCGCCTTTCGGGGTGGTAAGCGACCCTGATTGAGGAAATTTCCATCGTGGGCATGTACAGCAGTGTTCGGATGCATCGTGGGCCATTTTTACCGGCCTTGTCGCTGGTGATCGCCGCGCTGGTCGCCGGTTGTGGCAAACAAGAGGAAATCACTTCCTATACGGTCGCCAAAGAGGCCGCTCGGCCCGAGCCGCCCATCAGCGCTGGCTCCGAGAGTCCCGCTTCCGCCGAGACCGAGCCGGCTGCTACTACGGATCCATCCACGGGTCCGGACCGTATGCTGGGCGCCATCGTACTGCGTCCGCAACAAGGTTGGTTCTTTAAGCTCACTGGACCCGAGGCCGCAGTGACCGCGGCGCGCGAGCCGTTCGTCAACTTCTTGAAAACGGTTGATTTCACCGGCCCCGACCAATCGCCCGTTTGGAAGCTACCGGAGGGCTGGACCGAAGGCGCACCGCGGGCGATGCGTTTCGCTACGCTGGCTTTCAAAATCGATGACGTTCCTTTGGAACTCGCGATCTCCTCGTTGCCGAACCAAGGTGGCGACGCCGACAGTTACCTGCTTATGAACCTGAACCGCTGGCGCGGCCAGTTGGGCCTCGGGCCTTCGACATTAGATAGCATGCGCAGCGCCGAGGGCGAGCTCGAAACGATCGAGCTCACTGGCAGTGAACAGGCGCTTGTCACAAATCTGCGCGGCAAACTATCCACCGGCGGCATGTCCGCGCCGTTCGCTCGGTAGCGTCGTTTGCGGCGCTGCCCATTTAGCCATCAAGTTCGCATCGGAAATAAACTATGGCCACCGACGTTGCCACGCCTCGCGAATACACGGAAATCCCCGCGCGCACGACATCGCCCACGCACGGCGATACATCCGCCCTGGAATTCGTGCGGATGCTGCTTGCGCCGCTTGCGTCGCTGCGGGTCACGATCGTGTTGTTTCTGTTGGCGATCTTTCTCGTTTTCGCCGGCACGTTGGCTCAGGTCAATCTCGATATCCTCGACGTATTGCATAAGTACTTCCGCGCCTGGTCCGTTTGGATTCCTTGCCAGGTCTTTTTTCCGCGCTCGTTCTTTCCGACGTTGCAGGAAGTTCCCGGGATGTTCCTGTTTCCAGGCGGCGCGACGATTGGCGTGGCGATGATCATCAATCTACTCGCCGCCCACGCGGTGCGCTTCAAAGTTCAGGCGAAGGGAACGCGGTTGCTCGCCGGACTGGCGGTGCTTGGCCTCGGAGTCGTGTCGTTGTTTGTCGCCATTGCCAGTGGCTTCAGCAGCGATGGCATCTTGGAAGCGTCGCTCATCCCGTGGCCGATTCTCTGGCGCGTCTTCGTCAGCTCGCTCGTGCTGGTCTCGGTCACCATGGGCTACGCCTGGTTTCAGTTCGACGCCTCGCGCCGGTGGGAACGCATCCTCCTCGGCGTCGCGACGCTCGTACTCGGCGCGCTGACCGCTTGGCTCGTCTGGCGCGGCGATACCGCGCGGCTCAACGATTCCGGCATGCGGATCCTCTGGCAATTACTGAAAGGGCAAGCCGTCGCCACGGTGCTGTTCGCCGGCTGTTACTTGCTGTTCAAGAAGCGCGCCGGCATCGTGCTGCTGCATAGCGGCGTCGGCTTGATGATGATCTCCGAAGTCGTCGTCAGTTTCTGGGCAGTGGAAGGACAGGTCACCATGCGCGAGGGGGAAACCCTGCACTATGTGAGCGACATTCGCACCGTGGAGCTGGCCGTCGTCGATCGCACGAACCCTGACCGCGATACCGTGGTCTCGATTCCCAAATCGTTCCTCACCGAAAAGAACCGACGGATCGAAGACCCGCGGCTGCCGTTTGATATCCAGATCGTGGAGTTCATGGAGAACACCAATTTGGACCAGCCGACGGAAAAAGACACAAACCTCGCGACCGCCGGGCTTGGCAAGGACCTGGTCGCCCGCGCCGCGCGTCCGCTCTCTGGCACCGACACCGGCAAGGGCATCAACTACCCTTCGGCCTATGTGCGGTTGTTCGACAAGAAGTCCAAACAAGAACTCGGCACGCACCTGGTCAGCTTGTTCTTCAGCGTCAACAAGGCCTCGGAGAAGTCCGCGGTCGCTGATAAGTCTTACGACCTGGAACTGCGCCACCTGCGTACGTACAAGCCGTATTCGCTGAAATTGCTCGACGTCCGCAAAGACGACTACGTCGGCACCAGCACGCCGAAGAACTACTCCTCCGACGTGCATCTGGTCGACGGCTCGCGCGGCGTCGATCGGCCCAAGGTGCATATCAAGATGAACGAACCGCTCCGCTTCGCGGACGAGACGTTCTACCAAAGTAGCTACTACCTTGATCCGCGTGACGGCGCCGAGTACACCACGCTCAGCGTGGTCTCCAACTTCGGCTGGATGATCCCCTACATCAGTTGCATGATCGTTTTCACGGGCATGTTCGCGCAGTTCATGTCGACACTCGGACGTTTTCTCGATCGCATGGATCGCGGCACGGCCGGTCCGGCTTTCCTCGAGTCGATGCACCAAGCCGTGCAGCGCACTGGAGAAGTAGCGAGGGTCCGGCGCGGGCGTCTGAATGCGGAGCAAGCCGAATCGTGGATCGGCAAACGTGAGCGTTGGTTTGCCACCGGCGCGGTGTTGTTGGCGGCGATGTTCGTCAGCTATTACGCGATGAAGCCGCTCAAGCCGCACGCCGGGATGGATCTGGACGCCTTCGGCAAGTTGCCGGTTGCGCACCAGGGGCGCGTCAAGCCGCTCGATACCGTGGCGCGCAACACGCTCCGCATTCTTTCCGGCAAACTGGAATTCAGCGACGTAAACGGCAAGAAGCAGCCGGCCATTCGTTGGTTGGCCGATCTCTTGGCCCGTCCCGACGAGGCGATGGCGTACAAGGTCTTCCGCATCGACCACCTGGACTTGCTCGCCACGCTCGGACTGGAACGCCGCAAACAGCACTATTACGCGATTACAGAGTTCCAGGACAAGCTCCCGGTGCTCGAGGAGCAAGCCGAGGAAGCCCGCAAGACGCCGCCGGAAAAGTTGAGCGCTTACCAGCGCAAGGTGCTGGAACTGGAAAAGAAGCTCGGCGAAGTCATCACGTTACGGCAGGCGTTCTCGGCCACGGTCATTCGTCCGGACCATGCACAAGAGGACGTGATGTCGGCCATGCAGCGCGCGGAGTTCCTGGAGCGCGGCACGCCGCCGCTGGCGATCCCGCCGACGGACGACGCGACGGGCAAGTGGACCGCCTATTCAACCGCCACGTTCGACCTGTGGCGGCGCGAGATCATGCGCGCGCACGGAGGCGACGAAGCCGCGAAAGCCCCGCTGGCGAACGTCAAGATTCACCCCGCGGTGGAACAATGGAGCCAGATCTTCACCGCCTACGCGCAGGCCGACCCCAAGGCCTTCAACCGCGACGTGGCCGCGTACCGGAACGAATTGGGCGCCGCACCGCCGCAAGAGTACGGCGCCACGCGGATTGGGGCCGAATCGGCGTTCAATCGCGCGGAGCCTTTCTTCTATACGGCGATCGTCTATTTTGTCTGCTTCCTGTTCTCCCTGATCGGCATGTTCGCCGCCTTGCCGCGCCTGCGTTCGTTGCACGTGTTTCAGACGACGGCGACCTGGCTGTTTGCTTTCTCGCTGCTCGTCCACACCGTGGCGATCATCGCCCGCGTCTACATTTCGCAATACGCTCCGGTGACGAACCTCTATAGCTCGGCCGTCTTCATCGGCTGGGCGTGCGTCGCACTGGCCTTGGTGCTCGAATCGATCTTCCGGATCGGACTGGCAAATATGGTTGGCGCCGCGGCCGGCTTCCTCACGTTGCTCGTCGCCCATTACCTATCGCTCGACGGCGATACGATCGGCGTGATGCAAGCGGTGCTCGATACGCAGTTCTGGCTGTCCACGCATGTCGTCACCGTCTCACTCGGTTACGCCACGACGTTGCTGGCCGGCCTCTTGGGCATTGCCTACATCATCTACGGAGTGTGTACGCCCGGGCTCGATCGTGGGCTCAGCAAGACTCTGGCTGGCATGATCTACAGCGTGATCTGCTTCGCCATGTTCTTCAGCTTTATCGGCACCGTGCTGGGCGGACTGTGGGCCGATGATTCCTGGGGCCGCTTCTGGGGTTGGGACCCGAAGGAAAACGGCGCGCTGATGATCGTCCTCTGGAACGCGCTGGTGCTGCATGCCCGTTGGGGTCGAATGGTCGGCGATCGCGGGCTGGCGATCTTGGCCATCCTCGGCAACATCTGCACCTGCTGGTCCTGGTTCGGCGTGAACGAACTGGGCGTGGGCCTCCATTCGTACGGCTTCACTGAAGGCGTACTGAAATGGCTCGGCATCGCCGCGGTCAGCCACCTGCTCATCGCCGGCATCGGGCTGATGCCGCAACATCTCTGGTTGAGCGGCCGCGCGCTCTTGAACGAGGAGCCTGCTCCGAACGCCACGGCGTAGGCGCCCGGCGTTGGTCAGGCACCCTGGCCGAAGGCCAAGAACTCGGCGCAACTATAAGACGTAGCCACATCCCAAACCCATGCCGGCAAATTGCCTGACGGGAAACGGCGTCGATTCTGTCAGGCAATTAGCCTGCATCGATTCCCGACTTCAGCGGCGAAAGTCGATTGGGCAGCGTCGTCGACTTTCAACAGGGTGCCTGACCTACGGAATCGGCGCCATCATGCCGACGCCTGCTCCGGCGGCGCATTGTTGCCAGAAGCGCGTGTGGCTCTCGCGACCGAAGCGTTCCGATGGTTCGAAAATTACGCGCCGCATTTCTTCGCGTTGCCGCACGAACGCCGCGGCTTCGGCTTCGACGTCCTTGCTGAACACCGGCGACACGGCGTCGTAGATGATCGTCGCGCCCGGATGCGACGGGCCACCAGTGTCTTCCCAGCGCCAATGTTGGGATAAGCCCAGCACGCGATCGGCGACGTAAATCGCTTCGTTCAACTCGTGCGTGATAATCAGAATCGTGTAAGGCGGCTTCTTGCCGGCCGCCTTCGCGGCGAGATTTTCCGCGTAGAGCTTGAGCAGCATTTCCTGCATTTCTTCGCGCGTCGCTTCGTCGAGCGCGCCGAACGGCTCATCCAGCAGCAGAATCTCCGGCTTCATCATCAATGCCTGGGCAATCGCCACGCGCTGGCACATCCCGCCGGAGAGCTCCTCCGGATAGCGATGCAACGCCTTGCCCATCTGTACGCGCGTCAGCATATCATCCGCGCCGGCCAAGTGCTGCTTTCGCAATTTGAGCCAGTTCGGAAACTGGAAAAACCGGTAGGCCAGGTTCGTCTCGTCTAGCATCGGGCCGAAGGCCACGTTCTGCCGTGCGGTGAGAAATGGATAGAGCCCGTAGCGTTGATAGACGATACCGCGATCGCGTCCCGGCCCAGTGATCGGCTTGCCGTTCATCAGCACTTCACCTGAGTCGGGCGGATGCGTGCCGAGGATCGCGCGGAGGAGCGTTGACTTCCCGCAACCGCTAGGCCCGACGAGCGACACAATCTGCCCCCGCGCGATCTTCAAATTCACGTCATGCAACACGGCATGATCGCCAAATCGCTTACTGACGCCGCGGCATTCGAGGACGATGTCGTGCATGCGGGGAAGTGATGAGTGCGGAGTGATGAGTGATGAGAACGGAACTTGATTCCCGTTTACTTCCCGAACCAGGGGCACAGCAGCCTTCGCAGCCAGGTCAGCGAGTAGTCCATCAGAAAACCAACGGCCGCCAACACGGCTAGGTAGATGTAGACGGTGCTCATGTCGCTCAAGCGTTGTTGCATGCGCAGTCGGAAACCGAAGCCGATGTCGCCAATCGCGTATTCCGCCGCGATCAGATACACCATCGCCGGGCCGACTTGCAGCCTCACGGCCTCGATGATCCGCGGCAGAATCTGTTTGAACGTGACGTTCCAGATCAATTCCGGATGACTCGCCCCGAGCGTGTAGGCCTTGTAGATCAATTCCTCCGGCACGTCGGTGCGGGCGGATTGATAGATCGACTGGGCCAGCGTGGGAATCACGCCGAAGGCGATCATCGCGATGTACAACTCCATGCCGGTGCCGACAAGCACGAAGAACACGGCCAGCATCGCCGTCGGCGGAATCTTCGCCAAACAAGAAAGCGGCGGCAGCAACAGCGCCTCGATCGGCGTGAAACAGCCCATCCCCAGCCCCAGCACCACGGCGACCAGCACGCCGATCGCCAGGCCGGAGAAATGACGCGTGAACGTCGCCTTGGCGTCGGTCCACAGCCACGACGCGCCGTCATAGCGATCTTGCGGTTTCAATACCCGCGTGACGCCGTCGGCGAGTTGCGACCAATTCGGGATTGTCTTGTCGCTGGGATTCCGCTGATGCTGGCGATACGACAGCGCCGTATATCCGGTCAGCAACACCACGACCGAAACCACGCCCAGGGCAATGTGCGCACGAAACGAAATCGGCTGCCGAATCATGCGTTATTCCGTGCCGCCAGCCGCGGTCGAGGCTTTCACCGCCTTGATGTACGAGTCGTCAAAGCGAACGTTGACTTGCTCGCCGTCTTTGGCCGCCCCAAAGCCGAGCTTCGGCGATCCGTCGAACATCTGGTGCTTCTCGCAGAAGCTCATCACCGTTTCCATCGTCTTCGGTAACTCGCCGCCGCCGAGTACGTGCGAACCTTCGTCCGCCGTCTTGTAAAACTTCGTTTGCTGCACCACGAGGGTCATGTCTTCAAGCTTCAAGTCCGAAAAATCCTCGCCGATCTGCACCAAGGCTTCATTCCGCGTCGCCGGCGCCTCGATGATTTTGTTCATCTCGTAGTAGCAATCGATCACCGCGTGGCAGAAAGCGTCCGCACCGGGCTTCTTGAGTGAATCCTGCCCGACCACGACCATGTCGATGATCTCGCCGGGGATCTTTGTGGAGTCGAACAGCACTTTGGTGTTCTCGCGGGTCCGCAGCGTTTGCAGCACGTACGGATTCCAAACCATGATCGCCTGGTATTCTTCCTGCCCTTGCTGCATGGCCAGCGCCGCCGCGCCGGGATCGCTACTGGCGAATTCATAGTCCGCCTCGTTCTTGCCCAGTTCTTCCAGGCAACGCACGAAACAATACTCCGACACGCTCTTCGGCAACCCGAAGACCTTGTGGCCGCGAAGTTGATCGACGTCCTCGATGCCTTCGACGATGCAGGCGTCGGCGCCGTCACTGGTGCTGGTCGGCAGGATCGCTACGCCCGGCCGTGAGACCGACGGCGAAAGAATGTCGATGTTGGTGATGCAGACGGCGTCGCAAGAGGCCGAGGCGTACATCTGCAAGCACGGATCGTAGTCGGCCTGCTTCAATTCGATATCGACTTTCCACTTCTCCTCGATCGGCCCGAGTTTGCCCTTGGCGCCGTCGATCAGCTTGCGGCGGTGCGCCACGCCGAACACGCTCCACGAGGGGTACTCGCTCCAGGCCAGCGAAAACGACGGCATGTCGGCCGGCGCGTCGGAAGCGGAACTGGTCGCCGGCGTCGCCGTCGTCGCTCCGCCGCCGCAGCCCGCCGCGGCGAGCGCCATCAAGCACGTCAACATCCACGCAGGGTGTGAGTGGGTCATATTCGGGCACTCCATTCAAGAGGCGATGTGTTGTAGGTCAGGCTTTCCAGCCTGACGTATTCGCGCCAATGGTTCGTTGCAACCGTCAGGCTGGAAAGCCTGACCTACGCTTCCGGCAGCCGCGTTTCCACGCGTTGCGATTCGGTTTGTTCCGCCGACGGCTTGTCCGCTTCGGCGGCGAGGCCGATCAGCTTATCGAATTCGTCGCTCGACGCGCTCTTGTTAGCGTAGTCGAGGAACTCCGCTTCCTGCCGCTTCGTGTCGGTGCCGGCCAGCTCGCGCGAAACGCGGGCCTTGGCCTTCGACTCCTGGCGCAGGTCGCGCATATCCTGCAGTTCTTTCGACGAGCGGTCCTCGCTGATGCCGGCCAGGATGTTGGAGATTTCCTCCTCTTCCTTGGCGGTGATTACGTCGGCCACGGTCGCGGCGGCTTCTTCCTTGAGCTTCTCCAGATCGCGCAGCAATTGCTGCATCTGGACCTTGTGATTGCCCAGGTTGTCCTGGAGCTGCTTGATGTCGTTTTCCAGTTCCGCAATGCGGTCGTATTTCTCTTTGAGCGTCGTGGAGAAATCATTGAAGGCGCCCAGGCACTTCAAGTACTCCTCGTTCTTCTTGATCTCCTCCATGGAGACCCCTTGGCCCTTGAGCTTGTCGACCACGCTCTTGGCCTTGCCGGCGGCCCCTTCCTTGAGCTGCTCCAGACGCTTGGTTTCCTCCGTCAGCGTGCGCACGGTCGCCAGCTTCTTTTCTTCCTGGGCGATCATCTGCGCGACGGCAGTCTTGTATTGATTGATGCGCGACGTCTTTTCCTGCACGATCCGGTCGTAGGTCGCCTGAATCACGTAGGGATTCGACGACAGTTCCTTGCGCGCCGAGTCGATGCGGCCGGTAATCAAATACCCGAAGGCCCGCAGATATCTGCCCATGGCTCCAAACACGCGATGATCTCCCAAATGTGCCGGGCGTGAGGAAGTTGCCCGAAAGTATACCCTGTCCTACGGGGGAGAGAACCAGCTACCGTCAGCGATTCCAACACAAACCGATCACGCGCCGGCAACACCAGCCCGTAGCGCCAGCGAGGGAGAGCGGACGTTTTTTCAACCGAAAGAGGAAACTCTCGGCAGCGCCGCCCACTCCATCGGCGACAGGAGTCGTCTCCCACAGGGAGCAAGGTGCGCCAGCGCCGAAAACAGGGCGCAAGTCCGGCGGAATTCCGGCCGTAGCGGTTATTCCACGTCGCGCGGCGCCGCGGCCTGCGGGTGGCCGAGTTCGGCCTCGAGAGTTTGCATCCGTTCCTCGACCTTCCGCGCCACGTCGAGGCTCGCGGTCAGTTCCTGTCGGAGACGCGCCAAGTCGTGGGCCGGCGTCTGGGCCAGGGCGAGCGCTTTGACGTTATCGAGCGTGCCGGCCAATTGGCGGATGCTTTGGTTGATTTCCTCCAGCAACCGCTCCCGGGCTTCAAACAAACTGCGCTGCCCGTCGGCGGTCCGCATCCCATGCGCGGTATCGCGCAGTTCCAGCGAGCGCTCGAAGGACAGGATGCAGGCGCGGAACAGGTTTTCCACCTGGGAGTTGATCTCCAACACGGAGCGCCCTTCCAGGCGCTTCGTCCAAGCGGTGTCTTTTCGAAAGGCGTCATAGAGGTCGCGCAGATATTTGAGACTCTGCTCGTCGCGCGGATCGTGATCGACGGAGAGCCGCTCGGAGAGTTGATCGAGCTGCCGTTCCTGTTGGTCGATTGCCTCGCGCTGAATCGCGGCGAAGGCGTCCTCGGCGATGGCGTCGTGCTGGAACAACCATCGCGTGGCCAACGTACCGACGCTGGTCAACAATCCGGCCACGCCGACAAAGGCCAGCCAGCCGGCGCCTTGATCCAGGCCCCAGGAGATCGTCAGCAAACTCAACCCGCCGGCCCCGGGAATCAACGTCCAGGGACTGGCAATCAAGTCCACCAGCACCTTGCGACGAAACCGGGCGGGATCCATGGTAGGAAGTGATGAGTGCGGAGTGATGAGTGATGATTTAGGGAGCGGAGTTGATGAGAATGTAAGCAGATACGAAGTGCGTGGCAATGCGATGTTCTGGGTTAAAAAGCGTCTCACCCACTCACATGATTGCCTGCTTCGCCTCCCTACTCATCATTCATCACTCCGCACTCATCACTTCCTACCGCGCAGCTGTTTCCGTCCCCAACGGCTTCCCCTCGGTCAGCTTGTCGCCGAGGCCGTAGAGTTTCTTTTCGTCGTTGATTTGCAGTTCCACGGTGCGCGTGGTGAGATGGATGCGGTGGACTTTGCCGCGGCGTTCCTCGCCCAGGTCGAACTCCTCACCCTCGGCGAGCTTGAACAGCTTGCCGGTGGTTTCCATGTGAATCCACACGACCAGCTCCGGATCGGTGAGGATTGCCGTCACCTTGGCGAAGCGGGCCGGGTCGACCGCGGGGTCCGGCTTCGACGACTTCTCTGGCGGCTTCGGCGGCGCGGGTTTGTAGGCCGCGAACGTGTTTCGCTTGGTGATCACGTCGCGGTATTCTTCGAACGTGCCGGCCAACGACTCGCCCGGCACGCTACTGAGGGCGTCCTTGCGATCGGCGTCCGGTAGCACCAAAGCGTCGATCGTAATCTTCACTTCGAGTTTGCCGCTCTCTTGCGGCGTCATCGTCAGCGAACGCACCAAATGCAGGTGCCCGGCCGAATAGAAGGTGTGCAAGAACTTGGTCAGTTCTTCCAGGGTCGCTTTGCCGCGCACGGAATACGGCAGGCGGTGATAGACGATCGGCCGCGGTCCTTTCGCCGTGCGCATGTTGGCCGACATCAAGAATTTCGGCGTCGCCTGCGTGGGCGGCTCGACGTTCGGCGCTTCAAAACCCGCTTCGCCGACGATCTTGCGCAGCCAGGCGCTATAAGCGGCGCGGGCCAATTCCGGATCGGACGGCAGCGCCCGCGATTCGTACTTCGCCAGCTTGGTCGCGGCCAGCTTGCCGCGCTTAATTTGATTGTCCTTTTTCGTGACATCGCCGCTCAGCCGTGTGATTTCATTGGTGCGCGCGTTGATCGAGCTGCGAACCTTGCCATACAGCCAATTGCCGGCCAGCACCGCCACGAGCGCGACCACCACCCCCATTAGTTGCTTCTCTCGCTTTTGCATTAGGGGGCCTCCACGGCCGGCAGAATGATTTCGGTGCCAAAGTCCCATTCATACGGCTTGGTCTCCGTATCGCGCGACGTGCCCAGGCTCTGCACCTGATGCCCAGCGTCGCGCAGGCCGTTCTCGACCTTCTGTACCGTGTCGAGCGATTTGACCAGGCCGTCGAACTCGATCTTCCCGCCGCCTCCCTGCTGCGACGCGAAGCGCACTTCCGTGAGCATCACGTCCTCCGGCGGCGGGAGCTTGACGGCCAGACTTTTCATTTCTTCCAGCCAGGGCACGTCGCCGGCGCGCCAGGCGTCGATTGACGTCACGCGGTCGACGACCTGCGTGTACTGATCGACCAACTTTTGCTTGGCGGCGTTTTGTCGATTCCAATCCGCGATCTGCTTGTCCAAGCTCGCTACGTACCACGAGTACCAGCCAATGCCCATCGCGATGAGCAGCGTCGCGGCCGTGGCATAGACCAGCATCCGCGGACGTTGAGACGCTTTCTCCGGCCGTCGTTTGGGTTTCAGGAAATCGATGGCGTGCGGCGTCTCACTCGCGCCGTCGAGCAACATGCCCAGAACTGGCGCGAAGCGCCCGCGGTGCGGCGTCTTGGCCATCGACAATCGCTCGGCGTTTGCCGCGCCGGCAAACGGATCGAAGACCTCGGTCGGCAGACTCAGCGATTCCGACAGGTGACGCGCGAGCTCGGCGTGTTCGTCCCCGCCGGCGTACAGCCAGACCCGCTCCACGCGACGACCGCCCAGCTGATTCTGCACCGCGCCCAGCGTACGTCGCACTTCCGCCACGAGCGGCTTGGCGAAATCGGCCGTGGCTAGAGCATCGCTGGGCAGCCGCGCGGTCCGGGTAAACACCACGCGATCCGCGATCGTCACTGTCAGGTCCAACTCGTCGGCCAGCAAATCGACGAGCAGCTGTGGTTCGCTACTGGTTTGTTGCTTCGATCGCGCCAGCAGACTCGCCGCGGCGCAGGGTCGCAGAATCAGGTGTTCTGGTTTCAGTCCGGCCGTGGCGCAAATCTCTTCGATGTGCTTCACAACGTCCGGCGGAATCGTCGCGGCCAATACCGTGCGTTGCTGATCGGCCTCGCCAGCGATGGCGACAAAGTCGAGCGGCCAGCCCTCGCCCCAGGAAGCGAATTCCCGTGGCGCCTGGAATCGCACCATCTCCGGCAGTTCTTCATCCGGCGCAGGGGGCAGATTGAACAGCTTGAGTTCAATGCTGGTC
>Ga0163153_10003952_pt1 | contig 19180 bp, 16 predicted proteins | sample OliLakLV19MP6IB1_FD_148629 | JGI IMG/M metagenome (GOLD analysis project Ga0163153, IMG submission 148629) | Freshwater microbial mat bacterial communities from Lake Vanda, McMurdo Dry Valleys, Antarctica - Oligotrophic Lake LV.19.MP6.IB-1 | ecosystem: Environmental > Aquatic > Freshwater >... | reverse complement strand
GTGCTCACCATCACAATCAGTTACTCCGCGTTTGCTCTTGCGCTTGGTGTTGGCCACATCGCGCTGGGGAAAGTTATCGTTGGAGTCAAGCCATCCCCGGCTCTTTACAACTACCTCTACCGCTCCCTACAGGTCGGGGTGCTCCTGCTAGCGATCGGGACAATTCTTGGCGGCGTTTGGGCGAACTATTCTTGGGGACGCTTCTGGGATTGGGATCCAAAAGAAACATGGGCCCTTATCGCCCTTCTCGGTTACCTCTTCGTTCTCCACGGCCGTATCGCTGGGAAATGGGGAGGTTTTGGCATGGCTGTGGGGGCCGTCGTCGCCTTCCAGTCCATTATTATGGCATGGTATGGTGTCAACTTCGTCCTCGGCGTAGGCCTCCATAGCTACGGCTTCGGCACTGGCGGACTTCCACTAGCCGTAGCATTTGTCATTGCGGAATTCACCTTCGTCGCCATCGCCATCGTGAGAAAAAATCACCGCCCCGCTCTTGTCGCGGCACAGTAGTGCCCGAGTCGGGAAGCATTCGCCAACAAGATCCTCGCTAGCTTGCGCAATTCCGATGGGGCTTCCCGCCCTCTTTTCGCGCTCCGCGAAGGCAAATCCAGTGATCTCATTGGTCGCGCCCAACGAAGGCCACGGCATGGGCGACGCCTCTCGGCAAGCCATCAAAGAATGGTTGGCCAAACTCTCATCGAACTAGCCCCACGGGAAAGAAGGCGGGCAGTTATCCTGAGCGACCAAGGGCGTTGTTGTATGAACTGAGAACATCGCTTTCAGGTTGACGTGATTCTTTCTTCAACACCACGACACTTCTAAGCGGTAAGGGCGAAGCGCTCTGATCCGAGGAGGCCGGATTTTTCGAGGAAATAGTCGTAGTCACCGGCGTAGGCGAGGACGTTTCCTTGGGTAATGTGGAGAATGCGACTTGCGAGTTTTCGGATGAAGTGGACGTCGTGAGAGATGAAGACGAGGGTGCCTTCGTAAGCTTCTAGAGCGAGGACGAGAGATTCTACGGTGAGGATGTCTAAGTGGGTGGTGGGCTCGTCCATGAGGAGGAGATTTGGCGGATCAGTGAGGAACTTGATCAGGTTCAGTCGCGTTTTTTCCCCGCCGCTGAGCACGGCGGTCTTTTTGTGGATGTCATCCTTCTTAAACAAAAAAGACCCCAACATGCTTCGGGCCTCGTCTTCACGGAGAGTGCCGTTGCTACCAAGGATTTCGTCGAGCACGGAATTTGCGGGATTGAGGGTGGCCGAGCGATGTTGGCTGAAGTAGCCCACCTTGGCATTGTGGCCGTGCTGGCAGGTGCCCTTGCGAATGGGCGTCTCGCCTGCGAGAATTTTGAGAAGGGTAGATTTGCCTGCACCGTTAGGCCCGACGAGAGCTGTGCGCTCGCCGCGTTCGATGACGAGGTTCAGATTCCGATACACGACCCGGTCGCCGTAAGCCATTTCCACTTTGTCTAAGAGAACAGCTCTCTGGCCTCCGCGTGGGGGCTGGGGAATTCGGAATCGAAATGGCTTGCGAGGCGGTTCCGGACGTTCCACACGGTCCATGCGTTCGATCTGCTTGAGCTTGCTTTGAGCCTGTGCCGCCTTGGAGGAAACGGAGCGGAATCGGTCCGCAAATTCTTGCAGGGCAGTGATCTCTTTTTGTTGGTTTTTGTAAGCTGCGTTCTGAACGTCGAAGTTGGCTTCGCGCTGGCTCATCGCTTCGGAGTAATTTCCTTTGTAGTGGATGAGCTTCTGCATGGAAATCTCGTAAACAGACTCGACCAAGTCGTCCATGAACTCGAGATCGTGGGAGATGAGGAGGATCGCGCCGGAATAGGATTTGAGATATTTTTGCAGCCAGAGAAGCGAGAGCAAATCGAGATGATTTGTCGGTTCGTCCAGGAGGAGGAGGTCGGGCTCCATCACGAGGAGCCTCGCGAGGTGCGCCCGCATGACCCACCCGCCGCTCAGTTCTCGTGCGGGGCGAATCCAGTCGGTCTCGCCGTAGCCAAGGCCACTGAGCATGCGCTTGGCTTTGGCCTCCACATGGGAATTTGAAAGAGCCTCGTGCTTGGCGTGCGCTTCGAGGTATTCCGGCCCATCCACGACGCCAGCCGTTTCCAGAGCAGCAAGCTGTTTCTCGAGAGCCGGCACTTCGCCAGCTCGACCCGTGGCGATGTCGAGGGCAGTCTCCTCATGCACCGCTTCGCCTTCCTGTGGGAGGTAGCCAATCATCGTCCACTCATCTCGCGCAATCGTTCCGGCGTCTGGCTCATCGCGGCGGAGGACAAGGGAAAAGAGCGTGCTCTTGCCTGCGCCATTCGGGCCAACCAACGCGACGCGCTCGCCGTAGTTCACTTGCATGGCGGCACTTTCAAAAAGGACGCGTCCCCCTTGGCTCTTTTTCAAATTACGAATCGTCAACATGTGCTGCAAGCTAGGTGCAGGACTGCGGGCTGGCAATTCTAGGCGTGCATGGGCATGGTAGTTTTTTCATGAGAGTTCCCTTTTTTATCTTCTTGAGTCTGCCGATTTTGCTGGCAGGCGAGTCATTTCCCGTCCGCATCGTGGCGGCAAACTTGACCTCGGGAAACCAGCAATCTTATTCGCCTGACAACGGGAACCATTCGAATCCCGAGGGAGCAGGAGCACGCATTCTTAAAGGCCTTAAACCGGACATCGTGCTCATTCAGGAGTTCAATACGACGATTCCTCTGCGCCAGTGGGTGAACCAAACATTCGGACAAAACTTCTTTATCGCGCGAGAGGAAGGGCCAGGGATTCCAAATGGGATTGTGAGCCGTTTTCCCATTATTGAGTCAGGAGAATGGGATGATCCATCGCTCGATAATCGTGATTTCGTATGGGCTAGAATCGCCCTTCCCGATGGCTCGAAGCTTTGGGCGGTAAGCGTGCACTTCTATGCAAAGAAGTCCGAGGTCCGAGCTAAGCAAGCTGGTGATCTGGTGCAGCTTTTGCGGGATCGCGTTCGGCCTGGTGATCGTGTGGTCGTGGGTGGGGATTTTAATATCCGAGGCCTTGATGAGGCGTGCTTCCGTGAGCTAGAGGCTGTCATCGCAGTTCCCAACGACATGCCCGCAGACCACCTCGGCAATAGCCACACAAACGGCCCGCGGTCGCGTCCCTACGATGCCGTCCTCGTTGACCGGGAAAGTCAGACGCTCTGCACGCCCGTGCAAATCGGTTCGATGAGCTTTCCGGCTGGGCTGGTTTTCGATAGCCGAATTTTCGAGACCCTTGCGCAAGTGCCGCCCGTGCAAGCTGCCGATAGCGCCGCACCCCAGATGCAGCACATGGCTGTTGTGCGCGATTTCACGCTAACCAAATGATCGCGGACGTCTGCGTGATTGGGGGAGGGCCCGCAGGGTTGCGCGCAGCAGAGGTGGCGGCGGAGGGCGGGGCGAAGGTTTGCGTCTTTGATGCAATGCCGTCGGTCGGACGGAAATTTCTCATCGCGGGCCGTGGAGGGTTAAACCTGACTTCCGTAGTCGAGACCGCCGAATTCCTGTCGTCCTACACTGGCGGGAACTCAGAATTGTGGAAGTCGCTTTTGGCGGATTTTTCGCCAGAAGACCTCCGGGCCTGGGCTCAAGGTTTGGGCATTGAAACCATCGCAGCTTCAAATTCCCGTGTCTATCCTATCGGCCTCAAGTCCGCTCCGTTGCTACGAAGGTGGGTGCAGCGTCTCCGGGCTATGGGCGTGGAATTTCGTCCACGACACCGGTGGGTATCTCTCCACGCGTCGTCGCTGAATATCGGATTCACAACGCCAGATGGCCCCGCCACTTTTGAAACAAAAGCACTCATCCTCGCACTCGGTGGCGGTTCATGGCCGCAGACGGGTTCGGACGCCACTTGGGTCAGTATTTTTCGCGGACTTGTCGTGGAAGTGACTCCACTCCTCCCAGCAAATTGTGGGTGGCACGTTGCGTGGACGTCCGATTTCCGTGCGAAGCATGCTGGCAAACCTCTGAAAAATATCTCTGCCACGGCAAATGACCACAGAGTTCCGGGCGAGCTTCTCGTGACGGACTACGGACTTGAAGGCGGCCCACTCTATGCCTTAGGGAGATCTCTTCGCGCTGGGCACGACCTCTTTCTTGATCTTAGGCCAGCTTTCACTCAAGAGCAGCTTCTCTCGCGCCTCCCGCAGACGAAGACGTTTCATTGGCAAGAAACCTGCGAGCGTTGGCGCTTGCCAGAGATCGTTCGCGATCTTCTTGAGTCCCATCCCGACCGCCCTCATTGGACCACAGCGCAAGCCCTCGCGGCCGTGGTGAAACGCTGCCCCATTCTTATTGCAGGTCCACGGCCCCTGGCAGAGGCGATTTCTACCGCCGGCGGCGTCAGTTGGCAGGAAGTCAGCGATGGCCTCATGCTGAAGAAGCATCCCGGCGTTTTCGTGTGCGGTGAGATGCTCGACTGGGAAGCTCCGACGGGTGGGTTCTTGATGCAGGGCGCGTTCTCCACGGGCACGCGCGCAGGACGTGAGGCACTAAAATCTCTTCAGGCATGACCTTCGACGAACTCCTCTCGCAACCCACTTCACTGCTGGCCCTCGCGCCCATGCAGGACATCACTGACCTTGCTTTTTGGAAGCTTATCTCAAACTACGGCGGGCCGGATGTCTTCTTCACAGAGTTTTTTCGTGTCACCGAAAACTACCGTCCCGAACGCCACATCCTCCGTTCACTGACGGACAATCCCACTGGCCGTCCCGCTATCGCACAGATCATCGGTAATGACCCAAAGTGGATGGCCCGCACGGCGCGTGAGCTGAGCCAATATCCCGTCGTGGCGATTGATCTGAACCTAGGATGCCCAGCACCCGTCGTCTATCGCAAGTGTGCCGGAGGCGGTCTGCTTCGTGATCCGGCGCGCATGGATGCACTCCTCGGAAGTCTGCGTGAGGCGATTCCCTGCGCCTTTACTGTTAAGACACGATTGGGATTTCAGTCCGATGCCGAATTCGATCAACTTCTTGCCGTCTTCGCCAAGCACGACATCAACTTGCTCACCGTGCATGGCCGCACCGTTGCGGAGAAGTATGGCCCAATTGTCCACTACGATCGTATTGCTCAAGCCGTGCAAGCGCTCCCGTGCCCTGTGCTGGCAAACGGCAATGTCTCCACCCCCATACAAGCCGAAAGTATTCTCCAACAGACTGGTGCACGCGGACTCATGGTCGGGCGCGGAGCTATCCGCAATCCGTGGATATTTGAGCAAATCCGCAGCCACCTTGCCGGGAGTAGCCTCCCACTTCCCACTGGAAGCGACATCCTCGCCTATATCGAAGCTCTCTATGCCGCCGTTTGCTCGGCGGATTTTTCGGAACGTCAGCACATTCAGAAAATGAAAAAATACCTTAATTTTCTCGGCGAAGGCTTAGGTACAAAGTCTGGCGAGTTTCTTCATGCCATTCGTCGCTCGGAAACTCACGCCGGCTTCTTTGCAATTTGCCATGACTTCCTGAACAACAACGATCCACACGACCTCTGCCCTGCTACGCATTCCGATTCCCTTCCGGCGCAAGAACGCCTTCTTTTCCAGGAACTCCCGCGATGAGTCGCGCGCCTTTGGAGTAAAAAAGGTACGCCCAGATCCACTGCATAAAAACGCTTGTGCGGCTGCGCAGACCGATAAGAAAGAAGAGGTGCACAAATGCCCACGCCAACCATGCCAGGAATCCGCCGAACTTGAGGGGCCCAGCTTGGCAGACAGCGGCATTGCGCCCGATCGTGGCCATGCTCCCTTTGTCAAAATACTTCCACGCCGTTGGTTTTTTTCCGTCCAGCATGCGCAGGATATTTTCTGCCGCGTGTTGACCTGCCTGCATGGCCGCAGGGCTTACGCCTGGCACTGGCTTGCCTTCGGAGACGAACGATACCATGTCGCCCACGGCTTGAACTTCCGGATGCCCGGTCAGCGTGAGGTCGGGATTGACTTGCAAGCGGCCTTGGCGATCCGTATCGCCAAGCAACGCAGCAAGTGGTGATGCCACATTTCCTGCTGCCCAGACGACTGTATGGCAGAAGATGTTCTCCTCATTAACGGTCACAAACTCTGGGTCAAGAGCCTTTACAGAGGAGTTGATACGGACTTCGACATGGAGTTTTTTCAAGTCCGCAAGGGCACGCTCCGAGAGCGAGGGATCGAACGACGAAAGGAGCCTTGGCCCTGCCTCGACGAGGACAACTCGCGCACTTCGGGGATCAATACGTCGAAAATCGCGGCGCAGTGTGAAGCGGGCGAGTTCAGCGATAGCGCCCGCCATTTCCACGCCCGTAGGCCCACCACCAACGACCACGAAGGTGAGAAGTCGTTTTTGTTCGTCTGGATTGCGTGCCTTTTCCGCGAGCTCGAAAGCCAGAAGAACACGTCGCCGAATTTCCAGCGCATCGTCCAATGTCTTCAATCCCGGCGCCAGGGCCTCCCATCCCTCATTCCCAAAATACGCGTGTCGTGCGCCCGCCGCAACGATGAGGTAATCGTAGGAAAAACAAATATCTAAGGTCGTGACTTCGCGCTTCGTGAGATCAATCCCAGTGACTTCATCAAGGACAACTTCAAGATTGCTCTGGCCACGAAGAATCGAGCGGATCGGCTGTGCGATATGCTCGGCGGAGAGTCCCGCTGTCGCGACTTGATAGAGGAGGGGTTGGAAGAGGTGGTGGTTGCTTCGGTCAATTAGCACGACCCGCACGGCAGCACGAGCGAGGGCCTTGGCCGCTGTCAGCCCGCCGAAGCCACCGCCTATGATGAGGACTGTTGGTTGGTTCATGTTTTCGGGTGTCGTCTCCTCTACGGTTCGTATCTTTGGGCAAGTGGCATGCGGCGGCCGATGCCAAAGGCGCGTCCGGTAACCTTCAGCCCCGGGGCCGCTTGCTCGCGTTTGTATTCGTTGGAATCCACGCGGTTGATCACCCACTGCACCACCTCTTTATCGAAGCCATGGGCCGCGATGGCTGTATGGTTGAGATTTTCCTCGATGTAGAGGCGGAGGATTTCGTCAAGAATGTCGTAGGGCGGCAAGGAATCTTGGTCGGTTTGGTCGAGGCGCAATTCGGCGCTGGGCGGCTTGTCAATCGTGCGTTGAGGAATGACCGTGCGCCCTGCTTCGAGATTGAGAAATGCGGCCAAGCGGTAGACAAGGGTCTTCGGAACATCGGAAATGACGGCAAGGCCACCGCACATATCGCCGTAGAGCGTGCAATAGCCGACGGCAAGTTCGCTTTTGTTTCCGGTCGTGAGCAGGATGTGGCCAAATTTGTTCGAGAGAGACATGAGCGTAAGACCCCGCAGACGGGCTTGCATATTCTCCTCGGTGGTGTCCTCTGCCCGGCCTGCGAAAGTTGGCTGCATCTGCGCTTGAAAGGCGTGGAGTGCGCCGCCGATCGGAATGTGCAGCGTGGCGATCCCAAGGTCTTCCGCAAGCTCTTGTGCGTCTTCAAGGCTGTGGGATGACGAAATCGGAGACGGCATCATGACACCGGTGACGTTTTCCCGGCCCAAGGCCGCCACCGCAAGGCAAGCTGTAACGGCGCTATCAATGCCACCACTCAAGCCGAGCACGGCTGATCGAAAACCACACTTTGCCATGTAGTCTCCAAGGCCGAGAACAAGGGCGTCGCGAAGGTCGGCGATGTCGGATTGATCCGTGCTGTGTTGCCTGCTGTCCGAGCTGCGAAAAAGGACATCATGACCAATAGTCTCCAAATCAAGCACAGCATTCCCTTCGCTGAATCCTGGTGCCGAAAACCAAAGCTTCCCCTCCGGGGTCGCAGCAAGAGAATACCCGTCGAAAACGAGCTGATCATTGCCGCCGATGGCATTGCAGTAAACGAACGGCACGTTGTGGCGAGCGGCTAAGCCGCAGATCAACTTCCTACGCAGAGCGGGTTTTCCGAGATGAAAGGGCGAGGCGCTCAGGTTCAGAATTGCCGAGGCGCCGAGAGTCACAAGTTCCCGCGCCGGATCGCAGGGATAGTAGCCACGCGGAGCGTAGTCGCCCGTCCAGATATCTTCACAGATCGTAATACCAAACAACCGTCCGCCAATCTCAACCACGGTCCGCTCGCGGCTTGGCTCGAAGTAGCGCGCCTCGTCAAAGACATCGTAGGTAGGAAGGAGGGATTTATGGACAAACCGGATGGGTTTTCCTGCCTCCAAGATCGCCGCAGCATTATATGAGGGGAGTCCGACACCTTGCATGTTGGCATTCACGCACCCTACGATCCACGCCGCCGAACCGACGTGTTTGTGCACATCTGCCAGGACACGCAGGTTCCCCGCAACAAATCCGGATTTGAAGAGCAGGTCTTGTGGAGGATAGCCTGTGAGAGCTAGCTCGGGGGTGAGAATGATGTCAGCGCCTTGACGCTCGAGAGACTGACAGTGGGCGACGATTTTTTCTGCGTTTCCGGAGAAGTCGCCAACGGTTGTATTAATCTGAGCGATGCCAATTTTCATCGCTACCAGAAGCCCCATTGGCCTGTTCGCATGATGTAGAGGCCTAGCCCGAGATTCGTCAAGGCATGGGCTAAGATACAAGCGGGGATGTTCTTTGTGCGGAGCATAATGGCATTGAATATCAAGCCGGTCAGGAAAGCGGCAGGCCAGTCTGCCATAGTATGGGCGAGCATAAAGACTCCCGCTACACCGAAGAACGCGAGGGGAGCATACGTGCCTAGCTTGACATTCCAGAAATCTTCTCGGATCAGGTAGCGCATGAGAAATCCTCGCCAAAATATCTCTTCAATGATTGGAACGATAATCACCAGCCTTGCGAAGCGACCTAAGACGGTGAGCCAAAATAACTCGGGACTCTGAGAGAAGACCGTCGGGTCAAAACCCTCCAATCGAGGCGCGGCGCCAAAAAGAATTTGAGGCGAGAGCCAAACCCCCAGTGCCAAGGCCCCGCCTATTACTGCGAGGAACCATCCGCCCCGCCCAGAGAAGTCGTAGTGCTTCCAATAAAAAATGACCGCAGCGCCGCATGCAACCGTCTGGAGTGGATAGACCCAATATTCCGGGCGCTTCAGCCAGAAGGAGTCGGTATCGCCAGAGAGCCAACGTATGGCTTCTACCAAGGCCAATCCAGCCATGAATACAAGAAATGGAACGGTGTATGCTGCAAGAAGTGGAGGTCTGGCCTCAGAGGATTCGCGCATGATTACGAGAAGATGATCGAGGCGGGCAGGAGTGGCGAACACTTTTGCTTTCCTGCCACGAGGACAATCTGGTAATTCCTCCGTGGGTGAGGGCTAATCCTGTTTTCCAATTTTTTCACACGCAAGGAAGCGCAGGCCCCTTCGTCCTTCGACTTGCGGTCGCTGCCATCTTTTTCTACCATTCAAGCCAGAAGGCTTTTGGGTGGTTCGGTGGCATCGGGTGGAACGCCACCATTGCTGAATGGAGCACGAGCCTCAGCTTACCATATGCCGCCGCGGCACTCATCATTTGTGGCGAGCTTGCGATCTGCCTGTCCCTCTTTTTTGGATTCTTTACGAGGCTCGGGGCATTGGGAGTCTTAGCAATCACGTCCGGCTCACTCGTTGTGGTGAGTCGCACGAGTGCAGCGATTGGAGACTACGAACTCCCCGCGCTTCTCTGGGCTAGTGGTGCCGCTTTGATCTGTCTTGGTGCCGGTGCATGGTCCATGGATCGAACGATCGGGCGCGTGCTCCTGCCATCCGTCGGGTGAAGAACGTCCCTCTCGCCGCCTTGAAATGGGTGGCATGGGTCACATGCGGACTCACGGGCGTTTTTGGAATTGCGAGTCTTCTTGCTCTACGAAGGTGGAGAAAAACAAGCCCCTTGCCCCACCAAGCCATGCCGCTGCAGGGTGTGACATTTTTTCGTCCGATCAAAACCGGGGAACCGCATCTCCTCGAAGATTTGCGTGTTTTCTTACATGCCGTCTCTCCGCAAGATCAAGTCCTCTTCGGAACGGCATGCGAGGCCGCGTATGGAGCTTGCCTTGAACTCGCAAAGGAATTTCCCCACCTTCAAGTCTCCTGCGTGCGCTGTGAGTCGGACGTCGTGTCCAACCCAAAGGTGAACAAACTCATTCAACTCGAACCCTTCGCCACAAAGGATTTGTGGGTCGTGCTCGATAGCGACACACAGGCCGATGAGACCTTTTTAAATGCTTTCCGTGCCGAATGGTTAGAATCCTCCGCGAGCGCCATCTCGGCACCATATTGTTTTGCCTCGGCTTGCAACCTCGACACCGTGAGCACGAGCCAAGCTCTCTGGCCTGGTATCGCCTTACTCCGAACCACTGGCCGCGTGCAATTTCTCCTCGGGGCATGCATGGGTGTCGTGGCTAAGGAGCTAAAAGACCTTGGCGGATGGCAGGTTCTAGGTGAGGCCTTGGCTGATGATTACGAACTCGGGCATCTCGTCGCGCAGCGAGGAGGAACGATCCACCTCACCCATGCTTGCGTTACCCTTCGCGCGGCGCGCTTCTCACTTCCAGAGTGGATTTGCCATCAACACCGCGCCGCAGTCACTCACCGGCTGTGCAATTCCGCCGGTGCCGCCGGCCTTCCGATCACATTTGGGATTCCTGCCGCGTGCCTCCTCCTCCTTGCAAACCCTCGCTCTCTCTTTCGCTGGCTGGCCCTCCTCGCACTGCTGGTTTTTCGGATGCACCTCACGCGTTGGTATCCCGGTCGAAAGATCGCCAGCCCATGGCCGCTCGTTCTCGGTTCCAGCCTCTCTGAGCCACTATTTTGGCTTGTCTCCTGGCTGCCCCTGCCAGTGAGCTGGAACCACCGTAGAATCCTTCCGCGCCGCGCGCGCGTTCCAAACATGACGCATGAGCCCGGCCGACAACGGCTATGAAAGCGATGCGCAGGCACGATCTGTGAAGACTATTTTCCAAAACGCGGGGTTGCCGTGCGCCGCCTGCTTGTGGTGCTTTCTGAATTGCTATTTCTATAGCCTCATTTTTCGGAGTTGCACCCCGTCACGAGCCCGCTACCTTAGGCTGCTCTCGGGTTGGTAGCTCAATGGTAGAGCAGTGCCCTTTTAAGGCATTGGTTGAGGGTTCGAGTCCCTCCCAACCCACTTCCTCAAAACACTGCGGAAAACGACCTGTCTAACGGAGCTACTTCGCTAGCACCAGACTTCCCAGAGGCGAGAGGTCTCGAAGTTTTTTTACGATCTTCGGCAGCGTTGTGCAGGCTGTGGAGACGTCAGTTGGAGAATTGAATCGCCCGAAAGAAAATCGAAGGCTGGCGCGGGCTCTTTGATTGGACACTCCCATGGCTTTGAGGACATGGGAGGCGTGGACGGAACCACTTGTGCAGGCGGAGCCGGCGGAACAGAAAATGCCAGCTTCGTCGAGGAGCAACAGGGCCGCGTCGCTTTCTACTCCTTCGAAGGAGAGGTTGGAGGTATTGGGAAGGCGGAGGAGGCGGTCGCCATTGACGGTTGTGTGGGGCACAGTGCGCAGCATGTGGTTTTCAAAGTCGTCACGGAACTGCGCCGTCGTGGTGTCGGGCAGATGGTGTAGCGCGAGCTCCGCGGCTTTGCCGAAGCCGACGATGGACGCCACGTTCTGTGTGCCTCCTCGGCGTGAGGATTCTTGGCTGCCTCGGAAGAGTGGGCTGAATTTGGCTCGCCGATTGATGTAGAGGGCACCGACGCCCTTGGCGGCATGGATCTTGTGGCCGGCGGCGGAGAGAAAATGGATGCCAGAGCTTTCAAGCTCCAGCGGCAGTTTTCCGACCGCCTGCACCGCGTCCACGTGGAGGAGGCACTTTTTCTTGGCTGCGATGGCCGCGATTCGATCAATCGGGAAGAGCACCCCGGTTTCATTGTTTGCCCATAGGCATGAAATGAGAGCGGTATCGGAGCGAATCGCGTGTTCGAGTTGCTCAAGATCGAGATGGCCAGCCTCATCTACCCTCAGCCATGTGATCTCATATCCCCGTTGGGCAAGATGTTCGCAGACCTTGATTGTGGCACTGTGTTCGACGGTGGTGGTCACAATATGCTTCTTGTCAGGATCGCGCTCGAGGGCGGCTTGGATCGCGGTATTGATGGATTCGGTGCCGCAACTCGTAAAAAGAACCTCGCTCTCACGACAGCCCAAGAGGGCAGATACCTGATCCCGGGCTGTCTCAAGAGCCTGTGCAGCGAGACGGCCGAGACTATACGCACTGCTGGGATTTCCATAACCATCACGTAACCATGGCACCATTGCATCGAAAACTTCCGGCGCGAGGCAGGTGGTAGCGTTGTTGTCGAGGTAGATAGATGGCTTCATTCGCGAGCGCGCAAAGTAGTCCGTCCACGCTCTATTGGCAATCACTCTGACATCGCTCCTTAGGAATTGCCCTATCAAATTGCGCGCCTTGACCAGCCAAAGATTGCTTTTTGTTTTCGATCTCGTTATAATTCTTTCGAAGTATCAGAAGGATTCACTTGCCCTCTGTTTTGTATACCCCCCTATGCCTACAGCTGCCCTCACCCATGAGACGGAACACCCCGATATTGCAAAAATGCCGCAGTCCGGGTATTTCGCAGTCCTCAGCGACATTCATTCGAACTGGGAAGCCTTGCAAGCCGTGTGGCAGGATATTGGCGAATTTCAGTGTCGCGGCATCCTTTGTCTAGGAGATGTCATCGGCTACGGGCCCGAACCTGCGCGGTGCGTGGAGTGGGTGCGCAACGAGTGCTTCGCTACTGTGATGGGTAACCACGAGGCCCTCTTCATTGAGAATCAGGAGATTCCTGCCGATGAGTATTCCATGACCGTTACCGTCCCCATCGCGCTTGCTCGATCGCAACTGAGTGCAGAGCAATCTCAATGGGTACACCACATGCCGTTCACGGCGGAAGCCGGCCCTATGACGCTCGTGCATGCTTCGCTGAATGACCCGGCGTGTTTCTATTACATCCATACCGACGAAGAGGCGGGTGACCACTTTAGCTTGCAGAGTACCCCGATCAGCTTCCATGGCCATACCCACGTCCCCCTCATTTGGGAAGACTACGAAGGCGAGATTTCCTGCTATGACGCCACAGGCGAGGAAGTGAAACTCCGTCGCCGGGGCCGCTACAACATCAATGTGGGAAGCGTCGGCCAACCGCGCGATGATGACCCGCGGGCGTCGTATGTTTTATACGATCCCGAACGTCATCAAATCATCCACCGACGTGTTGCCTACAATATCCGCGAAGCCCAGGCGCGTTTCCGTTTGGCGAATCTGCCTGCCTTCAATTCCCACCGACTTGCTCGCGGCTGTTAAGTGCTTCGGCGCTGATGAAGCCTCTCGTTCGCTGCTGATTCGTCGCTTTTCCTGCTGGAACCAACTCTGAGCGATTCCCGGGCTTTCTCCTTAGGAAGGATATCTTCTCGGGCGCACCAACATGGCACGGGAAGTGCTGCCTCACATTGTTTCATCCATGGCATCCTAATTAGAAACATGTCTAAATCACTCCTTAAAAAGATCGTAAAGCCATTCCTCTTTGCTGGAATCGCGCTTTGCGCCCTCACCCCGATTGCCGTTCACGCTCAAGAAGAAGCTGCGGCTCCAGCCCCGAGTGTCGAGCAGAGGCTGGCTGGTCTGGAAGCCTATATCAATAACGTGGATCCGGCTGGTAGTGCAGTGGTCGGTGTTCCGGGACCCGGACACACGGCATGGATGATGACGGCTGCGGCATTGGTGTTGTTCATGACGCTTCCCGGTCTCGCTCTCTTCTACGGCGGGCTTGTCCGCGAGAAGAACGTCCTCTCGATTTTGGCAATGTGTCTAGGCATTGCCGGGCTCGTGACCATCATCTGGTGGGCCGTGGGATATAGCCTGATTTTTGGAACGAACTTTGATAGCCCGTTCTTGGGGGGATCAGAATTCTTCTTCCTGCAGGGCGTCACTTCGGCACCGAATACGAATTATGCCTATTGGGTTCCGCAAAATGTCTTTTGTGTTTATCAATTGACCTTTGCGATCATCACCCCCGCGCTGATTTTTGGTGCTACGGCAGAGCGCTTTAAGTTCATCCCGCTCATGGTTTTTACCGCCCTATGGATGTTTGTCGTCTATATCCCACTCGCTCATATGGTGTGGGGCGCTACAGGACTCATGAATGGTGTGTGGAATGCGAAAGCTGCGATTCCCTCGATTGACTTTGCTGGTGGCACAGTCGTCCACATGAGCAGCGGATGGTCTGCACTGATTCTTTGCATCATTCTTGGCAAGCGTGTTGGCTTTGGTAAGGACCAGATGCCTCCTCACAGCATGGTGCTTTGCATGGTTGGCACGGGCATGCTCTGGACGGGCTGGTATGGTTTCAACGCTGGAAGTGCTCTCGCAGCGGACGGTGTTGCTGCAAATGCCTTCCTTACAACAACTCTCGCCGCTGGTATTGCCTCCTTCGTCTGGGCATTGCTCGAAGCAATCTTCAAGGGCAAGCCAAGTGTGCTTGGTTTCTGCTCCGGTGTCGTAGCTGGCTTGGTGGTTATCACGCCGGCCGCCGGGTTTGTTGATCCCACGGGCGCTGTAATCATCGGCATTTCCGCGGGTATAGTGCCTTTCTTGGCTGTGACTTACCTCAAGAAGATAATAGGTTACGACGATGCGCTGGATACCTTTGGAATCCACGCGATCGGTGGAACCCTAGGCGCACTGCTTACAGGCTTCTTGGCGACACCTGCGGTTAATTCCAACCTCGTAAGCACGGGCTACGCGGAGCCTAATGGACTGAAGGCAGCGATAGAGGGTGGCACTCTCTGGATTGCTCAGTTGCAAGCGGTGGGAGTCACTGTTGTTCTTGCCGTCATAGGCACAGCAATCATTGCCTTCGCCCTGAAATTCATCCTTGGACTACGTCCATCACTTGAAGCCGAAAGCGAAGGTTTGGACATCAGCGACCACGGCGAAGAGGGCTATATCCTGAACCGCTAAGCAACGCGAAACATCGAACCTTAAAATTCAAAACATTATGAAAAAAGTCGAAGCAATCATTAAGCCATTCAAGCTGGAAGAAGTTAAAGATGCCCTAGCGGATCTCGGCATCGAGGGAATGACCGTAAGCGAAGTTAAAGGCTTCGGTCGCCAAAAGGGCCACACAGAAATCTATCGCGGCAGCGAATACACGGTAGATTTTCTTCCAAAAATCAAAATCGAAGTCGTTCTCGCGGATTCAGCGCTCGAAGGAGCCCTGGCCGCGATTGTGAAGGCGGCCAAGACGGGAAAAATCGGAGATGGTAAAGTCTTCGTTTCACCCGTGGAGGAAGCGATTCGTATCCGCACAGACGAGACGGGAGAGAAAGCGGTCTGATTTTTAAACAATTCGTCTAAGAGGGTTAGAGGGACGTGCAAGGCGGTGGGGGAAGGAGAGCCCCCGCCGCTTTCGCATTTTGTGAAGGAAGTGCCTTCAGGCTTGAGCCGTGGCGACGCCCTCGATACTAGTAGATTTCATGGAACACTCCGCTCCCCCCTCGAGAACGCTTTTGATATCGGCTTGGAAGTATGCCTACGTGCTGACAGGCCAGGAGCAGAGTGCATCGGCTCTGGTGGAGAAGGTGGTTGGGAACGTGGAGAGGCAAGGTCTTTTTCGGGAAGAAGCTTCGGCGTGGGCGGGTCTTTTTTCAGGGCTGTATCACGAATCTCTGCCGCCAGCAGATTCTGAGGTCTCATCGGCGATCAGTGATCTCCACCATCTGCAAGAACCCGCTCGCAGTGCTTTGACACTTCTTTGCTTAGGGCATTTTTCCGGAGAAGCCCTTGGAGACCTGTTGGGACTGAGTGAGGCGAAACTGGCTGAGGCCCTCACTCTCGCCCGACGTTCTTTAGCCTCGGAAGGTTCCTATTTTACCGAATGACACCGAAAGCTGCCCGTCGTCGTCTGGCTGTGTCATTCCATTTAGGAGCGGATGCTGCGAAGCCCGAATTCCGCTCTGCGGTGCAAGCCCTTGGGTCGTCTTCGGAATTGATGCAGGATTACGACTGGCAAAAAGTCGTTGATGCCAAGATAGGGGAGAGACTCATGGGTCTCGAAATTCCCGCTGAAATCCGCGACACCCTGCAACCAAGGGAAGCCGCGTTCCGCGCGGCCTGGGGAGTGCGTCGTGGACACAAGCCGGCGATGTTGTCCGTGATCTTGGGCTTCCTCCTCCTCGTGGGATTACTCACATGGCATTTCTTGCGAAGTGGCGATGTCTTTCCGGAGGAAGCACTCAGTATTGCCTCCGAGGGAGCAAGGCTTCAAGTCGAGCAATTTGAGGTTGTTGAGGAACCAGCCGGCTTGTTGGCAGATTGGTTTTTGCTGAAGGGCTTTGAACGCTTTCACGTGCCGTCTCAATTCGCCAACTACCAAGTCGTGGGTGCACGAATTTTCAAAATTGAAGGTCAGCCGGTCGCCGTGCTCGCCGTGCCCGAGAATTTCATGTTTTTCATGGTTTTCGATCCAATACCTTTCGGCATTCGGGCCAATGAGGAAGGCACATGGCGGACGGTAGCCTTTGAGGGGAACCATGCCGCAGCCCTCCGATTCGACAATGGCATGTGCTTTATGGTGGTCATCAAAGGAACGCCTGCCGACCTCGCGCCACTCCTTCGCGGCCGGGCCACCACGCAACTTTGAACAGTCGCCTCAGCATGGATGCGGACTATGCAATGGCCTAGCCGGTCTTGGGGCTGCCCGCGGCATCGGCTTCTGTCACGACTGACGGGAGTGCTTCAGATTGTGAGCTGGAATCGCAAGTCAAAAGAGGGGAGTTGATTTGTCCGGCTTGTATTTCTGGGGACTGCGAGCTGGAAGCCCGCGCTGCTGGGAAGTCTGAATCCTGTTGATCCTGTCGTAAAACCCTTGCTTCTCTGCCTTAGAAGCTGATGCCTAGGCCGCCGCTGACCATGTGGCTGAGGTAGTCCTGGCGTCCGACGTCTACGTTGTAGTAGAGGTTAGCGTTCCATGTTTTGCCGATTTGGGCGGTGATTCCGGCGGCGCCGAAGAGGCTATCTTGGCCGGGAGTCGCGGTGTTGAAGTCGAAGCTGGGGCCGTTGCCTCCGTCGAGGCTGGCGTTGATGGCGCGGGTGCTGTTGAGAAATTCGTGCTGCCAGAGGGCGCGGACTTCAGGAATGATTGTCACGTTCTGGCACACGTTCCATGTGTAGGCCACGCGGGCACCGAGTGTGCTGCGGAGGCTTCCGGCACTTTGTCCACCCACGGCGAGGTCGAGGCTTTCGGCTCCAGTTTCCGTAAATCGGTTCATGCCGGCGTAGGTGTATTGCGCTCCAAGGATCGGGCCGAACGTGAAGCCGGCAGCCTTCCAATCGTATCCGAGGTTGATGGCGCTGGTGAATTGCCCGCCATCTTGGTTGCTGCGCGCGGTGCGGTCTATGGTGCTGAAATTAATGCCGCGCCGGACTTGGTAGTTGCTGTAGCCGCCGCCGATCACGCCGTCTGCGTAGAAGGCGCCGTTGGTGTAGGTGGCGTAGCCGCCGAAGAGGGCGCTGTTGATGCGAGCGCTTCCTGCGGATTCGTAGTCGGCATAGGTGCCTTGGTAGCCGCCATAGAGTCCGGTGGTGAAGTTTTCGCTCCACCGGTAGTCGGTGCCGACCATGACACCACCGCTTTGGAAGCGGTAGTTTGGCACTTGGTTGACTTGCGTGATCTTGGCGAACATGCCGTTGCCTTGTGTCCAGACGCTCCAGCGGGGATCGCTCTCGGGAGCGATGAGAGTCTTGACTCCTTTGCTATCGGCGACGGATTTTCCGTCCTTGTCGTGGATGAGGGGTTCGGTGTTCATGCCGAAGGCTTGGTTGCCTTGGATGCCGAGCCGCACGCTACTTAGGCGTTGGTTGAGCATTTGGGTCTGGGCGAAGGTTTGCTCGATGGTGATGTCGAGCAAGCTGCTGTGGAAGCCGGGCATGATGGCATTAAACGCGGCGGGGTATTGCGCAACGGTGAGGCGGTCGAGGGCGATGCTGACTTGCTCTTGGTCGTTGCCGACTTGGGGGATAAATCCATTGAGGGCGCGGGCGACGTTGCGTTCGTTTTGGTTACGCGCTACGAGGGTGTAACTCGCGGGTGCGATGAGGAGTGTGCCGGTGCCGCCATTGATGAGGAAACGTCCGCGAAAGCGTGCGGGATCGGATATTTCAATGTCGTCGAAAGTGCCGTTGATACTGCCCGCTTGGAGGATCTCGTATTGTTGGCCAAAGGCGAGCTGGCCACCGAGGTCGGCAACTTGCAAGGTGCCTGCGAGAGATGCGGCACCCGTCACGATGAGGCGGTCGAAGACGTTAAGATTGGCAATTTCGATGAGGAGCGTTCCACCGGCATTTTGCGTGAAATCGCCATTAATGGTAAGGGTTCCTGGCGAGTTGCCGGGAGAGATGGTGCCGTTGTTGATGACGTTTGCGTTGATGACACCGCTGCCGCCGAGGAGGGCACTTTGAAAGACGGTGAGGCCACCGCCTGCGGTGAATCGGCCATTAACGATGAGGGCACCGCCTTCGATGTTGGCTGGGCCTGCGACATTGAAGGTGCTCGTCGCGTCGAGTGCGCCTGCACCAAGTTTCGTAAAGCCACCTGGAGTGTTTACGGTGCCGCCATTGATGCTCGCGGAGCCTGCCGCCACGGTGAATTCGCCTGATGTTACGACGAGGTCATTGAATACTTGCAGGCTGCTGCTGGGGTCGAATATGAGGGCGTTGACGATGTTGCTCTCAGCGGGGTTGCCTGTGCTTGCGGCACCATTCACGACGAAATCGGCGAAGACCGGGGTGTTCACCGGTGCGCTGTTTTGGAGCGGCGGGCCGGAACCAGAGGATATAAAGCTGACGAAGAGGTCGTTGCCGCCGATGCTAAATGTGGGCATGCGACCGAACAGGATGTTTCCGGCGAAGTCTGCCACCGTGTATGTGTCCATGTTGCTGGCACTGAGGATTTGGTAGGGCGTAGCGGCGAGAAAACCTACGCCGGGAGTGAATGCGAAAGTGCCAGGGGAGGCCAGTGTGAGAGCTCCTGTGGAATTGACAAGGTCTGTGGTAGTGCCAAGCGATGAGGCGATGGTGCCACCGTTCCACGTGAGGCTGTTAATATTCAGCTGGCCGACGGGGTCGAGCGTGCCACCAGCGTTGATTGTGACCGGGCCAGTGCCGAGCGCGGTGGTGTTGGTGGTCCGGAGCATGCCAGCATTA
>Ga0163153_10003951_pt1 | contig 19191 bp, 18 predicted proteins | sample OliLakLV19MP6IB1_FD_148629 | JGI IMG/M metagenome (GOLD analysis project Ga0163153, IMG submission 148629) | Freshwater microbial mat bacterial communities from Lake Vanda, McMurdo Dry Valleys, Antarctica - Oligotrophic Lake LV.19.MP6.IB-1 | ecosystem: Environmental > Aquatic > Freshwater >... | reverse complement strand
CGTCAAGCCAGTCGAAGGTCAGATCGGCGACACCGACAACGACGGCGATGTGGATATCAACGATCTGAACGCTGTCCGCAATAACTTTGGCAACACCGGCACGGCGGGTTCCACCGCTGGCGACGCGTTTCCCTACGACGGCGACGTCAATATCAACGACCTCAACGGCGTGCGGAACAACTTCGGAGTCGGCGGGCCAATCCCGGTCCCCGAACCGCAGTCGTTGGTCTTGATTGCGATTGGCGTGGTCGGGCTTGCGGCGTACCGGCGGAACCGTCAGCCGAGTTGCTGAGTTGCCGCTGGTAACTGGCACATCGCAGCGAATTCTAGGGCGTGGCGTCAATCTCTGATTGCGCCACGCCTTTCGCGTTTTTCGCGGGCAACTACCCCACCGTCGCCAACTCCGCCAACTGGACCGTGGCGCGGTGGTGTTCCTTTTCCAGGAACGTCCGCCCCTTCTTCACGTTGAGGTGATCCCAGGGCAGCCGGTCAGTAAGTTCAAACGAAGCGTGCAGCACGCAGTCCACATCCACGCCAGCGTCGGCGAACGCTTGCCACCAGATGGCGGGGTTGAACATCTCGTACCAGCTATCGTGCCGCGCGCCGCGACGCCATGCCAACTCGATGCCGGCCGCGACGCGGCGATCGCCTCGGCTCAGCACGCCTTCCACGAGGCTGATCTCAATATCGTGCCGTTTGAGCATCACTGCCTTGATCCGCCGCTTCTGAAACAAGTGTTCCCGCGCCCAATTGAAGTAATCGCGCGTCTGCATGCCGGTCCATTGATATGGCGTGTGGGACTTCGGCACAAAGTTCGACACGCTGGCCACCACCTTCGGCGTCTGCCCGCGTTCTTCCTTGCCGATCCGCGCGATCGTCTCCGCCATTTCGATGATGCCGTCCAAGTCGACCACGCGCTCGCCCGGCAAGCCGCAGAGAAAATACAACTTCACCTGCTGCCAACCATTCTGAAACGCGGTCCGGCAGCCGCGATACAGATCCTCGTTGCTGATCTTCTTGCGAATCTGCTCCCGCATGTCGTCCCGCGCGACTTCCGGCGCCAGCGTCAGCCCGCGGCGATCGCTAGCCATCATCGCGACGACCGATTCCAGCGCCTCGTTCACGCGCAAACTCGGCAGCGCGATCTTCACCCCCAAGGGATGAAATACCTCCTGCATCCGCCGCACGAGCTGCGGGAAGTACGGATAATCGCTGGTCGAGAGCGATAGCAGCGAAATCTCCCGGAACCCGGTATGGCGATACGATTCCAACGCCCCTTGGACAATCGTTTCGACCTCACGCACGCGTAGCGGCCGCTTAATGACCGTGCTTTGGCAAAACCGGCACTGCCAGGGGCAGCCGCGCATGATCTCGATCGCGATCCGATCATGCACACATTCGATGTTCGGCACGATCGGCCGCGTCGGGAGCGGAATCGCATCGAGATCCGAAATCACCGCCGGCTCGATCGTCGTCGGGATGCCCGGATAGCGCGGCTGCAAGCCAAGAAACTGCCCGTCGCGGCTGTACTCCGGGTCATAAAGACTCGGCACATAGGCGAACGGCAATCGTCGCGCCAGCTCGACGAGTAATTCCTCGCGCTGTTGCCGCCCCGCCGCGCCGTCGAGCACGCGCCCAGCCGCTTGTTTCAATTCCAGCCACAAATCGCAGATCAACGGCAACGACGGCTCGCCGTCGCCGGTGACGAACACGTCGATGAACGGCGCGATGGGCTCGGGATTCTGCGCACACGGCCCGCCCGCGATCACCAACGGGTGCGCAAGCGTCCGCTCGTCGTTGTGCAACGGGATACCGCCCAGATCGAGCACGGTCAGCAGGTTCGTATAGCAGTTTTCGTACTGCAACGTGAACCCCACGACGTCGAACTCCACGAGCGGCGTGAAATTCTCCAAGCTGTAAAGCGGCGTCCCGGTCCGCCGCAGCTCGCGTTCCATGTCGACCCACGGGGCGAACGCCCGTTCGCAGGCCCAATCGGCCCGGTCGTTCATCAACGTGTACAACACCTGCAAGCCATGATGGCTCATCCCGATCGTATACCGATCCGGAAATACCAGGCACAACCGCCCGCGCACGTCGCCGTACTCCTTGCGAACGGCATTCAACTCCCCCCCCAAATACTGCGCCGGCCCCTCGACATGCGGGAGGAGGTGCGCGGTGACCTGGGTTTTGAGGGGGAGGTTGAGCATGGGTTTGCTATTGTACCTAAGATCATACGTGATGGTCTGTTTGCGTTATAGGCGACGCCAAGTGCGGGAGTGACTATGGGACGAGTCCGATTTCCTAACTCCGCGGTTAGTTTCGGCTATAATTGGGTCAGAACCACGCCGACTCCTCAGCGGTTGTCGAGATAAAAATGTCCATAACCTTTGATTTGCCGGAAGACGTCGAAGCCCAGCTGCGACGCGAACTGGGCGATCTTGACCAGGCGGCGAAAGAGGCCGCGCTTGTCGAACTTTATCGCCAGGGGAAGCTATCGCACGGGCGGTTTGCCGAGTCGCTTGGTATTTCGCGGTATGAGGCGGACGGCGTGCTCAAGCGCCACAACGTGACCGAGGATCTGGTCACAATGGCGGAACTGGATGAGCAGATTGCCGATTTTCGCGAGTTGCTAGGCGAATGATTTGGCGTCTCGTCGCAGCGCCGGGTGCCTGGGGCAGGGGCACTGAAATGCCGGTCCAGCAACGTCCGACGCGCTGGGGCTTCGATGAACTGCCTTGCCAACCGCGACGATGCCCCAGCCGCTTTGGCGCCATAACCGTTTCTCAAGTGCCCCAGCCCCAGGCACCCATCTCGTATCGTTTGCAGCGATGCGCAAATACTACACGTCGATTGACCGCGCGCTCAAATCCGCCGGTCCTTCAACGCTGCCCAGAAAACCAAGTCGCACCATGGCATCGTAGGCGTTTTCGCCCGGCTTGATGCGTCGCGGATTGCGCTTCTCGGCCAGCGTTAGCGCCTCATCGAGGGCGGCATCCCACGGAGTGCCGAGATTGTCGGCCAGCCGGGCGATGCGAGCACGCTGGTCGGGCGTCAACTCAATGTTTTCCGGTGCGGTAGCCACAGATCTATTCTATCGGGGCGAAAACGCCCACGCTATCTCAACGCCCATGCTAGCTCGTTTTTTCTTCCCTGCGCCGGGTGCCTGGGGCAGGGGCGCTGGCTTCGCGGTCGCCATGGTCCAACGAGCTGGGGCTTCATTGAATTTGTCAACAATCCGCCACTATGCCCCAGCTGCAATCGGAAGACTACCGTTTCTCAATCGCCCCAGCCCCAGGTGCCCGCGCGCCAAGGAATTTGGGACGTTTCCGAATCAAATGTACTGATCGACCGAGTTGATCCCGTTACCTGCGCACCGTACATTCAATGACTCGAACCAGCGAATGACGGGTGCAGAGCGTAACGCATGGGACCTGGCGAACTCGAATCCGGCGTGACCATCGGCGATTTTCGCATCGAGCGCCGACTGGGCGCCGGCGGAATGGGCGTCGTCTATCTCGCTAAACAGCTTTCGCTCCAACGTTCGGTCGCGCTCAAAGTGCTGGGGCCGGCCTTGGAGCAAGGCGAGTACATCGCCCGTTTTCGCCGCGAAGCGCAGGCCGCGGCCCGCTTGATGCATGCCGGAATCGCGCAGGTGTATTTCGTCGGCCAAGACGAGCAGGCCTGCTTCATGGCGATGGAGTTCGTCGACGGCGTCACCCTCCGGCATGTCATCAATCGCATGATTGCCGCGAGCGACGCTCCGGACACGATCGACGAAGCCGCCCAGCAGCCGGAGGCGGCTCGGGCGCTGGCGATTCGATTCGACTGGGACGCCTCCACGGAAGTGGAGCAAGTGGAGGACTCGGCAAATCCGTTCTTCTCCGGCAAAAGACACACGCCAAAGACTTTGAAGGACACAAAGCTAAGCGGGCTGCATGTCCGCCGCGCAAGTGAACTTGTCCGGGAAGCGGCGCTCGCCCTGGAACACGCGCACGATCATGGAGTCATCCACCGCGACGTCAAACCGGACAACATCATGGTCGATCGCGCCGGGCACATTCGCATCGTGGATTTCGGCGTCGCACGTTTCTTCGACGATCGGTCGTTAACGCTGACCGGCCAATTGGTCGGGACGCCCATGTACATGAGCCCCGAGCAAGTGACCGGCCGGCTGGATCTCGATCAGCGAACCGATGTCTACTCATTAGGCCTGGTGCTGTACGAACTACTGGCGCTGGCCAATCCCATCGTGGCGCCTTCCCGCGAAGGCGTGCTTCGACAAATCGTCGCCAAACCGCTGTTGCCGGTCTCCTGGAAGAATCGAACCGTCCCACGTGGCCTGGAGGCGATTGTCCACAAGGCGACCGCCAAGGATCCCGACGATCGCTACCAGCGGGCGGCCGACCTGGCTGCCGATCTCCATCGGTTTCTCGCCGCGCAGCCCGTCGTCGCCGAGCCGTATCGCTATCGGTACGACCCGCGAGACATACTCGCCAAGCGCCCTAACGCCGTACTGGCGGCGGCCTCCATCTTGTTCGCCGCTGCGCTGTGCATGATTGCGCTCATGGCGCCGGGGCAGATTTTTGTCACTTTGGCCGTCGAACTGCCCGGGCAGCCAGCGCCGGATCGAAACGTTGTCTGGCTGACAACTGCGGCGATAGTAGCCACGGGCGCGATTGTCGGGGCCTTGGGCTGGGGAGTGTTGATGGGACGCAACATAGCGCGCTGGCTCGCCATCGGGCTCTGCGCGATCTACGGATTCGTGATGAGTTGGATGGCGATCACTCTATTGCATTTCGCCGACGACACAAAGGAACTTGAGCTGACCGCGCAATCCTTTCTGTTAGCGACCATCCTATTGCCCACGATCCTCTTAGCGGTGACGGCGCTTGCGCTGCTGTTCACGCGACCGGCGCGGGAATGGTTCCGCTTGGCGCGTCAATCGCGACGGGAGTACAAGGCCATGCGCAACGCGACACGTCAATAGGAGGCACGAATCATCCGAGACGCTCCAGCGTACTTCACAGCTATTCCTCCCTGCGCAGTTCCCCAATCTGTTTCATCGCCTCGGTGAACTGCGCCTGCAAGACCAGGAATCGGCGCTTGTCGCCGCCGCGGTCAGGGTGGAGCATTTTCACTTTCTCGCGGTAGGCGCTCATCAACTCCTCTTCGGTGCATGGAATCTGCAGCCCGAACACCGCCAGGCAGCGCGGGGTTTCCGGCAGCGCCCAGCGCGGCGTGGAATAGAGTTGCGAGGCGACTCGAATCAACGCGCGATTCAACGACCGCAAGTAACGGCGAATATCGAGCGCGAGAAAGACGTAGCCCAACGCCGGCAACGAAATCGCCGCGACAACAAACAACAACACCGTCGCGGCGTCAAACGCAGTCGGCCAGTGGTGAAACGAATTCGCGAGAGGCATGAGAAAAGTCAGCGCTGAGAGTTCACCACGGAGTCACGGAGGGGTCGAAAACCAATTGAACCCAGGAGGCGCTTGGTCGGAGAGAAAAGAGGAGAGGAGGAGTTTCGCGAGTGACGCATAGTGTATGGACTTGTGTAGGCGATCTACTACCTACTCCACCTACTCTCTCACCCACAGAAATCTTCAAACCTTATACCCCATCACGCCGTCATCATCATTTTCCCACAGCGCCGCCAAACATCCCAGTGTGCGGCGGCGGGACATCGTGAGGAAAAGTCTGCCAAGCGAAAGGTCCGGCGGCGTCGCATGGCCGTCGTGCGGGTCGTGGCACAGTTCAGCGTCGAGGCGATTGAGTACGCAACTGGAAACGTACAACTCCGCCGCGGCGTCGGCGATGCGGGCGAGTTGCAACTGCTGATCGACGATGCCTTCCTGATATTTTCGCAGCAGCTTTTCGACCTGACCGCCAAAGCGGCCGATCAACGCGCCAAGTTGCTCCGCGTCCTCGCGCAGTTCCGCGGCGCGAACTTCGACCGGCGGCGCGGCGAGCATACTGCCCAGGCGGCGCGAAGCGAACCCGCCCAATCGCGTGAGATTGCCGAGTGGGTTCAACAGCGCGTCGACCACACCTTTTAGCTCTAACCCGACGTCGCGCATCCCAACCAGCGCGCTAAAGACTCGCAACACGTCATTCGCGCCTTCGCCGATCTGGTTGATCCGCGCGTCGCGGAGCATCCGCTCCAGCGGTTGATCGGTGAAGTACGCCTTGCCGCCGTAAATCTGGAAGGCATCGTTGACGATCGTCCACAGCACCTCGGTGGAGAAGACCTTTAACAGCGCCGTTTCGATCATGTAATCGTCGTCGCCGGAATCGATCAGCGCCGCGGTCTGATACGTGGCGCTCTCGATGCCATAAATTCCCGCTGCCATGTTGGCGAGTTTGTGGCGCACCAATTCGAACGAATCCAAAGTTTCACCGAATTGCACCCGCTGCGCCGCATGCGCGGAGGCCAGTTCCAGGCATTTCTTCGCCGCGCCGGCGCAACTCGCGCCAAACGTCGTCCGGCCGAAGTCGAGCACCGTCAGCGCGACTTTTAATCCTTTGCCGAGTTGCCCAAGCACATTCTCTTTCGGGACAAACATCTCGCGGAACGCGAGCCGCGAAGTTGCCGTGCCGCGGACGCCCAGTTTCGACATCCGTTCTTCGACGACCTGAAAACCCGGCATGTCCGGCGTGACCAGGAACGCGGTGACCTTGGTTTCCTTTCCTTTGCCGGCCGGCGTTCGTGCCATCACGGTCAACACGCTGGCCACGCCGCCGTTGGTAATCCAGCGCTTCTCGCCGTTCAGTACGTAACCGCGCCCATCCGGCGTCGGCGTCGCGGTCGTCTGCACGTTGCCGGCGTCGCTCCCGGCTTCCGGCTCCGTGAGAGCAAAGGCGCTCAACCACTCGCCGGTCGCGAGCTTCGGCAACCACTTCGTTTTTTGTTCCTCATTGCCGAACAGCACAATCGCCCGTGGGCCAATTGAGTGATGCGCATTCACAAACAGCGCCGTGCTGCCGCAGTGATGCCCCAGCACCTCGATCAGCCGGCAATAAGAAGACTGCGAAAGCCCACGTCCGCCGGACTCCAACGGTAGGCATGCCCCCAGCACGCCGAGATCCCCGAGCCCGCGAATCACCTGGTCGGGAATCCGCGCCTCGCGATCAATCGCCGCCGCGTCGATCGCTCGGTCGCAGAACGAGCGCAATTCGGCCGCTTGTTGGCCGACGGCGTCCGCAGCGCGGAATTTCGGATACGCCGCCAACCGGGCCGCCAGATGCCGCCCGAAAAACAGGCCTTTCACGAAGCCCACCCGGGCCAGGCTGTCGCCCAGCAATTCCTCCGCTTCGGCCATCTGTTTTTCGCGAGCTGTTTGCGCCACAAGTACGTCCCCGCCTGGTGATTGCTGACCGAGAGCCGCTTACCGTGACGCCTGGAAGGCGACGTGGCAAGACCAACACCCAAGTGTATTACGCAGGGCGACCGGAATCTGTCGGGCGCCGACGAGACAATTGAGGCAAGATTAAATATCCCCCGTTATGGGTACCAAGGATTGCAATTTCGTTTTCGTTTGACTTATGATGCAAGTGCCAGGGACGCCGAACGCCTCGTGAATGAGGGGAATCGCTATGCAAACCGCATTGGACGCGCGGACCATCGCCGCGCAAACCCTGCTGGAGCACCGGACGCTGGAGTACGTCAAGCAGGCCCTTCGCGTCACCGTCCATTGGGATCTGGACAGCGTCGGGGCGGACCGCAAGCTCTCCAGCGTGCGATTCATCGCCGAATCGCTCCAAAGGCACCTGCTCCGCCTGATGGAATTGGAAGAATCCGGCGGCTATATGCAGGCCGTCGTCGAGGAAAAACCGCATCTGGCGGATCAAATTGTCCGGCTGCGGGCGGACCATGAAGTTTTTCGTCGCCAGTTGGCCGGCTTGCCAATTTGCCAGCCCCAAGTGGACGAATTGGCAGACGAAACGCTGTCGCATGCCAATCCGGCCCTGCTCGCCTTCCTGGATAAGCTGGACGAGCACGACCGCCGGGAGACGAATTTGATCCAGATCGCCTTCTGCGAAGACGATGGTGGTGAAGGCTGACCTGGCCCCGGCCGTCCGAGCGAATTCCGACGCCATCGGCCCTCTTCGTCGCCGCCGACTGTGTTATAATTTTCACAATGTCGGCGTCCGCCCGGCGTTTTGCCCTCCGTGAGTTCGCAGCAAGGGTCGACCCATGGCCAAGCAAGGGCCGCGCAAGAAGGTTCCCAAAGAGTTGGCGGTGATCAACGCCGACAATTGCACCGGCTGCGAGGCCTGCCTCGAGGTCTGCCCGGTCGATTGCATCATCAAGATCCAGCAATTCGACGGCATGCCCAACATGCAGAGCTTCTGCCAGATCGACCTGGAGCGCTGCGTCGGCTGCGAAGTCTGCGTGCATATCCCGCAGAAGAAAACGAATCCGTACGAACTGACCGTTTGCCCTTGGAACGCGATCGAAATGGTGCCGACGGAAACCGTCGCGCAAGTCGTGGCCCAGATCGGCGGCCCGCCGGCCTATATCCACGAGCACTGGGACGAGTTGGTCGGCACCGCGCAACACCTCGCGGAACTGCGAGCAGGCGCCTGATCGGATTGCTGGCGGACGCGGAACTCAGCTGGAAAACAAAAAAGGCCGCGACAAGGAAACTTGTCGCGGCCTTGCTCGTTGAATTCGTCCTCAAATGCGGCGCGAATTGCGTTTCGCTAAGCCATTCGCCAGCTCGCCCAACGCCAGGTCGGAGACCGGCGTGAACAGCACGTCCTGCGAACGATCGGCCGTGACGGTTTCCAACACGTGGTCCGTAGCTGCGATGGCATTGCTGGCCGTCGTGGCCGACGGACGCGAGTTGATGAAGTTGATGATCTGCACAATGTCCACCGCCGAGACATTTCCATCGCCGCTGACATCGTAGTACGGCGGCGGCGAATTCCCCGGCCCCGGCGCCGGCAATGGATGCGGGCCCGAGCGATTCAACTCGTTGACGATCAACAGCACGTCAAGTCCGGAGACCTTCAGGTCGTTGTTGACGTCGTACTTATCGCGCGGATTCTGCCACGGCGGGGGCGGCGCTAATCCGGTGCCCTGGATGGCGTATTCGTAGGTCGCGCCGGATTCAAACTCGATCGACACGATCGCGGTCCGCAATCCCGGGGCGCTGGGATCAAAGGTCAACGAGAATTGCGTTGATTGGGCGCCAAGCACGACGTCCGAGGGAATCGCCGTCAGACGGAAATCGTCGGCGTGCGTGCCAGAGACTTGGACGCCCAGGATGCCGCTCAGTTCCAGCGGCACGCCGCCCTGGTTCGCCAGCACGAAGGTGTTTACTTTGCGACCGTTGGCGGCACTGATGCTGCCGAAGTCGGTGTTGTCCGCCACCTGAGGCGTCACGTCGCCATCGTTGATCGCAACGCCGTTGCCCGACACCAAGGCGACGGGCGGCTTGATCCGCTCGATCGCTTCGAGCGCGCCGCGCGCGTTCAAGCGTCCGCCCGTGAAGACCTTGCCGTTCAACGACGGAATTCGATCGACGCCTTCCAAGATGGCCTGCCGAATCTCGCCGTACGTGGCAGTCGGCGCGTGCGCCCCCACCAGTGCCGCAACGCCAGCGGTGTATGGAGAAGAGAACGACGTGCCGTTGATGTAGCCGTAGCCGCCTTCGACCATCGTGGTCATGATATCGACACCCGGCGCGCCGATATCGACGTTGTTGATGCCGTAGTTGGAAAAGGAAGCGATGTTGTCCGCCGCGTCTGTCGCGGCCACCGCGATGATGTTGTCATAGGGGTAGCTGGCGGGGTAATCCGGCGCGCGATCGTTGCTGTCGCCGATGCCGTCGAAGCCGCCGTTACCGGCCGCCGCGACATACAAAATGTTGGCATCGCGGTGCGCTTCGATCGACGTGCGGTCCGCTTCGCTGGGCGGCCCGCCGCCATAGCTATGATTGGACACGCGCACATTCGTGCCGCGCAACCGCATCATTGTGGCGTAGTTGACCGCCTCGACGATCGCGGCGTTGTCCAGGCTGCCGTCGGCTGCCGCGATCTTCAACGCCATGATCTGCGTCGACCAGTTGATCCCTACGGTGCCGACGCCATTGTTGCCCACGGCGCCGATCGTCCCCGCCACCGCAGTGCCGTGACCCGCTTCGTCCATCGGATCGGCGTCGCGCTCGCCGAAGTCGTAGCCATGAATATCGTCAATGAAGCCGTTGCCGTCGTCGTCTCGCTCGTTGCCGGGAATCTCGCCCGGGTTGACCCACATATTGGCGGCCAGATCCTCGTGCAAGTAGTTCACGCCGGTGTCCATCACGGCGACAATCGTATCCCGATCACCCGTTGTGATGTCCCAGGCTTCGAGCGCATCCATGTCCGCATCGGCGACTGAGCCAGGGAAGAATCCCTCGTTGTCCAAGGCGTAGTCGAACTCGTAGCCCGGATCATTGGGTTCTTCAATGAATAACTGGCGCGTGGCGTTGGGTTCGAAGAAGGCGACATTCCCCAAACTGCCGAGCCATTCGACGGCGCTCTCCGGCGAGCCCGACATTTTCAATAGCACCATCCCCGGCAGACCGACGCCCTGCGAGACGCGCACGTCGAACGGCGCCTCGGCGATGAATTGCGAGGCGTCCAAGGCGTTTTGCATCTGTGCAACCGCCTGATCGTTGAATTGCACCAGCCATTCGCCCCGGCGGGCTTGAATCGTCTCCCCGCGCCAGTCGAACGTCGTCAGCGAAGGCAAGTTCGCTGTGGGGACGTTCGAGAATTCCAGGGGCGCTGGGGCGGCGGCGAACCACTCCGGCGCCGGCACTCCCCCAGCAGACGGGGTGACCGACAACAACTGTCGGCTTTCCAGGGTTTCCAAGTTCCAATTGCGACGGTGGCGCGGCATATGCCCATGACTCCGAAAAAACGGGTTGCGGCCTTCCAGAATAAACCGACCAGTCAAACTGGGCAACTTTATTTCTGATCGAGTCGAAATTCGACGGGAAGGGGCGCGAAAACACTATCCGGCGGGGCGTCCCGAGTGGTCGGCGGGTTACGCGGGGCGTAACGATTCCCCCGAGTTTGACGTGAGCCCGCCAGGTTTAGTTCCGCTCCTCGGCTGCGAATCGCGCGCAGCGAGCGAAAACCCTGACGTGGTTCCGTCCGAATAAGTCCAGCGACAAGTTCGCCACGGTCATGGAACCACGCCGGACCGTTCCTTGTCCGACATCGTTTGCTAGAATTGTCGTCGCGAGCGGCAGCATAGCCGCGCAGCGACATGGGATGGGTGGCAGAGTGGTCTAATGCGGCGGTCTTGAAAACCGCTGTAGGCGAAAGCCTACCGGGGGTTCGAATCCCTCCCCATCCGCCTCGGCTTAGTCCTTCTCCTTGGCAATTGGGCCTGCCGCTCTGGCGTTTTCTTCATGGCTTGGCACGGAATCGAAGGGCACGACAATTTGGTGACGCAATTCCGCGCGGCACTAGGGCGCGGACGTCTCGCCAGCACGTTTCTGTTCGTCGGGCCGTCCGGCGTAGGAAAACGGACCTTCGCCGAGAAGTTCGCGCAAGCGTTGCTGTGTATGGCGCGGCCGGTCGAGCAGCTCGATCCGTGCGAGCAATGCGATAGTTGCCGCCAGGTGCTCGCTGGCGCGCATCCGGATCTGTTACGTGTCGCCAAGCCTGAAGGGAAGAGCGAACTGCCCCTGGCGCTGTTGATCGGCGAAGGGGAAACGCGGATGCGCACCGGACTTTGTCACGACATCGCCCTCAAGCCGTTCATGGGCGGGCGGCGCGTGGCGATCATCGACGACGCCGACGATCTCAACACCGAAGGAGCCAACTGCCTGCTGAAAACGCTGGAAGAACCGCCGCCGCGCTCCGTGATCATTCTGCTCGGGACCTCCGCCGAACGCCAATTGCCGACAATTCGTTCGCGCGCGCAACTTGTCCGTTTCCGCCCCTTGGAAAGCCAGCAAGTCGCCACGATCTTAGAACGCCAGGGCGTCGTGAGCGATCACGAAACTGCGCTGGGCTGGGCGGCCCTGAGCCAAGGTAGCGTGGCCAAGGCAATTGAAATGGCGGACGCGGAACTCTGGGCGTTTCGCGGCCAATTGATCTCAGGACTGTCGCGCGCGCCGCTCGCCAGTCGCGAAGTGGCCGTCGCGGTGACGGCCTTCGTCGATGCGGCAGGCAAAGAGGCGTCTGAGAAACGCATCCGCGCGCGGCAGGTGCTGGAATTCGCCGTGGAGTTTTACACCGGTTGCCTACGCGGCGCGTGCCGTGCCGACGACGCACACGAAAGCGCGCTTGCCCAGGCAATCGAGCGGCGTCTGGCGCAACCGGTGGAAGTCCCAGGTTTGGAAGCCGCGCTGGAGCGCACGCTGGCCGCCGTCGAACACGTCGAGCACAACGCCAATCAGGCGACGCTCATTGAGTGCTGGCTGGACGACTTGGCGCGCATCCTCGATCGTCACGGCTGGCGCGAGTTGCCGGCGGCGTAGCGATCAATGTGCCGGTTTCTCGTCGGCGGCGCCGTGCAGCGTCAGCACGAGCGAACGTCCGCCGGCCCGGTCGCGATGCTCGCAGAGATAAATGCCCTGCCACGTGCCCAGGCAAAGTTTTCCCGCGGCGACCGGAATCGTCAGGGAACTGCCCAACAGGCATGACTTCACATGCGCTGGCATGTCGTCGGGGCCTTCGCAGGTATGTGCGTACGGAAAGTCTTCCGGCGCCAAGGCGTTGAACGATCTCTCCAAGTCCGCCGGCACATCGGGGTCGGCATTCTCGCTGATCACGAGCGACGCCGAAGTGTGCTGAATAAAGACGTGCAGCAACCCAGCCTGAATTCGCCTCAGCGCAGGAAACGCGGCCACGACTTCGTCCGTGATCAGATGGAAGCCGCGGCTGCAAGGTCGTAGACGCAACGTCATTTGGTGCCAGGCCATGGGCTGAGTATACCATCAGCGGATGGTCGGCCATGGAATTCGGTTCGACACCTGGGTTTACGCGATTCAACGTTCGCTCCAAGAGATATTGCGCACCCCCCACGCGCGGTAATTGCCGCACGACACTTGGTAGACGAACAGGCCGTTTCCCTCGGCAAAACCTGTATATTTTAAGGCTATTTGGTTACGGATTTTTTTCAGGATATGCTTGACTCGCCCGTTTTCATGACAATAATACAACGCTTCACGAATGAATCGCCGCCCCCACCTGATTCCTCATAGTTGCTCGCCCGTGCGGGCCAATTGAGGACTGCGGCAAAGCGGGCCAACGGAAAGAGGCCCCTGATTCTCGACGTTCATGCGGGCCTAGGGTCGCTTGGACGCTCAAGTTGATCTGCCGAACGGCGGCGTTGTTGTTTTTTGAAAACTCGGGTTTGTTGGGAGAAACGCGACATGAGGAATGTGTTTGAGGCCATTCTGGAGTTTGGCCATGATGAAGACTTCGCCCCTCGCGAGTCGGACAACTTTAGCCCCACCGACGCACCGGCGGGGTCCAATGAGAAGCTGGAAGCGTTGGCCAAGCGCGTGTTACGCGGCGAGCCCCTCTGGCATCCTGAGGACCGATCGGACTACTCCGGCTTGACCGGTGCCGTCCGTCCCCGCGAGTAAGCGTTGTAGCGCACCAAACGGGGCGCAATCCTGTTATCGCCTGGATAGGCGATCTGGATTGCGCCCCGTTTTTCGTTGCGCAGACGACTTCCGCAGCGACCCAGGCCCGCCCTTAGGCGGACGCCTTGTGCTGGGGAATCGTGACTTCGACGGTCAAATCTTCATCGCTCACGACAGTGAACGGCTCCAATTCATCCCGGAGCACCAGCACGTCGGCCGGGGCCTCGATTCCCAGGCGCACCTTGTCGCCGGACACGCGAACCACGGTGACGACGATGGAATCGCCGAGCCGAATCCGTTGGCGTTCCTTCCGTGAAAGTACCAGCATGAGCGACCTCCGTGTACGATGATGTTGACTGCGATATGTATATCAGTTCAGTGAACGAATGTCAATCATTTTGTTGATTGAACGCGACTCCAGCGCCGGCTCGATGACGTGGCTCCATCACGAGCGATTGCGTAAACTGCGTGAGGCCGGGAAGAGCTGCGATAGAGATGCTATCGGCAGCTTAGGCAAAATAGATTGGACCCAAATGGGCGATTGGGCCACCTGTGGGGGAACCGCGCGCGTGCTGTAACGGCACATCACCGCGCCGATCGCACGATCACCATCAGAATTCGCTAAGGTTCGCGCGAGTACGTCTCGAATGCCTCGGCGATCTTCCCCTGTTGCTCGTCGCCGCGATGGAAGATTACGCGATACCGCAGAGTAATCGAACCGTTCGCTTCGATGTGATGGGTTCCATCGTATTGATCCGATTCGTGGAACTCGTGCAGCCCGAATGGATTCGCCGCGAACAGGCCGTATGTTCGCACGTGCCAATGCGTCGGATAGCGGAAGCTGGCCGGGTGATTCAGGATCGCGACGCCCAGCGTCTCACCTTCGACGGGTCCGTGATAGTCGACCCAGGCGGCAGGCTTACCCCATGCGCCGGCATTGGTTTGCCCCGCGCTGTTGATGATCTTCCCGCCGGGCCGTCCTTCCTTTTGATCCACGTCCATTGAAGTTGGCACGCGCACGCCGAAGCTGCCTTCCTTGGTATCGCCCAAGGTGACTGGACCTTCCGAAGCGATCAGCTTGAGATCGAAATCGATCACGCGGCTATCGCCCACAGTGGAGAATGCCAACCGGCGTTCGTCCGAGCAAACCTTCTTGCCATCGGGGCCCATCCAGTCGTTCTTCGCCACGAAGCTGGCATTCGGATCCGCGGTCAAAGAGGAAAACTCCCGATGCACAATCTTGCCGCCTTTTTCGCCCTCCAGCCAGAAATCGACGCCGTTCACCGCGCCATGCGTGAACCACAATGAACGGTGATGGGGATGATCGGTCGCCTCGCCCGCGACCTCCTTCATCGGATAGGCCCGTGTCATGGCCTTACCGCTCGGCCCGATAATCGGCCACAGATACGGCTTGGGACCGGCGCTCGTGAGGTATTCGGTGAACAGCTCCCCGTCGAGTAAGACGCGGACGCCGCCCTCCTGCTGTTCGAGCGTAAACTCGGCCGAACGCGCCAAACCGGGCGCAAAGAACAGCATCAACAGTGTGACGGTCAACCGTCTCATGGAAGCTTCTCCAACACAGGGGCGCGAATCGACCCCGTCATGGTAAGCCCCATAGCCGCCCGATGCCAGCAGCAAGCCAACCTGCCCCGCCCCTCCGCCTCCTTCGTCCCTCTGTTGTGGCACGATCTCCCGACCATTGTTATCTACACAACTTTTTCCGGGCATCCGGAAGTAACCACGAAAAACACGAAAGGCACAAAAGTCTTGTCGAGTATTGGATTGCGCTGGAAGTGCCAAAGGGACGTCGGCTAGGCGATCTGCCTTCAAATGGCCGCCGCAAGTTTGTCAAACATCCCAAACTTTCGTGCCTTTCGTGCTTTTCGTGGTTCCTTCCGAGCTGTGTAGATACCAATGGTCGGGAGACCGTGCCAAAACATCTCTCCTCCTCGTCTCCGTGCCTCCTTGGTGAACCCTCGGAGACGACGTCGCTTACCGCTTGACCGTCGGCGGTTCCGCGGTCGAGGAACGATACGCCTCCAGCGGAATCTGCGTGAACGTGGCGAGTTGCTCCGCGGCGCGGTCGATCCGCTTGATGTCGCTCGAGATCAACTGCCAGGCGATTTTGTGCTCGCTCCGCATGGTCACCTTCTTATCCGGCAACGGGCCAAGCCCGATACGTTCCGTCGTTCGCTCCACGGACTTGGGTAGTTCTTTGCGTTCGCGCAACACGGCGTTCACCGCCAGTCGCGGATAGGGAGGCAACGGGACGGTGTTGGTCAGCGCGTTCAGTCGCGCATAAGCATCCGCGAATTGCGCGTATTCGCGCGCCGACTTTTCGCTCTCCGCGGCGACCGTGACGACGGTGTAGGTCATGAACGGCGAACTCATCGTGAGCTGACCCGTCGACTGGTCGAACTGGCGGTCGAACTTCGGATTCGCCAGGAATTTCACGAATTCGTTGTCGTGGTCGACCGCCTTCTTTTGCAGCGCTTCGACCCAGGCGTCGATGTACGTCGTCTTGATTTCGGTTTTCACGCGCCGCACCGGTTCCAACAGTACAAAGCGCTGGTTGGCCGGATCGAAAACGGCCACTTCGCCATCGCCGCCCAGGAAATCGAACACGCGTCCGCCACGAAACAGCGTGGTCGATTCGCTGATCGGCTCCGGTTCGTCGTTGACGAACACCTGGTTCTCGATGCGGAAATCGGCTGCGACCGCGACGGCGCTGGCGGCAATCCAAATTCCCAGGCTGAGCAAACCGGCGAGTCGGCGATCCATGCCACGATCCTCAATAAGAGTTGGCGCAGTTTCCCCCATGCGCGCGGCAGGATACGGAAGCCCGGCAACGCTGTAAAGAGAGACGCAGATTCGGCCGCAAATTGGAAACCTGTGGGAGGCGTCTCCGACGCCGATTGTGCGGCGCCGCCGCGCCGATTAGCGCGGAATTGGCACGCTCGTGCTGCTCCATCGGCGTCGCAGACGCCTCCCACAGGTTTTTCGGTCGGCTATTGACGCCCTACATTCACGGAGCTATTATTTTGAGTAATCAAAAAATCAATTGCTGCCGACCAAAATCAATAGTGCGGTCAGCATTCCACTCATTGGAGCTAGTTTCGATGCGATCAGCGTTGTTGGCGGGCATCCTCGCGGTCCTCTTACCTGCTGTGGCTAGTGCGGAGGGGGGGGAGAAGCTCCGCCTGGTCTGCTCGACGACGCAGGTGACCGATTTCGTCCGCCAGGTGGTGGGCGATCGCTGCCACGTGGATGGCATCCTCTCACCAGGCGCCGATCCGCACCTTTACGAAACGAAGCCAGGCGATGCCCAGTTGATCGGCAAGGCCGATCTCTGCTTCGACAACGGTCTGCATCTGGAAGGCAAGGATTGGATGCGGGTGCTGGCGGAAACCGCCGACAAGAAGGTGGTCTCCTGCACGGAAGGAGTCGAGCCGCTGCAACTCCACGCAGGAAAAGAGGTCGTCCACGACCCGCACGCCTGGTTTTCGGTGACCAACGCCGCGGTTTATGTGAACAACATCCTGCAGGCGATGATTGAGATCGATCCGGAAGGCAAGGACGAATACACAGCCCGCGCCAGGCTGTACTTGGATCAACTCCGAGCGTTGCACCTTTGGACGCAGCGCGAGGTCAGCGCCTTGCCGCCGTCGAAGCGAATCCTGGTCACGAGCCACGACGCGTTTCAATATTTCTGCGCGGAGCACGGCTTCAAATCCGCGGCGCCGGTCGGTTGGTCGACAGGTGATGAAATCGGCGCCGGACTAACGCCGGCGAAGCGCAAGACGACCGTGGATTCCATCCGCGGTTTCGGCGTGAAGGCCATCTTTGTTGAGACCAGCGTGAATCCTAAACTGATTCGCGAGATCGCCAGCGAAGCGGGCGTGAGCGTCGGCGGCGAACTGTACTCCGATTCGATGGGCCCGCCGGGATCGGCTGGCGAGACTTACATTGGCATGATGCGCGAAAACGTGGTCACGATCGTACGTGCGTTGAAGGAATAGTATCACGACGGCGCATCGACCAGCTTGTTGGTCGGGCGCAGTCCGAGAACGGCGATTTATGTACCGGCTTATCGCGGCTGCCGCGATTTCCTTTGTGATCCTCGGCGGCCTAGCGCTGTTCATGGAGCGCCGCGAATCCCGCGGTTCCCAGACGACGGCCAATGCGCCGATTGCCGCCGCGGGCGATTTCTCCGTTGATGTCACGCTCAGCTTTACTGCGGCCGAGCGCGATCCGTTCGCCGTGACAGTCGAGAATAGCGCGAAACCGCCAATTGTCATCGTGCGGTTGAACGGCAAGGAATTGCTCAGCGCGACGGAAGCGCCACCCGCGGGCGAGTTACTCAAAGTAGATCACGTGCCCGGGATGGCCGCCGGCAAGAACGAGTTCCTCGTCGAGGCTGATCCGCCGTTGGCGGAAGCCAATCGCGCGCATGCCGTGCGGTTGCGCGTGTTGCGCGACGGGCAGCCGATTGCCGAGCAGACCTCGTGGTCGGAACCGGGGTCGCGCCTCGTCGCACGTTTCGTCCTGGACGTGCCGGCCGACGGCCGGGAAACGGCGGCGACGCTTGATTAACCTTCTCCCAGAACCCGTCGCCACTCCCGCGATTGAAGTCAGTCACCTGACCGTCAGTTATGGGCCGACGCCGGCGCTGTTGGATGTGAGCGTATCGATCGCCCAAGGCACGCTGGTTGGCGTGATCGGACCGAACGGCTCCGGCAAGTCGACGCTCATCAAATCAATCCTCGGGTTTCTCAAGCCTGACTTCGGGACGGTCCGCATCTTCGGCCAGCCCGCCGACGAGGCCAAGGGACGCGTGGCCTACGTGCCGCAGCGCGGTTCGGTCGACTGGGATTTTCCGATCACGGTGCGCGAAGTCGCCATGATGGGGCGCTACGGTCACATTCCCTGGTGGCGCGACGCGACGCGCGAAGATCGCCGCATCGCCGACGAGGCGCTCGACATGGTCCGCATGGGCGATTTCCGCGAGCGACAAATCGGCCAACTCTCCGGCGGGCAGCAGCAGCGCGTGTTCATGGCCCGCGCCATGGCGCAAGGCGCGGAGATCTTGTTGCTGGACGAACCGTTCGCCGGGGTCGACGCCGCGACGGAGCGTGCCATTCTCGACGTGCTGGATCGCACGAAGGCCGCAGGGCGGACGCTCGTGGTAGTACATCATGATTTGGCGACCGCCGCGGAATATTTCGACGCGCTGGTGCTCTTGAAGCAACGGCTCTACGCCTACGGCCCGCCAGAGGCGGTGCTGGAACCGGAACTGCTGAGCGAAGTCTACGAAGGCAAACTCCGCGGCTTCACCGAACTTGTGAAGCGAGGGAGGGGCGGCTAATGGACACGCTGTACAACTTGTTCATCGAACCGCTGACGCAGCCTTTCTTTCAGAAGGCGCTTTTGGGCGGGACTCTCGTCGCTATCGTCTGTGGCGTCGTGGGTTGCTTTGTGATTTTGCGGCGGATGGCCTTCCTCGGCGACGCGCTCTCGCACGCCATGCTGGCCGGCGTGACCGGCGGCTATCTGATCATGCAGTTCTTGTATGGCGACGCTGCCAACGCGCCGC
>Ga0163153_10003950_pt1 | contig 19193 bp, 11 predicted proteins | sample OliLakLV19MP6IB1_FD_148629 | JGI IMG/M metagenome (GOLD analysis project Ga0163153, IMG submission 148629) | Freshwater microbial mat bacterial communities from Lake Vanda, McMurdo Dry Valleys, Antarctica - Oligotrophic Lake LV.19.MP6.IB-1 | ecosystem: Environmental > Aquatic > Freshwater >... | reverse complement strand
GATCCGGAGCTCCGCCCGTTCCCACTGACGCTCGGCGAGGCCCTCTACCCCACCGATCACGATGTTCGGTCGCAGCCGCCGGACGTCGCGGCCGAACTCGGCTACGGCGCCGTCGGTCGCAACGAGGAGCGGGAGAATGTCGAACCGGGCGAGCCCGTCGAACGCGACGAGTTCCGCGTCATCGCCCGCCGCAGCCTGCACGAGCGCGAGCGCCTCCGGGGAGTTCCACGGATGACCGTCGACGAGCGGCCGACCGGTGGGATCGAGCGTGCCGTGCAGGCCGAGGAGATGGTGCTGACGGCGCGACGTGCGTACCCCCTCCGGGCCGCGAACGTGGACGATCCGGTCGCTGGGGATACCGTTTGCTGTCAGCTCGGCCGTCTCGAGGCGCTCACCCGCGAGCGTCTTTACGGGATACCGCCAGAGCTGCTCGACGAAGAGGCTCATTGCGACGCCTCGATCAGAACCGCGGCCGCATCGCGTGCCGCAACGATCGGCTCGCATGAGCGCAGCACCGCAGCTTCGACCATGCCTCCATCCAGAAGGACGCCGACCATCCGGCCGAGCCGCTCTGGCTCGGCGTAGCCGCCGTCGCCGGCGAGCGAGGTGAGATAGGTCAAGAGGCTCTCCTTGTGGGCGGCGATGATTCGCCTGTGGGTGTCGTCGATCTCGGCCGTTTCGGCGGCCGAGTTGATGAAGGCGCAGCCGCGATAGCCGGGCGAGGAGGCCCATTCCGCAATCGCGTCGAACGCCGCGAGCAGCGGCTCCTCGCCGGCCGTACTGCGACGGTCGACCGACGATGTGAACCACTCCATCCAGGTCGTGTGCCGATCGATCAGCCACGCGGCAACGAGCTCACGCTTTGATGGGTAGAGGGAGTAGAGCCGGCGAAGCGAGACGCCCGAGTCGTCGCGAATATCCGCCATCCCGACGCCCGCGATTCCCCGCGCGTAGAAGACCGCGTTCGCCGACCGGAGCACGGCTGCGCGCGCCTGGTCGTTGTCGAGGGTGGCTGCCGGGCTCACCTGAGCGGTATCCCGCTGTCGTCACCTTCGGCCCGAGGGCCGTGGATGCGTCGCTTCGCCTCGGTGATCGCGAGGTCGTTGATGCTCGCCTCGCGCCGCCGCATCAATCCATCGGCGTCGAACTCCCACAGCTCGTTGCCGTAGGAGCGAAACCAGTTGCCGTCGGCGTCGTGCCACTCGTACTGGAATCGCACGGCGATCCGATCGTCGCCGAACGTCCAGAGGTCCTTGCGCAGGACGTAGTCGAGCTCCTTCTCCCACTTGCGCGCGAGAAAGTCGCGGATCTCCTCGCGGCCCGTGACGAACTCGTCGCGGTTGCGCCAGACGGAGTCGACGGTGTAGGCGGCGGCGACGCGGTCGGGGTCGCGGGTGTTCCAGGCCGCCTCGGCGGCGAGCACCTTCTGGCGGGCGGTCGATGCGGTGAAGGGTGGGACGGGTGGACGGGGGATCATGAGCGCTCCTGATCTGAGAATAGCTATTCTCAGTATAGGAGAACCGCCATTCTCATGTCAAGTCGCAACGGCACGGCAGGCGGCGGGACTCAGGCGAATGCGCGTCGCAGCTGCACGAACAGTGCGTCGAGCCACAGGCTCGGATTCACGTTGAACTCCTCGGCGGAGCGCCAGGATTCGCGCACGAGAGCGGCCGCGCTCTCGGGCTTGCGACCGAGATCGAGAGCAACGTCGGCTCGCAACTCCGTGAGGTGATCGGCATGGATCACCGTCCCCTCCGCACCGTTCGCAACGACGACGAGGTCGCGGTACCACGCACCGAGCTCCTCGAGTTGGGCGAGCATCTCCTCGCGCTCGGCGCCGCGCTGCACGCGCTTGACTCGCTGCTCGGCGTCCTTCGGGCTCAGGTCGAGACCGTCCACGACGGCCTCCTCCGCCTCCTTCGCCGCGGCGCCGCTCAACCCGATCGACTCGAGCAGCACGCCGGCGGCCTCGTTCGAGTAGAACGGCGATCCAGAGTACGGTCCGCGAGCCGCAGCGATGATCGCCGAGCGCCGGGCGCGAACCGCCGGATCGATCAGCCGCGCCGCACGATCGAGACGCCCGGCGGCAACACGGGCAATCGCGGTCGCCTCGTTCTCGGAGAGCTCGGGTGCCCGCTCGTCCAACCAGCCCCGCACTGCGCGCTCGGAGAGACGCCGGAACGGCACCAGCTGACAGCGCGAGCGGATCGTCTCCGGAATCGGCCCGAGCTCGTCGGCGACGAGCACGATGGTCGCGTACGCGGGGGGCTCCTCGAGATCCTTGAGTAGCGCGTCGGCCGCGTCGGGGTTGAGCCGGTGCGCCCCGAGCAGGAGATAGACGCGGCGATCCGCCTCGAAGGGCCGAAGGTGAAGGTCGTGGTGGAGCTCGCGGATGACGTCGATCCTGATCATGTCGCCGAGCGGCTCGACGACCCGAAGGTCCGGGTGGGTGCGCCCGACAACGCGGCGCGGGTCGCCGAGCAAGGAGCCGGCGAACGCGAATGCGGCTGCGTCCTTCCCCACACCCGCCGGCCCGTGGAAGAGGAACGCATGCGCGTCTCCGTCGGCGAGCGCGGAAGCGAGCAGCCGCTTCGCCTCGGCCTGTTCAGGAATCCCGGCGAAGGGCTCCATAGATCTCCTCGGCGATCAGCTCGGGTGCAGCCGTTCCGTCGACGGTCACGTACCGCTCGGGAAAGCGCGCGGCAAGCTGCCGATAGCCATCGGCTGCCCGCGCGTGGAATCCGTCGTCCTCGCGCTCGATCCGGTCGCGCTCCTCGCTCATCCGAGCGACGGCACGACCCGACTCGATGTCGATCAGGATCGTGCGGTCGGGCATCAGTTCGCCCACTGCCGCCAGGTTGAGCTCGAGCACCCGATCGAGACCGAGCCCCCGGGCGATCCCCTGGTAGGCGACCGACGAGTCGACGTACCTGTCGCACAGCACGGTCGCTCCGCGTTCGAGCGCCGGCCGGATCAGCTCCTCGACGTGCTGCGCCCGCGACGCGGCGTAGAGAGCGGCCTCGGCCCACGGTGCCATGTCTCCGCCGTGCAGGACGAGGTTGCGGATCTCCTCACCGAGCGGCGTCCCGCCCGGCTCTCGGGTGATCACGACCTCGGCACCTTCGGCCTCGAGGCGCGCAGCGAGCAGGTGGACCTGGGTCGTCTTTCCGGAGCCGTCGAGCCCTTCGAACGTGATGAACATCTACCAGTACATTACGGCGATGGCGGTCATCGTCACCGGAGGTGCCGGCTTCATCGGCTCGCACGTCGTCGAAGCGCTCCTCGAGCGAGGCGACGAGGTGCACGTCGTCGACGATCTCTCGACGGGCTTCCGCGAGAACGTTCCCGCCGGAGTTGCACTTCATGTGCACGACATCCGTGAGCCACTCGACGAGATCGTCCGGGAGGTGGACACACGGTCGATCGTCCATCTCGCTGCGCAGGCCGACGTGCGCGTCTCGGTGGAGGAGCCGGCACGCGATGCCGCGATCAACGTCCTCGGCTCCGTGAACGTGCTCGAAGCTGCCCGGCTCGTCGGTGCTCGCGTGGTCTTCGCATCGACCGGCGGCGCGATCTACGGCGAGTGCGCGCGACCGGCCCGCGAGGAAGATCCCTGCCTGCCGCTTTCGCCGTACGGCGCCGCGAAGCTCGCAGCCGAGGGCTACCTTGGTGCCTTCGCCCGACTCCACGGCGTCCCCCATGTCGCGTTGCGGTTCGGGAACGTCTACGGCCCGCGGCAGAACCCGCATGGCGAGGCCGGCGTCGTCGCGATCTTCCTCGGCCGACTCCAGAGTGGGGAACCGTGCCGCATCTTCGGGGACGGCTCGCAAAGTCGGGACTACGTCTACGCGGGCGACGTCGCGCGGGCGACGATTTCGGCGCTCGCCCGCGACGTCGCCGGCGTCTTCAACGTCGGGACAGGAGTTGCGACGACCGTGCTCGAGCTCTACGACGCCTGTCGACTGGTCGCCGGCTCAGATGCAAAGGCGGTTCACGAGGCAGAACGTCCGGGCGAGCTTCTCCGGAGCGTGCTCGACGGCGAGCTGGCGGCGACGGCACTCGCCTTCCGTCCCGAGACGCCGCTCATGGCCGGCGTCGCCTCCACCTGGGCAGCGCTGCCCCCGCTCGGATAGCCCGGAAGAAGGAGCGAGGCGCTCCCGGGCGAAAGGTTCGGCCGTGGACGTCTCTTTCCAGCGCAACGAGCAGCTCGTTCGTCCGTGGCGCATGGCAGCGTTCGTGGCTGCCGCAATCGCGGCGGTCGAACTGCTCGTGCTGATCGTTGTCGGCGGTGCGCTCATCGCCAAGGCGTCGACGGCCGGGTCGACGAAACCGGCGCAGAAGGCAGCTCTGACGAAGCCCGTTGTGGCGAAGACCGGATCGAGCTCAGCCGGAGCGACAACTCGTCGCGCTGCAATTCCGGCGGCGCGCCTGCCCCGCGCCCGGGTATCCGTCGTCGTGCTCAACGGCGGTACGCGCCAAGGCGCCGCAGCAGCGACCGCGGCGAAGGCCGAACGGCGCGGCTATCGAATCGGGAGCGTCGCGAATGCGCCGAGCTCCGACTTCACGCGTACGCTCGTGATGTACCGCAGGGGGTTCGAGGGAGAGGGACGGCGGCTCGCGACCGACCTCGGGATCAAGATCGTCGGGCCGCTCGACGGGCTACGCGCAGCACAGCTCCACGGCTCACACGCCGTCGTCGTTCTCGGCGGCTGATCAGCGACCGCAGGCTGGATTCTCCCTGTCGTTGACGGCTTCCTTTGCGCGATCCAACTCGCTGCGAGCGAAGGTGCCGTTCGGATCGAGGGTGTACGCGGCGTTCAGCGCGTAATACGCACCGCAGAGATCGCCCTTGATCGAGCGGAACAGCCCGAGCTCGTACCACGTGGCTGGATTCTCGGGCTGGAGGCGAGTGGCCTGAACGTGGAACGCGTCGGCTCCCGCGAGGTCGCCGGCCGCCGTCGCGACCGCGGCTCGAGCGTAGAGCGACTCTGGTGCAAGGGGGTTCAGCCGCTGCGCGCGCCGCGCGGCAGACCCGGCCGCATCGATCCTGCCCTCGCTGATCTGCGCGTACGTGCGCTCCACCGAGCGGGTCGAGAGCGCCGGTGCTACGAGCACCCAGGCAGCGGCGAGCGTGGCCACGACAACACCGGCCACCACAAGCCTCCCTCCCTTCCCGGTCGCTGGCCGGCCGGCGCCGAGCAACACGGCCGAGACGAGCATCGTCGGAGCCGCGGCAGCGAGGAAGTCGAGATCGAGATCGACCAGAGCGTGGAGGCCGAAGGCCACCGGCAGCGCGCTCAGAGCGACAGCAGCGGCACGCTCCTCGCCCTCGAGTCGACAGAGCATCGCCCGAACCCCGAGAACGAGCCCGACGACGAAGGTCAAGCCGAGCAGGAATCCCGGTAGGCCCGTGTCCGCCAGGAGCTGCAGCGGAACGCTGTGGGGGGAGCTGACGGGCTGCGCATCGCTCCGGACACGCTTGCGCGCGACCTCGAACGTCGAAGCGCCGGTTCCTCCCGCCGGATTCGCGCGGAAGATCTGCCACGCCTCCCCCCACCAGACCATCCGGCCGTTGGTACCGAACTCTCCCAGGCGGTCGGGGCTGTTGACGACCTCCGCCGAGCTCGTGAGCTGATTCCCGGCCCACGTGACCGGGTTCCCGACAGCTGCCACGAGGCCGAGGAGACCGACCGCAAACAGTATCGCCACGGCGATGAGGAGGCTTGTCACGACCTCGCTCCGCCGTTTCTCGACGAGTCGCACCACGGGCACCTGGCTCACTGCGAGGAGCACGACCACGACCCCGATCAGGGTCAGGAGGCCGAGGGTCGCGCCGCTCGAGACACGCTCTGCCGACCGGGCGCCATCCTCCACGAGCGCAGGCTGTGTGAAGGCCCAGCCGGCGACGAGGAGACCGGGGCCACACGCGAGAAGAGCGAACAGCGACGCCTCCACGCGACTCGCCGTCAGGGCCAGCACCAGCGCGACGACCGCGAGCCCGGCGAGCAGGCCGGCGCGAGACTGCGTCAGCAGGATCGTGAGCGTTGAGACGTAGAGGAGCAGCGCACCGAGCGGACGGCCGAAGCGATCGTGCACGGTCGCGACGAGCCAGAGCCCCAGGCCAAGAGCCGCGTCGGCAAGAAGCGCGAGAGCGTTCCAGTAGCCGATCGATCCTCGCAGCCGGGTGACGCGACCAGCATCGTCCGGTCCAAGCGCAGGGACGGCCTTGCCGAGCAATGCCCAGCAGAGAACAGCGCCGAGCGCGGCTGCGAGAACGAGCGCGACCGACCGCACGGGACGTCCGGGAAGGATCGCCGCCGCGAGTCCGACGACCCCGAAGGCGAGAAGAACGAGCCCCTTGCCTACCGCGTCGAAGGAACGATCGCCCGCGATCGACCACCAGACGGTGAGGGCAGTCCACCCGACGAGCGTCACAGCAGCAGCCACAGCAACGCCCCCTGCGCGATCGAGACGAGGCAGCACGACGGCTCCCCGCGCCCAGCCGACAAGGAGCAGCGTTGCGACGATCAGCGCTGCCGAACCGAGCGTCGCGATCGCGCCGACCCCCGACGCACCTCCCGCGAAGAACGCCCACAAGACGAGTCCACTGGCAGCGACCAGGATCGCCGCGGCGAGGCCGGGACGCATCGAGCGTGAGGCGCCGTCCATCGCGGGCCACGGTACCACCACCACGGGTCGGTTCCCCCGCCGCCAAGACTTACAATTCGTTTACCCTCCGCACACCACAGCCTCAATGGCAGCCGAGAGACTTGCAAGACTCTCCTCGCACCCACGTGTCGCCCCCACCGTGTTTCGACTTCCCCGCCCCCATCGTGCATTCCTACTCGGCCTTGTGGCTCTGAGTGTCCTCGCCGCGGCGGCCGTCGTCAGCCCCGCCGCCATGGCAAAGCAGAGACCGTGCTACCAGCAGGTGATCGACGACTGGTTCGACGACGGTCGCGTCAACAAGATCTACCCGCTCGAGTGCTATCCGGAAGCGATCAAGAACCTCCCACCTGACGTACTCATCTACGGGAATGCCGAGGACGAGATCGGTCGCGCCTTGGCGTACGCCAAGCAAGGAAAGCCAGACCCGGGTGGAAAGGATCCAACGCCGACCCAGACCGACACGACGAAGACCCAAACGACCACAACGAGCTCGACGAGCTCGACGAAGACTGACACGACGAAGACGAGCTCGACCGAGACCGACACGACGACGACAAGCTCGACCGAGACCGACACGCTCGCGACGGATACCTCTGGCCCGTCCTCCGTCCCGATCCCGCTCCTCGTGCTCGGCGGGCTCGCCGTGCTTCTGCTCGCTGCCGGATCAGCCGGCTACTTCCGCCGCCGCATGAACGGCGACGGGGACGGCGACGGCTCGGCAACGCCGCCACCCGCCGTGTAGCGCGGCCCCTGACCCCACCGGTAAACTAGGTCGACCGGCTGGGTCGCCATTTTCCTGCAAATTGCATGAAAATGACGAAAAATGGGTGCCGTCCGATGCACCTCCTAGCATCCCGAATCCCTCCCAGCGTCGCACCACGCGGGACGGAGGACACCTTTCCCTTGATCGACGGACGGCCGGGAGGCAGGCATGGCAACCACAAAGGCAACACCAGCGTCAGAGACGGCAGCAACGCTCCTCACGACGGATGACTACGTCAACACCGTCGTCAACGACAGCGCAAGCGTCACCCCGCAGCGCTTCTTCACAATCCCTGGCCGCGACCCGTTCGACGAGATCGAGTGGGAATCGCGCCACGCCCTGATCCCGGGCAAGGACGGCCCGGCCTTTGATCAGAAGGACGTCGAGTTCCCCAAGTTCTGGTCGCAGACGGCAACGAACATCGTCGCGCAGAAGTACTTCCGCGGTCGCATGACCTCACCCGAGCGCGAGCGCTCCGTGAAGCAGATGATCGGCCGGGTCGTCGACACGATCGGCGGCTGGGGCCGCCAGGGCGCGTACTTCGCGACGTCCGACGAGGCCGAAACGTTCGAGGCGGAGCTGAAGGCGATCCTCGTCAACCAGATCGCGTCGTTCAATTCTCCCGTCTGGTTCAACGTCGGGTTCGAGGAGAAGCCGCAGTGCTCCGCGTGTCAGCCCTACCACGCGTTTGTGTCAACGCCCGAGGGGATGGTGCCGATCGGACGCCTCGTCGAGGATCAGGCAATCGGCACGGAGGTCTACGACGCGAATGGAACGACCAGCATCGTTGCGGTGAAGTCGAACGGTCGGAAAGACGTCTTCCGCGTCGGCCTGCGCAACGGCAGCTTCGTAGAGGCGACCGCAGATCATGTCGTCAAGGCGGTAGATGAGCGCCGCATGACGCCGTCATGGGTGCGCGTCGACCAGCTTCGGCTCGGGATGCGCATGCATCTGCACCCACATCGCGCGAAGGTGACGGACCGCGTCGGGGCGCTTGTCGGCACAGGCTCCTTCGGCGACGAGCCGTTCGCCGAGACAGACACGCACGCCGCCTCCGAAGCCGCCCTTGCCGGGTGGCTCCAGGCAGATGGCTTCGTCGGCCAGTACGAAGGAACGAACCGATCCTTGACGATCGAGTTCATGGTCGTGAACGATGAGGAGCACGCCTGGGTGAGTGAGCACCTCGACGTCGTCTTCCCCGACGTGCATCGCCACGAGCGAGAGGTAGCGACGCAGGACTCCTCGCTCAGCTGTCGCCGGATTCGGCTCTACGGCGAGGAACTACGCGACTTCGTCGAGGACTGGCAACTCCTGCTCCGTGGCACCGACATTCGCGTTCCGGAACGTCTCTGGACTGCGTCACACGCAGAGATCACCGCGTACCTTCGCAGCATCTTCCAGTCTGACGGTTACGTCACCGTGCAGAGCGACGAGAAGTCCGAAAGCGGCAGGATTGCGTTCGCTGTGATCGGCGAGCAGTGGACCGAGGATGTCCAGTTGCTGCTCAACACGATCGGGATCTACTCCCGGCGGATCCGCAAGTCCGAGCCGCGAGACGACCGGCACGATCTTCACGAGGTGCAGATCAACATCGGCAGTGAGCGTGCCCGGTTTGCCGAGCTCATCGGTTTTGTCAGCTTCGAAAAGAAGGACAAGCTGTTCGCGTCGCTCGGCCTTCGTAACCAGAAGCATTGCCCCGATCTTCGTGAAGAGGAGATCGTCTCGATCGAGAGCGTCGGTATCCAGGAGGTCTACGACATCCAGACCGAGTCGGGCGAGTACCTCTCGAACAACGTCGCGGTGCACAACTGCTTCATCCTCTCGATCGACGACTCGATGGACTCGATCCTCGACTGGATTCGCCGTGAAGGCGTCATCTTCCGCGGTGGCTCGGGCTCGGGCATCAACCTCTCGCGCCTGCGCTCCTCGCAGGAGCAGTTGTCGAAGGGTGGCTACGCCTCCGGGCCGGTCTCGTTCATGCGCGGCGCCGACGCATCCGCCGGCACGATCAAGTCGGGTGGCAAGACGCGACGTGCGGCGAAGATGGTCGTGCTCGACATCGACCATCCCGACGTCGACGAGTTCATCTGGTGCAAGGCGAAAGAGGAGCGCAAGGCTCGAGTCCTCGAGCAGGCGGGCTACGACATGTCGCTCGACTCGCCCGACTGGGGCTCGATCCAGTACCAGAACGCGAACAACTCGGTGCGCGTCACGGATTCGTTCATGGCGGCGGTCGTCGAGGGCAAGGAGTGGAACCTCACCGCCCGCACCGACGGCTCCGTCGTCCGCACGGTCAACGCGCGAGACCTCATGAAGGACATCGCGGAAGCCTCGTGGCAGTGCGCCGATCCGGGGGTGCAGTACGACACGACGATCAACGCGTGGCACACGAGCCCGAACACGGGCCGGATCAACGCGTCGAACCCCTGCTTCCCGGGCGACGCACGTGTCCACACCTCGCTCGGGATGCTGACGTTCGCCGAGGTCTACGAGCGCGCTGAAGCGGGTGAGTCGTTCCGCGTCTACACGCACCACGCAACGGGGAAGACGCCGGGCGAGGGCGTCGCGGCGACGGAGCCACTTGCCGTGATGAGGAACGGTGTGAAGGAGATCCTCCGCCTCCGCTTCTCGGACGGCCGCGAGCTTCGCTGCACGCCCAGCCATCGCCTGTGGACCGTCAACCGCGGCTACGTCCAGGCCGACTCCCTCACGGACGACGATCTCGTGCAGCTGAACGACACGCCAACGCCGGCGGAAGACGCTTCGTGGGCGCTCCCTGTCAAAGTCGAGGCGGTCGCTCGCTCGTTCGCACGTGGCGGCTCCGTCGTCGAGCAGGAGCTGCCCGACCGCTGGACCGTGGGGCTCGGCGAGCTGACGGGCCACCTCGTCGGCGACGGCTGGCTGACCGACGTCCAAACTGGCTGGATCTACGGCGGCGACGACGTCGAGGACGGCACGGCCGCTTCGCACGAGGAGTTGCTGCGCGAGTTGATCGGCGGCATCTCGGTGCAAGAGATGCAGAACGGGACGCGGCAGCTCCGGGCGGGCAGCGACGCGGTGCGTCAGCTGTTTCGCTCCCTCGGTGTGTCGAGCGCGAAGGCGGCCGGAAAGCGTGTGCCGGCGAGCGTGTTCACAGCACCTCCAGCGGTGCAGGCGGCCTTCCTGCGCGGCCTCTTCGGCGCCGACGGCTGCGTCGCACGGACCGAGGGCGGGAAGTCCAGTCGCTACGTCGGCCTCGGCAGCCGTAGCGACGCGCTGCTCCGCGACGTGCAGCGACTCCTGAGCGTCTTCGGCATCCGCGGTCGGATCTACTCGGTCTCGGGCTCGGAGGCGCAGAAGTTCGACTACACACAGCTGGACGGCACGCACGTCGAGTACAGCTCAGGCCAGGGCTTCGACCTGCGGATCACCGGCTCCGACCTCGACCGCTTCGCCGAGGCGATCGGATTCTCGACCCCGCGCAAGCAGGCCACGCTCGAGCAGCTGCTCGGCGGCACAACCCGGTATGCGACCAAGCCGGGCGTCACGCTCGTCTCCCGGGAGCAGGATGGGCAGGAGGTCGTCTTCAACCTCACCGAGCCTCTCCATCACTCCTACATCGTCGACGGCGTACTCGTCGCCAACTGCAGCGAGTACATGCACGTCGACGACTCGGCCTGCAACCTCTCGTCGCTCAACCTGATGAAGTTCCGCAAGGAGGACGGCGAGTTCGACGTGCCGATGTTCGAGCACGCGGTCGACGTGATGTTCCTCGCACAGGAGATCATCGTCGGCTACTCGTCGTATCCGACGCCCGAGATCGGCCGCAACGCGCTCAAGTTCCGCCAACTCGGCCTCGGCTACGCGAACCTCGGTGCCCTGCTGATGGCTCGCGGCCTGCCGTACGACTCCGATGAGGGCCGGGCGTACGCAGCGGCGATCACCGCGATCATGACCGGGCGCGGCTACCGCAAGTCGGCCGAGATCTCGAAGCGGATGGGCCCACATGCAGGCTACGCGGAGAACGCGGCAGCGATGATCGGCGTCATCTCCAAGCACCGCGCGGCGGTCGGGAACATCCAGCACACCGACTCGGTGCCCGACGACATGCTGTCGTCGGCGCGCAGGGCCTGGGACGACGCACTCGACCTGGGTGAGGTGGCCGGCTTCCGCAACGCGCAGGCGACCGTGCTCGCGCCCACCGGCTGCCTCGTCGGCGACAGCCTCGTCTCGACGAGCCGCGGTCTCGTCCGGCTCCGGAGTCTCGGTGACACGGTCGGGCAGAAGTGGCAGAACCTCGACATCGAGGTCTCGACCGACGAAGGGCCGCGCCAGGCGACGAAGTTCTACGTCAACGGCTTCGAGCAGGTCGTCTCGATCGAGACCAGCCGCGGCTACCGGATCCAGGGCACTCCGACGCACCGGATCAAGGTCGTCGACGCGAGTGGCGAATGGGTCTGGCGCCGCTTCGCCGAGATTGCCGAGGGTGACCGGGTGCCGCTCCAGCTCAACGGCATGGTGGGTGAGCCTCAGTACGTTCAGTTGCCACCGCTCGGTGAGCTCTACTGGACGTCGGATCAGCGCACGCACGTGCCCGAGTCAGTGACCCCAGAACTCGCGGAGCTCGTCGGGTACTTCATGGGCGATGGCTCGCTCCACGCCAGGGGACTGCGGTTCTGTGTCGCCGCCGAGGATCGGGACGTCGCCGCGCGTCTCGTCGACCTCGGGAGGACGCTCTTCTCGCTCGACGCGCACACCGCGGAGAAGAAGGGATACGTCGAGGTTGCATTCCACTCGGTGCCTCTCGCGCTGTGGTGGCAGGCAAGCGGCTTCGCAAAGCTCCCGCCAGCGGCGGATCATCGCGGCAAGGGCTGGGTTGCTCACATCCCGGACGCAATCCTGCACACGAACGATCGCGCGACGTACGCAGCCTTCGTTCGAGGGTTGTTCGAGGCCGACGGAACGACGACAAACGGCTACGCCTCGTGGAGCACGGTGACCGAGAGCTTCAGCCGCGATGTCCAGAGCCTCATGCTCGCGCTCGGCTTCGTCACGACCCGCAAGGTCGATGGCACGAGCTCGAACGGGGGCACCCACGAGCGGTTCGTCCTGCGGTTGCTGAATGTCTCGTCTGCCGAGCGCTGGCTCGACGAGGTCGGGTTCATCTCCGAGCGCAAGGCGTCGCAGCTCGCATCCGGCGACCACCGCCAGGCGGCGCGCCATGATCATATCCCCGTCAGCCGAGCGACCATCGATGAGCTTGCCCCCGAGAACGACGGGCTTCGCAAGACGATGCTCATGGCGCTCGCCCGCCGTGGTGATGTTTCTCGCCGCTCCGCGACCGCGCTCCTCGAGCGGAGCGCTAGCCCGGAGCTCGAGCACCTGCTCGGCTACTACTTCGACGCGGTCACGACGATCGAGATGCTCGAGGACGAGCCAACCTTCGACCTCTCCGTCCCGGACAACGTCACGTACGTGGCCAACGGCTTCATCAGCCACAACACGATCAGCTTCATGATGGATTGCGACACAACCGGCGTCGAGCCCGACTTCTCGCTCGTCAAGTCGAAGAAGCTCGTCGGCGGTGGTGAGCTCACCATCGTCAACAAGACGGTGCCGATGGCGCTCGGCGAGCTCGGCTACGCAACGCGCGAGGTCGAGGAGATCGTTGCGTACATCGACGAGCGTGGCAGCGTGATCGGTGCCCCGCACCTGAAGAACGAGCACTATCCGGTGTTCGACTGCGCCATCGGTGAGCGCGCGATCCACTACATGGGTCACGTGAAGATGATGGGCGCCGTGCAGCCGTTCATCTCGGGCGCCATCTCGAAGACGGTCAACCTGCCGGAGGAGACGTCGGTCGACGCGGTCTCACAGCTGCTGATCGAGGCGTGGCAGCTCGGCGTCAAGGCGATCGCGATCTACCGCGACAACTGCAAGGTCGCCCAGCCGCTCTCTGGCTCGAAGGACACGTCCGAGCAGGGCAGGATCGCACAGATCCACGCGCTCGGTGGGGTCGTCGCCGCACCGAAGCGACGCCGGTTGCCGGACGATCGCACCGAGGTCGGCCGCAAGTTCCGCGTCGGTGAGTACGAGGGCTACATCCACGTCGGCCTCTTCGAGGACGGCACGCCGGGCGACATCTTCGTGGACATCGCGAAGGAGGGCACGACGCTCGCCGGGCTGATGAACTCGTTCATGATCTCGGTCTCGCTCGGCCTCCAGTACGGGGTGCCGCTCGAGGTGTACGTCTCGAAGTTCAGCCACATGCGCTTCGAGCCGAGCGGGATGACGAACGACGCGGACATCCGCATCGCGAAGTCGCTCGTCGACTACATCTTCCGCTGGATGGGCAAGAAGTTCCTCACGGCCGATCAGCAGGAGGAGGCCGGGATCCTGACGCCCGAGGTGAAGGCGCGACTCGCAGCCGCGTACGCCGCGGGCGAGGCCTCGGCACCGCAGGTGCACGATGCGCCTCCTCCCGGCCAGACGGCCCTGTTCAACAGCTGGGAAGACGCCGTCGAGTGCTCGAAGTGCGGCGGCAGCATGGTGCGAACGGGCAGCTGCTACACGTGCCGCGACTGCGGCACGAACACCGGCTGCAGCTGACTGACTGAGCGTCGACCTTCATGGCCGTGACACGGGATCCGTCATCCCGTGTCACGGCCGCGTCATTTCGCTGTCAGTGCATAAAATGCAGTGACCGCGTTATCAACGACGCCGACATGAGTGTCCCAGGAGGCCATCGCAATTGCGGCCCGCCACGGGGCGAGTCAGGCATCCCTGCGAGCTCCAAGTACGAGTCGACGACCCACACGTTCCGCCTTCCCGATCGCTAGGAACGGGGGGCGCGCGGGCATATGCTTGGCGCGTGCAGGAGATCACGCTGCGGGCCCGCCTGCTTGGATCGCTCGAGCTCGAGTTGGTGCCGGGTCGTCGCGTGTCTCACTGGGAGCGGCCGAGCGCTCGGCGCCTTGTCATGCTGCTCTTGCTCTCCGAGAACCGGCGGCTGACGCGCGAGGAGGTCGCGGAGGCGCTCTTTCCCCGGCTTGCCCCTCAGCGCTCGGCGAACGCAGTCGCCAAGGCGTTGACGTTGGCGAGGCAGGCCCTCGCGGTCACCGGCGCCGAGGTGTTGCGCGCGGATCGCGCGTGCATCTGGATCGCCGAGAAGCTGCCCGTGGTCAGCGATCTTGAGGATCACGAGCGCGCGCTCGATCAGGCGCTTCGTGCACCTCCGGGCCAAGCCCGCGCACAGGCGCTCGCAGTGGCGCTCGCCTGTGATGCGGAGCTGCTGCCGGAGGAGCTGTACTCGGACTGGACACTCCCCGCGCGAAGTCGCCTGGAGCGCGAGCGAATGGATGCTCGACGGGAGTACGCGCGGGAACTGGAGGCCGCGGCGGCTCCCCCGGCGGTGCGTCGCCTCGCCTGGGCGAGTGTCCTGGCCGAGGAGTCCGGCGACGGCGAGGCGATGGCCGCGCTCGTCGCAATCGGGCTCTCGGAGCGGCGACCGACGTGGTTCCCAGAGGACGGCAACGGCCCGGAGACCGGACGCGACCTCGAGCTGGCACGGCTCAGGCAGACGGTGGCCGCGCAGGGCGAGGGCGGTAGCGTTCTCCTCACCGGCGCCGCAGGCATCGGCAAGACATATCTGCTCGAGCGGCTGGAACGGGCGCTCGAGCAAGAGGGCTGGACTGTGCTTACCGGCCGTGCCGTCGATGGTGACCGGGAGGTGCCGTTCGCAGCGTTACGCTCGGCTCTTGGCCCGATCCGCGGCGCCATCCCCGAGGGATCACGGCTCCGAAACGCACTGGCCCACGACGGGAGGCGTTCACGGGACGACGGCGAGGCAACAGAATCGGCCTTCGCTCAGCTTGCCGAGGAGCTCGGCGAGCTGCTCGACGCCGCGTCGCGCATCGCGCCGCTTGCGCTCGTCCTCGACGACGCACAGTGGATGGACGACGACCTCCAGCGCCTACTCGCCCGACTCGCGTCGCGCCGGAGCGTCCGTTGGGCCGTAATCGTCGGCGCGAGGGACGACGAACCGTCCTCGCCCGTACCGTTACTTCCGATGACTCGCGTCGAGCTGCGGCCCTTGACGCGGGCGGCGACTGAGCGTGTGATCCGCAAACTCCTCGGCGACCACGCAGCCAGCCGCCTCGTGGCCGACGTCGCACGTCGTAGTCACGGCAACCCGTTCTACGCCACCGAGTTGGCCCGGGCGGCGCTCGATGTCGTGACCGGCGGCGCGCCCGGGGAGAAGACGATTCCAGCGTCCATCGTCGTCCTCCTCCGCCGCCGGCTTGAGCAGACGTCGAAGTCGGCGAGACGGCTGTGCGAGGTCGTCGCGCTCCTCGGCGAGAACGCCGAGTACGAACTCGTACTCGCGACGGCGGCTCACGATCGCTTGTTGGGATCGCCGCAGGCAGTCTCGCACGCCGCGCGTGAGCTCCTCGAGCAGGTTCTGCTCGCCGAGCGTCCCGGAGGCCTCCGCGTCGCGCATCCTCTCGTCCGGGACGCGATCGTCGCGATTACGCCCGTGCTCGAGCGGAGCATGTTGCATGACCTGATCGCAGACGCGTGCGAGCAGGCCGGCCTCTCGTCTGCGGTAGCGTTGCATCGCCTCGCCGCGTTCGAAGGCCTTCGCACCCGCCAAACCGCGGCGGCTGCCGCGCAAGCCGGGCTGAAGGCGGCCTTCGAGGCACGGAGCGGTTACGCGAACCGCGCCGCGGCGAACCTGCTCGAGAGATCGCTTGCGGCACTCGAGGCAGTCGACACCGATCGGAGAGCGGAGCTACGCCCCATCGAGCTCGACGCTCGGCTTGCTCTTGGAGCGATCCTCGCCGAGGGCGGGCGCCTCGAAGCCGCCGCAGAAGAGTTGGAGAGAGCCCTCCCGCTTGCCCAGGGCGACGACGAGACGTCGCGGGTGTGGCGCGAGATAGCGGGCATCCCCTACCGGCGAGGCGACCTTGAGGCGGCCATCGCCACCTACGAGGCGGGCCTCGAGCAACTCGAGGCGACAGAGGGTCTGGCCCGCGCGTTGCTTCTCTCCGATCTCGCCTGGGCGCGCTACCGGCGGGAAGGGCCCCTACCGGCGATCACCGACCTGCGGACCACAGCGGAGGCGTTGCTCGACGTGGGCGACGACCGGGCCGCGAGCCGCGGCTTCGACCGGCTCGCGACGGCACTCGGCAGGGCAGGGGCCGTCGAAGAAGCTCTCGAGAGCTCCGACGTCGCCTTTGCTTGCTGCGCTCGTGCCCCCGACGAGCGCGAGCGTGGGATCCTCCACCTCCACCGGGCAGCCATCATGTACGAGGCCAACCGATCCGAGCAGGGCCTCGCCGAGACGGCACGAGCCGCACGCGGGCTCAGAGGCAGCACGTATCTCCGCTCCGTTCTCGCCTGGATCGAGGCCGACCTCTACGAACAGCGCGGCGATCTCGCAGAGGCCTTAGCTGCCTCCGATCGCGAGGTCGAGCTACTCGGCAAGCTCGACAACCACCGCAACGCGGCTCCGGCGCAGGCACGGCGTGCGCGGCTCCTGGCGGCGCTCGGGCGCGACCGCGACGCTGAGGAGGCCAGGGCGCACGCGTTCACCGCGGCAGCAGCCGTGAACGACCCACTCCTCAGCGCCCGTGTCGAGGCGCTGTTCGCCGGGAAGAGTTCGGGAATCGACCCCTTCTAGCGTTTCCCTCGTCCCGCAAGACGACGAGAGGAGACCAGATGGATACCGACCGGCCCGACGAGAACCCCGCAGAGAGAGAAGGCCATGCCACCGGCGCGAAAGCATCCGAGCAGACCACAGCTAACAGCCCGGCGATTCGCGCCGCGCTCGGCCTCGACAGGCCGCCCCGCCCGGCAACCACTCATGTCTCGGAAGGGCGACCTCCGAAGAAACACCACCTCCGTTACGCATGCCTGTTCGCTACAGCGGCCGCCCTACTGGCGTTCACCGCCTCGGGACGGACACCGGATACCGCTCGCGCTGCCCTCCCCGCACCAACTTTCACCTGGTCGATGGACAAGCTGTTCGGGCCCGACAGGAACGGCGACGGACTCGTTAACGATCCTCGCAACACCTTCGCGGCGGCGCATCCGACCACGTTCACGGTGCGGCTCGACGCGTGTACCGTTGGCAATGCAGCGACGCTCACCTACGCGTGGACAATCGACGGCACGGTGACGGAGACGCCGACGCCGTTGTGCACCCTCACGAAGCAGTTGGGCCGCGGCAACCACACGGTCAGGCTCACCCTGACCGGCGGCAGATTCGTGTCGAAGACGATCCTCGTACGCGACCTCGTGATCGTGTCGATCGGCGACTCGGCAGCTGCCGGTGAGGGTGCCCCTGACGTGTCGGCTTCACTTCTCGGCCCTGCTCGCTGGCAGAACCACCGCTGCCACCGCTCGTCGAAGGCGGCCCCTGCCGTCGCAGCCAAGGTCATCGAAGACCTCGACCCGCACACGAGCGTGACGTTCGTTCACCTCGCCTGCTCGGGAGCCGCGATCACCGATCGTAACGCGAACAACGCGAGGGCCGAGGGCGGCCTCCTCGAGCCGTACGCAGGATTGAAGCCCCCGGCCGGCGCAGCCCCGCTTGCCCCGCAGTTCGACGAGGTGAGGACTATCCTCGGCCAGCGGCCGATCGACGCGCTGCTGATCCAGATCGGGGTCAACGACCTCGAGTTCGGGACTATCGTGGAGAGCTGCATGAGACAGGCCCGCTGCGACCTTCAAAGCGACTCGGCGGCGCTCGATCCGGCGTTGCAGACGATCGTGCAGACAGGATTGACAGCCTGCGGCGCACTTCCCTACGCGACGGCGCCGTGCAGGGCGTTTGTGACTGCGATCGGCAACGGGCCGAGCGGGGGCGCCTCCGCGGCCAGCCTCTTCGAGAGCAAGATCACGCCGCTGCGCGCCAAGTTCGCCGTGCTGAGAGCTCGTATCAGCCTGCCCCGCACCGGCGGCGGCCTCGGCGTCGGGGGAACCCGAGTCTTCCTCAACAGCTATCCCGACCCCACACGGGGGGATAACGGAAACACTTGCAACCCGACCGCGAACGGCCTCAATCCGCTCCGGACGCTCCCGGGGTTCAACTTTCAGGAGGCCACATTCACGACGGACGGCGTCGTTCCGACACTGAACACCGAGGTCGGGAACGCGGCCAGGCTGGCGGGCTGGACGCTGGTGTCCGGTATCCCCGCCCCCTTCAGGACGCACGGGTACTGCTCGTCGAGCCGGTGGGTGAACCGGCTCGAGGAGAGCTTCAGGTTCCAGCTCGACCCCCACGGCGTCCTTCACCCCAACGCGACCGGCTACCAGAAGATGAGCTCTCAGATGTTCACGGCGATGCGCCCCGTGCTCGGCCTCTAACCTCGACCTCAAGGGGAGGGAGCTCCCACTCTGCTCCCTCCCCTGCGTGCCGCCCCCCGGAGATCCGGGTTGTGCACGCTACGACGAGCAAGGCGCGCGACTCGAAGTACACGAAGCTCGTCGCGTAGCCACTCGGTCGTCGACTGAGCCGCTTCGGCAATCGAATCGCTTCAAGCCAAACAGCAGCGTGAGACCTGGCCGGCGCAGAATGACGAAACACGACGACTGTGCAGCCGTATGCAGGCACCACGATTTGCGGCAAATGTCGCGAGTATCAATCTTATATGGATTGACAGCTGACCGACCGATCCGAGTCGAGCTCGACGCTTCACATGGTTCGCGAAAGGGCCGCCCACCGGGCGGCCCTTTCTCTTTCTCCCTGGAGCCGATCGACGCTCGGTCCGTCAGGGGA
>Ga0163153_10003949_pt1 | contig 19206 bp, 14 predicted proteins | sample OliLakLV19MP6IB1_FD_148629 | JGI IMG/M metagenome (GOLD analysis project Ga0163153, IMG submission 148629) | Freshwater microbial mat bacterial communities from Lake Vanda, McMurdo Dry Valleys, Antarctica - Oligotrophic Lake LV.19.MP6.IB-1 | ecosystem: Environmental > Aquatic > Freshwater >... | reverse complement strand
CGTTGCCCCCGCTCCCGCCTCCGCCGCCCCGAATCGGGGCCCGGCCTTCTGGCTGATGATTGGCGCCGCCGCCCTGGCGCTTCTCTTCGTGGGCGCCGCGGTGGGCCTCGGTGCGGCCTTCCTCGCGCGCCGCATGGGCTGGCTGTAAGTCGAACCCTCCTGGGGGGAAGACTTCGAGCATGACCATGCATGAGCCGGTCGAGGTCCGTCACCTTCGCCGGCCCAGGATCCTCGCGATCGATTGGGCCGACGGGCACACGTCCGAGTTCCATCTTGACTATCTGCGGAGCTGGTGTCCCTGCGCCGGCTGTCAGGGCCACGCGCCCACGCCGCGCTTCCTCGATCTCGAGAACCAATCCCTGGCCGGCATCGAGAGCGTCGGCAACTACGCTTTGATGTTCCGCTGGGCGGACGGCCACGACACCGGCATCTGGGCGTTCTCGCGGCTTCGCGAACTTTGTCCGTGCGACGCCTGCGGAGGCGAGCGACGGGTTTTTTAAGCGGCGCGCTCAGGCCTCGAGCGCGCGTACCGGCAAAGGCCGCCCGGAGCCCTGGAACAGCGACAGCAAAGACATGTAGAGAAACCCCGCCTGGAAGATCAGGATGAAGGGCAGCGAAACCCAGAGCCCATAGTTGAAGGCGTAGATCGTCATCGCGGTGAAGTACAGACCGAGTGAAAGCTCGGCATAGGGAACAAGACTCGTCGGTCCGCGATAGCGCTTGAGGCGCCAATCGTCTCTCGCCGCGAGGACGCCGAGTTTCGGCGTGCGGATGAACGCGGACGGCCTCCCGGCCAGTCCCTCGAGAACGGCGCGGGAGTTGTTCACGGCCAGACCGATTCCCATGGCCAGAACGCCGGGAATGTATCTGAGCCGCTTTCGCCAGGCCCCATCGGCGTAGAGCTGGCGCAAGGCGAAGGCGTAGAACGAACAAATGCTGGCCGTGGCCCCCATGAAGAGGGGCGCGTCGATGAGCAGCATTTCGACGAGGCCCAGGTTGTAGCGGATGACCATGGCCGGAAACATCAGCAGCGAGAGCAGAACCATCAGCGGGTAGGCGAAGTTGGCGGTGAGGTGGAAGGCGGCCTCGACCTTGACGCTCCCGGGCAGCGAGGAGGCGAGGATCCGGGGCAGGAGTTTCAGGCACACCTGGGTAGAGCCTTTCGCCCATCGCGCCTGCTGGCTCTTGAAGGCGTTCACGTCGACCGGCAGTTCGGCCGGACAGACGAGATCCTCGAGGAACACGAAGCGCCAGCCGCGCATCTGGGCGCGGTAGGAGAGGTCGAGGTCTTCGGTGAGGGTGTCGTGTTCCCAGCCGCCCGCGTCCAGAATGGCCGACTTTCGCCAGATGCCGGCCGTTCCGTTGAAGTTGAAGAAGCGGCCGCCCCGATTTCGCCCGCCGTGCTCAAGGATGAAGTGGCCGTCGAGCATGATCGCCTGGAGTTTGGTGAGCAGGGAATAGTCGCGGTTCAGGTGGCCCCACCGCGCCTGGACCATACCCACGAGGGGGTCCTCAAAATGCCCCAGCGATTTTTCGAGAATGTCGGAGGCAGCCATGAAATCGGCGTCGAGGATGAGGACGAGCTCGCCCTTCGCGACCTTGAGACCGTTCTCGAGGGCGCCCGCCTTGAAACCCGTTCTCTCGTCGCGGTGGATGAGGACGATGTCGAGCCCGGCCGATCGCGCCCGCGCCGCCGCGGCCAGGGCGATCGCCGTGGTTTCGTCGGTGGAGTCGTCGAGAACCTGAATCTCCAGCCGGTCCTTCGGATACCGGATCGCCGCCACCGAGTCGATGAGTCGGGCGGCCACGTACATCTCGTTGTAGAGCGGAAGCTGCACCGTCACCTTCGGGAGCGTGCTTCCCTCGGAAGGCGCTTTGCACCGGGCCTTCCGGTCGCGATGGCGGCGATAGAGATAGACCATCGCATAGCGATGGAACCCGAAAACGCCCAGGATGACCAGGACGAGAAAATAGAGAGAGAGGATCAGCGTCGACATCGCGCTCATTTCGACAAGCCTGGCAGTCTGTCTGTCGCGCCAAGCTAGAGTCAACTTCGGCCCGGCGCACCGCTCCCTCAGATGATCCTGCGGTCCCGGGTCCGCCCATGCCAGAAGCCTCCACACTCACCAACCCATCGAGCCTCAAAGCCCTCGAATGGGATTCCGTCCGCGCTCTTCTGGCTGGCCGGTCGGCTCGTTCCGCGAACCGCGAGGCCTTTCTGGCCTTTCTTCCCGACGCCTCGAGCCGGGCCGAGATCGAGGCTTCCCTCGGCCACGTCGAGGTCTTTTCGAACCTTCTCAACGAAGGCGCGCTTCGTTTCGCAGGGATCCCCGAGGTCGGCCTGATCTGTGAGGCTCTGAGGATCCAGGGCGAATATCTCGACGGGGCCGAACTTGCGACTCTCGCCCGCTTCGCGGAGTCGGGCCGCGATCTTGGTCGCGATGTCCGTACGCGTCTGGAACGCGATGGTCTCGCGGCCGAGCGGTTCTTGGAGGAGGCTTCACACCTGGGCCACCTTGGCGGACTCGCGTTCGTGGGCTCGGTGTCGCAGGCCATCGGTCCCCTGGGCGAGGTGCGCGACGACGCGTCGCCCGAGTTGCGCCGCCTTCGCGCCCGCACCCACCGGCTGAGGGAAGAGCTCGACCTCGTCTTCGAGACTTACCTGCACAAACCGAACGCCGACGATGTGCTCCAGGACAAGGTGGTCGCGAATCGAAATGGCCGCTCGGTTCTGATGGTGAAGGCCGAGGCCAGACGTTCGTTCGAGGGCGTGGTTCATGGCGCTTCCCGGGCGCAGAAAACCGCATTCATTGAGCCGGTCGAGGCGGTTCAGGTCAACAACGAACTCGTGGTCGTCTCCGAAGAGGAGCAAGAAGAAATCCGCCAGATTCTCCGCAGGCTTTCAGACGAAGCGCGCGAGGACCTCGCCGCCCTGGAGCGCGCCGGGAGAATCCTGGAGACGTGGGACTCGCTTCACGCCAGGGCGCTTCTCTCCCGCGATCTTGGCGGACGGCCCGCCGCATTCTCGGACGATGGTTCCCTGGTCATCGTGCAGGGAGTGCATCCGCTTCTCATGGACACCGTCCGCGCCGACCTTGGCCTTTTGCCGAGCGGCCGCGTGCCCGTGCCCCTCGATCTCCAGATGTCGGGCGAGCGCAGGATTCTGGTGATCGGCGGGCCCAACACCGGCGGGAAGACCGTGGCCCTCAAGAGCGTGGGCCTCCTGTGCCTCATGGCGCGTAGCGGTCTGCCGGTTCCCGCCGCGGAAGGAACGATCGTGCCCTTCTTTGACTCGATCTTCGCCGAGATCGGCGACGATCAGTCGCTTGGAGCGGGCCTCTCCACTTTTTCCGCGCAGATTGCGGGAATCGCGAAGATGGCGGTCCGCGAATCCGGCCGGTCCCTGGTCCTTCTCGATGAACTCGGGTCAGGTACGGATCCGCTCGAAGGGGGCGCCCTCGGCGCCGCGGTGATCGATGATTTCGCGCGTCGGGGCGCCACGGTGATCGCCACCACGCACAACGCCGACTTGAAGCTCTTCGCGCAGGAGTCGCCCATCGCGCGCTGCGCCTCCTTCGACTACGACCCCAGCTCCTTTGCGCCCACCTATCGTCTGGTCCTGAACCAGCCGGGCCGATCTTTGGCCTTCGAGATCGCGAGCCGGCTGGGCGTTCCTCCGAGGGTGGTGGACGAGGCGCGCGCGCGCCTTCCCGAATCCGCCCGCCGACAGGAGGCGATCCTGGCCGATCTTGCCCGCGAGAAGGCGCTTCTCGCGGGGAGCCAGGAGGCGGTGAAGGCGGCTCAGGCGGAGGTCCGCGAGCTGGAGCAGACCCTCAAGGCGCGTTTGTCGCGGATCGATGACGAGCGTACGCGGATGCGCGAAGACACGCGCGAACGCATCCAGTCCCGTCGGGAGGCCGAGGATCAGCGATTGAGAGCGCTCTTCGCGGAGGCCGAAGAGAGGCTTAAGGGTGCGAGGACTCCGCGTGCGGTGGTGCGTCTGCGCAGCGAAGTCCTCCCCCAGGTGACTCCTCAAACCGAGAGAGGCGCCGAGGCCGCGACGCCTGGGTCTTTGTCGATTGGCGATTTCGTCGAGGCGCCGGCATTGGGCTGGCGCGGGCTGATCACGGCGCTCTCCGACCAGGATGTCGAGATTGATTCGGGCGGCAAACGGATCCGGCTTGGCCGCAATCTGGTGCAGCGCGGGAAGAACCCGAAAGCAACGGGCCCCCCGCGTTTCCCGGCCGAAGGCCGATCGATGGGCGGCACGTCCGCGCCGAACCGGTCGGACGACCTCTCTCCTCGAGAGAGTCAGCTCAAGCTCATCGGGATGCGCGTGGATGTAGCGATGCCTCTCGTCGACAAGTTTCTCGATGATGCCTTCCTCGCCGACGCCCCGAGCATCCGAATTGTCCATGGCTTCGGCCAGGGCCGGCTGCGTGCCGCGGTGCGCGATCTTCTCAAGTCGCATCCGCACGTCACCGGGTTCCGCGATGGCGCTCCGAACGAGGGCGGGGCCGGTGCTACCGTGGTGGAGTTGCGGCGATGACGTTTACCACCTTCACCCCGTCCTTCATGGACGAGCTCAAGAGCCGGGCCGACATCGTGAGCGTGGTCTCCGAGCATGTCGTCCTCAAGAAAGTGGGCCGGTCGCACAAGGGCCTGTGCCCTTTCCACAAGGAGAAGTCGCCCTCGTTCACGGTGCGCGCGGATCCCCCGGTCTTTCATTGTTTTGGCTGCGGGGCCGGCGGCGATGTCGTGGAATTCGTGAAGCTCAAGGAGGGCCTTTCCTTCAAGGACGCCATCGAATCCCTGGCTCGCCGGTTCGGCGTGCCGATCCCGGATTCGCGGGAGGAATCCCCCGAGGATCGCCAGCGCGGAGAAATCGAACCGGTTCTGGAAGCCGCGGCCCGCCAGTACGAGCAGTTCTTCTGGGCGGATACCGGCCGCAAGGCGCGGGAGTATCTTCAGGGCCGGAAATTTTCGGACAAGACGCTGCGCTTCATTCGCGCGGGGGCGGCTCGCGACTCCTGGAACGACGTGCTGAATGCGCTCAAAGTGCAGTTCCGCGAAGAACTGATCGAGATGGCGGGCCTGGCCATTCGCGGCCAGCGCGGTCTCTATGATCGCTTTCGCAATCGAGCGATCTTTCCGATCCTGTCGGATCGGGGACGCGTGGTGGCGTTCGGCGCGCGCGCCCTCGATCCCGCGGACGAACCGAAATATCTGAACTCTCCGGAAGGTCCCGCCTATCAGAAATCGCGGACGCTCTATGGCCTGAGCTGGGCGAAGGAAGAGATCCGCAAGACCGGACGCGCGATCGTGATGGAGGGCTACCTCGACGTCGCCCGCTCGATCGAAGCCGGCGAGACTTCGGCGGTGGCGCCCTGCGGCACGGCTCTCACCTCGCAACAGGCAAAGCTCCTCAAGCGCCTGGCCCCGCGAGCGGTGCTGTGCTTCGACGGCGACGCCGCCGGCGTCAAGGCCACAAAGAGATCTATTGAGATCTTTCTCGACGAGAAGATGGACGTCCGGGTGGTCGCCCTGGAAACCGGCCACGATCCGGACACCTTCATTCGGGAGAAGGGGCGCGAGCCGTTCCTCGCCCGCATCGAGGCGGCCGAACCCGCCATCGAGTGGCTCGCGAAAGTCGCGGCCCGCGAGCACGACATCGAAAGCCCGGCGGGGAAGGCCGCTTATATGAATTCCCTTCTTCCCGCCCTCGCCCGCATCGAGAGCGGGGTCGAGCGCGCGGCGTGGATTCCCCGGATCTCGCAGATCGGGAAGATCGATCCCATCGCCGCGAGCGAGGAGCTGGCCCGGTCGCTCGGTTCGCGACAGGCGGTGCGGCCGCAGGCGTTCACTCCGGCGATCCGGACCGCGAGCCCCGCCGCAAGACAGGAGCTCACGCGGTCCGAAGTCTGGCTCGTGGCTCTCGCTCTTAAAAGCCTGCCCGATGTAGCGGACGCGCTCGCCGAACTCGATGGTCTTGACCTCTCATCCTTGCGGGCGGGTTCGGTTCTGACCGCGCTCCTGCGCTTCTCGGAGGCGGGAGGGGAAGCGTCGCTTGGCACCCTCCAGGATGCGCTCCCCGAAGATGACGACCGCCGCGTGCTCCGGGAGATCGCGGTTCAAGACCTCGAGGTGGAGGCGAGTTCGGCGCGCTCGTGCGCCCTGTCTTTGAGGCGTCTGCTTCTCGAACGGCGCCTCACCGAAATCCAGAAGGCCATCGTGAAGGGCGATCCCCCCCAGGACATCGATGCGATTCTGGAGGAGAAAACCCGTATTTCCAGGGAAATCGAGGCCTTACGGTCCGTCTCCTGAGGCCGATGTTGGTGAAATCCGCTCTCTCAGGCGAAAATACAAGGTTCCTGAAGCAGCGGAGCACTTAGAACCACAAAATGGCCCTCACACTCGAAGAGAAGTACGACGAAGTACGCACCGGCATAACGATGGGCAAGGAGAAGGGCTACCTTCTCTACGAAGAAGTGAACGAGATGCTGCCCACGGACATCCACACGTCCGATGAGCTCGAAGACGTTTTCGCCATGTTCGGCTCGATGGGCATCGAGATCATCGACTCCGAGCAGAAGTTCCGCGAGAAGTCCGATGCCGAAGAGGGCGAGACCATCGACCTCACCCCGGGCACGCTCGACAAGACGAACGATCCCGTCCGCATGTACCTGCGTGAGATGGGCACGGTTCCTCTTCTCACCCGCGAAGGCGAAGTCGCGATCGCGAAACGCATCGAGCGCGGCAAGCGCATCATGCTCGCGCAGATCACGCGCACCCCCATGGCGGCCCGGGAAATTCTCGCCGCGGGCGAGCAGCTTGAAGCCTCCCGCATCGGGGTCAAGGAACTGGTCATCTTCGTCGAGGAAGAGATCACCGAAGAGAAGCTCGAGCGCAAGAAGCGCGAGACTCTGAAACTCGTCGCGAACGTGAAGGCCGCCTTCGACGGCTACCTCGCCCTCAAGGCGAAGTACGAAGACACCACGAAGAAAGACCCCAAGTGGGTCCGCGGCAAATGGAAAGTCGGGCGCCAGCGCGTCGGCTTCTCGAAGGCCATCCGCCGGCTCGAGCTCACCGAGAACGTGAAGCGCCGCCTGCTCGACCGCCTCCGTGAAGCGGTCGATCGCGTGTCGCAGCTCGAAGAGCAAGTCACCCGGATGATCGTGAAGAGCGAAGGCCGTCTCTCCGAAGAGCAGAAGAAGGTCATCAAGCGCGACATCCAGGAGAAGAAGCAGGCGTTGCGCGACCTCCAGGACGATTTCGGTTCAACCACCGCGGATTTGAAGCGTACTTTCGACTCTGTCCTCATCGGCGAGATCCAGGCCGAGCAGGCGAAGAAGGAACTGGTCGAAGCGAACCTCCGCCTCGTGGTCTCTATCGCCAAGAAGTACACGAACCGCGGCCTTCAGTTCCTGGACCTCATTCAGGAGGGCAACATCGGCCTCATGAAGGCGGTCGACAAGTTCGAGTACCGCCGCGGCTACAAGTTCTCGACCTACGCCACCTGGTGGATCCGGCAGGCCATCACCCGAGCGATTGCCGACCAGGCCCGCACCATCCGCATCCCGGTGCACATGATTGAGACCATCAACAAGCTCGTGCGCACCCAGCGTGCGCTGATTCAGGAACTCGGCCGCGAGCCCTCCTCTGAAGAGGTCGCCAAGCGCATGGACATCCCGGTCTACAAGGTCCGCAAGGTCATGAAGATCGCGCAGGAGCCGATCTCCCTCGAGACGCCCATCGGCGAAGAGGAAGATTCACACCTCGGCGATTTCATCGAGGACAAGAACGCGGTGTCGCCGGTCGAAGCCATGATCGACGTGAACCTGCGCGAGCAGACGGAAGCGCTTCTCAAGACGCTCACGCCTCGTGAGGAGCGCGTCATCAAGATGCGTTTCGGCATCGGCGAAGGCAACGAGCACACCCTCGAAGAAGTCGGCCAGAACTTCGCGGTCACCCGCGAGCGCATCCGGCAGATCGAAGCGAAGGCGCTGCGCAAGCTGCGGCATCCCTCACGCAGCCGCAAGCTGAAGGCATTCCTCGAAGGCAGCATCGTTTAAGAGTTGGGGGGCGGTGAACGGCCCCGCCCCCCAAACCCCCGTCGCTGCGGCCGAAGTAAATTCGGCGCTCGCTCCCTTCCGGGCGAGCGAGTGAACGCCCCCGCCCCCTAAACCCCCGTCGCTGCGGCCGAAGTAAATGGGGCCTGCACTCAGTTGCCCCAGGCCGATAGGGACTTCGTTGTGTCCGTGGAAATGTCGATCAGCGCGACTCTGCTTTATGGGTTCGTGTAGCGTCTCTCCAGCTTTCTGGAGGACCACATGAAGAAACTGCTTTCGATTGCTCTGCTCGGCCTTGCGCCGTGCGCTTTCGCTCAGGACACGCTTAAGGTTGGCGACGTTTCGGCCGCGCGCGGGACCAAGGCGACGGGCATGATCCGGATTCCCGACGGTGTTGACAAGGGTCTCGAAATCCCGGTAAGCGTCGTGCACGGGAAGGAACCGGGGAAGACACTCGCTCTCGTCGCGGGCACGCACGGGTACGAGTACACCTCGATCCTGGCCCTGCCGAAACTGCTGCCCCGGCTCGATCCCGCAAGGATGAAGGGCAGCGTCATCCTCGTTCACATGGCGAACCCGGAGACTTTCTACGGTCGCCGGATCTACCAATCCTCCGACGGCAAGAACCTCAACCGCGTGTATCCCGGGAAAAAGGATGGAACCATCAGTGAAAGGATCGCCGAAGCCATCACCCGCGAGGTGATCGACCAGGCGACCCACGTGATCGACATGCACTCGGGCGATGGCAACGAGTCGCTGCGGCCCTATTCGTACTGGATGACCGGCAATGACCCCGCGGTCGACGCGCAGTCGAAGGAGCTGAACCTCGCCTACGGCCTCGATCACATTGTTATCGACCACTCGCGCCCCAAGGACGTGAAGGATTCACGCTTCACCGCGATGACCGGCATCCTGCGCGGGAAACCGTCGATCACCACGGAGGCCGGCGGCCTCGGTCGCACCGACCCGACCTCGGTCGAGCTGCATCTGAGGGGAGTCATCTCCGTGATCAACCACCTCGGCATCCTGCCGATGCCCTCGGTGAAGGTCGAGAAGCCGGTATGGATCGACAAGTCCGAAGTTCTCATCTCGCCGGAAACGGGCGTTTGGGAGCACGTGATCGATCAGAAGGACTCGGTGGTCGCGGGTTCGCTCGTGGGCCGCGTGAAGGACGCTTCGGGCCGCGTGCTCGCCGAAGTGCGCGCGCCTTTTGCGGGAGTGATGCTGTATGTGGTCGCGACGCCGCCCGTGACCAAAGGCGAGCCCGTGGGTTTCGTGGGACGGGTCAAGATCGAGGGTCAGTGAAGGAACGACGGACAAAGCCGCCCGCTTTCGACTTAAGCGCGGCGGTCGACCATCTCAAGGCCGCGCATCCGCGGATGGCCGGCCTGATCGAGCACGTTGGTCCTTGCACCATCGAGATGCACGCCTTGCCTCCATACCAGGCGCTCACCCAGTCGATCGTCTACCAGCAGCTCAATGGGAGGGCCGCGGCCACCATCCTCGGCCGGGTCCTTGCGATCTACGCTCCGAAGCCGTTTCCATCGCCCGAGGACGTGCTTGCGACCGAGGACGCGCCCCTGCGGGCCGCGGGACTTTCGCGCGCCAAGCTCCTGGCCATCAAAAGCCTGGCCCAGCACGCCCTCGACGGCGTGGTGCCGACGCGGACTCAGGCCCTGCGTCTTTCAAACGAAGAACTGATCGAACGATTGACGAAGGTTCGGGGAATCGGACGCTGGACGGTGGAGATGTATCTGATCTTCGGTTTGAGTCGGCCCGACGTGTGGCCGGTTCTCGACTTCGGCGTGCGCAAAGGGCTGGGGTTCACGTTCGGCAAACGTGCCCTGCCCAACCCGAAACAGGCCGCACCGTACTCCCGTCGCTTCTCGCCCTACTCCTCGGTGGCCGCGTGGTATTTCTGGCGCGCCTGCGAGCTAGACCCCGCCGTCTTCGTCAAGCTGGCCGCGAAAAACCCACGACGCTGATCATCCGGCCGGCGTTGGCGCCGTCCCCCGTAGGGGAGGCTTCGCGCTCCCGGCGGTACGAGAAGAACAGATCCTCGCGGCAACGCGTGCAAAAGTCCACGCGATCGATGTTTACTTCGGGGATGCCCAATTCTTCGAGTTGAGCGCGGTTCGCGGCGGCCACGTCGACGCACTTCTTCTCGCCCGGACCGGGGGTGAAGAATCGCCAGCCTGATTCTCCAAACGCCTCTTCCACATCACGCCCCACCTCGTAACAACAAGGACCGATGGCCGGGCCGAGTGAAGCCACGAGTTGCCGTGGATCGGAACCGGCCGCGACCAGGGAACGAACCGCCGCCTGCGCCACTCGAGCCACCGTGCCTCGCCAGCCCGCGTGGACCGCGGCCACCCGCCTTTGGGCGGGATCGACGATGAGGATGGGAAGGCAGTCCGCGGTCTCGATCCCGAGCAGAACCCCCGCGTCGTCGGTCCGGCTCGCGTCGGCGTCGGGCGGCTCGGTCCAGGGCGGCATCGCGACCGCACCGCCGTGAACCTGCCTCAGGAAGAACACCTCCCCGAAGGCCTCAAACGCGGTGCGCGCGGCGGCGCGGGCTTCCGCGCGCGGTCCGGCAAACCGCATTCCGAATCCATGGGAGAGGCCTGCGATACGCTCGAGGTGAGGCGAGGTAAGGAACTCCATGGCAGGCGCAGTCGACATTCGACCGCGGACCTTACACTCTCGCCCGCGATGCTCCTTCGTCCCGCTTTGCACCGGCGCCTTCTTCTCGCCCTTCCGCTCCTCCCGCTGATGGGAGTCCTCGCCGCCCAGGCGTTCTGGATCGTGCCCGATTCCCTCGCCGTTGTGGGCTACCGCCTGAGCCCAAAGGGGTGGCCGGCGAGTCTCGACGGCTTCAAGATCGCCGCGATCGGCGATATTCACGGCGGCGCTCCTTTCATTGACGAGAGCAAGCTCAGAGAAATGGTCCGACGGATATCAGCCGAGAAACCCGATCTCATCGTATGGCTCGGCGACTACGTCATCCACGGCATGCTCGGGGGTACGTTCATGGAACCCGAACAGATCGCGTTGATCCTCTCCACCGCCCGGTCCCGCCACGGCCACCTGGCCGTGATCGGCAACCACGATCGCGAACTCGGCGTGGAGCGTGTCGAACGCGCCTTTGCGCGCGCCGGCATCCCCGTTCTTCGCTGGGGTTTCAAAACGCTCAGCCTGGAGGGCGTCAAAGTCCACGTCTTCGGCCTGGATGATTTCGAACTATCGCCCAACTACTGGCCCAGGTTCCAAACGATGCATGACACATGGCTGAACTCGCCTCCGGCGGAACCGATTCTCGTCCTTTCCCATAGTCCCGATGTGTTCCCGTGGATCCCTGCCCGCGTCACCCTCACCCTCGCCTCCCACACCCACGGCGGCCAGGTTCGCTTCCCCTGGCTGGGGGCGCCGATCGTCCCCAGTTCCTTCGGCCAGCGTTTCTCTCGCGGCCCAATCGTCGAAGGCGGCCGCCACCTCTTCGTGAACACCGGGATCGGAACGAGCATTATTCCGGTGCGGTTCGGGGTGCCGCCGGAGATCTCCATCCTCACCCTGGAAGCGGCCGCCGGCCCCACGTCGCCCGGTGACCACTGAACCCATGGCCGCAAGCACACGATATCGACGGCTACTTGGTGCACCAGCCGAACTGCACCTGCGGCGACCCTTCGCTCGCCGGGTCCTAGCTGCCCGTGGCGAAAGTTTGCCGGCATTCGAGCGCGAAGCCAGCCCTTGGGGCTCGAACGCTGCATCCCGCCTGGCTTCTTCGCTCAGAAGCCCGAATATTCCCGATATTCGGGCTCTTCGGCTCATTGCCAGCCGGGCGCATCGCTCGTCTCGGTGCTGCGGCGGACTTTCACCACGGACCGCTAGAACCGAAACGCCAGCCCGGCGCGCGCCGTCCAGAACCCGGGAGTGAACTGGGGGATCTCGAGCTGGGTCACGATTGAGGCCAGCAGGGCCTTCTCGACCGCGCTCAGCGCACCCGTTTCCCTGGCCACCCACTTGAGTTCCGACCGCTTGAACGTGAACCCTCTCGCTTCCCCCACGATGGCGAAACCCCCGGCGATCTTGATCTGGAGGGTGAGCCCGCCGTTGAAACCCAGGTGGCGGGTTTCGTCGGAGTTCACGGGAGTGGCGGTGAGTGAGATCGGAAAAGACGCGTTCAGGTTCGCGACGGTCAGGGTTGGCAGAACGTCGAGATCGACGCTCGAGCGGTAGCTCACTCCGGTGGAAAGGCCCACCCCCACTCGCCCCTGCGACATGAATCGCAGATTCAAGGAGAGCGGTCTTACGCGCTTCAGATTTATTTCCGCCGTGCCCAGCGTCACGGGAATCGACGAGACGGGCGACCCGACCGGCCCCAGCTCGAGTGTGTAGTCGCCCCCGAACGACCGGAGATCGACGTCCACGCTGTCGATGCGCGCCTCCAGACCAAACGAGTTCGACAAGAACAACGTTGCCGCGGCGCCGAGGGACAAGCCGCCTTCGGCATCGAGGGATGGGGACTGCTTCACGTTGAGCCGCGCCAGTTGAAGCTGCGGCGAGCCGCCCAGGAACGTGAACGTTTGTTTGTAGGTGGGGATGGCCGGACCTGTGAACACCGCCACCTCGACGCCTGCGGCCTCGACCCCGGACGCGGCGATCGCGATCGCGGCCAGGCCTCCAAGCACGCGACCGGCCCAACCCGCCCTCAACGCGTGCTTCCGCCCGAGTGTCTTCTTCATCAAACGAGCATAAGGGCACCGGATGGACCGTCGCGTGTGATCGAGGGCACGCCGCGGGGGCGAATACCGCGTCTCCGGTCGTAAGGCCGCAGCGGACGCCGCGTTTTCAAGGCCTGACTCTTAAACTCGCCCCGTGCGACGCATGACCGTGGGGGCCGTTCTCTTCCTCGCCGCCTGCCAGCCGCCGCCCCCGACGGAGCTCGTGGCCACCGGCGGAGCGGAGATCTACGGCAAGCTGTGCTCGAGCTGTCACGCGCCGGACGGCAAATCGCTCGCGACGGTTGCGCCACCCCTCGCCGGTCACGCGGTCCGGATGCTTCAAGCCGGTGGTCGCGGCCATCTGATCAGGATCGTTCTCAACGGCATGTCCGGTCCGATCGAGGTCGCGGGGAGGAAGTACGACGCCATCATGACCCCGCTTCGATACCTCAAGGATCAGCAGGTGGCGGACGTCTTGAACCATGTCCTGACGTCCTGGGGCAATGAGAAGCTCCTTCCGAAAGACTTCATTCTGATCACCCCCGAAGAGGTTCGGAAGGAGCGCGCCGCTGTGCTCACCCCTCGCGATATGGCTGAAGAGCGCCCACGCCTATGACCGCGACCCGTCTGCTGAGGGCGTTCGCCGTGGTTGGTGCGGCCCTGAGTTTTTCCTGCGTGCCCGAAGCCGGCGTCACGCGATATCCGCTCAAGGGCAAGATCGAGGGCCTCGACATCCTCGATCGAGAGCTTCTGGTGGCCCACGAGGAGATCCCGGGTCTCATGCCCGCGATGACCATGCCCTTCAAGATGCCCGAGACGACAGGCTTCCTCGCGCGTTTTCAAGGCACGCGGCTCGAGCGGCTGAAGCGCGGCGACGTGATCACGGCCACCCTCGTCATGAAGGCCAACCAGAGCTGGATCGAAAGGGTTCAGGTCGTCCGTTACGAACCCCCGCCGGGAATGAGCGCGCCGGCGCCGAAAGAGTCGAAGGAAGGCGAGCCGGTCGTGGATGTGCTTCTCGAAGACCAGGACGGCAAGCCCCTTCGTCTTTCGGACTACCGGGGCAGCGTGCTCGCCCTCACCTTCATCTACACACGTTGCCCGATTCCCGAGTTCTGTCCGCGCATCATGAAGAACTTCCAGGATCTGGACAACGCGATCGAGGCCGACGCCGATCTGCGCGTCAAGGCTCGCCTCCTGAGCGTGAGCTTCGATGTCGAGTTCGACCGCCCCGAGGTTCTCCAGGCGTTCGGCTCCGCCTTCGTGAAGGACCGTGGCCAGGGTCCGTTCGCGCGCTGGAAACTCGCGACGGGCACGAAGGAAGCGGTGGGCCGGCTCGGCCAGTTCTTCGGCCTGGTGTTCTTCAAGGAGGGGGGCGAGTTTGCCCACACCCTCGTGACCGCGGTCGTGGGGCCAGACGGAAAACTGGTGAAGGAGTTCTCCGGCAACGACTGGACGCCCCATGAAGCCCTCGCGGCCATGCGCGAAGCCACCCGGCTCAAGCCTCGCGCACCCCCGCCTCCGCCCGCCCGCTGAGACCCGGAGCTCACTCCCCGCGCGGTCGCGGAGACGCTACAACCCCAGGATGGGAACAAGGCGGAACTCGTGCCCCGCGAATCTCCTGCAGGAGCGTTACCCGACGTTCGTGCGCCCGGACCTGCGTTTCAATTGGCGGCCTCGGCTCACCAACCGGCCCCGGGCAGGCGAAGCCCCGCGCTCGGCCAGTTTCGGAGCGTTGACCGCTCATGCTCACGACGCGGCCACCTCCTTCGGCTCAACCGTAGCGAAGCAGTGGCCCCGCGCCTGATCCCCCCCCCGCGGCGCCGCGTTGCTATTTGAACAGTAATTGAGTAGTATTTGGCCATCATGAAAGACATGGGCCATCGACTCCTGGTCGCCGCGTGGGCGGCCGGAATGCTCTTCTTGACCATCAGCCCCGCGGCTGCATTCACCGAAACCGAAGCGCAGGACATCCGGGGGGAAGTTCGGGACAGCGTCTCGGGAGACCTGCTGCCAGGAATAGAAATCCGCTTCGAGGAGCAGGTTGTCGTCACCGATGCCTCGGGTCAGTTCAGGGTTCGCAAGGGCACGCCGCCCTATCGGCTGGCCCTTTCAAGACCCGGCCAGGCTCCGGTCGTCCGCAACGTCTCCGAAGTCGAATCGCTTTCGACCGTGGTCCTGCTGCTCGATCCGAAGATGAGGCGCGAGGAGAGCGTCGAGGTGATTGACCTGCGCAAGGACGATCCTTCCCCCGCCTCGATTCCCGTAAGGCCGCAGCAGGTCCTCCAGGTTGCGGGCGCGGTAGACAACATCTTCCGCGCGCTCCAGACTCTTCCCGGCATCGCGGCCACCGAGGAATTTGGTTCGCGGCTCGCCGTGCGCGGGGGAACCCCGGACCAGAATCTCACCATCATGGACGGAGTGGAGATCCACAATCCCTACCGCCTTCTCGGACTCACGAGCGCCTTCAATCCAGAGACGGTCGACAAGTTCGAAATTTCGGCGGGCGCCTTCTCCGCCAAGTACGGTGATCGCCTGTCGTCCATCCTGGTGGTGGAGAACCGCGACGGCGGCAAGGACCAGGGCATCAACGGATCGACGACCTTGTCGATCACCGACGGTAACGTCCTCGTGGAAGGTCCCTGGAAGAACAAGGACAAGGGTTCCTGGATTCTCGGCGCGCGGCGAACCTACTACGACCTGATCGCGGACCGGATCGTTGGCGAAAACCTGCCCGGGTTTCAGGATGTCCAGTTTCGAGGGACGTACGACGCCTCCGCCAACACCAGAGTGACCGTGTTCGGCCTCCGCTCGCGGGAAAGCGGCGATGCCAGTTTTGAAGGTGACGGTTCGGCCTACGCCGATTTCGTAACCGCGGCGCAAAACGATGTCTTCGGTCTCCGGGCGCGTCGCTTCTTTAGCCCGCGCCTGTCGTCGACCCTCGCAACCGCGTATTACAACTTCGACCAGACCTTCGGATTCGACGGAATTTTCGAGGACGGGTCGAGACGGTCGAATGGCGAAGCCAGCGAAACCGCGGTCAAGGTTGACTTCGACCGCACCCTGACCACACGCGACCTCTCTCTGCGCAATGACTGGAGCCTCGCCCTTTCTCCGAGGAACCTGGTGGAAGCGGGCTTCGAGGTTCATTCCCTGAACACCGGAGCGATTTACAACGTTAGGGGCGAGCGCAATCTCGCCGAAGCAAATGCTTCGTCCATCCGGGGCGGTTCCGGGTTGCCTGATGCCTACGACGAGAAGATCCCCTCGAACCGCTGGGGCGCCTACGTGCAGAACCGGATGACCATGGGCACGCGGTTCTCGGCCGAAGCCGGCCTGCGTCTGAGTCGGTCCTCGCTGACCCGAAACGTCGAAGTCGAACCCCGCCTCGCAGCACTCGTGCGGAATAGCGACACCTCAAGATGGCGCGCGGCCTACGGCTCCCATTCGCAAAGCCCGGGAATCGAGAAACTGCTTCAGTCCGATTACTTCCTCGACTTGTCCTCGCCGGGCCTGCGCAACGAGCGCTCGCGTCACGCGACGTTCGGATTCGAAAAGGACTTCGCTTCGATGAGCCTCAAGGCGGAGGCGTACTACAAGAACTTCTCCGATCTCATCGTGGGAGGCCTGGAGACCGACGCCGAACTGACAACCCGCCTCGCCCGCTACGACTTTCCCGCGTCGCTGCAATCGAGCATCCCGAAGGACAGATCCATCACGACCACCCCCACAAACGGCGGGGCGGGACGCTCCTACGGCGTCGAACTGGTGGCCACGAGGGCCGACCGACGCGGCGATCAGCGCCTCTCGGGCTGGGCGTCGTACAGCTTCGGCAAGGCGACGAAGGAGGCTTATGCCCTGAGTCTTCCCTTTGAATACGACCGGCGTCATGCCCTCTCCCTCGTCGGGCAGGTCAAGGCGTCGGAGAAGTGTCAGATCGGATTCACCCTGCGCGCGGCCTCGGGATTCCCGCGCACCCGACCGATCGGGGTTCGCGTGGTCCCCACCGCGGATTTACTCGACGGCAACCAGGATGGGAACAAGGCGGAACTCGTGCCCCAACGCGACAGTCAGGGACTTCCCATCTACACCGCCGACTACGGCCCGGTCGCGAATCTTCTTCAAGAGCGCTACCCGACCTTCGCGCGTCTCGATCTGCGGGCCAACTGGCGGCCTCGTGGCAACCAGTCGCGATGGCTCTTCTATCTCGAAGTGATCAACGCGACCAATCGCAAGAATGTGGGCCAATACGAGGCAGAGCTGCGATCGGTCGCAGGAGCAGATCGCCCGACGATCGAGGAAACGCCGGGCGGCGCCATCCCGCTCCTGCCGACCTTTGGTGTGCGCTTCCGTTTCTAAGCCGCTCTCTGGCTGCGTTTCGGGCGAGAACTTCTTGTCCGCGTTCCCGGCTCGCGACGATCGCGTGACCGGGGCTAGCGCCTTCGGCGCGCAAGCGCGGTCAGCCATTCTCGAAGCGCTTCGCCGTCACGCAGGTCCAGTCGCGTCGGGATCGCAGCTGCGAACTCCTGGGGAACTCCAGGGGCGAATACGGCCGTCGTCGTCACATACGCTTTGCTGGCGCCTTGGTCGAAAGTGAGCACGCCATACATCGCACGCACCTCCACAACCGACCGCGTTCCGCGCGACCCCCCCGTTGCCAAGTGCGGATGAAGCTACTCGCCGCTGTGAGGGACCCAATGAGCATCGCCCGCTAACCTGGCGGCGACGGGCGAACTGACCGATGTGCCGAGCCGCTCGCCGGGTCGCGATCCGCCGTAGTGGGAAAGCCGCGTGCTCCGGCGACAGGCGCTCGGACACGAGAACCAGTGCGGGGACCACGGCAGCAAGGGCGAGCGCGCACCTGGGCCACGAGGCAGCGTAACGAGCAGAAGCGAAAACGCGGGTTGCACCGCGGGGCGGCGGAGCTTGCGTACCCCGAGGGTAGGCTTCGCGCTGGCCCGAGGCCAGGCTTCGCGCCGCCGCGACGGTTTGGCGCGCTCGGACGCCTCCGAGGAGAGCGTCGCCGACGTGCCTACGGGCGGTCGGAGCGAGCCAATCGCGCGCCAGTGCCCGACGCGGGCGCGCGGACTGGTTGGCAAATCGCGCTTGTTTCACTTACGCTCTTTGCGGCCTGGCCCTCCTCTGCGAGAAGCTGAATGAGCTTCCCTTCCGGCGCGATCCGAACCCTGCGGCCGTCGTCGACAAAGTCGAACCTCTGTGCGATGGCGATCTGGTAGAGCACCTGACCCCAAGGCGCCTCGTCCGCATCGACCGTAGCCACTTGGTTTGCGCTGAACCCAGGAGCCGTGGAAAATCTCCGTCCGCTAATCGGCATGAACGAAGGCGGCGTGGGTCCCTCAGCGGCGTTGGCCCGGATGCCAACAGGGCCGCCGTAACCCATAGGGCCCGCGCCTTCCGTCCGTATCCAAGTCGCCCAGGACTTAGCCGTTCGGTCCACCGGGAGAAGAGAGGGCCTCCAGGAGCTTGGCTCGCTGCCTGTTCCCTGTGGCATTTGGAACCCTTCCTGGAGGAGACCGTTCTGACCGCGTTGGTGCTCGTTCGATACGAGCGCACCGCTTCCAGGGGGACAGGAAGCGGTGCCGGGCGCGGTCTCAGCGCTCGATCTGCTTCTTCTTGATCTCGTTGGCGGTGCTGTTCGCTGCGTCCTGGAAGGTCCCCTTCTTCACGCTGTAAGCGAACACGAGAATACCCTCCTGATTGAAGACGGACACCGTGCCATGGTATCGGTCTCGTCCGACCCCAAGGAACTTCGCAGCCGTGCCGGCCTTGCGATCCTGGGAAGTCGCCTTGAGAATGAAGTCCGCCTTCGCTGCTTGAGCGACGACGGTCACGGGCACCTTTTTATCCATGAACGAGGCGCCAAGCGCCATGGCGAACTCGCCCTCGCTCTCGATGAAGATCTTCGCTCCCGCAAAGATCCTCGATGGGGCAGGCGAAACATTCTGTGCGTGAGCGAATCCGCTCAACAGTAGGCATGCTAAGACGAATTTACTTTTCATATGGCTTCCTCCGGGCAACCTCCATGGCCGCTTCGGCTTGAAGCGGCTTCCCTCAGGGGCGCGCTGTTTGAGAACGAGCATAACGCAATGCGGGAAACAAGTGCAGACGGGAGGGCTCGTTCGCTTGCCTCCTTCATGCCCGGGGATGCGGCGAAGGATTCGAGTCGCGAGGTCGAGTCGCACATCGGCGAGCGCATGGAGCGGGTGGATCCCGCCGCCGACGAGAAGGTGGCCCTGGAAAGAATCCTGGACCACCTCGGGGCTCCGATCCCTGTGTGCCAACATGGCTGAGACACCGCCCGTCGTTCTAATTAAGCAGCAAGACAGGGCGTAGAAAGACATGTTCGTCCATGGAATCCCCATCATCTGTCCCCGTTTCTGCGGGGTCGCCGGTTG
>Ga0163153_10003947_pt1 | contig 19213 bp, 22 predicted proteins | sample OliLakLV19MP6IB1_FD_148629 | JGI IMG/M metagenome (GOLD analysis project Ga0163153, IMG submission 148629) | Freshwater microbial mat bacterial communities from Lake Vanda, McMurdo Dry Valleys, Antarctica - Oligotrophic Lake LV.19.MP6.IB-1 | ecosystem: Environmental > Aquatic > Freshwater >... | reverse complement strand
ATTGTATATACATATGCACTATTATTATATTCTGAAGATATTATATTAAAAAAAGTTTCATACCCTTCAAACACTCTCTCGTGATATTCTTTTTGTTGTAAATCAAAATGATTTGATTCTGTTCTATTTTTTCTTCGGGCATCTGCAGTATCAGGAGTAATTCTTAGATATATATAATGAACAGTTAGTTCGCCAAAAATCCTCTTACGTAAATCCCAAAAAAAATCAGTTAAATTTAGATTATTCTGTCCATATAATTGAAATGCAAAACTAGATCCATCACATCGATCAGAAACTACTGTTGTTTGTTTCTCTAACGCAGGTTTAACTACCTGATCTACGTGCGAAGAACGAGCAGACATAAACCCAAGTAACATCGCTCTCGGAGGAACATCTTTTGCGACATCACTTAATAACACCTGTCGTACTGCTTCACCAAATAAAGATCCTCCTGGTTCTCGTGTATATATAAAATCAGGAAAATCAATTTTTAAACGATTAATCATCTCCGTCTTTCCTGAACCATCAAGACCTTCAAATACAATAAACTTGGATTTTTTATTCAGCATATCTAATATGGTATCATACATCCATATTCAAGATTAATCACTTCAATCATATGGACCTTCATTCAATTAAACATGTGCAAAAAAACCTTCCAAATGGATCTCTGGTGCTTGTATTGCAGACTGGAGCAATAATTACTCCTGAATCAGAAGCTATGCTTCAAGCATTACACTCTCGTTCAATTGGAGGAATTAAAAAACACCTTGAAGTACTCGCTTTAAAAGGCCCAGAAAAGTTTATGTCTACTTTTTATGTAGGTTATGGACATAAATCTATTGGGGACTGTGGAACCTGCACTATCTTTATCGAAGGAGTGTCGATGCTTGTAGCGAAGGCACTCCAAGATTGGCCTTTATATTCAGGGCAAGAGGCTTCAACTCGATATATTGATTTTGCCCATCAACCATTTATCGACCCTGCACAAACAGCAGAATCAAGAAAAATTCTTGAGATATGGAGAACTTTTTATATGAAAGGACTTGAAGTACTTAACAGCAAACTCCCTGAGCGTTTTCCTAAACAAGAAGCGGAGGATGAGAAGATATACTCAAAAGCTATTATGGCTCGAGCATTTGATATTATGAGAAGCTTCCTCCCTTCTGGGGCAAGCACCAACCTTGCTTGGCATACCAATTTTCGTCAAGCAGCTGACCACCTCATCCGCCTCCGTCATCACCCACTTATAGAAGTACGTAACATTGCAGAAAAAATAGAAGAAGCACTTAATGAGGCTTTCCCGAGTTCATTTGGACACAAGCGTTATGATGCAACTGAAAACTTCAATGCCGAATGGATGAAAGAAAACTATTACTTTACAAAAAAAGACAGTATTGATTTTGCATTGACGCAAAACAACGTTGATGCAAGCATGCTTGAAGAATACACACACACGATCCAGACACGACCTTCAAAGACGGAAATTCCAAAAGAAATAAAAGAATGCGGAGAAGTTCAATTCGAATTCCTTCTCGATTTCGGATCATTTCGTGATATTCAGCGTCACAGAGCAATCACTCAACGTATGCCACTTGTTACCACAAATCACGGTTTTGAGTCGTGGTACTTAGATGAACTACCCGAAGATATTCGAATTGAAGCGAAGACACTTCTTGAAACACAAAGAGTTGCTACAGAAAAATTAGGCTTATCACAGTTTGATACCCAATATTATATTCCTATGGGATACAAACTTCCAAACCGCATTACTGGCACAATCCCTAATCTCGTATATTTAAGTGAGTTAAGAGCAACACGTTTTGTACACCCCACACTACGTAAACGAGCAATTCAGATTGCTCAAGTACTCACAGACACCTTTAAATCACAGGGTTTGGTGATACATCTCGACAAAGACCCTGATCGATTTGACGTAAAAAGAGGAGAACACGATATAACAATTAAGTAAAAGGTTTGCAATTATACAAATGATTTTCTATACTCAACAGTATGGCACTGAGCGACAAAAAAATTACAGAAGAAATGAAAGCTGGTAATATTATTATTACCCCCTTTATAAAGGAAAACTTAGCTACATCGAGCTATGATCTCACACTTGGTGAATACTTTTTTGCTGAACAACCACCCAAGCACTTTCAAAATATATTCAATATTTATGAAAAAGACCATGTAGACCATGTATGGGGAACAGTACCAAAACGAGCACGTTCCGCAAAAGAAGTATTTTCCGATTACAAGTTTACATTTGGTAATATTTCTCCTACTGATAAAGTTATTTTACTCGCACCTGGAGAAACAATACTTGCTCACACTAACGAATTTATTGGTGGACTCAATCATATTACTACTATGATGAAGGCGCGCTCATCACTTGGGAGAAGTTTTATTGAGGTGTGTAAATGTGCAGGTTGGGGTGATGTTGGATACGTAAATCGTTGGACAATGGAAATTACAAATAACTCCAAGCACTACCATATTCCACTTGTTGTCGGAAGACGTATCGCCCAATTGATCTTCTTCGAAACAGGACTTATCCTTGATAAAAACTATGCTCACTCAGGAAAATACCAAACAACAACAGATATAAAAAAGTTAAAGAAAGATTGGAATCCCCTCAGTATGCTTCCAAAGCTGTATCTCGATAGAGATATTAAAAAAAAGAATATGTGATATATAAAACACCGGTCATATTCCGGTGTTTTATATCAACTTGAGAAATATAAGTTTGCGAATGTAAACACAAATACAAAAGGCACACCCGGAGGCGCGCCTTTTGTTTGATTAGTATAGCAGATTGTTTAGAAATTTGTCTACCGTATTCCCAGTAACGCTCATAATTTGGTTCAGATCGAGGTGGACGAGGAAAATATTGCGAGCCAGCCTCGCTGGCTGGTGAGAAATATTTTACCGATGTCCAACAAAGATATGGACTAAATTTGAGTGTTACTTTACGTCCACCCACACATACTTTTCTGGTGAAAAGTCGCGCGGGCCCGCCTCGGTCCGTCGACCTCCGGCTCGTGGACGTTCTTATTTCACGTCCACGCCCATACTACGAGCACTCCCCGCAATAATCTTCATCGCTGCTTCTAGATCATGAGCATTGAGGTCTACCATTTTCTTTTCTGCAATCTCTTTGAGCTGAGCTTTTGTAAGTGTGCCGATCTTTGCTGTCGCATTTTTACCTGAACCCTTCTCTTTTCCAAGAGCCTTAAGGATAAGACTTGAAGCTGGAGGGGTTTTCAATACAAATGTAAATGTTCGGTCTTCGTATACAGTAATCTCTACAGGTACGATATCGCCCATCATTTTTGCTGTCGCATCGTTAAATTGTTTTACGAATTCACCGATTGCTACACCTGCCTGTCCAAGAGCCGGACCTACTGGAGGAGCCGGATTCGCTTTACCTGCGGGAATGACGAGTTTTAGTCTTTTTGTTATTTTCTTTGCCATGTTAGTTTTGGAATTTTTATTAAAATCCCGAGAAGCGCGGGAAGTGCTACTATACCTCATTATTTATAAACTATCAATACTCCACCTGTTTTTTTTATTCACGACTCAGAAAGTTCAAATTAAGATGAGATTCAAGGCGGATAAGAAAAATGATGCGAGCCAGCCTGAGTGCGCTGGTGAGTATCATTTTATCGCAATCCAACGTAGAAGATCGCATAATTTGGACTTTATGACTTGCGGACCTGGAGGAAGTCAAGCTCGACAGGAGTCTCACGCCCAAACATCGCGACCAGCACCTTCACCTTACCTCGTTCTTCATCGACATCTGACACTTTACCTTCAAGGTCTTTGAACGGACCGTCGACAATAGAGACCATATCACCCACTGCGAGGTCGATCTTGTGTTTCGCTGTATGAGTATTCATACGGGCAAAAAGAGAGTCCACTTCTTTCTTATCTACAGGCACTGGAAACACGCCAGATCCCACGAACCCAGTTACGCGAGGAGTGTTTCGTACTACATACCATGAGTCGTCAGTGACGATCATATCCACAAGCACATAACCCGGGTAGATCTTTTCTTCTTCTTCCACTCTCTTCCCACCTTTGATCTTGATCTTCTTTTCTACAGGAACAACAACATCAAAAATCTTGTCTTCCATTCCCAAAGACTCGATACGCTGCTTGAGATTTCTCTGCACCGCATTTTCATATCCCGCATATGTATGGATCACGTACCAATTACGACCCTCGCCGATTTGTTGTTTTGACATAGTATTAAATAGAAGTTAGATAATAGAGATTAGAAACTTATAAAACAAATTTTTCTAATACAATCTTGAAAATGTAGTCAAACAATCCGAGGAAAAATGCTACACCGAAAGAAACGAGAATTACAACGACGGTAAAGATGATTGCCTGACTCCGAGTCGGCCATGTAACATGCTTAAGCTCTACCTGTGTTTCTTTGAAGTATTGTATGAGGCTCATAATTTTTGTTTTAAAAAAACCCTCTCCGGGCCGATTAATATGCATATATAATACTCCTTCTTGCCTTATTAGTCAAGATACTTATACACAGCAAAAAACGCCTTAGTTGAGGCGTTTTTTGATAAAATTATTCTTTTAGATTATTTTATTGAGTAGGTAATCGTCACCATGGTCGTCAACTTATTTTCTCCTGCTGGTACGCTTGGTGCGACTTTCATCGAGTCCATTGCCACTCCTCCATAAGCCTGGTTTTCCATCATTGGAGTCAGATATCCATCCTGTCCTGACTCATAGAAACTAATGATTTCATCAAACCGTACTCCGAGTTCCTTTGCTATAACTTTTGCTTTTTCTTTTGCATCCTTGATTGCTTGCTTTCGCACCTCAGCTTTTGCCACTTCCATATCGTCCACCACAAAACTGAGACCTGAGACGTTTGATACATTAAGACCTCCCACAACTACAAGCATGTCGCCTGCTTTTTCAATATCTCGCACTTTCACTTCGATTGACTGACTTACTTCATATCCGACAATCGTAGACTTGCTTGGCGGGCATGAATATTGAGTACAGACAGAATTTGTATACTCATATTTTGGATATATATTGTAAGAAATAGTCTTCACATCTTTTTCTGCAACACCCGCTTTCTTCACTGCATCGAGCACTGCATTTGTCTTTGCAGTCGCTTTGGTCTGGGCTTCTGTAGCAGTCTTTCCCTCTTCAAGGACGGTATAGTTGAAGGATGCGATATCCGGCTTTATATACGTCTCTCCTCTTCCAGTTACAGAAATAGTATTCATTATTGGAGTATCTTTACCAATATATGAATATTCTTTGAGCGCATTGATTGCCTTTATTCCCACGAATACGGCGAGCACGATCACAAGGATCATGACATATTTTGCAATTCGTTTTTTATCTGCTGGGTCTATGAGTGTTTCCATTGTACTTTAGTCTTATCTTGTAATCTGGTCATTATAGCATATTCGCCGAGCGGTACATCCTCACCACTTGTTCAAAAAGACTGGCAACAGTCAGAGGACCTACTCCGCCGGGAACGGGAGATATGGCAGAAACGAGAGGATAGACCGAGAGCTTCTCTACATCTCCGACCAGACCAGCTTCTATGCGATGAATCCCTATATCAATAACTACAGTCTTCTTACCAGGATCAATCCACTCACCTGTTACAAACTGAGGTACTCCACAGGCGACCACGAGCACATCTGCTGTACGAGAAATAGCTTTCGGGTCCTCTGTTTGCCTGTGAATAACTGAGACCTTAGCACCATGAAGCTTGAGTAGTGTTGCTGTGGGCTTTCCAACCAAAGCTGACCTGCCAATCACCACAACATGTGTATCTTGAAGTGGCACCTTGTAGTACTCTATTAGTGCAAGAACTGCTCGAGCAGTTGCCGGTGCAGAAAACTCATCTCCTTCTTCTAATTTCTTTTGGTGATACTCTGTCAGACAGTCTACATCTTTTTCTTGCGCAATGGATTCAATCACCGCTCGATTAATATGCGCTGGTAGTGGTAGCTGAACAATTATTCCACTCACTGACTTGTCTGTATTGTGAGTTTGGATTTCTCGCCTTAAATCTTCTTCTGTTACTTCCTTACCGAGTTTTTTATGCACCACAGAAACTCCGATTAACTCTCCGAACTTTATTTTCTGTTTTATATATACATTTGAATCTTCTCTTTCGCCTACTTGGATAATGACAAGTTTTGGAGACGATAAATAACTACTGAAAAAACCTTTAACTTCTTGCATAAGTTTTTGTCGTATAGCATCACGGACAATAAGTCCTTTTAGGATTTTCGGTTGTGAAATCTGTTCCATAGATAATCTGAGACAATGAGTGCGAGTACTCCTACAGTAAACCCGACCCCAACATCAGAGAACCAGTGTACACCTAAATACAAGCGACTCAAACCGACAGTAATCGGTACGAGCACGCAAAAAGCGATATGGATATACCGGCGTGTTTTATTTTTTTCATGGCGCATAAACCGCAAGAAAAACAAGCAGAATGTGGTGGCAAATGCAGTATGACCAGAAGGAAAGCTTGGGCCATATGCAGTAATGATTCCAAGCTCAGGCCTTGGGAAATTGACCCAGATCTTGACTGTCCATATGAGTATGTAAGAAAAACTGAGTGCTCCCCAAAATTCAATCAGAGATTTTCGACTACTCCATTTGTATAAGAAAAAAGAAACGAGGATAAACAATAAAAAACCAGGTACTGCATTGAAAAACCATGTAAATGTATAGAAAGCATACGTGAGTGAAGGGCTTTGGATCGACTGGAAAAATTCAAAGACTTTTAAATCGATTGCATTCATGTACACAGTATAGCTTGACTCTTTGTTTGGAGCTAGATACGATAAGGAAAGATATGCTAATTGATCCAGAAGATGCAATTCTTCTTGTGCAAAAAAACACAGAGGAACAAAAACCACAAGTACCTGAGAACAACTGGCCAGAGACAGGCGCCCACACGGAATGTGAAAGTCTGCGAAAAATCTTTCAACTCGGCTAATTAAATCCTATAACAACTGCGCGACTGACACCTCAAATGTTGGTCGCGCTCTTATTTTAATTTAAAAAATTACACGCGCAAAAATACCCGCAGGAAGCAATCGCTCTGTATCAGATTCTTTGATTGCAAGCTCTCCTGATTCAATTGTTACTTTTGAGAGCACACCTTTGAGTGCGTTTGCGTAGGAGAGATGTGAATATTCTGAAGCGTATCCAGTGACCACTATAAAGAGCGGGTCCTTGGACAAAAGCTCTCGCACACGGGCAAGTAATGGCAAGAAATCTTCATCGATGTGCCACATATGGTCTTTTGACTGTTTTTTTGTTCCTCTGCCGTATACTGGTGGGTCCATCAGTATCGCATCATAGGTCACTCCTCGCTTTATATCTCGCTCGACAAACTTGCGTACATCGTCGAGCATAAAACGAATCTGGTTTTTTTCAGTCCCAGCAAAATCTCCGTTTGATTTTCTATTTTCATGCGCCCACGTGATTGAGGCTTTTGAACTATCAACATGTGTCACTTCTGCACCAGCACATGCAAGAGCCATCGTCGCTCCCCCTGTGTATCCAAAAAGATTGAGTATCTTAATTTCCCTTGACTTTACAGACTTTGTGGACTTTCGACTTTCAACTTGTTTTACCATCCACTGCCACTGTGCGATCTGTTCAGGAAAGACCCCCACATGCTTGTTGTTTCCGATTTTACACACCAAACTCAGATCTCCAATTTTTACATTCCACTGAAGTGGTATATTTTTCCTGATTTTCCACTTTGCACCCCTATCTGTTTTCTCGAAATGCGCATGTGCAGTATTCCACACCGCCTCGCTTTTTTTCTTATTCCAAAGCACTTCTGGGTCGGGTCGTGCAAGTACTACGTTTCCAAAACGTTCGAGTTTCTCTCCGTCTCCTGAATCGAGAAGTTCATAGTCTCCTTGTGGCTCTGTAATGAGTATTGTCATGCTTTATTTATACCACAAAAACAAAAAAGGATGTCGGGTAAATTTAAAACCCGAGTCAACTACACTCCCTGAACCATAAAAGACACCTGCCGTTCTCGGTCGTGGTCAAGCTCTACCAACATCACTTGTTGCCACCTACCCTTTAAGATTTTTCCCTCATGGACGATCAGTGTGACTGAGGACTGGAGGATCATCGCCTGTGCATGCGCATGTCCATTGATACATTCGTGTATCACACCGTGCAAATCTGGCTCACACAGATGTGTATTTCTCTTTCCGCCAGTGTTTTCTGTATGAGCAATGTCGTTGTGACCGTATTCAAGCATCGGACTTGCAAATGTATCAAGAATTTTCCTCAGGTCTGCAGTATATCCAATCTCCTCAGAAGGACCAATCAGATTTTTCTCGTCTTCATTTACCCACAAACTGGCGGTCGTATGATTTGTCTGGATCACGACACTACCTTCTAACACTCCCGAGCGCAGAATCACCGCTTCGATATCTTCGGTGATACGTATAAAATGGACTCTGTATTTCGTTTGATATATCTTTGTCTCAAAATGAGCTTTATAGGTTTCGTTCATAAAGATCTGTTAATACACAACTACCTTACCTATATCTTCAGGCTTGAGAGAATTATAATATTCCCAAATCCCGCTGTATACAAAATTGAACTCATATTCACCATTTAAACCGAGTGTTTTTGGCTGATTAAGGTCAGAAAAAGGTGGTGTGGAGGAAGCACTCGCAAAAATACGCATTGAGGTTCCTGTTTTGTTTACAAATTTGATTGTTGTACCTCGAGGAATTTGTATTTCACTTGGCTCGAAACCATCTTTTGTATAAGTGACCACATACATGTTTTTAGAAATCGCCGCTGCTTTTTGTACGGTACTTTTTTTGGTACTTATTGGAGAAGCTCGACGCTGTGTTGACGTTCCAATGATTTTATCAATTTGTACTTCTTGATCCTGAATTGGATTAACCACTATCATAGTCCGACCTGCCCATACGAAGTAGCCTCCCACAATGATCAAAGTTATTATACCAAACAGAAAAAAATATTTTTTATTCATTGTACTATGACTGTGTACGTATCATGCGCTCATAAATATGGATGAGGGAAATACCCAAACTTGCGATAACCGGACCGAGCAAAATTCCCGCTAGACCAAAGAATGAAATACCTCCAAGTACCGAAAAGAGCACCATGAGCGGATGCAGTCGAGTGCCCTTCTTGTAGAAATACGGCCCGAGCATATTATCGATCATCCCCACTAAGAGCATTCCCCAAGCGGAGAGTCCGAGAGCAAAAGGAGTGTTTCCGGTGATAAAAAGATAGATAACTGCAGGGACGATGACGAGTGCTGTTCCAAGTCCTGGAACGACTGCACACAGTGCAGCGAGAGCCCCCCAGAGTACCGCATTTGGTACACCAAAGATTGAAAGTCCTATGCCAGCCAAGAAACCCTGGATCAAAGCGATCAGAAGCGTCCCCTTCACTACTGTCGTTATAGTCTCGGTAGTTTTCTCTAGCAGTTCTATGTCATACGAATCACGAAGTGGTGAAAGTTGGATCAGTTTTTGTATTAGCCGCTTGCCGTCTTTCAAGAAAAAAAAGATTGCGATTATAATGAGGAATATGTCACCAACAACAGTGAGAGTCCCAAACAATACATCTTTAAAATTGCCAGTTGCCCAACCCAGTGCATACTCTATATACTGGTCTACATTTACGGAAAAATCGGGGATAAACTTTCTCACCGGCGTTTCGATTGCATGTGCGAGATAGTCGAACTCACTAATATTATTATTTGAAAGTTGTGTATACAAACTACGTGCTTGTTCGAATGCCTGTTGACTCAGAAAGATAACTGGCAGCATCACAAATACAAGACCTACCAAAATAGAAATAAGTGCACTGACTGCTTCTTTTCCCCTCAGTGCAAGACGGATCTTTTCATATAGTGGAAAAAGCACGATACTAAATGTAGCTGCTAAAAATAAAGTTGTGAAGAAAGGTTTGAATACAAAAAATGCTAAAACAGCTGTGATTCCGAAAAGCCCTGCAAAAAAAATAATTTCAATTTTATTTCTATTATTCATATATACATTTATAATAATTATTGCGGATCAAAGATCATGGTATTTGACGCTCCATTCAACAAGTTAGCAATGCGTTTTCCTCCGAATATAGATGGCAGAATTCCTACACCATTGCAGCCTATATTATACATCAAAACTTTATTTTTCGGTTCGAATCCGATGCGACGTATACCATTTGGAGTATACCCCATGAGTCCGTGCCAGGTAAATTCGTAAGTGATAGATTTACTTGAATCTGTTTCGTATGTTTTTTTGACAAACTGATCAATTTTTTCCCCCATTTCTTCAGGATACAAAAGCTCATGTGAATATGCATACTTATCTTCCACTCTAAGTTCTGGTCCTCCAACTGAAATTAAATTATGTTCATTATTTCCCTCGTACTCATATTGCCGGCGAGTTAGGTAAAAATACGGATCATTGTTTGATGCATCTGGGTCAGTAAAATAACTTACCGCAAGTGGTGGCTTATTCATCTTTTCCAAATATCCTGACATATACCCGATCGTCCCCTGGACACTCTCGTGAAATTTAGTATCAATATCGAGACCTGATTCATTTATTATAAGCAGATTCTCAAAACCGTTGGTACAGAGAATGACTGTCTCAGTTGCAACCGTATGTGTCCCTGCGTCCAGAAGCGCCCGCCCGTCCTTCAACACTATTTTCCCTATCGGTGTATGCTCGTAAATACTTAAGCGATCCTTGTAGGTAGCATGTAAATACTCCACAACTTCTTCACAAAACAAAGCGCTGTTAATACAGCCTTTTTGATATGAAATTACTGCAGAAAAAGACACATCTCTCGTCTCAAGTAGAGAAAGCACGAGTTCATGAGGAACAAGGGTATAAAAGTCTTTGTACATTTCAGGAATAGTTTTGACGAAATCAGCGGATTCTGAAATACGAAATGTCTCTGCCAAAAGTCCCGCCTCTTTACGAGCCTGACTGTCACGGAGATGGCTCAGTACTTGGTCACATGAAGAAAAGCCTGCGTGGCCCACAAACCGTGAAAAAGGTATATCGAGTCCTGCCTCGGTGTACATGAGATCGAGCAGGATCCATGTATGTTCAATTTCTTTCTGCGCATCTGCTGTTTTTTCTAAACCAAATTCAGATACAATATCCGAAAATGGACGCTCAAAATAACTCACTATTTGCCCCGCATTGTGTCCCGTAGCTCCCCTTGCAATCTTATTGGCTTCGATCAGTACGATTTTTTTATTTGTTTCTTTAAGGAGAAAAAATGCAGTCGAAACTCCTGCGATTCCACTTCCAACTATTGTTATATCTGTAGTTATATCCGAAGAAAGTCTAGGAAAAAATTCGGTCCGGGTAAGCTCATGTATCCAAGGTGAATGATTTTGACGCATAAAAGTTATATATTTGGCAAATTTCTTTTAATTAAAAAGTGCGGGTCACAAGTGCAATAATAAGGATACCGAAAAAGTTCATCACAAAGCAAATCGGAATAAAAACAGTCATGCGCACTTTTGAGACACCAAACATGGCTAAAGCAAACTCATCGGGTAAGGGAGATGCGATAATAAGTGCTGCGAGAAGTGGCGAGAGCCAGCGGAAAAAACCTTTTTTAAAAAAACGAATGATTTTTTTCTCATTTTTCAGCGTATGAAGCGCTTCAAGAATATCATCAGTAAAATGATCTCGGATAAACAGAAAGATAACAAGGTCACCAACTAGGGACCCGAGCGCTCCCCAGAACGCGACAAGGAGCGGTGAAGTCGTCTGTGAAATCTCAGCGAGTGCGATCGCTGCAGGAGCAATCGTAAAAGCTGAAGTAAAGAAAAACCCTGCAATAAAACTGCCGATAATCTTTAATTCATCAATAGAAGAAACTATATCCTGGATCACTCCGAGCCGGACGATGCCAATAGCAAAGAATATTGAAATAACGATAATAAGCAGATCTCTTTCAAGGTGCGAATACGGATTTTTATTTAAAGCGACTGATTGTGGAGGTAGTGTCATTCAAACAGTATACCACGAGCAAATTACATCAAAATATAAACTATGCATTACGCTCGCCAAGGCACTTCGACATAAGAACCATGAGAGCATTCTCTATATGTGCTTTTGTGCTTTCATCAATCAACTCCCCCGCTTCATTAAACTTATCATATGCATTTCCTAAGAAAAATTCTGGTTGTCCTATAACAAGCGCATCCAAATGGAGCATTGATTTCTTTACATCTTGCTGTCCAACAGCTGTACCGATTGGTCCACTCGATGCCCCCATAACCAATACTGTTTTACCCGCAAATGAGTTTTTACCATGTGCTTCTGACGGTCGAGATGCCCAATCAATTGCATTTTTGAGCGCTGCGGGAACAGAGCGGTTATATTCCGGGGTTACAAAAATAATTCCATCAGCACTATCAATTTTTTCTTTTAGAACCTTTGCTGGATTTGTATACTCAATATCTTCATTAAAAATCGGGAGGTTACCGATTTCTACTTGCTCAATTTCCATTCCTGCGGGAGCTTGTTTTTGTACGGCTTTCAAAAGCATTGTGTTCACGGATTTTTCTCGTAAACTTCCTGAAATCGCAATAATTTTTTTCATAAGCACTTTTAATTAGTAAGTAATCATCGCATTATAAACTCTTTACTTTACAAAGTAAAGTATTATATACTATCCACATGCTTAAAACCGAAGCTCAGCGCGTATCGCTCTGTACACACTGCCCTATCGCAAAAGTTGCCGATCTTGTCGGCGACTCATGTGTACTTCTTTTGGTGCGCGACCTCCTTACTGGAACGCGCCGCTTTGGCGACTTTGAGAAATCCCTCCACGGCATAAGTTCTCGTACAATCACAGAAAAACTCCGACACCTAGAAGGACGTGGGCTTGTAGAGCGAAAAGCATTCAATGAACGCCCTCCGCGAGTTGAGTACTCTCTTACTCCCCTAGGCAAGCGCCTCGGTGCAGTTATAAAAGAAATGGAAAAATACGGTAAAAGCCTATAGCTTTTCTATTAGCAGAAGTTTCTTTTCCTTTGAAAATCTCTTTAGCTCCGCCTCGCGCCCACGTGCCTCCGCGAGATTTTTTACTTTTTCTGAATATCTCAACACGACTGGCCGCCGTATCTTTGTATAATGCGCACCACTCTTTAAGTGATTGTGTGCATGAAGGCGTTTTCCGAGGTTGGGAGTAGATCCTACATACAAAGTGTTATCTGCACATAGAAGAATATAGACTGTATACATAAATTAGAGGAATAATTCAAAACTGCACTCCGTATGTTCTAGATCTCTTAGAAATTTGTTACAGAAGGCATCCCGTTCCAAATCTTTCAAGAATTGTGGGGCAAATAAATTAAGTTTATAGGGAAACAAAGTAAACACCGCTTTATCAGCGTAAAATCTCACTCCTGCACCGAGACCGTCGATAGTGTGTGGAGCACTCTGATCAAAAACAAAATTACCTAAGGAATAGAATATCGCCTTCCCTTTATATATACGCACCGGCTCGATCACGTGTGGGTGATGCCCGAAAATAACACTTGCACCATTATCAATAAGTGCGTGCGCAATACGTTCTTGGGCAGGAGTTTCTGTGAGTGCATACTCTGTCCCCCAATGAATATGTACGACAACGTAATCATTTTCCGTACTCAACTTTTTTATGAGCGGGTAAAAATTGGAAACAGGAATAGGAGCTGTGGTTTCATCAATGCCAATAAAAGCTACTTTTTTATTATTAATCGTCTTAATTATATAACTTTTTAGGAGACTCCTGTCTCCCATAAAATCAATCTGCGCTTCTGTGAGATATTTCTTAGTGCTTTCAAATCCGACTCGATAGCAGTCAAATGTGTGATTGTTTGCGATTGTCACCATGGTGACGCCAATACTTTTGAGGCGTTCTGGTGTGTTGCTTGCAAATTGGAAGTTATAGGCTTTTGTTTGGCATTTCTCCCTGTCCATCTCCACAATCGGACCTTCAAGGTTTACAATCGTAACGTCAAAATCTTTTATGAGATCTCTGTCCTTTTTTATATATTCAAACGGGTCTCTTTTTTTGTTTTCGATAATATTACGCACTCCCCGATCGAACATCACATCTCCAAAACTAAGGATTCCAACCGATTCTTTTTCAATAATACCCACAGATTGAAGAGAGGACTCCAAAGATCCAACCATGGTTTCATTTTTATAAAAAGATAAAAATGCAAAGAGAATAATAGCAATACTTATGCTGATCAAAAGAAAGTTCTTCTTCATGATTATATTTTAACATATTACCCATGGAGCATACTCAATATTACCCGTACTAAATCTCAAAATTTATCTCAAACGGATACATACCCATACCACAAGCCCCTTGCAGGGTTGTCGCATGCTGTGTGCCAATATCGATATCAGTTGATCCACTTTGTGGAAGCACCTGGCTTATATTCATACTCGGAATCCGGACTGCTGAAGAACAGTCGAATGTTCCATCTGTATCAAACCGAATAACTGTAGGAATACCTGCTTTTGCAACGCTCTTTCGTGGCAGGTATCCACCTTTGGCATTTATCGTAACAATCTGTTTTCCATCAACAATAGCAACGTTGTTTGCATTTGCTAATGCCTCTGTATTCCGGCCATTTTTTGTAAGTACGAAAGCTCCTCCAATAAGGACCACCGCTACAATTATGGATGTAAGGGTCATTTTCATAACTATGATTATACTAAAATATACCTAGAAGTTAAACAAAGGTGGAATGACTCCGATCACTACTAATGAGTTGATAAGGTTAAATAATGCAAATATAATCACTACAAGTCCCGCACTTTTGAAGAAAACTCCTGCTTTTGAACTGTTTTGAACACTTAGTGAACTAAAACTTACGAGCGCAAGTACTGGAAATGTTCCGAGAGCAAATGCAAGCATGGTTAGACTTCCCGTAAGGAAGCTCCCCGTACTCAAGGCATAAAGTTGCATTGACTGAGTAAACCCACACGGTAAGAAGAAGGTAGCGATACCTACAAGAAGTGGCGTGAGCGTGTAATTAAATTTACTTACACCAAGTGCATATTTCGAAAGAACCTTTGGCATCCGAGGCTCTAATTTTTTTGCCCACGGAAAAACATTGAGCAGATTGATACCGAGTATTAACATGACCAGACCGATAATGAAGCTCAAAACAAAGGTTGCTATAGTACTCAAGGTAAAGGTTGCCCCAAGTGCTCCGATCACCCCACCGAGAATGAAGAATGACGCAATACGTCCACCATGGAACATGAGCTGTGGTTTTATCATCTCGCCGTCTTTAGCGAAAGTGGCCGACATAGAAAGAAGCAGTCCACCAACAACAGCCATACATGATGAAAGCGAAGCAATGATACCAACAACAAATGCTGTTCCGTACGTGACACTTCCTCCACCCACTAAATTAACTATTCCCATTTTTTGCAATACAACAAATAAGACTGCGAACCCGAGAGCAATCGGAATTGCAATTTTGAAATCAGACCACTTCTTTTCCCCGCTATCATTTTCTTTTGTTACAGACACAATGTAGCCGTAAGACTTGAGAGGTATAGTTAACTCCTCTGCAATCTGCTCCTGTGTTTTGTCGCCAAAGTCTCCAGTCACTTCTACCGAATGATTTTCGAGACTTGATTTTGCCTGAGTAACATTGGGCAAGTCTTTCAACTCACTTTCAGTCACCAGTGTACACGCACCGCAGTGCATGCCCTGAACGTGAAAGGTATGCTTTTGTAAATTATTCTTATTGTCAGATGCCATATGTAATGATTGAATCATTTATTTATACCACTGTTGATACCAACCCCGCATCTCTTTTATTTCCTTTGATTGCGAAACAGTAATATTTTTTGCGAGCTGCAACATCTCCGGTCGACTAGTTCCAACTTCAAGCATTTCTACCATCTTAAGAGCGAGTTCGTGGTGAGGAATCATCGCCTCAAGAAACGCCTTATCAAAATCCGTTGCGTTTTCCAGATTCGCTATTTCTTCTTTTCCACCCATATGCATTTCTCCCCCTGAAACCATTCCACCACTTACCGTAGTCTCATCTCCTTTTGGAACATCTTTTCCAAACCAATTCTTATACCACACGTTCATCTCTTTAATTTCTTTGTTCTGATCTTCTATGATTGCTGTAGCAAGAGTTTTGATTTCTGAACGTTTTGTTTTTTGAAGCGCGAGTTCTGCCATTGCCACAGCACCATCATGATGCGGAATCATTTGCTCGATGAAATGCTGATCTATATTGCCCATCATCTGGTTACCGTTTCCCGTCATCATTCCAAAGCCAGCATTGTGCTCTCCTCTAAACACAGTTGATGTGAAAAGCATCGCAAGTAATACTCCGATGATAATTCCTCCAATTCCGTAAGCTATTTTATTGTTTTGATTATTCATATTTTTTTACATTACTATTAATTCTTTCTGAATCTTCTTATCGTTCGCATGGTGATCTTCTACTTCTGGTAATCTGTGTGCAATAGTCGATAAAATAAACCACAAGACAAAGCACAACGACGTTGCAATGAGTACTTTTTTAATTGAAAGCACTCCTTTGAAATCTCGATACACAAACGAAAGATATGCTAACAACAGTCCACCTGATAATAACATTGACGCAAAGACTGGGCCATCCAGATAGTGTTGTATTGCACCACTCACCATACCTGTCCCCATCGACACGATTACTGATATTCCTATATACCGTAGTATTGTTACCATCTTTTCATTTCTATACTCTAAAAGATTTCCTACTGTAAAACAAATTATTCCCAATACGATTAATACTATGTATTTAATAGAATCGCCACCTAAGGTACCTGCGTGCACAATTGATCCGGAAATTACTCCAACTCCAACATATCGTAACATGTGGGACATGAAAGCTATGTTAGGAGTGATTGATGATTTGTTTATTTCCATAGTCGTTTATAATTTTTTACTTTTAATTCGTAGTGAGTTACCGACTACCGACACACTTGAAAATGCCATTGCCAATCCTGCAAAGACAGGATTGAGTAACCAGCCGAAGATCGGATAGAACATTCCAGTAGCAAGAGGAATTCCTACGATGTTGTAGATAAATGCCCAGAAGAGATTTTGCCTGATGCCACGCATGGTCATCTTTGAGAGTTTGATCGCTTTGACAAGTTTCGAAATGTCTCCGCCGAGAAGTGTGATATCAGCCGACTCAATTGCTACATCGGTCCCCGTGCCCATCGCAATTCCTACGTCCGCTTGTGCAAGTGCAGGAGCATCATTTACACCATCACCCGCCATTGCCACAATCCGTCCCTCTGACTGAAGCTCTTTAATTTTTGCCAACTTATCTTGAGGCAGAACCTGAGCAATTACATCATCAATGCCGACCAAGGACCCAATATATTTTGCAGCCTTTTCATCGTCACCTGTGAGCATCACAACCTTGATTCCAAGCGCATGGAGATTTTTCACCGCTTCGACTGACTCTGCTTTAATTTCATCTGCCACCATCACAAAGCCGAGAACTTTTTCTTTAGTCGCGATTATAACCGGGGTCTTACCTTGCAAAGTAAATTCATTTAGCTTTGAAGCATCAAAGGAAATATTGAGATCATTTATAAGTTTTGCATTACCGACAAAATATTCGACACCACCAACTGATCCTTTCAATCCTTTACCCTGAATACCCTCAAAGTTCGAGACTTCGGATATGAGGATATTTTTCTCACGTGCATAGTTCACAATTGCATGAGCAATAGGATGTTCAGACTTCATTTCAAGTGAGGCAAGTATCGATACCAATTGCTCATCTTTATGTTGGATGATCTCGTCAGGGAGAGAAGCCCGACCAAGATTATTATCTTGGTTTAGGGAAAGATTCATAATATCTACGAGTGTTGGCTTCCCTTTTGTGATCGTACCCGTCTTATCCACGACCACCGTAGTTACCTTATGAAGTTTCTCGAGTGAAGCCGCGTCCTTTATTAAAATACCCTCTTTTGCTCCCTTTCCGACTCCGACAATAATAGCTGTCGGTGTTGCAAGTCCAAGTGCACAAGGACAAGCAATAATAAGCACTCCAACAAAAGAAACGAGGCCGTAAGAAAGTGCCTGCGAGAAGCCGAGAGCTCCGGTACCAAATAAAAGCCATGCTCCAAATGAAAGAACCGCGATAACGAGCACAATAGGAACAAAAACTGACGAGATTTTATCTGCTAGTGCCTGGATTGGGGCTTTGCTCCCCTGAGCTTCTTCCACCATTTTTATAATCTGAGCAAGCAATGTTTCAGAGCCAACTTTAGTTGCCTTAAAAATGAATGATCCACTTGTGTTTATTGTTCCAGCCACAACGGAATCTCCGATTTTCTTTTGGGCGGGCATCGGCTCACCGGTCACCATTGATTCATCTACAAATGACGTCCCTTCACGTATCACACCATCAACAGGAATTTTCGCTCCTGGTTTTATGATGATTAAGTCTCCATGCTTCACATGAACAACCTCAATTTCTATTTCCTTACCTTCACGAATGACGAGAGCGATTTTTGCCTGTAGATTTAAAAGTTTTTCAATCGCATCACCCGTTTTTATTTTTGATCTCGCTTCAAGGTATTTGCCGAGGGCGATAAAGGTAATGACCACAATCGTGACATCGTAGTAGGTGTGATCCACGTTTATATACGGGCGAAGTGATTCTTCAAAGGCCATAGCAATAAAGCTGTATACGTACGCTGCAACTGTTCCAATACCAATGAGTGAGTCCATATTTGCCTTTCCATAGCGTAAAAATCGATAGAAACCAAGAAGATACGGTTTACCTACCACAAAGAGCACGTACGTCGCCATCAGAGGCATGAGGTGGTGAACAAACTCATACGCAGTTGTGTTCATTGTTGAAACCGCACCGTACTCCGCCAAAATATCCCAACCCATAACAAATATACTAAAAATTGCCAGTGGTATGGCTGAGACCACGAGCGTCTTCTGACTCGCAACCTCCGCGAGCTTTTCTTTTTTTGATTGATTCAAGCCAAGGTGTCCACCATGCTCACCTACCGACCCTTTTATATTATTTGGCATCTCACGTGCACTCAGTTCATCTGAGGTATCTATTGTCTCCCCTACAATAAGAGAATACACTAACGGT
>Ga0163153_10003939_pt1 | contig 19251 bp, 16 predicted proteins | sample OliLakLV19MP6IB1_FD_148629 | JGI IMG/M metagenome (GOLD analysis project Ga0163153, IMG submission 148629) | Freshwater microbial mat bacterial communities from Lake Vanda, McMurdo Dry Valleys, Antarctica - Oligotrophic Lake LV.19.MP6.IB-1 | ecosystem: Environmental > Aquatic > Freshwater >... | reverse complement strand
ATTACATTAAATATTTATATATAATACTATTAATACAAAGCCTAACCCTTTGTGGATTTAAAGGCTTTGCACAAGACCGTCAGGATATACAACTTGCGAACGAATACATTACAAAAGGTGAAAAGGAAAAAGCACTTTTGATATTTCAACAGCTTGTGAAAAAAAATGAAAATATTCCGTTTGTGCACATAGCGTATTTCAACGTGATGGTCGACATGGGCAAATTCAACGAGGCCGAGGATTATGTGCAAAAGCTGATTCGTAAAGATGACAAGCTATCCTATCGGCTCGATTTGGGTGTTCTATATTTTCGTTCTGGAAATTTGCCGAAGGCCGAGAAATATCTGACTACGCTCATCAAGGCACAGGGAGATGATATCTACAAACTCAAAACGAGCAGCGACTACCTGGCCTCAAAAAATCTTACTGAATATGCGGTGATCGCTCTGAAACAAGCACGCACAGCAAGCGATAATGAAGGCGTTTATGCACTCGAGTTGGCGAATCTATACCGTATGGCTGGCAAGCGTGATGAAATGGTGCAAGAGTATTTGAACTACGTAACCCAAACACCCTCCAATATTTCCTACATCAAAAATGTAATGCAAATCCTTATCACCAAGCCGGAAGAACTCGAGAGTCTTGAAAAATTACTGTTAGACCGTATTCAAAAAAACCAGGACTCGGAGGTTTTTTCGGATCTTATTATTTGGGTAAATCTCCAGCAAAAAAACTTCTATGGCGCATTTGTTCAGGCGCGCGCCTATGATAAGCGGTTCCGAAAAGAGCAATCTAAAACATTGGAGATAGCACAGATCGCTCTCAACAACCAGGATTACGAAAATGCCGATAAAAGTTTTTCCTATGTGATTAAGGAATTTGCCGGCACGGAAAATGAATTGCCGGCACGCATGGGACTGATCAAAGCCCGCGAAGCAAAAGTGAAAAAGAGTTATCCGGTCAATCGCGACTCGGTGCGATATGTGATAGGACAATACAAGCGCTTCAAAAAAAGTTATCCAGATAATCCCTACGGCTTTGAAGCCTCTCTTAACCAAGCCTTGCTACATGGTTATTATCTCGAAGAAATGGATTCCGCTATTTATCATTTGCAGGGTTTGATAGGGAACAATAAGGTTGCTCCGACCATGAAGTCAAAAGCAAAAATTGATTTAGGCGATATTTATTTATTGAAAGAAGAACCCTGGGAGGCAACACTGCTTTATTCACAGGTAGAAAAAACCCAACGCGAAACACCACTGGGCTATGAAGCGAAATTAAAGAACGCAAAACTCTCCTACTTCAAAGGAGATTTTAAACTGGCGCAGGAACATCTTGATATTTTGAAGCAAGCCACTACGCGCGAAATTGCCAACGATGCCATGGAGCTGAGCATGCGCATTAAAGAAAATATCACCTTTGATACCACCGGCACAGCGCTTAAGGAATATGCCGCGATCGAATTGTTAATGACACAAAATAAAATCGATGAAGCCCTGGCCAGGCTTTCAGCTTTCCAAACAACATCAACCGACCAACAAATCAAAGATGATGTGTATTGGCTCGAAGCATCATTGAGATTGAGGAACGGAGAATTTGAAAAGGCAATTGCTCTGTGTGAAAAAATTGTAACCGAGTTTGGTGAAGATATTCTGGCCGATGATGCGTATTTTCTGGAAGGAGAAATACAAGAACGTTATCTGAAAAACAAAGACAAGGCGATGGAGATCTATCGCGAGTTCTTAACGAAATATCCGGGGAGTGTTTACGTGGCCGAAGCGCGCAAAAGATACCGAATTATGCGTGGTGATTTCGATGAGCCCATCCCCGTAAACTAGTCTCTTACTCAACCCAGTCAATAGCGAGAAGAAGGACGTTTGACATTGGCTGGGTTTTTAATTACATTGGTCTTACCGTGTTGTTGATGGAAGTAAATCTGTCAAACCATGAACGATCATTTCTTAGTTTCACCCATCCCTATCAATGGCGGCCATGCTACCATGGGTATATCATGGCTAATTATTTTCACCTGTCTTCTTTTTCTAAGCAGCTGCGAAACTGAATCGGTTCCTTTAGACTTCTGCGCGGATCCTCTTGGTGCTGATAATAATACATATCAGAACGGAAATGTCTTCTGCTATAAAGAAAGTTTTAATGGCTGTTTTACGATTGAGTTAACTACAACGAAAACAGTCATTCGGGCAGTGAATTTTGCCGGAAAAGAACTGGCCATGATTATTGACATTGGCGTAGTGAAATGTCTATCGGAGGTTAAAATTAAACCGGCCTCAGGATATGTATATTCGTTGAATGCCCTGTTGGGTCATGGCTATGTTATTAAACTTCCCGATGGCACTTATGGAAGATTCTTCATTGACTCATGGCTAAAATCAAATACAAATGTGGTAGTTGAGATTAACATCACACGGCAATATTCTTTTTGAATATGAAAAATTGGTTGATCCTATCTATGTGTCTTTTTTTACAGCATGAACTAAATGCTCAAACCAGAATTTATATTGCCACTGGATTAGCAACATCATACGGTGGTGGCTACAACTCACTTTTTGCCAAGATTAAAAAACCGGGATATTTTGACATTGAGGCGGATATAAAAGCACTAGGCTCCGTAAGTATTGTTAGTGGCGTATCAACATTTGGTGTGGGATATAGCAGTGAAGACACAGGTTTTGGATCGCAGAGTTCATATCAGGCAAGATTTGTTTCCGTGCCCGCATTATTTAGGTGGAATATCCGTAACAAAAACATTTTCCTTTTAGATTTTGGCCTAAGTCCTTATTATCTCCTGAATGCGTACCTAGATGAGAGTATCTATAAGTTTGGCATAAAGCGAACGGCAGAGGGAGACATCACACCGTATTCAAAAAGATTTTTCACAGGCTTCAAAATTCAACAGACTTTCGCTGTCAACAGACTAGTGATTTCTTTGTTTATCATTGCCCCGTTTAAAGGTCAATCATCTATTAAAGACCTACCAGACCATTGGGGTCTTAATCAACAACAATCTACTTACCTAATAGAGGGTGGATATAAAGATTTTTTTGTGATGGGATTAAAAACGGGCATCCGAATAAAATGAGAACGACCATCGTTATACTCTTTTTGTTTTTCTTTTGGAGTAGCGGCCTCTCTCAACATCTGCGTAGTAATCCTGCAAAAACGATACGCAAACTATATAACAGCAACGATCCCGATGAAGTCAGAAAGAGTATTGAGCAGATGACCTTACAGGCGCAGGATAAAGCCAAGACATCGCAGTATATTTTGTTTGAGATGCTACTGGGTGATCAATATGAGAAAACCGGGGATTATGTGAAGGCTGAGCAAAATTTTGTGATCGCCTATGAAGAAACAAAAAAACATTTGACCTCAAAGAGTAAACATCTTGCCTTTTATGGAGTGTTTCAAAAAACGATTTATGATCCGATAGACCGGCTTGGATATTTTTACTTGAAGATTGGAAACGTAAGAAAAGCGGAGCAGTTGTTCAATGAATCGCTTTCCTTACGCGAGGCCAATTTTCCTGAACGCAGCATCCACCGCATTCATCCTTTGGTGGGTCTTGGCTCTCTTCAATACGGAAAAAACGATATAGAAAAAGCTTACGAATACTTCAACAGTGCGATTAAGGGAATCAACAAGGCAATGACCACCAACTTTGATCAGGATGAACTCAACCGTATTTTCCTGAACGATCTGGCGGAGATTTGTATGACACTCGGAAAGAGAAAAGAAGCTCTGGATTATATCAACAAACTGGCCCTGGCATCTTCAGGTCCCGGAAAATTTTCCAGCAAAGTTGCATCAAGACAGGAAGTAGCCCGCATTTTTGAAATGAAGTCGCGCTACTTTTTACTCGAAAGGGATTTCTTAAAAGCACAGGAATATCTCGACAAGGCAAATCACTACAACCCGTTCAATGTCACAACCTCAGATTTAAATTTCAAAACAATAAAAACAGAAGCCTTATTGCGATGGTCACAAGGACAAACTGAGCTAGCAGGAGAGTCCTTTCAAAAACTCGTCAAAGCATATCAACAGCATATTGCCTACAACTTTGTAGCGATGAGTGAATACGAGAAGGAGCAATTCTATTATTCTCTCAAAAAGGATTTTGACCTGTTTAATGCTTTCGTTCTTGACTATTCGGCTACCCAACCGGAAAAATTACACGGGCAGATGTACGATAATATTCTCAACACGAAAGCCCTGCTGTTAAATCAAACGAACAGGCAAAAAAATAGAATCATACAAAGCGGTGATCAGGCACTTATTACAACGTTGCACCAGTGGGAAAACACCAAAGCGAAATTAGCGGCACAGTATTATGAGAAGAGCAGTACAACCCGAATCGATTCATTAGAAAGAAAAATAGAGACACAGGAAAAACAACTCAACCAGGCAAGTGGATTGTTTGAAAATAAGGAAAAGGTCGCGGAGTGGACACAGGTCAAGGGCATCCTGAAACCCGGAGAGGCTGCTATTGAAATAGTCAGGATCAATGTAGTGGATAAGAAAAAATTGGGCAGTGTAAATCCTCTTACTGACTCAACCGTGTATTTGTTCCTGTTGCTTACAGCCGATGTAAAAACACCTGGTTTTTTTGTGATAGCAAATGGAAATCAATTGGAAAAACATTTTCTCCCCTACTACCGAAACGCGATATATTCTCAATCGGAGGACAGGCTTTCATACGATCAATTCTGGCTGACCATTCGTAAGCACGTGGCAGGAATAAAGAAACTTTACTTATCGGCAGACGGTGTGTTCAACCAGATTAACCTGAATACATTACTCAACACAGTCACCAACCAATACCTGATCGAAGAAATAAATCTGGTTTACTTAACAAACACGGGCGACTTGTTGCGTAAGCGTAATCTCAATCCCGAGATGAATGCAGTGTTGGTGGGTCGTCCAACGTACGATTTTACGGAGAGTAGTATACGTGTAGGTGAAGGGAAAGTTTATGGTCAGCGCAATGTGATCAGTGAAGAGCTCATGACATTTAAAGAGCAGGATTTTTCTGACTTACCGGGAACAGAGACGGAAGTATCGCAGATTGAATCTATTCTTAAGAAAAGAAACTTGAATGTAATTTCATTTAAAGGAGCGGAGGCGCTGGAAGAAAATGTAAAGGCCGTACGCAGACCGTCTATATTGCACATTGCCACTCACGGTTTTTTTGTGGATGACCAGGCAAGTGCCATAAGCCCCATGATTCGTTCTGGAATTGTATTGGCCGGAGTTAAGAACACCGAAAAACAAAAGACAGAAGACGGAATCCTGACGGCCTATGAGGCAACCAATCTAAACCTGGACGGAACCGACCTGGTCGTCCTCTCAGCATGCCAGACGGGTTTGGGTGAAGTTCGAAATGGAGAAGGTGTTTACGGCTTGCAGCGTGCCATCATGGTGGCCGGTGCCAATAATTTGCTTATGTCGCTCTGGAAAGTAGATGATGAGGCAACGGCATTCCTGATGACTTCTTTCTATAGTGTATGGGAAGGACAGAACAATCCAGATGAATTCAGAGAAATACAAATAGCGATGCGCAAAAAATATCCGCATCCATTTTACTGGGGTGCCTTTGTCATGTTGGGTAATTAATCAAAGAGGAAATGAAAAAAGTATTAATCTTCTATTTCATACTCGCGGCCCAAAGCACGTTTGGCCAGTTCTCAATTACTCCAACAATAGGCATCAATTCAACTAAGTTAAAACTGGGTCAATACTATACGAATGGTGGCAATTATCTTACCCATGGGCTTGAGGCAGAATATAGCTTCAAACCAAAAAGCCACAGAAGAGTATATGGTTCATTAATGACCGGAGCCAGCATTCTATCCAATGGATTTTATGATATCTACAATTTCTCTTTTACAGGATTAAACTGGTATGAGTCTAAAACAACCGATCTAACAACCACCTATTTCCAAATACCACTGGTGTTAAAATTGAATTGGCAACCCATGCCGCTTATAGAAGACTGGAAATTGTTTTTAGGATTAGGCATCAGCAGCAACATCTTACTCAAATCACACCTGGCAGAAAAATCAACAAAAATCACTGAGTCAAATGATCTCTTTGCTCCTCCTAAAACAACCCAATATTCCGATAGTCAGGATGTGACTGATCTGGGCGTAAAAAACGCGCAGTTTGCCCGCCTGGAAATAGGCATGCGCTATAAAAGAGTTATGTTTTCTTATCGATTGAGCACCTCAATGCAGGATATGTATTACGTAGGGTTGGAAAAAATCTGGAAAGTACCTGCCACCGAGTCACGCTATATTTCCGCGCATGATACTGAGGGGAAGATAAAAGAAAAATACAGTGAGTTTGTGTTGGGTTTCCGCTTCTTCTGATTGCCGTTAAAATCTTTTCTGCAATCAGGTATAACATTTATTTTCTACTTTCACGCCTCTTTAATTTTATACCAATGAGTAAGATCATAATATCCATTCTTTTCATTTTTGCCCTGATAGGATGTTCAAAACCCGCCCCTGTTGAAACAAAAAAGTCAACGACTTACGAACAACTTGTTGAACTCTTTAAAACATGGCGCGAGTTTCAGAAGCCCATCATGAAAGAAGGCGTTCCCGATTATTCCGCTGCCGCCATGAAGCAGCAACACGAAGAATTGAAAAACTGGCAACAAAAGCTTCAGAATTTTGACACGACCGGCTGGCCGATCAAGCACCAGGCAGATTGGTATATCCTTTATGCCGAAATGAACGGACTCGATTTTGATCATCGGGTGTTGCGCACCTGGGAGCGCGACCCGGCCTTCTATAAAACATTGTGGATGGACCGCAGCGATGTGCCCGGCCACGAGGGCCCCACCCATCATGCCGTTGTCGATCTCTGGAAGTATCAGTTTCCTTTAGCTAACGAAAGCAAAGAAAAACTGGTCACTGAACTTCGCGTGATTGTGCCATTGAATGAACAGGCTAAACGTAATCTTACCGGTAACGCTAAAGATTTATGGATCGCTGGAATACGCGATATCAAAACACAAACGCACGATTTGGAAAGTATACTTGAACAACCAGGAGTGAGTGATCAGCCCGCTCTAGTAGCCATAGTCAAAGAAGCTATCCAGTCCACCGATAATTTGGTGACTTGGTTAGAAAAGGAATCTGCTTCAAAAACAGGTCCATCCGGAGTAGGAAAAGAAAATTACACCTGGTACCAGAAAAACGTGCACCTCGTACCGCTCACGTGGGCCGATGAAGTGCTGCTGTTGAAGCGTGAACTTGTGCGCGCCTGGACTGCCTTAAAACTGGAAGAACACCGAAACCGGAACTTGCCCGAGTTGAAAGCAGCGGATACACCGGAAACTTTCGCTGCTCTTACTGAACGATCAGCTAAAAGCTTGTTGAATTTTTTAGAAAAGGATGAGATCCTCACTGTGAAAGAATACTTCGCGCCCGCTTTGCGCGAACACCTCGGAAGGTTTGTGCCTGCGGATAAAAGAAACTTTTTTATAATCACGCTGCATCACGACCCTCGACCTCTTTACTCTCATTTCTATCATTGGTTTGAATTGGCGCAGATGGATAAAGAGCCACATGTAAGTGAAATCCGCAAAGGGCCACTTCTCTATAACATTTTTGATTCGCGCAATGAAGGAACTGCCACAGCCGTGGAAGAAATGTTTATGCAAGCCGGATTGTATAACGATGACCCGCGCGTAAAAGAAATTGTGTACATCATGATTGCGCAACGTGCTGCCCGCGGCCTCGGCTCTTTGTATGCCCATGCCAATGAGATGACGATGGAAGAAGCCGGTAAAATTCACTCAGACTACACACCGCGTGGGTGGATGAAAGTGGAAAAGGAACTCTTGTTATTTGAACAACATCTCTACTTGCGACAGCCAGGATATGGCACCAGCTACATTACCGGAAAATATTTGTTGGAGAGTGCCATGGCCGAGTATGCAAGAAAGAAGGAATTGCAACTACAGCCATTCCGGGTTAAAGACTTTTTCGATCAGCTTAACGCCATAGGTAGTATACCCATTTCACTTGGGCATTGGGAGATGACAGGCGATAAAAGCAAATTGAATGAAGCGATCGGTAAGTAATTGCGCATGAAGTTTATTTTTTTTCTATTTCCTGCGCTTGTCTTCGCGCAGGAAAACGAAATTTCTTCTGACTTAAAAATCGCGGGGCACCGGGGCGGTTATTATTATGATCATCCGGAAAGTTCATTACCTCTTTTCGTATCCATTGCGAAAAATTTTAAGGGCGATACCATTATCGTGGAATTGGATTTGAGAAAAAGTAAGGACGGAACCATCTACATCATGCACGATGAAACTTTGGACCGCACCACCAACGGAACCGGAAAAATCGATCAGCACGAAGACGTGTATCTCAACAGTTTGTTTTTGAAAAAAGAAAACGGACAGCTCACCCGCGAACGAATACCAACCTTCAATGAGGTGCTCACTTTCATTAAAAAGAAAAATATCAATTTGATGCTCGACATAAAAACGGCCATTCAGGCCGAGGTTTACCAGATGGTGAAAAAGGCTAAAATGGAAAACCGGATGATGACGCTCACCTTCAACATGGAACTCACCAAAAAAGTAGCAGCACTCTCCAACCAGATTTCACTTTCTGCTTTGATGGAATCCGAAAATGACTGGCAGCAATTTAAAGATGTACCCATGCTACCCGGAAAAAAGATCGCCTACGTCAACGGCAAAACACCGGTAACATTGATTCAGGAGATGAAAAAAAATAAAGTCAAGATCATGGCTGATGTAAGTGAGGCGCTGCGAAATTCTGGTAAGCCATTAGATGATATCGGCTATCATATTAGAGTAAGAGATAATTCTCTTGACATTCTCATCACCGACTTCCCGATAGAAGCACGGAATGCACTGTTGAAAAAATAGAACAACTTCCTTCCAGCATCTATTCTCAAAGAATCGCCTCAAACAAGAGCCTACTTTTACCTTTTGGATATATTTTGTGGAAATATCAATTCAAGGCTATACGAGTCACGCCTTATTTGTTTCGCTTCACTCATCGTATAATTCGCTTCACGCATAACCACAAAATCAAAAACCCTCTTGTTGAGTTTACATACTAAAGAATTAAACAAAACTCAACTATGACTACAAAAGTAAATCCCATGAACAGAGCTGGCTTTTTCGCTAAAGCACTTGCTTTCATTGCTGTTTTTTCAATCGCGTTCACAAGCTGTAATGAAGATGACAGTGAACCGGCACCAACGCAAAGCATCGTTGCTCTTGCACAGGGCAATTCAGAACTTACCACATTGGTAGCGGCACTTACCAAGTATCCTGATTTAGTGAGCACCCTAAGTGGAACGGGAACATTTACAGTTTTTGCTCCAACCAATGCAGCTTTTGCTGGTTTATTATCCGCTATTGGTCAGACCAGCCTCGATGACATTCCTGAATCAGTATTAAAAAGCGTACTACAATACCACGTAGTTTCTTCAGCAGCGGTGCTTTCTACACAGCTTACCAATGGAGATGTTACTACGGTGGGTGGTGAAAAAATTACCGTGAATATTAATTCAGGAGTAAAATTGAACACTACCGTTAACGTGGCTACTGCCGATGTGCGCGCTACTAACGGGGTTGTTCACGTAGTGGATGCAGTTTTAGTACCACCTACCATGTTGCCTATCGTAGGAACCATCGTGGCCCCCGCTTATTTCAACAAGAATTTTTCTACGCTTGTTGCTGCCGTGGTGCAGGCAGGTTTATTGCCAACCCTGTTGTCACCTACTAACCAGTTAACACTTTTTGCTCCCACAAATGCAGCCTTCACAGCAGCAGGAATAACAGCTTTACCTCCTAACACTACCGCAGGAAACGCAACATTAACGTCCGTTCTTGCATACCATGTAATTTCCGGAACAGCCGAAGTAAAAGCCGCAGACATTGCAACAGGTCCTTCATCTGCAACTACGCTTGGCGGTAAGATTTATCTGAGCAAAGGAACGGCAGGTGTATACATCAACGGTACAACCAAGGTGACGGCTACAGATATTCAGGCTTCCAACGGAATTGTGCACGTGATCGACAGAACGCTTGTGCCGCCCTCAAAAACAATTGCTGAAATTGTTGTTGAAAAGACAACTGCCGCAGCGCCACAGTTTATACAATTACTGGCAGCGTTGGCTCGCACGGATGGACAAGGAGACAACAATTTGCTTGCAGCCGTTAGTGCAGCAACCGGTGAGTTAACAGTTTTTGCTCCAACTGATGCAGCATTCCAGACATTGTACACTGCGCTTGGCGTTGCGAATGTAAATGAAATTCCGCTGGCTACCCTGATAGCTGTTTTAAAGAAGCATGTTGTGGGAGCCAGAAGATTTTCCACTGATTTGGTAAGCGGAACGGTGCCAACACTAAACGGTAACGTTACGGTAAACACTACGAACTTAACAGTAGTTGGCGGATCAGGTACAGCAGCCAAGTTGCAAGTAACACTTTTAAATATCAATGCAAAAAATGGAGTAATCCATGTGATTGATCAGGTACTTCTTCCATAGTTGAGGAAGTGGTTTTGGAGTATGGTCAGAGCCCCGCAATAATTGCGGGGCTTAATCTTTCTGAGATAAAATCACTTTATTTGAAAAAAGATTAAAGTTTCAAACGTGTTTTCAATTCGATATAGATACCTTTTTATTCTGCTTCTTTCTCTTTATTCGTATATCAATATACTGGTTACGGTAGGCGAGAGATTGTTTGATTTTGAACTTAATGGTTTCTATTTGTTCGGTGTTATCTCCATGGTTGTGTTGGGAGTCTGGGAACTAAACCGCCAGGTTGAAAAACAAGTCATAAAGAAGAGCACAGGCATTCATCCGCTCATTCTACTTTTTCTGGCCAGCATTGTCCATGTAGTGTTGGTTTCTACCATCTCATTGTTTGTACTTTATATGGTTTTGGGTATGCCGATCCAGTTGAATTTTGATCACTGGAAACTTTTAACAGCCTTCGGGTTTAGGATAAACTTGTTTTTAAACTGTGTAAGCGCGATTGTCTTTTTTATGAACCGGCTCAAGAAAGCACAATTGGAAGCAGAGCAATTGAAAAAACAAAATATAGAAGCCCGGTTTGAAGTATTGAGAAACCAGATAAACCCACACTTTTTATTTAATTGTTTTAATGTGCTGTCAACGCTGGTGCATAAAGATGCGGACGCTTCATCCACATTTATCGCACAGCTTTCAAATGTTTATCGCTATCGGCTCTACAATCAGGAGAACAAAATTGTGCCGTTGAAGGAAGAACTGGCTTTTCTGGATTCTTACACCTACCTGTTAAGAACCCGCTTTAATGAAAACCTGCTGATAGAAAACAGGATTTCAGATCGCTCGGATATAATTATGGTGGCGCCTGCCTCCTTGCAGATGCTGATTGAAAATGCGATCAAACATAATGTGGCGTCTAAAAAACTACCCCTCAAAATCATACTTGAAAAGCGGGATGATTATATCGTGGTGAGTAATACACTGCAGAAAAAGGAAATAGAAGAAGAATCAACCAGAATCGGCCTAAGGAATATTATTGACCGCTACAAACTTTTAAGCGACCAACCGGTTATAATAGAGCGGACCCCATCACAATTCATTGTAAAAATACCCGTCTTGCAGATAGAAGCATGATGAACGTACTGATTGTAGAAGACGAAACTTTAGCAGCGGAGCGCTTGATTGAGCTTTTAAGAAAAACAGAAGAGCCCTTCGTATTGCAAGGCATCCTCGAAAGTATTGAAGAGGCAGTATCATTTTTTTCATCGGGTCAAAAAACGGACTTACTTTTTCTTGATATTGAACTCACTGATGGGAAAAGTTTTGAAATCTTTAATCGTGTTACGGTGGATACCCCAATCATTTTCACCACAGCATACGATCAATACGCCCTGCAGGCATTCAAACATTTTAGTATTGATTATCTGCTCAAGCCCGTGCAACAGGCAGATCTGAATAGTGCCCTCACCAAATGGAAACGCCTGGGAGCGAATCAGGAAAACGGGCAGCAACAATTGAGTAAAATAAAAGAATGGCTCCTCAGCGAAAAACAAAAGCCGAAGGAGCGCCTGTTAATAAAATCAGGTAACAAATTGCAGTATAAACAGATCGAAGAAGTGGCCTGGTTTTTTGCTGATGGAAAAGAAGTGTACATCTACACCCGAAATGAAAACAAAAAATTTCTGATCGACTATACCCTTGAACAGCTGGAATCATTGCTGGATAAGCAAAAGTTTTTTCGCATCAGCCGCAAAGCCATTGTTAATGCCTATGCCATAGCGGAAGTGAAAGGACTGATCAGCACTCGCCTCGAAGTAAAACTTAATCAACCGTGCGAACATGAACTCACCATCAGCCGCGATCGCAGCGCTGCTTTCAAAGTGTGGCTCGACCGATAAAATCAAATACTGTGATCCGAATCATTCTATTATTACTTTTAATTTGCCCACTATTAAGTTTTGCACAAACTGAAACGAAGGATGTTGAGGAATTGAAAAAAGAAATACTTCTGCTTAATGCGGGTGTAAATAATATTCAGATTAATCTGACAGAATCAGAAAAGAAATTCAAACGAGGTATTACCGTGGCCACCATTGGCTATATGATGGTTATTGCCGGGGGTTTGATGTTGGGAAGAGAGAATGATGATCTTGGTAAAGGACTATTAATTGCGGGTGGAGTTACGGGTATTACCGGAACCATTATGATGGTAGATGCTTTTAAATACCTGGGCAGGGCAGGTCGTAAGAAATCAGGGAACTGAAACAACACCTACCCAATCTCCAATTGAGATTAATCCTGACTTAATGATTTTTGCTGTAATTCCTCCATGGCCTCGCATGGCATTATAACCACCTTCGCCCAACGCTTCTTCCATGCGCGAGCACGGATGACATTCGCCTGAGTATTCAAGAATGGCTTCACCGATTTGAAATTGCTTTCCTTTCAGCGAAAGCAGGTTGATGCCTTCCACTAAAATATTTCTGCGCGTAGCGGTAAACTCCAGCGATGGTTTTCCTAAAAATGATGCTACCGCTGCCATGTGTTCTTTTTGAATAAATGTAACCTGTCGGTTTCCTCCTTCACTGCGATCACCCTCAAGTCCTTTCATTTCGATAGCGCGAACCTGATCTAAAACAACCGGTGGTTCAAGTCGCTGGGGTCTTACTGAAATGGCCGCAACAGATCCCGGTTTTGAAAAGCGTTGCATGAGTTCTTTTATTTCCATCATGACAAATATATCCAAATCTCCGTGCCCGCTCTATGCTCTCCGTGGGGATGCATCTTTAACCACAGATAACACGGTGGTAGCACTGAGAAAATTTAGCGTCATATCTCTTTCAAATTTTATTACCTTACTTTATCAATCCCATATGTTATGAGAAAACTTTTCTACCTCTTCATTTTTCTTTCAACCCATTCATTCGCCCAAACAAAAGCCCTCGTGGGCGGAACGTTGATCGATGGCTTTGGTGGAAAGCCATTACAAAATTCGGTGGTGATCATTGAAGGCGAGCGCATCAAAGCAATCGGGCAAGTTGGGTCGATTGAAATCCCAAAAGGCGCAGAAATTATTTCTACCGAAGGCATGAGTGTGATGCCCGGCCTGTGGGATATGCACGTGCACCTGATGATTAACGGCCATAGCGACTATACGCATTGGGATAAAACCTATTTGAAACTGGCGAAAGATGTGATCATGCCGTCATCGGCACATCAACTGTTGATGGCAGGGGTAACCAGCGCGCGCGATCTGGGCGGTCCGCTTGAACCCAGTCTTTCAGTGCGTGACCGCATCAACCAAGGAGAAATACCAGGACCAACTATGTACATGAGCGGACCTTTCATTCAACACGAATCCTATCCGGGCACAGCAGAATTTCGCTGGGGCGTGAAGGGTGTGGAAGATGCTCGTGCAAAAGTTCGTCAACTGGCGAAAGCAGGCGTGAACTGCATCAAGCTGATTGACCAGGATGAGATGACCGAAGCGGAATACATGGCCGTAGTGGATGAAGCCCATAAAAATAAATTGAAAGTGGTAGCACATTCGCATCGCCCTGATGAAATACGCAGAGGCCTAAAAGCAGGTGTAGATAATTTTGAACACACCGGCTTGGCCGCAGCACCCGAATATCCTGACGACATTATGTTCATGATCAAAGAACGCACCGCCAAGATGAATCTCGGCCCATTGTTCTGGACACCTACCGTAGAGGGTTTACACAACTACGAATACATGCGCGACAACCCCGAAGCCCTCGACAACACAAGCTGGCATTTGGGATTGCCCGATTCCATTATTGCCGACATCAAACAATCCATCAAATATCCCGGCCGCCTCAGCTACTTTGGGTTGAACCCGATACGCAAACCTACCCTCGAGAAAAAAATCAACCAACTGAAAAACGCAGGCGTGGTATTATTGATAGGCACCGACAGTGGCATACCTATGAAGTTTCACAGCCAGAGCACGTGGAACGAACTCGATGTGTGGGTAAATAAATTTGGCTTTGATCCGATGTACACGATCCGCGCAGCCACCTATTGGCCCTCCGTGATGATGGGTGTGGATAAAGACTTCGGCACCATCACCGAAGGCAAGTATGCCGACATCATTACCGTGAAGGGCGATGTGCTGCGACACATGGCATTGCTACAAGATGTGAAGTTGGTGATTAAGAAGGGGAAGAGGTATAAGTAGTTAGTCCAACCTGAAAACCAATCGGAAGTACCAAACCAGTCTTTAAGTATTAATTCAAATTAAAATATTCTGTATCTTTATTCGGTTATGAAAGATTGGAAAAATCATTTATCCTCAGACCCATCAATTCTTTTTGGAAAACTTTCAGTAAAGGGAACACGGATTCCGGTAGAACTGATTTTAGAAAAACTGGCATCCAATTACTCTTTTGAAGATCTTCTTAAGGCTTATCCCCGACTTAAGGTAGAAGATATTCAGGCGTGCTTGTTTTATGCGGCTGAAAATGCAAAACACGAAAAAACATTAGCAACTGGCTGATGGACTATCGGATCGTTGCGGACGAAAGTGTAGATCATCGCATTATTGTCAGTTTGCGAGAGGCGGGCTTTTCGGTTTATTCTATTGGAGAAAATCAACCAGCTATTCGCGATGAAGAAGTTCTTGAACTCGCTGTAGTTAATAATGCCTTACTACTCACAGAGGACAAAGACTTTGGTGAACTTGTATTCAGGCTTCAATTAAAGCATAAAGGCATATTATTAATTCGCCTGGAGGAAAAGGAAAAAACGAAAGAAGTCGTACAAGCTATTGTAAAATACTTTCCTGACTTATTGAATAAGTTTTCTGTTTTAAATGACAATAAGCTCCGCGTAAAAGATTAAAATAAAGTAGGATGTGAATATGGTTATTAAGAAAGGGAAGCGGTATAATTGAGGACAGTAGAAATTAATTGTAAAGGATTTTTAGTTATGTATTGTAAGCAATGTGGAACAGAAATACAAGATGATTCAAAGTTCTGCTTTAAATGTGGGACAAGCACATAAGAAATAATAGAGAATTCAAATAAGGTAAAGAATGAAAAACCTGGAATTAGGTTCAGCGATGAATTGAATCATTTACGAAAATTAATTCTAGAGAAGGATACAGATCAAATACCTACTTTAATAAACAAAGCCGTTGAATCAAAAGACAGTGGCGAAGTTTTCATTAAAACTACAAGACTCTTTTTAGGTGAGATATAATCGAAGATTTAAATGATCTTTCTAATAATTATGAAAAAGTAAAGGAATCAACGGACTTTTATTGATTTTGACATAGTTGATAAAAACTATTCGCATCTGAGAAAAGGCAAATCAGGAGATCTTGAAATCGGTAATGAAGAGACAAATCATAATAATAAAGCAGTCAAAAGTAATTTTTCCTGGAAAGGCCTACTTATTTTCATTGTCGTAATATTTGTATTCAAAACCTGTTTAGAAGATGGAAGTGCAAAGATAGAAAACTTCAAACTATACGAATAATAAGGAAATAAATAAGTCGCACAATCGTATAGTTATTTTATTAACTTGAATAAGAATATCGCTGCTAAATCACATGCCCATAAGCTTGAACGAAATTAGAAAACGCGCCACGGAATTTTCCAAAGAATGGGAAAATGTTTCGGACGAACGCGCGGAGGCACAAACCTTTTCGAACAACTTCTTCAATGTATTTGGAGTTTCACGAAAACGAGCGGCATCATTTGAGAAACCCGTTAAAAAGGCGGATGGGCACCAGGGCTTTATCGATCTTCTTTGGAAAGGTATTGTATTAGTAGAGCACAAGAGCAAAGGCAAAGATTTAAACACCGCCTATAAACAAGCTAAAGAATACTTTCCAGGCCTAAAAGACGAAGAGCTTCCGCGATATATCGTTGTCTCTAACTTTCATGACATAAAACTTTATGACCTTGAAGCTAGCACGGAATCAGAGTTCAAACTAAAAGATCTATATAAAAATATAAACCTCTTTGGATTTATCAGCGGCTATCAGCAACGTGTTTACAAAGATCAGGAACCCGTAAACATAAAAGCGGCACAGCTCATGGGCGGATTGCATGATGCTTTGCTAGCCAATGGCTATGAAGGTCATGAACTGGAGGTAATGCTGGTGCGACTTTTATTTTGCCTTTTCGCTGAGGACACAACCATTTTCGATAAGCAACAATTCACCGAGTACATTGAGCTGCGCACAAAACAAGACGGAAGTGATCTAGGCATACACTTGGCGCAACTATTTCAAACACTTAATACGGCAGAAAATAAGCGACAGAAAAATTTGGACGAGCAGGTGGCGGCATTCCCTTATGTAAACGGATCATTATTTGCCGAGCCGCTAAACCTTGCCTCTTTTAATAGCACCATGCGCGAAAAGCTACTCACCTGTTGCTATTTTGATTGGAGCGTAATTTCTCCGGCCATCTTTGGCTCCATGTTTCAAAGTGTAATGAATCCGAAAGAGCGCAGAAACTTAGGGGCACATTACACGAGCGAAAAAAATATCCTAAAGCTCATTCAGGGCTTATTCCTTGATGAGTTAAAGCAGGAGTTTGAAAGTATTAAAACAAGCAAAAGCAAACTTGAAAAATTTCACGAAAAGCTTTCGAAGTTAAAATTCCTGGACCCTGCATGTGGAAGCGGAAACTTTTTAATTATTACTTACCGTGAACTTCGATTACTAGAGCTTGAAATTCTGAAAATACTGTTCAAGGGCCAGTTTGTAACCGATGTAAGTGCACTAAGTAAAATAGACGTAGATGCATTTTATGGCATCGAGTATGAAGAGTTTGCTTCACAAATTGCCACGGTTGCGCTATGGCTCATCGACCATCAGATGAACATGAGCTTATCTGCAGAGTTTGGTGAGTATTACAAAAGACTACCATTAAAAAAGAGCGCAACGATTGTTCATGGAAATGCACTAAGAATTGATTGGCAGAGTCTATTGAACCCACTTAATTCCATTGAAGTTGAAGCAGAACATGCCAATATTTATATAGTCAATGAGCCCGAGCCTGAGTTTAAAGAAATAAACATAAAGGCAAAGACATATCACGTTCATGAGGGGCCCAAGCCTGCAGCTAAATCTAAAGTCAACTTTGATTACATACTTGGCAATCCTCCGTTTATTGGTTATGCATGGCAAAGCGAAGAACAGAAGAAGGATATGAATTTGGTTTTTAATGCCATACAGGGCGCAGGTGTACTTGATTATGTTGCCGCTTGGTATTTAAAAGCGGCCCAGCTAATTAGGGAAACAAAAAGTAAAGTGGCTTTCGTTTCCACGAATTCAATTACTCAGGGAGAGCAGGTAGCGATTCTTTGGAGTGAACTTATTAAGAATGGTACTAAAATATTCTTTGCGCATAGAACTTTTAAATGGAATAATGAGGCTAAAGGTAATGCTGCCGTTCATGTGGTTATTGTAGGATTCGCTAATTCTGACATACCTGGAAAGCGCATCTTTTCATATCATGATATTAAGGGAGAGCCACTAGAGATAAAGGTTAAGAATATTAATCCTTATTTGGTCAATGCACCAGATGTATTTATTCAAAAAAGAAATATACCAATAAGCAAAGTGCCAAGGATTTCGCGAGGGAGCGATGCAATTGATGACGGAAATTTTCTGTTGAATCAAGAGGAGAGAGATTTGTTGATAGCGAAATACCCTCAGGTAAAAAGGTATATCAAGCCATTTTTGATGGGTAAAGAATTTCTCAATAATATTCCCCGCTATTGTATTTGGCTCAAAGATGCGGATTTATCGGAAATCAGAAAGCTTCCATTGATTTACGAAAGGATAGAAAATGTAAAGCAATTTCGAGAGAAGAGCAAGCGCACTCAAACAATAAAAGCAGCGAAGTTTCCTTATCTATTTGGAGAAGAAAGACAGCCTGAATCTGACTATCTTGCCATTCCTAAAGTTTCTTCAGAAAATAGAGAATACATTCCTATTGGATTTTGTAAAAAGGATATTATCTGTGGTGATAAGCTATTTAACTTACCCAAGGCTACGCTCTATCATTTTGGTATTCTAACCTCAGCCATGCACATGACGTGGATGAGATATGTTTGCGGTCGCTTAAAGAGTGATTATAGTTATTCCAATACAATTGTCTACAACAACTTCCCTTGGCCACAGGATTTGCCTAAGCAAAAAATAGCGGGAGTAGAGAAATTGTCTCAACAGGTTTTAAAAGTACGTGAGCGCTATCCTGAAAGTTCGTTGGCCGATCTGTATGATCCTCTCACCATGCCAGCCGATCTCGTGCGCACCCATCAAGATCTTGATAAGTTTGTTGATAGTTGCTATCGACCTCAAGCCTTCGAAACAGAAATGCAAAGAATAGAATTTCTATTTGATCTATATAAAGTTTATACACAGCCTCTATTTGGGGCTGAGAAAAGGAAACGTAGTAAAAAGTAAATTCCGATTGATTTCCTTAACCAGCGAGACTATCCATCTACAAGGCTATCTCCTTTTTCAGTCGTATATCTTGTGAGGAGACTCCGATCATAATCGTAAACTTTCCAGGCTCCACTGCCCACTTGCCGTAACCAAGCTACTATAACGATGGCAAGAGTCACATTACTCATCGCACTATAAGGTTTGTTAGATACAGTGACATTGCGAACGAAAATCATGAAGTATTTTTAGCCTAGGGGCCAAAGCGACTATTG
>Ga0163153_10003938_pt1 | contig 19253 bp, 15 predicted proteins | sample OliLakLV19MP6IB1_FD_148629 | JGI IMG/M metagenome (GOLD analysis project Ga0163153, IMG submission 148629) | Freshwater microbial mat bacterial communities from Lake Vanda, McMurdo Dry Valleys, Antarctica - Oligotrophic Lake LV.19.MP6.IB-1 | ecosystem: Environmental > Aquatic > Freshwater >... | reverse complement strand
AGCGTACGCAGCGCGGCGCGCGACGCCCTGTACCCGCTGGCCCTGGGCGGCACCGCGGTGGGTACCGGTATCAATGCGCCGGCGGCGTTTGGCGCGCTGGTGGCGCAGCACATCGCGTCGATCACCGGCAAGCCCTTCGTCACGGCGCCCAACAAGTTCGCCGCGTTGTCAGCGCACGATGCGATGGTCAATGCCAGCGCCGCGCTGCGTACGCTGGCCGGCATCGCGATGAAGATCGCCAACGACACGCGGCTCTATGCCAGCGGACCGCGCGCGGGCTTCGGCGAGATCACCATTCCCGACAACGAGCCCGGCTCGTCGATCATGCCGGGCAAGATCAATCCCACGCAAAGTGAAGCGCTGACGATGGTGGCGGTGCAGGTGTTCGGCAACGATACGGCGGTGGCGTTTGCGGGGACGCAAGGTCATTTTCAGTTGAACGTGTACAAGCCGATCATGCTGCACAACGTGCTGGAGTCGATCGCGCTGCTGAGTGACGGCCTGCACTCGTTCGACGAGCGGTGTGCGCGCGGCATCGAACCCAATCGCGAGCGCATCCGTGAGCATCTGGAGGATTCGCTGATGCTGGTCACCGCGCTGAACCCGCACATCGGCTACGAGAATTCGGCGAAGATCGCGCTGGCTGCGCATCGCGACGGATCGAGCCTGCGCGAATCGGCCTTGAAGCTGGGGCTGGTCAGTGCCGAGGACTTCGACAAGTGGATCGACCCGGTGGCGATGACGCGGCCGGATTGAACCGTGTTCCTGTTGTTCCCCGTAGGCGAGGCTTCAGCCTCGCAAGCGCTGCGCGAGGCTGAAGCCTCGCCTACAGGTCGTTGCAATGAACCGAGGCGACTCCGGCGTGGTCTATCCAATGTCGCGACCCATTGGAAGGAAAGTGATGCGCGCCTCTTCATGGCTTGTGATCGCAGCTGCGGTCGGTCTTTCTGGAATCGCCTCCGCGCAGGCCCCTCGCTCGCCCACGCCGGCCGTCATCGACGCGCCGGTTCGCGTCACCGAGTTGGCGAAGGGCCTCGACCATCCGTGGGGGCTCGCGTTCCTGCCGGATGGCCGGATGCTGGTCACCGAGCGTCCGGGGAGGCTGCAGCTCTTCGATCGCAACGGCAAGTCTCCACGCAGCATCGGCGGCTTGCCGAAGATCCACACCGGCGGCCAGGCGGGCCTGCTGGGGATCGCGGTGTCACCGAACTTCGCGCAGGATCGGCTCGTCTACCTGAGCTTCGCCGAGGCCGGCGAAGGTGGCATCGGTACCGCCGTCGCGCGCGGGCAACTGGGCGAGAACGCGCTCGAGAACGTGCAGGTGATCTGGCGGCAGTCGCCCAAGGTCGGCGGCAACAATCACTGGGGCTCGCGGCTGGTGTTTGCGCGTGACGGCACGCTCTTCATCACGACGGGTGATCGCTATGGCCAGCGCGATCGCGCGCAGGACTTGACCTCAACGCTCGGCAAGGTCGTGCGCGTGAATGCCGACGGCAGCATTCCGCCGGACAACCCCTTCGTCAAACGCGAAGGCGCGCGACCGGACATTTGGTCGATCGGTCATCGCAACCTGCAGGGTGCGGCGCTGCATCCTGGTACCGGTGCGCTGTGGACGATCGAGCACGGCGCGCGTGGTGGCGACGAGGTGAACATCCCGCAGGCCGGCAAGAACTACGGCTGGCCAGTGATCACCTATGGCGTCGACTATTCAGGCGCGAAAATCGGCGAAGGCAACGCCAAGGCCGGCATGGAACAGCCCGTCTACTACTGGGATCCGGTGATCGCGCCATCAGGCGCCGCGTTCTATACCGGCAACGCGTTTCCCGCGTGGAAAGGTAGCCTGTTCATCGGCTCTTTGAGGCTAGGTGCGTTGGTGCGGCTGCAGTTGGATGGCGCGCGTGTCGCCAAGGAAGAGCGCTATCTCGGCGATGTCGGCCGCGTGCGTGACGTGGTGCAGGGGCCGGATGGGTTCCTGTACCTTCTCACCGACGAGAACAACGGGCGGTTGCTGCGTGTGGAGCCAAGTCCTTGAGTCACGGCGCGGCTGTGGCAAGATGTTTCGCCTGCCCCGATGAACATGGCGAGACCACCTCCCTCCGACGCCGCCAAGACTGCGGTCCCCACCTTGGGCAACGTGGTCGCGCGCGCCGGTCTGGTGTCGCGCTTCGCGCAGACCGTGGCGCCCGCCGCGTGGCTTGCCGCCCCCTCGGGGACCGGAAAGTCCACGCTGGTGGCGAGCTACGCCGCCGGGAGCGGTCGCAAGCTCGTCTGGTATCGGCTCGATAGCCGCGACGACGATCCGGCATTCTTCTACGGCAGCCTCGCTGCTGCGCTCGCGGCGGCGGTGCCTGAAATGCCACCGCTGCCCCGCTTCACGGCGGAGGACGGCAGCGACGAAGCGGCCTTTACGGACCGCTTTGTCGCGATGCTCTGCAACGGCAACGTGCCCGCGCTGCTGCTGGTCTTCGACGATGTCCATCGCATCCACAGCGAGCTTCGGCAAAGCAACCTGGCACGCTTCGCCCTGGCCGCCTGCGATCGTCTGGCCATCGTGTTCATCGCCGAAGAGAATGCGCCACCAACGTTCTTTGATGCCATTGCCGCCCGCCAGTTGCAGCTGTGCAACGACCTGTCACTGCAATTTTCGCCCACTGAATGCCGTGCACTGGCGGTGGAGGCAAGACTCGCGGCACCCGATGGCGAGACGTTGGCGGCGCTGACGGGTGGGCACGCGGCAGCGCTGGTGCTGGCCTGCGAACTCTTGCGTGGGTCGGGGCTTGCGCCATCGCCGGGGCATCCAGTCGTCGCGCAGATTCACTTGCACTTGCTGGAGCGTCTGTTGCTTGCGGCAACGCCGACGCGCCGGCTGCTGCTCGAGAAAACCGCCTTCGCGCCGCAGATCACGGTTGAACTTGCGGAGCTTCTGGCGGGCGATGCGGCCGCTGCTGAGATCGAGTCTTTGGCGGCGTGCGGGCTCTTGCGCCGGATTGGCGGCCCTCAGACGCCGATCTTCGAAGCGCACGGGCTCCTGCGCCGCGGCATGCAGACGTTGCTGCGGCAAAGCCGCGCCCCCGCAGCCGTGCAGGCCAACGCACTGGCGACGGCGAAGGCCTTGGAAACGATCGGCGCCCGTGAGGACGCCTTCGCACTCTACGTCGAGCGCGATGCCCCCGAGGCGGCCATGGGGCTGCTCGACACTCTGGCCGAGACCTGGGCGCGCAGCGGCCAGGCGGCGCTGCTGACGCGTGCTCTGGGGCAGCTTCCGGCGGAGCTTGTCGACCGCAGGCCGTGGCTAGGATTCTGGGCCGGTCAGGCCCTGCTCGGTGCCGATGAAGAGACGGCGCGCGGCTGGTTCGAGCGCGCCTATGCCAACTTTGAAGTGGCGCAGGACGAAAGCGGCATGCGCATCGCCGCGGCTTGCGTGGTGACTGCATTCGGTCTCGAATATGGAGACATCCGGTCATTCGATGCGTGGCTGGCGAGGCATGTGCGCGTGGGAGGGGAAACGCCGGTACCCCGCGGCTGTCGCCACGAGGCCTCGCTTTGCCTTGGCGTCGTCTGCGCGGCCATCATCGAAGGCAGCTATCCCGCGGGCTTCGACACCGCAGGACTCATCAATCGCCTGCGTGAACTGGTCGACGACGAGGCCGCGTGGATGACGCCCGATCAACCCGTCGAGGCGGCCCGCTTTCTGATCGATCATGCAAGAATTTTCACGACGGCCGAAGCGGCCCTGGCCATGGTGGTCGAAACGCGCGCGCATGCCGAGAGCCCGACCGCGAACGCGCTGCAGCGCGGACGCTGGTGGTTGAGCGCAGCGCTCGCGGCCGACGAGCATGCACAACCCGAAACCGCGCAAGAGTATCGGGCCCGGGCGCGCGCACTGGTAGAGGCCACCCCGTCCCGCCGCTTGGCCTTTGAACTCGGGATGAGCGAGGTCGATGCCGCGATCAGGGTCAACGACCACGCTGCCGCGGCCGCACGACTCGCCGAGCTGGAGACGCTTGCCATTGCGGCGCCACCAGCACTGAAGGCCGAGCATGCGCGCCTCAGCGCCCGCGTGCTGTTGCTGCAGGGCCGAGCGCGGGAGGGGCTGCACTGGGCGCAGGCGGCGCTTCAACATGCCGAGCACGCGGGCTTCACTGCGGGTAAGGCGCGCACCTATCAGCTCGAAGCCATTAATGCCTTTGTCGCCAACGATCGACTGGACGAGGCGAAGGCCCAGAACGCATTGCTGCTGCAGGGGCTGGCCGGACGGCAGCGCGGTGTGGCGCTGGCGATGGAGGCAGCATTGGACTACGTCGCGGCGGAGGGCGACGGGGTCGACGCCCTGCGCCTGGCCTTCGCCCACGCGGCGGAGTCGGGCTCCATTTTTCTATTTTCGCGCGCACCGAAGGCAATCGCCCGGCTGTGCGAGCGGGCACTGGCCCACGACATCGAAGCGGACTTTGTGCGCCGGGTGATCGCGGTACAGCATCTGCTGCCGCCTGAAAACGCGGGACCCACGTGGCCGTGGCCGGTGCGCATCCGCACGCTGGGTGGGTTTGAACTCGAAATCCGCGGCGAGCGCTATGCGCCGTCGCACAAGACACAAGACAAGCCGCTTGAACTCTTGAAGCTGTTGCTCACGGCCCAGGTGCTGGGGCGCGACAGTGTCGACAAGATCTGGGCTGCCGAGCGACTTTGGCCCGATGCCGACACGCAAAATGGCAGGAAGTCGCTCGATATGGCCATCTCCCGCGTGCGTCGGCTTCTGGCCGATGACGCCGCGCTGCAAACGCCCGAGGGTCGGCTCGCCCTCTCCCAGCGCCACGTGTGGACCGATGTCGCACCGCTGCTGCGCTTGTTACGGCGTGTGGGTGCGCAGCGCGACCGGACGGTGGCCGGCAAAACGCCGCCCGCGGCAGCCGTCATGGCGGAGATTGCGGCGGTACTGGAGCTCTATCGCGGCCCCTACCTGCCCGACGAAGATCCACCTCCGTGGCTGCTTGCCGGGCGCGAGGCGGTCACGGCCGCCGTGCGCACCGCGCTCGTCACTGCGGAGAGCGTATTGAAGGGGCATGATGACGAACGCCTGAAGCAGGCGATGGAACGCGCCTTCGCGGTCGATTCGACCTCGGAGGATCTGGCGCGTGCGCTGATGCGGGTGCATCTGCGGCACGGTCGCCATGGCGAAGCATTGATCGTATATCGAAGAGTTCGGGATATGCTGTCGATCGTACTGAGTGTTACCCCTTCGGCGGAGACGGAACGCCTCAAGGAACAATGCTATGCGGCAGCGGCAGCGGGTCCCGCTGCGCAGAACGCCGGCGCCACCGCGCGCGGCCTCACCGATCCGCATTAACTTTCCAGGAGACGCAACGTGCCAGAGTCCAAACCGACGTGGGCGGAAAAGAAGGTGCAGCTCTACGAAATCGTGAACCGTCTCCAGAATCTGGAAGCGCAGGTCGACGCGCAAGTCAGGACGGAAATCGGGAAGATCAAACAGCTCGTGGCCGAGGTCGCGGAGAGCGAACCGGGCACCCGCAACATCGGTCCTGGCAGTCCTCGCCCTACTGGTTAAGGGAAACATGCCCGCGCCGGCCCCTCGCTGGGGCGTCAATCCGGTAGCGCTCGCCCAGGTGCTTCAGGGGCAGGTGCTGCCGCCAGGTGACTGGAAGGCGATCGAGCAGTTGCTGACGGACGCCTTTAAAGTCAAGGAAGTTCGCCACCTCTTTGAGGCCGAAGGCGAGAATGCGCCGCGCCTCGAAATTTTCGACGCGATGGCGCATGCACTGCACGAACCGCGTTCCCTCCGGGACATCGAGCAACTCGACGTGGTCAAGCAGGCAATGAGCGCGTACGGGGACTACGGCAACAAAGATCTTATCCGGCGCATCCTGCCTTATCTGATGCCGGTTGCCGATGCGGTATTCACCGCGCCCGATGATCCTGCGGCGGCCGCCGGCGTGGTGGTGGCGGGCTATTACGGTTCGTCAATGACTTCGTATATTGCCGGTGACGTGTCGTGGCTCGATCCGGTGCAGGGCAATGCCGACGATTGTTACCTGATTGCGGCATTGATCGCGCTGGCGTGGTCACATCCAACGGCATGGAGTGCTCAGGTCACCGGCTATATCGATCAGGGAACACCGACGCCGCGCTATCGCCTGGCCTTTCACAACCAGGCGGGTGTATTGGACGACCCGCTGTGGGTGAAGCTACGCCTGCCCGAGTTCAAGGGCGTGCCGGTGTATGCGCGTTGCGTCGACGAACGCGAAGCCTGGGCAGCCATGATCGAGAAAGCCTATGTGATGTGGCACTCGAAGCACCCCGACCGGGAGCCGTTGCCAATGGACTACCGGCTCATTTCCGAACAGCGCGTGCTGCCGCAGGACGCGTGCTGCGCGCTGGTGGGCGGCGAGGGCAAAGAGCTTGGCCCCTTCAATACCAAGCCGCTGGCGGCGGTGGTGGCGCGCTGTGATGAGCGCGGAGTGACGCGTGACCCGACGATGGCCTGGACCTGGCAACCCGCCGCATGGCAAAGCCTCGATAAGTTGAAGACTCTGGGGTTTGCACGGACGGGCCTGGTGCCCAACCATGCCTATGCCGTTCTCGGCATCGTGCCGGCCACGCCGCCCAACTCGGCCAAGCAGCCCGACTATGTCGTGCTGCGCAATCCCTGGGGCAGCGCGCCGTTCTGCAGCGAGGGTCATGCCTCCGACCCGTGGCGCCCCGGGCCCGGCGCCAATGGCGCGGCCGAGGTCGAGCTCAACGTTAACGGGGTCTTTGCGTTGAAGGCGTCGTGGTTCGACGACTGTTTCGAGAAGGTGGGCTGGGTGCAATCGTAGCGGTTGCAGGCCCGGGCGGGCACGGTGCTATGTAGCGATGGATCTCGCGCGCGCAAAGACGCCGTCATGGCTGGCTTCGCGCAAGCGTTGACGCAAGGACATCGAGAATCTCTCGGCGTTCTACGCTGCGTAGCTGAGCGTGCTGCCCAGCAAGTACTGAGCGGATCAGGCTTTCTTCCGGTTGGCCTCGAGCCAACCGTCGACGAGCGCAACCGTTTGGTCCACAGTGGCGTTGCGCATGCCTTGCTGAGCCGCAATGGTTCGCACCAGGCGGTCCACCCGCTCGATATTGGTCGCGCCGGCCGCGAGCGCGCGTGCGGCGGACGACGGATTGGCGAGCGACTGTGCCGCATTGGCGTATTTCTCGAACGGCACGAGGTCGTGGCGACTCGCGCCAAGCGACTCGCATAGCGTGACCACCCATTCGTACACAGCGCGCGACTCATCGATGTCGGTGTGCACGGCATCCCGAATCGAGCGCATGCCGTCCTTCTGCACGCAGCGATAGTTTCCGGCGAGCAGCATGGCCCATTTCGCGAGCGGTACGAAGACGGAGTCGTGCACCTTGAGCTTGACCGGCAGCTCGAGTTTTCCCTCCGGTGCGTCGAAACGGACGGCCGCGATGTCAGCCTCCAATTGACGCAGCATTGCCGTATGCACATCGGAATCGAACCGTGCTGCCTTGAAGTTCGTGGGCAGGCGGACCTGCAGCACGTTGACCTTTTCGTCCGGCGGACGAAACGCCTGCGGGTCGGGACTGCACAACGTCATCAGCGCCGGGTCAAAGTCGTCCCAGACGGTCGGGTCGGTGTAGCAGTCGCGGCAGGCGTCGGCATCGACACCGGGAATGCGCTTCAGGAACGCGAGCGGCGGCATGTTCATGATCGATATGCAGGGCACCCGCTGTTTGGCCACCGCTGCGATGAGTTCGCGGACGCCGGGCGCACGGTATTGCGGCTCCTGCATCGCGAGCGCAACCAGATCGTAGTCGGCAGGGTTGATGCCGTCCGTCCCGCTGGCGGTCATCTTGCCGGGCAGCTTGCGCGAATCGATCTCGACGAGTCCTTCGCGGCCCTTGACCGGTAGGCGCACCCGGAAGCCTTCGCTGTTCATCAGTTCGGCTTCGGCGGGAAGGCAGACCAATCGCACCGTGTGCCCCGCCATCAATAGCTTGCTGGCGAGCAGCGACCCGTAGGACGCCCCGAGGATCAAAATCTTGCGGGTAGCGTGCATGGCAAACCTTGTTGTAGTTCGGCGGCACGCGCCGAGCGTTGCGGTTTTTCGGCATCCGAATTCGAAGACCGGTGCCTGCGCCGCGGTCCGCCATCCTAGACACAGTGGTGTCGATGCGCAAATGATGCGCCGCACACGAACGGGCGCGACGCCGGACAACGTCCGCCCGCCATTGCCTGGTCGTGCCGCCGCACCGCGAGGTGCCGCTGGTCAGGGACCGTCCGTGCGGGGCCACCTTGCGGCAAATTGCCGCCGCTTTAGGTGGCCCCAGGCAGGCAGGCGTCGCGATCCGGTGTGGTTTTCAGGTTCCTTCGGCATGAAACTCCGGATCGACCGCTCCTGACCGGCCCGGGACACTCGCGGAAGTGGCGTTGGAATTCCTATTCATCACCGCGTGCCTACGCCGGGAATCCACTACGCGACAAACAGCTGTTCGCGGCGAGCGATGGTTTCGCATTTGCGATCGATGCGGCGGGCGAACTCCGCGCGCCGCACCACCACCAGTCGCAGCGTTCCTTCGCAAACCTTCTCATGCTCGTCGTGGGCCTGCAGGTAGAAGGTGGCCTCGCGCTCCCCGATGCCCTCGACCCAGCCTCGGATGATGAGCTCTGCGCCGCGGGGTATCGGTGCGCAATGGCGAAACTCGATCGCGTTGCCAACGACGACCTCGGCGTCACTGTCGATGTAGCGATGGATCTCGCGCAGACACAGCGATTCGAGCAACGCCAGCAGGTGCCCGGTGGCCATGGCATCGACGAGTAGACTCGCATATTCGCCGCCGTGGCGCAGCCGGTGGAACAGGCACTGTGCGGTTTCATCCGCGGTCACGGTGTAGCGCTCGGCAAAAAAAATCTGGCTGATGGCTTCGTGGTTCATGGTGGTCCTCTAAAAGGTGGGGGGCTGTTCTTCGGGGGTGGACGCTGTGTCGGCAGCGCTCGGCAAGGGCGGTAGCGGCACGGTCGCGATCGGCCTCTCGACCATCGTGGCGTCAGCCCGCTCGAGTTCGTGGGCCGGGCGCTCGCCCGGCGTGAACACGGCCATCGCAATCAGCAACAGGATGACCACGGTGCCGCCCACAACGGCCGTCCACGGCGAAGCGTTGAGCCAGCGCTGCTCTTCCGGTTCCGTCAGGTATTGCTTGCGTGATTTCATGGAATCTCTCCTTGATGGACCCTCGGCAAAGGTGCCGGGGTTGGAGAGATCCTGTGGGGGCGGCCCCCACGGAATGCCCACGGATTCGTCCGGGGCGGCGGACGGGGCCGGGACTAAAGCCGCGTTTGGCCCACGGCCCGCGAGGCTGAAGCCTCGTCTACGGGGTTCCTGCCGGCAACTGCGCTTCCGCCAACGTGACCCAATAGCTGGCGCCGATGGTCAGCGCATCGTCGTTGAAGTCGTACTGCGGGTGATGCAGGTTGTGCGTGCCGGGACCGCGGCCGCCGCCCAGCCAGATGTAGCAGCCAGGTTTCTTCTGCAGCATGAACGCGAAATCCTCCGAGCCCATCGAGGGTGTGGGGTTGGTGTCGACATTCTCGGCACCCACCAGCGCGGTGGCGGCCGCCAGCGCATGCCGCGTCTCCGCTGCCGTGTTGATCGTGGCCGGATAGCGGCGCTCGTAGCGCAGCGCGGCCGTCATGTCGAACGTGGCCGCGAGCCCTGCGACGATTTCGCGCATCCGTTTCTCGATCAGGTCCTGGACGGCCGGCTGGAAGGAGCGCGCGGTGCCGCGCAGCACCACTTCCTGCGGGATGACGTTCCATGTGTCGCCGCCATGGACCTGGGTGACGCTGACCACACCTGCTTCCAACGGATGGATGTTGCGAGCGACGATCGTCTGCAAGGCGTTGATCAGGTGCGCAGCGAAGGGCATCGGGTCGCGACCGAGGTGGGGCATCGCCGCATGTCCGCCGCGACCGGTGGCGACGATCTCGAAGATGTCATAGGCACCCATCAGCGGGCCTTCCCTCAACGCGATCTTGCCGGCGGGCAACTCGGGCCAGTTATGCATGCCGTAGACGGCCTGCATCGGGAAGCGGTCGAAGATGCCTTCCTCGACCATCGCGCGGCCGCCGCCTTCGTTTTCCTCGGCCGGCTGGAAGATGAAGTATGCGGTGCCGTCGAAGCTGCGCCGCTGCGCCATTGCCTGCGCGGCGCCCAGCAGCATCGTCGTGTGGCCGTCGTGGCCGCATGCGTGCATCTTGCCTTCGTTGCGCGATGCATGCGGCACGCCGGATTTTTCGTGGATGTGCAACGCATCGAGGTCGGCGCGCAGGCCCACCGCGGTGCTGGAGGTGCCATGCCGCAACACGCCCACGACGCCGGTCTTCGCAATGCCCGTGTGCACTTCAAGGCCGAAGGAACGCAACTTGTCGGCCACGAACGCGCTGGTGGCGGTTTCCTCGAAGGCGGTTTCCGGGTGCGCGTGGAGGTGATGCCGCCATTGGCGCATCTGCGGGGCCAGCGCGGTGATTTCAGGATGAATGGGCATGGCAGGAAACTCCTTCCGGGCAGAAGCCAATCCTAGCGCATCCGGTAGAATCACGGGTTCTTCACCATGAGTGCTCCCCTCTACGACCTCCTCGTGATCGGCGGTGGCATCAACGGTGCCGGCATCGCGCGCGATGCTGCCGGCCGCGGCCTGTCAGTGCTGCTGGCCGAGCAGCACGACCTGGCCTCCGCCACGTCGTCGTGGAGCACCAAGTTGATCCACGGCGGACTGCGCTACCTCGAGCACTACGAGTTCCGGCTGGTCGGCGAAGCCCTGGCCGAGCGCGAAGTGCTGCTGGCCAACGCGCCGCACATCATCGAGCCGCTGGCCTTTGTGCTGCCGCACGAACGGCACCTGCGACCGGCTTGGATGATCCGGCTGGGGCTGCTTCTCTACGACCGGCTGGGCGGGAAAATGTCGCTGCCGAAGTCCTTCGGCGTCAGGCTGGCCGGCAGCCGCTGGGGCGCGGGACTGAAGAACACGTTCACGAAGGGCTTTGTCTACGCGGACGCGCGTGTGGACGACGCGCGGCTTGTCGTACTGAATGCGCTGGATGCAAAGGCGCGTGGCGCGGACATCCGCGTGCACACGATGGTCGCCGGCGCGCGCCGCGAGAATGGCCTGTGGCACGTCGCGCTGCGCGCGGCCGACGGCACGGCAGCCGAAGTCTCCGCGCGCGCACTGGTCAACGCCGCCGGGCCGTGGGTGAAGCGCGTGCTGGACAGCGTGCGCACCTCCGCGGCCAACGAGGACGTGCGCCATGTGAAAGGCAGCCACATCGTGGTGCCGCGCGTGCACACGGAGGCCCACGCCTACATCCTGCAGAACGCCGACAACCGGATCGTGTTCGTCATCCCGTATCAGGAGGCATACTCGCTGATCGGCACTACCGACGTTCCCGTCGAGGCTTACGCCCATCCGGAAATTTCCGATGACGAAGTCGACTACCTGCTCGAACTTGCCAACACCTATCTCGAGCGCCAGCTGTCCCGGTCCGACATCGTATGGACCTACAGCGGCGTGCGGCCGCTCTACGACGATGGCGCCGACAATCCGTCGGCGGTCACGCGTGACTATGTGCTGAAGGTGGATGCGTTGCCGGGCGAGCCTGGACCCGACCATGCGCCGGTGCTGTCGATCTTTGGCGGCAAGATCACGACGTATCGCAAGCTGGCGGAGGCCGCGCTGGCCGACCTGGCACCGTATTTCCCGGACTTGAAGCCCGCGTGGACGCGCGATGCGCCGTTGCCCGGAGGCGATCTGCCACGCGGGGATCGCAACGCGTGGTTTGCCGAATTGTGCCGGCGTTATCCGGGCCTGCCCGCGCCGTTGCTGCGCGCGTTGGCGCAACGGCATGGCACGCGCGCGCTGCGGATCCTGGGCGATGCGCAAGCGCCCGAGGACCTCGGCATCGATTTCGGCGCGCAATTGACGGCGCGCGAAGTCGACTATCTGCGGGCGGAAGAATGGGCAGCATCCGCTGACGATGTGCTGTGGCGGCGGACCAAGTGCGGCCTGCCGATGACGCCCGCGCAGCGCGAGGCGGTGGCCACCTACATCAAGGAGCGGGCATGAGCGCGCCGGGCCGTCCCAAGGGCGAATACCGGAGCGCGCAGCGCGAAGGTGAAAGCCAGATCAAGAGAGTATGTCTCTTCTGCGGTTCGAGTCCGGGCGCGCGGCCGGTGTACGCGGCCACGGCCAAGGCGTTCGGCCAGGCGGTGGCGGCGCATGGCATGGGCTTGGTCTATGGCGGCGGCAGCGTCGGCCTGATGAAGATCGCCGCCGAGGCAGCGCTTGAGGCCGGTGGCGAAGTCATCGGCGTGATCACGCAGCAACTGATGGTCCGCGAAGTGGGTCATCCGGGCCTGACGCGGCTGGAGGTCGTGCCCACGATGCACGAGCGCAAGATGCGCATGGCCAATCACGCGGATGCGTTCGTCGCCTTGCCGGGGGGCTTCGGCACCTTCGACGAGCTATGTGAGATGGCGACGTGGGACCAGCTTGGCATCCACGTGAAGCCGTTGGTGATGCTCAATGTCGATGGCTATTTCGATGGTTTCCTGGCGCAGCTCGATCGCGCGGTGGAGGATCGCTTCGTGAAGCCCGAGCACCGGACGATGCTGGCCGTAGTCACCGAGGTCGATTCAGTCTTTGCGGCGCTGGAAACGTGGCGCGCGCCGGAAGTCCCCAACTGGCTGCGGCAGGATACGCCCAAGCCGTGAGTTCACCTGCAAGCCTGCAGCCGCTGGCCGCGATGCCGGCCGCGACACGACGCGCGATCCGCGGCGTTCTTGCCGACATCGACGACACGATCACCACCCATGGGCAGCTCACGCCCACGGCCTACGCGGCATTGGGCCGCCTGCGTGCCGCCGGCAAGCTGGTGATCCCGATCACCGGACGGCCCGCCGGCTGGTGCGATCACATCGCGCGGACGTGGCCGGTGGATGCGGTGGTGGGCGAGAACGGTGCGTTCTTCATGCGCTACGACGCGGCGCGGCGCACGCTGCAGCAGCAGTTTGTCGTGGATGCGGCGACGCGTGCGGCACAGCGCGCGCAGCTGGCCGCAATCGGCGCGCAGATCCTGGCGGCGGTTCCCGGCTCCGCACTGGCCTCCGACCAGCAATACCGCGAGTGCGACCTCGCCATCGACTTCTGCGAGGATGTCGCGCCGTTGCCGCGCGCGGAAGTCGATCGTATCGTGGCGCTGATGCAGGCCGCGGGCCTCACCGCGAAAGTCAGCTCGATCCATGTGAACGGCTGGTTCGGGTCCTACGACAAGCTTGGCATGACCCGCACGTTGCTGGCCGAGGTATTTGCGATCGACCTCGATGCGGAGCGCGACCGCTTCGTGTACGTGGGGGACTCCCCCAACGATGCGCCGATGTTCGCGTTCTTCCCCAATGCGGTGGGCGTGGCCAACGTCGTGCCCTTCCTCGATCGCATCGCGACGCCGCCGGCTTATGTCACCATCGGGGAAGGCGGCGCCGGTTTCGTCGAGGTCGCCGAACAGTTGCTTGCCGTTTGACGCCACCTCCTCCACCACAAGTTTGTCCACGATGACCGCCGACGCCAGCCCCTTCAAGCAACGCCTTGCCCGCAACGAATTGCTCACCGGCACGATGGTGTTCGAGTTCTTCACGCCCGGCCTCGCGCAACTGACGCGCGAAGCGGGTGCGGACTTCATCCTGTACGACATGGAACATAGCGGCGCCGACATCGAGACGATCAAGGCGCAGCTGGCGCAATGCCGCGGATTGCCGATCACGCCGCTGGTGCGCGTGCCGGTTGGCGAGTATCACTTCATTGCGCGGGTGCTCGATGCCGGCGCGCACGGCATCATGGTGCCGATGGTCGAGTCAGCCGAGCAGGCGCGCCACATCGTGACGTGTTCGCAATATCCGCCGGTGGGCCGCCGCGGCGCAGCCTTCGGGATGGCGCACGATGACTACCGCGCCGGCGCGCCGGTCGACAAGATTGCCGCGGCGCGCGCACGCACGTTGATGATCGCGCTGATTGAAACACGAGACGGTGTGGCCAACGCCGAAGCCATTGCCGCCGTGCCGGGCATCGACATCCTGTGGCTCGGGCACTTCGATCTGACCAACTTCATGGGCATTCCCGGGCAGTTCGATCATCCGGAGTACCTGGACCACGTGCACCGCATCGTCGCGGCCGCGCGCAAGCATGGCAAACCGGCGGGTTTCCTCGCCCTTGACGACACCTGGGCCACGCGCTATCACGGCTACGGCTTTCGCGTGATGGCCTATGGACTCGATTCGCAGATCTACAAGGCTGGCCTTACCGCGGGCATTTCGCATCTGCGCAAACTTCCGTAGACGAGGCGTAGAGGCGTAGACGAGGCGTAGACGAGGCTTCAGCCTCGTGTAGCATCCGCGAGGCTGAAGCCTCGCCTACAACCACAACGCATTCGGCAACGCATTCGGCAACACATTCATTCAGGTGCCATCGCCATGACCGCCAAACTTCGCGTGGGCCTCACGCCCGACCTTCTCACCAGCGCCGGCACGCCCTCCTTCGGGCTGGCACCGCTGGAATTGCTCGACACGTGCAATGCGATCGAATGGGAATACCTGCCCGCCCTCGGCAGCGAGGTTTCGCCGGACATCGCCGCGGCCTATGACCTCCTTTACGTCAACTCACCCAAGGTGACGGCCATCACCGTGGGCCGCGCCGATTGCCGCGTGAAGATGATCGCGCGGCACGGTGTCGGCTTCGACTCGGTGGACGTGGCCGCGCTCACGCGGGCCGGCATCGTGCTGACCAACACGCCCATCGCCATCCGCCGTCCGGTGGCCACGATGGCCATGACCTTCGTGCTGGCGCTGTCGCAGCGTCTCTTTGCCAAGGACAAGCTGACGCGCACCGGCGGCTGGAACCGCCGCAACGACTTCATGGGCCAGGGCCTCACCACGCGCACGATCGGCCTGGTAGGCTTCGGCGGCATCGGCCGCGAGACGGTGCCGCTGGCGCGCGCCTTTGACCTGACCGTGTTGACGGCCGATCCGTTCGCCGTCGCCGGTGACGTCGCCGCGACCGGTGCCACGCTCGTTTCGCTGGACGAACTGTTGCAGCGCTCGGACTTCGTCGTCGTCTCGTGCCTGCTCAACGACAGCACGCGGCACCTCATCAACGCGCAGCGGCTGGCGCAGATGAAGAAGACCGCTTACCTGATCAATGTCGCGCGCGGCCCGATCGTCGACGAGACGGCGCTGATCGCCGCGTTGCGCAGCGGCACGATCGCCGGCGCCGCACTCGATGTCTTCGAGCAGGAGCCGGTGGCGCCTGACAATCCGCTGCTGACGATGGACAACGTGATCGTCAGCCCGCACTCGCTGTGCTGGACCGACGAATGCTTCGATGCGATTGCGCGCGCGGGCCTGGGTAGCGTCGCCGACTTCGCGATGCACAAGACGCCGGTATCGGTGGTCAACCGCGAAGTGCTGGACCACGCCAAGGTTGCGGCCTGGCTGGCTGACAGGCACGGTCATCGCGCCCAGCAATGACTGGAACAACGCGTACTTCGGCAAGGACGTGATGCCTCCGGGCATCCTGATTCGCATGAGCCTCAGCAACAAGAATGCGGCCCCGCTGCCGGCGCGCGCGACCAAGGCAATCAAGCCGGCGACGGCGAAGAAGCATCGACCGCGTACTTCGTCAGCTCAAGGAAGAGGGCCGTGCGGGGCCCTTTTCCATTGGAGTTGGAGCTGCGATCCCGCGAACTCAGCCCTATGGCTCTGGCCTGTAGATCGGCTCATTTCTGAGGCAGCATTATAGAGTGCCTGGCGGCCACTTTCGCAATGCTGGCCCAACCACCACGCGCGGCAGGTCGGCGGACTATGACACCGATCCGCCTTGCAGGTCGAAACCTTTCGTGATTCCATTGCGACGGCTGGTGGCACGCTTTGCCGCCCACGGCCCTGGAGAGTGCGAAGGTGACCGCCGCCCGGAAACCGTAACGAGCGCCGTGGTGCTTCCTTTTCTCGCCTAGTCGCTGTTTTTGCTGCTTCATAACGGGGAGACGTCAATGCAAACATCAATGATTGTCAAATTGCTCGTCACGGCCATTGTATTTGCCGGAGGTGGATGGTTCGCTGCAACACAATCCGTTAAGGTGACTACCCGCGGGCATCCTCCGCCAGCTGACTGCAGAGGCAAAGATTGCAACGTCACGATCATGTTCAATTGCGACGCGAGTCCCTGCGTTCCGTATGCGCTTCCGGAAGTAATTTTGACCAAACCCAACTACAAGATCCAGTTCGAGATCGACCCGGCGACGAACTACACCTTCGCAAGCGATGGCATAAAGTTCCCGTCGGGCACCGCCGGCACCAATTTCGCGTGCCAGGCGCAAGGCAGCAAGAAGTTCAAGTGCGACATCAAACCCGGCACACCTCCCGATATCTACAAGTACGCGATTCATGTCCAAGGCTTGGACGTCGTGGATCCTTGGGTCGTGAACTACTAGGCGTCGGACGCGAGCCACGCGCGGATCTCCTCGATGCCGCCCTCGTAGGACTGCTCGCGCCCCGACGCGTCGGCCGCGACGAAGGATTCATTGCCCAGCGCCTCGCGCGTCGCCTGGATCCGCGGAAGAAGAAATGCCTCGTCAGCGGGATCGCGATGGATGCCGGTCCGTTGCGCGTGCGCTTCCGAGATCCCGAAGAACCGAGCGCTCCGGGACCACGCCTCTTGCAACGCCGCAAGTCCTGCGGATACTTCGATAAGGCTTTGCCCGATGGGCCGCGACCCGATCTCGTCGAGGATACGTAGCGTGTCGGTGAGTAGCCGTCGCGCTTCAGCAGCATCGCGGCGTACTACCGCAACCATGGCCAAATTCAGAATGGCGATGGCCATCGTCTCGTAGTCGCCGGTCTCGCGGGTAATATCCAGCATCTCGGTATACAACGGCAATGCCACATTCACTTCACCGGCGACCCGGTGAAATTGCGCGAGGGCGTTCAGCGCCGCCGCGATCTCGCGCCGGTTACCGATCTCGCGGGCCATCGCGAGCGCCTCGCTCAGATAGCGGCGCGCCGCCGCGATGTCGTCCTGGCCAAGCGCAGCCATCCCGAGCATCTGCAGCGCGGACGCGATGCGTTGCCGGTCGTCGATTTCGCGCGCGACTGCGAGGCTTTGCTCGAGGAAATTCTGCGCAATCGCGTACCTGCCCATGAACGAGCAGAGTTGCCCGGCGTCGAACAGGCCGCGACACCGGAGGAAATCGCGTTCCGCCGCCGCCGGATGCTCGAGCGCCTCCGTGGTAATTCTCAGCGCCAGCCCGAGCAGCCCGCGATTGTAGTAGTACGGCTTGATGGCATGGACGAGCCGAAGGTCGAGCTGGCCATCGGCAGACTGGGCATTGCACCATGCATGCGCCGCGAGGACATTGTCGAGCTCGCGATCCAGGAGCGCGAACCACTTCGTGCGTTGCTCGCCGAATAGCTCTGGAAATATCTGTTCAACAAACGCGAGGAAATAGTCGCGGTGTCGTGTTTGCATCGCCACGGTCTCGCCCGCCGCCTCGAGTCGCTGCAACGAATATTCGCGAATCGTTTCCAGCAAGTGGTAGCGCTCGCGCTCGGCCTCCATGACCACCAGCGATTTCTCGACGAGGAACGACAGCAGGTCGAGCACGTCCGGCTCACCGAGATCGCCTCCCGCACCCACTGCCTCGGCGGCCTCGAGTGTCCAGCCACCCGCAAAGACCGAGAGCCGTCGCAGCAATGTACGCTCGCGGTCGGTGAGCAGGTCATGGCTCCAATCGATCAGGGCGCGCAAGGTCTGCTGCCGTGGAAGCGCGGTCGTCAGCCCTACAGTCAGCAAATGGAACCGGTCGCTCAGGCGCTCTGCGATCCTTTCCACGGACAGCGTGCGCAGTCGCGCGGCGGCGAGCTCGATCGCCAGAGGAATTCCGTCGAGATGGCGGCAGATCTCGACCACCGCCGGCGCGTTCCGGTCGGTAACCCGGAAAGTCGGCTGCGCGGCGACCGCGCGCTCGACGAACAGGTGGACCGCCTCGAACTGCATCAGCGACTCTGTAGCGACGACCTCGTGGGGATCGGGGACCGCGAGTGCCGGCATGGCATAGTTGGTTTCACCCGCGATGCGCAGCGGTTCGCGGCTAGACGCAAGTATCTTCAAGTGCGGGCTTGCTTGCAGGAGGTCCCTGGCGAGCTCGGCGCAGGCGAGAATCAGGTGCTCGCAATTGTCCAGTACGATCAGCATGCGCCGGCCCCGGACGGCCTTCATCGTCGCCTCGCCGACCGGACGCCCCGCTTCCTCCTTGACAGCGAGAACCGTAGCTGTCGCCTGCGCAACAATTCGCGCGTCGGCAATGGCTGCCAATTCGACGAACCACACACCGTCCGGATAGTCGTCAATGACCTCCGCGGCGAGCTGCAGCGAAAGCCGCGTCTTGCCGATGCCGCCCACGCCCAACAACGTCAAAAGCCGGGTCTTTCCAAGCAGTTCCTCCACTTCGATGAGTTCGCACTCGCGGCCGACGAACGACGTCAGCTGCTGTGGCAAGTTGTTGGGCGTCGATTCCAGCGAGCGCAATGCCGAAAAGTCCTGACGAAGCTGCGGATGCACGACCTGAAAGACGTGTTCCGGGCTCGTCAAATCGCGCAGGCGCACGGCGCCCAGGTCGCGAAGCGAAACGCCTGGCGGCAGGCAATCGCGGACCAGCTCGACGACCGCTTGCGACAGCAGCACCTGCTCGCCATGCGCGGCGGCCATGATGCGGGCAGCCCGATTTACCGCAGATCCGAAGTAATCTTCCTCGCGGTGCTCGACGACCCCTGCATGCAGACCGCATCGCACGCGCAGCGCGACTCCGTGCTTCGACGACATGTCGGCCATGGCCAATTGCAGGTTGATCGTCGCATTGAGTGCATGTACCGGGTTGGCGAACACAGCATGCATCCCGTCGCCGGTCATCTTGACCAGCGTGCCGTGGTGACGATTGACCGCTGCGCGCGCCAACGCGTCATGGTCGGCGAGCGCCTGCGACATCCCCTCAGGGTCTCGCTCCCACAAATGAGTGCTCGACTCGATGTCGGTGAACAAGATCGTGACGACTTCGATGCGGTTGCGGGTGTTCAATGCGAACCTGGGCAAATTCGGGCAGTGGCGCCGCGCCTATCGTCTCGCAGGTCACGCCGCAGGTCAAAGCAAGCCGC
>Ga0163153_10003937_pt1 | contig 19256 bp, 16 predicted proteins | sample OliLakLV19MP6IB1_FD_148629 | JGI IMG/M metagenome (GOLD analysis project Ga0163153, IMG submission 148629) | Freshwater microbial mat bacterial communities from Lake Vanda, McMurdo Dry Valleys, Antarctica - Oligotrophic Lake LV.19.MP6.IB-1 | ecosystem: Environmental > Aquatic > Freshwater >... | reverse complement strand
TCAGCCGGTCACTGTTGCGACACTCGCAGGGGTGATGGTGATTGGGCTCCTGTTTGTCGGGGCGTTTCGTGCCTTGCAGTTCTACGCCCTTGAGGTGCTGGAGCGCCGAGTTTTTGCCCGTGTGGCTCTCGGCATGGCCCAGCAATTGCCTCATCTTCGACTTCTAGGGTTCCAGCCCCGCTATGCCAATCACTTCATGGATGCGGTCTTTGTGCAACGGGCGCTCTCTGTGCTCCTCGTCGACCTGATCAATGTCATCGTGGGCGGCGCGGTGGGTATGACCATCTTGGCATTCTATCATCCGTACTTCTTGCTCTATAACGCACTCATCCTGGCAGGGTTTACCATTGTCTTGTTTTTCATATCGCATGGAGGACTCAAGGCCACCCTCGACATGTCGCATGCGAAGTACGAAACCCTGCACTGGTTCCAGGAGGTCTCTCGTAATTTGCTGCACTTCAAAGCCACGGACAGCCAAGCGCTACTGATGCGAAGGACCGACGAGTTAGTCCACGCCTACATCGAAACCAGACGCACTCGATTCGGTATTATGATTCGCCAGTACCTGGGATCGGTCGGCTGGCAAGCCGTCGCTCACAGCGGACTCCTTGCCACTGCAGGGTGGTTGCTATCGATGGGCCAGTTGACGCTTGGACAACTGGTGGCCGCGGAAGTCGTCGTCGGCGGCCTCCTCCTGAGTTTCGACGCTGTTGTTAAACGCATGGGACACATTTATAACTTCTTAGCAGGTTTGAACGAGCTTGATTTTCTGTTCTCGCTTCCGAAGGACCAAACCTCCGCCACTCTGTCCGTCCCAATGCCGGATCCGACCATTCACGGCATTCGGTTGACCTGTAAAGACCTCGCAGCCCACCACGATGGAAGGCCGCCGATCTTTGAGCATTTCAATCTTGACGTTGCCCCAGGAGAAAAGATCGGCGTCTACGCCGGTACGACGGACGCCAAAACGGCACTCGCACGAATCTTGGCAGGCCTGGAAGCACCGACCGGCGGCATCATCCGCTACAACGACGTGGACCTTCGTCTCCTCAACCTTCAGGCAATCAATCGTTGTCGAGGGTTTATGATCGACTCCCAGCTCACACTCTTTGAGGGCACATTCGAGGATAATATCGTCCTGGGGCGATCCTCTATCCCTTACAGCGACATCCAGTGGGCGTTACGCTTCACCGAATTGGAAGAAGACGTCGACGCGCTCCCGCAGGGACTCAAGACCCACATCCAATCCTCCGGGAACATGCTTGCCCCGACGGACATCATGCGAATTTTACTCGCACGGGCGATCCTGGCCCGTCCGAAAATTCTGATCTTTGACGGCATTCTCCACGACATGTCACCGGCCATGCGTGAAACCATCTTGCAGCGGCTCTGCTCAAAAGACGAGCCTTGGTCGGTAATCTTTGTATCGAACGATCCGAATCTCACGCCGCACATCGATCGGCGAATGATTCTCGATTGAGTAGAAGCGCAAGGTAGGGATTGCAACATTTGTTCGAGTATTTCACCCGAGTGCCTTGCAATTATTCATCAGCCTGCTGACCGCCGTCCGAGGCTGGCTGACGGGTGAGGAGGAAATGCGTCTGTCCCCTATGGCAGCTCCCTGGCTATGGGAGCTCATCCGGCAGACTTTTTCAGCATCCTGCTAGAGGACGCGGTAGTACAGCAGGGAACTTGCTCCGGTGTTCTGGTCGCGCTGGAGGATCGCGGTCGCATTTCTAGTCACTTCGTTTACGCGGACCGACATGCGGGCCAAGAAGAGATCGCTCTTGACGTCGTACAGATTCTGGGCGCGGAGCTCCTTCCCGATATCTGCAAAACTACTCACGCGATCCAAGTCTTGAATGGTCTTGAAGGGGCGCGAGATGGCAATGTCCGCAGCCACGCCTTGCGTAATACTTGGATCGAGCGCCTGAAGGACAAAGGGGTCTGCGGTGTTCAGATTCAGCTTGCTTTGTCCTTCTTGAGGGTAGACGGTGACCAGCTTTGAGAGCTTTGCCAGGATGTCCGGAGTCATCCCTTTAATCAGGCGCAATTCTAAGAGTGTCTGCAGAGGAGCATTGGCTGCCCGGTAAGGGGGGCGTAGCGTTTCATAGTAGAGGCTTTCTGCTCCGGTAGGTTCCGGCGTCTCGTCCTGATCTACCCAATCAACGATGGCGTCTACCAGATCCGGCTTAATCTGCAACAGCTCGAAGAGCCGCTTGACTCTCTGGACCCTAGCTTTCTTGGCAATGGGGTCACCGCCTGCTGCCAGGTCGTTCAGGTTCAACTTACCCCGTTCATCTTCGATCTGGGCGGTCAGCAGGCCGTCACCGATGACGTAATCTTTGATGGGAAGGGCCCACAAATCGGTGGGGGCATCGAAGAACTGGCCCGCTTTCCTGTCCTTGGCAAGGTCTTGTTGTAAGGTGCCACGGGCTGCCTGCACCGCGGCACGCGCGAGCACAGTGGCCTTGAAGTTGTCGCGAAAGGCCGCGGCGTCGCGGTATTCTCGCCTCGCCTCGGCGTCGAACTCAAGAATCAGCGCAACCAGGAGGGCGAGAACCAGGAGGGTGAGAAGAAGAGCGATACCACGTTCATCAGACCTTCGCATAGGTCACGATTCTCAGCGTCGCGTCAAGATTGACGGGATTATCGTATTTCGGTTTGATTTGCAGATGATGGACCTGAACGTCATAGGGCGCCTGTTCGATGGCCGCTAGCAGCGCGAGGAGCTGAGGAAGCGACACGCTGTCGACCCGAAGGTCGACCGCGGTTTCTTGATAGCCCTGGACCACAACGGGGGCCTGCGGCTGTAGGCCGACGATGCGATCGCGAATCTGTGCCGTCGTCGTCGCTTCTTCCATGAACGCCAGCAGCGAAAACTGGGCCGGGGGGCTCGGCATGCGTTGCTCAACTTTGGTGATACGCGCCTGCTTGACTACGTACTCCTGCGCGACAAGTGCTAGTTCTTGGCTGTCTTTCGCTTTCCGTTTCGCGTGCCGATCGAGCTTGTCGATCGAGGCCATGAGCGGATCGACGATCAGGAGAAAGACGAGCGCGGCCACAACCATGGCTCCGCCGGCCGCCACGATGATGCGCTCGCGCTGCGAGAACTGCTGCCACCGGTCTTTCAGCATCTGCATCATGGCCGTTGCACCGTATAGGTGAGGCGAAATACGACTTGGTTTGGCACCGCTCCGACACGGGTATCGCTGATGGATACATCATGGAGAGTCTCGTTCGCCATGAAGGACTGCTTAATCTTCTCAACCGCATCGAACGTTGTGGTTTCTCCCTCCAAATGAATGCTCGTTCCGTCGATCGTCAGTTCCCGTATCTTCAACGGGACGCCCTGGGGCACATGTTTCACGAGTTCTGCCAGGCCGGCCAGAACGTTATAGCGCGTACCGTCGACGATCGAGAGACCTTTTTCCAGCTGCGACACTCGATAACGCGCCTGGTCCAATTCATCACCCGGGTTCACGCCGGGACCAAATGTGTGCTCATATTGCGTCTGGAGTCCGCGCTTGAGGTCTTTGACCGTAGAATCTTTGAGGGCGACGCGTATGGCGAGATCTCCTAACACGAGAAGAGCCAGGATCAGTCCTCCCCATAGAGCCAGCCGTCGATCCCGTTTGGACACTTCTGCTGTGTCCGATGCGGCATCGCTGCTGGCTTTGAAGTCCAGCGCGAGATTCGATCCTGCCAGCCTGGATTTCCAGCGGGGGCGGACAATGTTTGGATGGATCGACAATCCAAACGCGATGGAAAACGCGCGTGGGCAACTCGATCCAAATCCTTGCCGTGGGCCGACCGGGAGTAAGCCGAGTTGTTGCGCCATATGTCCGCTGAGTTCTTTCAATTTAGAGCCGCCGCCCGATACCCAACAATGAGTGAGCCGTTGATGGATGGTGCCTTCGTAAGCGTGGAGGGAGACGCGCAGCTCTTTAAGGACTGGCTCCAGCCAGGCATCGATTTCCTGCACGGCCATGGCTCGCTTTCGCCGTTCCGCTTCGGCGAAGCTACAGGCATAGCGCACGGCGAGCGCATGGGTGAGATGATTCCCCCCCCACAGCACAGTTCGTAACAACACGGGACGGCCTTCGTGCACGAGACATAAGGTCGTTTTCGAGGCGCCGACGTCGATAATCGCCATGTCACCGGGGACCTGGGCCCCTTCTTCTTTCAAAAACTGGCTGACGGAAAACAAGGCCATGCCGTCAACCGTGATGATAGAGGGATTCAGATCGGCGGAGGCCATAAACCGCAAATGTTCAGCAATTTTTGCTTTGGGCGCTGCAGTGACGAGGACGTCGGACCCTTTGGCTTTTGCCTGTCCTTCCAGGGATTCTCGCGCCGGCAATAACAGACTACCGACGGTGACGTCCTCCAAGGGCATGGGAATCAGGTTTTCCATTTCAAACGGGACAATCTGCGCCAGCTTGGACGCATCTCGAAAGGGAAAGGAGAGGGTTCTGACAAACACATCTTGGCAAGGGAGTGCGGTCACAATTTCCCCGCTCCCATACAAACCATGCTGCCAGAGAAAGTTTCTGAGCATGGCGGTGCGATACGCCGGTTCCGTGTGTTCCTGACGCCCATACGGAATGGGCTGGTGGAAGTATTCTACCGATTCACGTCCTGTCAGGCGGCGGCGGAACCGCACGGCCTTCAAAGCCGTTTGTCCGATATCGAGCCCAACACATTCAGCAATCATCGACAACGGTGTTCGCTCCTCATTTCCATCATGCGCGGCCGGGATGTTTCGGGAATCGGTGAAACACGTGAGGCACAGAAGACCTTTGAGACTACGTGAAGCGATCGCCTACGTCTGTCTCGCTTGTCCCATCTTTCTTGCACACCGCACTGTCTGTTAGAGCGCGACCCGCGCATGTATAATCGGTCCTATAAGTTTGAACGTCAAGGGGGCTCCTGGTTGGAACGGCGGCAACGAGAGGCTTGCCGCTTTTTGGGCAAATCCGGCTCCTGGAATCACGGTGACTGTGAGATCGAGAAGACTTTGTTGCAGAGGTTGTCGCAACGTGACATGTCCCTGGGCCGAAAAGGATCCGTCCACGCCGTCTCCCTTCAAATCCGTGACGTCGCATACGCCATTGCGACAGGCGAGCACAGCGTGGATCTGGTTGAATGTGAGCGAGGAATTTGCAGAGGCGTTGGCCGCGATCCGTTCGACGACGAGATCCTTGATTTCAGCTTTCACGGTTCCTTCCCCATTGAGGGCAGCTTGTGTGCCTTGTGTGCTATCCCACCGATGCATGAAGTCTCCCTGGATTGTCCCTCGGCTCACGTAGGGTTTCAGCACTGTTGCAAGATCCATCTGCTGGAGGTGGCCGTTGATGGCCAGAGGACCCTGTAAAGACCATGAGGCTGCGGTCAGCGATCCCGAGGCTCGTCCTGCTTCTGACTGCGCGACTCCCGGCAGCTGGATGGCGTACTCTACCACTACTTGGCCTAAAATTGCCTGAAAGACCCCAATTGCCGCTCGTGCAGCTCCAAAGGAAATCGTTCCGATTGTCGGTCCAGTGAGGATCAGATCACGCCACTCGATGGCTGCGGGTAGGCCCACCGACCAATCTGCCGCACGAACCTCCAACCCACTCGTCCGATTGAATTCGGTCAACAGGCGGTGCTGGAGTGGGCCAAAAGGAAAGGTCAGGAGCAGGAATAGGATGAAGCAGGCCAGCGATGCCAGTCCCCACCCCAAGGGGCCTTTACGTGTCAGTGTCGCAAGCCAGGCAAAAGGCCATGTCATTATGAAGCCCCCACTGACACCCATTGGCGAACCGTCACGGGTTCCTCTTTCCCTTGGAGCAGCGTCAGCTCGATCAAGATCGCTTTAGGCGCGCCAGGCTTTCCACGACTATCCCACTCATCCAGCCAGAGCTGGCTCTTCCCGTCGTAATAACGCACATTGAACCCTTTCACCTTGGTGGCGAGCTCGATCTTTTCAATGGATTCATCTGTCAGGCTATAGAGATTCCTTCGGGAAAATCGAAGGAGGCGATCGCCTTCTCTGGTGTAGACGATACGAACCAGCTCGGTATCTTTGGCCGAGTCCGCCCCTCGAAACTGGCCCATGGTGAGGAAGGCGACCGAATCTGCCGGTTGACCGTCCCGTTGGTCGTTGATCCCCATCCAAGGACCGGTTGCACGACTCTCGCTGACTGCCAACTCATCAATCATGAGGCTTAACGTACGGCGAACGATTTGCTCGTCGGTTGATTTCGCTCGTGCGGCTTCGATCGCGCTCATTGTGACATAGAGGGAGCCAAACACTACTGTAGCCATCATGGCGATCAGAGAGACCGCCAGCAGGACCTCGACCAGGGTAAATCCCTCTTCAGAACCCTGTGGCGCTCGTCGAAAAGACATAGGTGCTGACCTCGACCCTTTCCTCTATTTCCCCTCTCGGCCAGAGGACCTGAATTTTGATTTCCCGCACGACTGGTAATGGTGTGGGCGAGACAATCCGTTTCCACCGATAATTCGTCGGGCGATTCGTCATCTCGGGGGTGGCTTGAGACCCCAGGGGGGTCGGCAGAAACTCTCCGCCTGTTTCGCCAAGGGGCAAGAGTGCGCCCAACTCCGTCTCGACCAACTTTTCCTGCGCGAGGATCGTGGCCGTGGTCAGATCCCGGGCTCTCGCGTGAAGGTCGAGATCCCAATTGCGAAGTCCCAATAAGATCGGCAGCGCCAGCGCGAGAATACCGAGCGCGATCAGTACCTCCAATAATGTGAACCCCTGGTCACTTCTCATAGACGCACACTCTGTGGGAATGCAGTCAACGTGGGCGCGAATCCTTCACGACTTCGGTCATTTTGAGTAATGGTTTCACTCGATCGAGAATGATGAGCTGTGTGGAAGGCGGAGGCTCGATTCGCTCATCGCTCATGCGGATGGCTCCTGTTACCGGCTCAATGGCGATGGCCAGAAGGTTGTTGTGCGTATCCACCAAATGCATCGTCATCGGATCGATTCTTCCTGAGGGGTAGAAGGCCAGATCGACCCGCCCGGAGCTTTTTGTCGCCTGACCGATCACCATATCCGAGATACGAACGGCGGCTGGGAGGTGTAACGGCGTGGCCCAGGTGGGGTGGTCGATCGGCACCTTTTCCTGATTCCCATCCAGGATCATCAGCCAGTAGACCCCCCGGTCTATATCGACGTACAGTCGGAGTGGCTTCTGGATCACCATAGCCAGGTCTTGGATGGATCGTACCGTTCGGACCATCTGCCGCCCGACAGAACCCAGATTTTCTTCCAGCGAAATTCGAGGCAGCACGATGCCGAGTAAGCTGACGAGTAGGAATAAGACGATGATAATTTCCAGAATGGTGAATCCACGCGAGGAGCGACAGGTGTGAGGCGGCCGGGTCTCCGTTGAAGGGGGATACGATGCGAGAGCAATGCTGGCAGCCTTTTTCAGCACCCTGCTATTCCTTGTCCAGGTTCCAATTGGTGATGTCGGCATTGATGCCTTCGCCGCCCGTTTCACCATCGGTCCCGAGGGAGATAATATCGTACTCACCTCTCAGACTGGAGGTCTGACCGGGATTCTGAATGGGAGTCTGACTGGGGCTGAAATACTTGTAGGGGTTTGCCCAGGGATCTTCCGGGAGTTTTTGAATATATCCACCGAGTTTCCACTTCTTTGGGACGACTCCGACCGAAGGTTTTTCGACTAGGGCTTTTAGCCCTTGTTCAGTTGTGGGATAGATACCGTTGTCGAGTTTGTAGAGTTGCAAGGCGCCTTCGATATTTCGAATTTGAACTTTCGCCGCTGTGCGTTTGGCGTCATCGGTTCGCCCCATGATGCGAGGCACGACCAAGGCTGCGAGGATCGCGAGAATGGCGACCACGACCATGATCTCGATGAACGTAAAGCCACGTTCACGACGGAGAATATCGAGTGATGAGTGATGAGTGATAGGTGATGGGTGGGAACTCGCGTATATATCTGTCTTTCCCCACATCGTCCACACACTCTCGACCTGCTTTCTTCCGTTCATCGAATACCTCCCTTTCCTTTCAACCCCATCACTCATCACCGCTCACTGATCACTATCTCTAGCGCACCATTTGTCCCATCTCAAAGATGGGGAGCAAGATTGCCACCACGATACAGAATACCAAGATACCCATAACCAGGATCATGATGGGTTCGAGGAGCGAGGTAAACCGTGTAATAACCCGGTCTACTTCTCCATCATAAATATGGCCGATGCGACGCAGCATCTCTTCCATTTCACCGCTACGTTCACCGACCGCAATCATGTGGGTGACCAGCGCGGGAAATTCTCCGCTGCGCTTCAATGGCTCGGCAATCGTTTCCCCTTCCCGTATATTCTGTCTCGCTCCCTCGACGGCATACTCGAGGACGCGATTGTTCATCACACGCTTCGCGACATCCATGGCATCCAACAATTGCACACCGCTTGCCAGCATGGTGGCCAAGGTGCTGGTCAGTCGGGAGATAGCGACCATACGGGCAACCTCGCCCATCAGTGGCATCTTCAAGAGCCATCGGTCGGCCGTGAGTCGCCCCGCGTCCGTTTTTATCGCCCGGCGCGTCGCCCACACCATCACTCCCACCCCACCAAGTATCACCGCCCAATAGTCGGCGAGAAAATGGCTGATGCTCATCAATACGACGGTCGGCCAGGGGAGGGCCTGTTTCAAGCTCGTAAAGACGGCGGTGATTTTCGGTACCACAAAGGTCATGAGGAAAAACAGCACCGTGACACCGACGATCAGCATCAGGGCCGGATAGAGAACGGCATTCGTCACTTTATGCTTGAGCGCTAGCTGTTTTTCCAGAAACTCTGCAAGGCGGAATAGGATCTGATCCAATGCTCCGCTTGCCTCACCGGCGCGCACCATGTGCACATAAATTTGAGAAAACTCTCGTGGATAGCGCTCAAGCACGGCGCTATAGGATGCCCCTCCACGGATCTCTTCGCGGATATCGGCCATGAGGCTTTTGACGGGCTTCTTCTCGGTTTGATCGACCATGACCCCGAGGGCCTCGACCAGCGGCAGTCCTGCGACCAGCAAGGTCGCCAACTGCCTGGTCATCATCGCCACATCGGTTGTGCTGAGGGCAGGGGCGCGTCCAATTCCAGCAGTAGATCGGACAGACGTGCTTGTGGATGGGCCGGTCGTGGCCAAGCCTTGCTCTACCATATCGGTGGGAAACACACCGACCTTGCGCAATTTTACGCGTGCAACTTTCGGACTCTCGGCATCGATAATGCCGGTCGCCGCTCCACCGTCGTTTCGATAGCCTTTATAGTGATAGACGGGCATCCTGCTAGATCTCGATTTCCTGTTGGGTCACCCGCATCAATTCTTCCGTCGTGGTGACACCATTAAACACCTTGTCCGCCCCTTCATCTTTCAAGGTCACCATCCCTTTCGCCGTCGCGGCTTGGCGAATTAATCCCGCGTCTGCCTTGTTGCCGATGAGACGGCGGATCTCATCGTCCAGCACAAGGAGTTCAAAAATACCTGTTCGGCCTCGATAACCGGTTTGGGAACAGGCTGGACATCCGGCGCCACGATAGAAGGTGGGCCGTACCCTCGGTGGAACGATACCGAGGCGAATCAGTTCTTCATCATCTGGGTGATAAGGCTGCTTGCAGTCCGAACAGACCTGTCGTAACAAGCGTTGGGCTAAGACGGCGACGACTGAGGAGGCGACGAGAAACGGTTCGATGCCCATGTCGATCAGTCTGGTGGCGGCGCTTGCGGCATCGTTGGTATGGAGCGTGGAGAAGACTAAGTGCCCTGTGAGCGAGGCATGAATTGCGATTTCGGCAGTTTCACGGTCCCGGATTTCGCCGATCATGATGACATCGGGATCTTGCCTGAGAATAGACCGAAGCCCTGCGGCGAACGTCAGGTTGATCTTGGGATTCACCTGCATCTGGCCCACGCCGAGCAGCTGATATTCCACCGGGTCTTCGACGGTAATAATATTCTTATCCGGGGCATTAATCTGCGTCAACGCCGCATAGAGTGTCGTCGTCTTCCCGCTCCCTGTCGGTCCGGTCACGAGAATGATGCCGTGCGACAACTGGATCAATTGTTGGATGATCCCCAACCTGTTCTCCGTAAATCCCATCTCCGACAGATTCAGCAGACGGTTCTCTTTCTCCAATAACCGTAGAACGACCCGTTCCCCATGTGAGGTTGGTAGCACTGAGACACGCAGATCCACATCCTTCCCCGCCGTCCTGATCCGAAATCGCCCATCTTGAGGCAATCGCTTCTCTGCGATGTTCAGACCCGACATGATCTTCAACCGCGCGATAATACTCGCCTGCAGATGTTTGGGTGGTGTGAGGACCGGATAGAGCACTCCGTCGATGCGATACCGCACGACCAGACCACGTTCGAACGATTCGAAATGAATATCGCTCGCACGCTGTCTGACCGCCTGGAAAAGCACGGAGTTGACTAACCGAATAATGGGCGCTTCATCGGTGGCATCGAGGAGATCCTGTGGCTCATCCAACTCATGAGCAATCTGCTCCAAGCTCTCACTGGCGGCGATATCTTCCATCACTTGCTCCGCGCCTGCAGGGCTTGCCGCTTCGTCATAGACCCGATTCAAGCAGGCCAGAAGCGAGAGACTACTGGTCAGCACCGGTGTGATTGGGAGGCCGAGCAAGAGGCGGAGGTCGTCCAACGCGGCCGTCTCCATGGGATCAGTTGTCGCTACAAGCACAGATCCATTCTCTGTCTTGAGAGGGAGCACGTGATAGCGGCGGGCAAAGTGAATCGGAACTTTCCTGACCCATTCATGGTCCACCTGGCTCACATCCAGATGCGAGAGCCAGGGAAGATCAAATTGAATGGCAAGCGCCTGGAGGAGTTGCTCTTCGGTGATCGCCCGGGTCCGGACCAAGATTTCTCCGATGCGTCCACCTTTGGTCGCCTGGAGGTTCATCGCCTCAAGCAGTTTGGCTTCGGACAAGCCGAATTTGTCTTCGAGTATCCCGCCTAATAGCGGACGACCATTCTGTTCGTCATGTGCCACTGAACACCATTTAGATGGTTCACTTCTGAGAAAGCCGGTCGGTTCGGAGTAATACCCTAACCGGCTGAAGTTGAAAGAATACTCCTCCAATCCATAGATGACAAGGATGGAGCGATTCCACCGATGGGCCATCCATACGGCTTTCCATCCAATCTAGGGTGGGAGTCTCACACTCAGATAGAGGGCGCGGTGTCGTCCAAACGACTCAGGTCGTGCCAATCGCTAGAAGATCTTAATGGTTTTCATTTCCAGAATAGACGTTCTTGCGTGAACTGATCCGGTTGGTTGAAGGGTCACAGTAAGGTCTCTTGTGAGAGCATGACCTTCCCTCAAAAAAAAGAGGTATGAATTCCTTGTTTAGCTGGTATATGGTGCCGGTAAATCTTTGAGGTAATGGTGTCGATACTGTTACCCGCGATCAATGAGCACACCATCTCTGCTCTCAGGCGGTACTCGTGCCTTTCTCCTTCTGAGTGTGCTTGCCACAGGCACGAGCCTGACCGTCACTGCTTGCGAGACTAAGGATCCTCAACCAACAAGCAGGACGGAATCACCCACAGTCACCAAGATGAAACGGGGATTCGTTTCGGGTGAAGCCTTGGTAAAGTTCAAGCCGTCCGTGTCTCAGGAACGTATGGATGCCATTCTGAAAGAATGTGGAACAGAACGGATTGCCCTGATGAAAGATCTGGGCGTTCACCATGTTCGAATTGTGAACAAAGAAACGGTTGAGAGAGTGGTGACGCGATTATCTGCATTCCAGGAGGTTGAATATGCCGAGCCAAACCTGCTTTCACACACCGAGCAGTAGATTCACCATGCGATCACTCTGGATACGCGTAGGCGCATTCGCGTTGGCCTGTTCGGTCGGTTCATTGTGGCTTTGGAATGACGTCGGCACCGCCGATACTACACAAGCGAATAGAGGGTTCAATCGAGTGACTGGGAGCTCGGTGGAACCGGCGCAATACGTACCGGGAGAAGTGATCGTCAAGTTTCTAGACAGCGCCTCTAAAGCCACGATCGCGGCGGCAGGGGGGCAGATGATCAAGTCCACGGCCGGTGGTGAGGAAAGACTCCAACGTGTGAGATTGGAGAAGGGCGAGAGCGTGGAACATGCACTGGAGAAATATCGCCACAGTTCCGCCGTCGAATATGCCGAGCCGAACTATATTCATCAGCTAGCCGCCATTCCAAACGACACGCAGTTCCGAACGTCGTTGTGGGGCCTTCACAATACGGGCCAGACCGTTAATGGGACTGTCGGCACGGTGGATGTTGATATCGATGCGCCAGAGGCCTGGGATATCACCACCGGCAGCTCCAACGTGATCATCGCGGTCATCGACACCGGCATTGCCTATGATCATCCTGATCTGGCTGCCAACATGTGGAGGAATCCGGGGGAAATCCCCAATGACGGCATCGATAATGATAACAATGGGTTTGTGGATGATGTCTTCGGCTACGACTTTCGCTCCGGCGACAGCGAGCCGATGGATCCGATTGACTTGACGGCCGACACCACCGGGGGCAATCGCGGCCACGGCACCCACGTTGCGGGCACGATTGGCGCAGTCGGCAACAACAATTCCGGCGTCACCGGAGTCATGCACACAGTAAAACTCATGGCACTGAAAGCGGGCGGCGTGGATGGCGGTTTGCCGAGCAGTGCTATCGCTGAGGCCATCAGGTATGCGGTTCGTAATGGTGCTCGTGTGATCAATGCCAGTTTTACCCGTCGAGGTGACTGCAGTCAGTTGGAATATAATGCACTCAGTGATGCGAATGCGGCTGGTGTGATGGTGCTCGCCGCAGCGGGTAATCTCGATAAGCTCGGTCCGGACAACGATGCCAACCCTATTTTCCCCGCCAGTTATAGTACAACCAAGTGTGGGTCGGCATTGCCGAATGTAATTGCTGTGGCAGCGATTGATCAAAAAGGCGCCATAGCTGCTTTCTCGAATTTCGGCGCCACCTCGGTGCAGATTGCGGCTCCGGGAGTCGACATCAACAGCACCGAGCCCACCAGCAATACGAGAGATCTGTTTCTCCATAACTTTGACTCGAATCCTATGGGATTGGGCTATACGTTTATCGGCACCAACAACTCGTGGGGATTCACCAATACCCTATCCTCCAGCCCCTCCACGAGCATGACCGATAGCCCCGCTGGAAATTATCTCAACGACACATTCTCCTCGGCGACCGGCCCAGTTTTCAGCACGGCGGGACAGCGTGGTTGTCGGCTCGAAAGTCTGCTACGCCTGGCAACACAAGAGACAACAGAAAAAATTGGTGGTGATGGAATTCAGACCGACGTCTCCGATGACGGCGGTGTTAATAAGTGGTCCAATGAGAGTGGCTGGACCGGTACGACAGATGGAAGGTTCGACCGTTTTACCATGGCAGAGCTGCCGGATCGGAAGCCCAATGTCCAGTATCGTTTTGAATTTGTTTCTAACTCCAGCATTGTCGATGACGGAGTGTATCTAGACGATGTGCGAGCCTATTGTGTGTCCGGCACGCCGAGTGCCACGAACGACTATCAGTTCTTATCCGGCACTTCGATGGCGACGCCTCATGTCACGGGGGTCGTCGGCCTTCTCCTATCCATCAACCCGAACTTGACGGTGGCGCAGATCAGAAATGCAATTCTGAACACCGGCGAGGCCTCTCCGCTTCTGAAGGATAAAGTGTCGAGTGGCCGCCGGCTGAATGCGTTCAATGCGCTGAACTCCATCGCTCCGACGTTTACTGTGATGGTTGCCAAGAACGGCACAGGGACTGGAACGGTCGCGTCCACTCCAGCCGGGATCAATTGCGGGGGTGACTGTAACGAACGCTTCTCTGGTGGTACCACCGTAACCTTGACAGCGACGCCAGGCGCTGGGTCTCTGTTCACCGGATGGAGCGGCGGTGGGTGTAGCGGAACCGGTGGCTGCGTCGTGTCAACGACTGCCACTGTCACGGCAACTTTTAATCTCCTGGCGCCTGCTCCGTTCACGGTCGCCGTCAATAAAAATGGCACGGGAGCGGGCACTGTTACCTCTGTCCCAGCTGGGATTACTTGTGGCGCAGACTGTACCGGGACCTATCCTGGCGGGACGCGTGTGACATTGACTGCGGCAGCTGATGCCGGCTCTGTCTTTACCGGTTGGAACGGCGGTGGTTGTGCAGGCGCCGGCGCCTGTGTGGTATCGGCGAGTGTTACTGTGACGGCGACCTTTACCGTGATACCGCCCCAACAAATCACTGTAACGGTTAATAAGAACGGGACCGGGGCAGGCTCGGTCACATCGAATCCCACGGGGATCGATTGCGGTGGGGACTGTATCGGGACGTACTCTGGCGGGACGACCGTGAGATTGACGCCCAGACCGACTGCGGGGTCAATCTTTGCCGGCTGGAGCGGTGGTTGTACAGGAACCGGTATCTGTCAAGTGGCCAGCACGGTGACCGTGACAGCGACGTTTAACGTCCTGCCGCCTCCGGGAACTTTTACGGTGACGATTCTTAAAGGAGGGACTGGCACCGGGAAAGTGGTCTCAGCGCCGACGGGCGTCGAGTGCGGCGCGATCTGCAGTGCGAATTTTTTCAATAATACCACCGTGACGCTGACAGCGACAGCGGATGGGGGGGCGACCTTTACCGGCTGGAGCGGCTCTGGCTGCACAGGCACAGGCAGCTGTGTCGTGAGTACCGCAGCCTCGGCGACGGCGACCTTCGACGCCCTTGCCGGCGCTAGCAATGCCAGCACCCCTTCAGCTGGAGGTGGTGGGTGCACGCTTGCTCAGGCCGGCTCGAACGATGCCCTGATGCCGATTATACTGCTTATGACCATTGGGACACTGGTCTGGAGAAGTCGGCGTCGATTGTAGTCACGTGACAGATACTCAACCACGTCACTCATCTGCTGAGGTTTCCTGGGGCGTCCCCGGGAACCTCGGTGAGATGTGAGCACCACGACCTCCCATATCCTGTCGGTCCTGTGCGAGCGGTTTGGCCTCAAGGCGGCACCAGCTTTTTATCGGTCTCCAGTTTTTCTTTCCGCGCTGGCCATGGGTGCAGCCGTTTGGCTCGTGTTGCCGCTCCTGGCGGTCGTCCAACCCTTGCCGTGGCCGCACATATTCTCACTATCGTTCCTTGTGGTAGTGCTGTGGCAGCCGACTGTTGAAGAGCTCTTGTTTCGAGGATGTTTGCAAGGATGGTTATTCACTCATGGATGGGGGCGGCAATCGTTCGTCGGAATCAGCATCGCTAATCTTCTGACGTCGGCAGTATTTTCTGGCGCGCACCTTGCGACGCATTCGCTTCCGTGGGCCTTGTTGACGTTGTTTCCCTCGCTGCTGTTTGGGGTTCTGCGTGATCGTTCTGGTTCTGTCCTTCCTCCACTCGCACTACATATCATCTACAATGCGGGGTATTTTCTGCTGACAGGAGGGTCGTCCCTCGTCTGAGCCTGGGAGCCGGTCCGACATTGACCATTCTACTGCGGCGAACGATCTGCGACCATCTGCGTCGTACTCGGCCCGAAAAAATCCTCAACGTATTCCAGCGAATACGCCTCCGGTTTTTCCAGGCCTGCGGCCTCGCATCTGACCGCATCTCTTTCGCCTCGTCACGAAGGCACTGTCGGACAGGCTCCCTAGAGCGTATCTCGATGAAGAAATCCGAGGACATGGCTGAGATGGTCGGGGAGAGGGTATTGGGAAGGGAGTAATACCCTTAGCGAATTTCGAAGTTCATGGTTGTGCGCTGATTGTTGCGCAAGACGTCGAGCTTCACGGCGCGTTCGTTGCGAAGCTGTTGGAAGAGTGTGAGGATCGTGCCAGGGTCACGAATGTCCACGCCATTGACCTGCTGGAGGACATCCCCGTATTTCAAACCGATTTTCTCATAAAAACTGGACGGTGCGATGTAGTCTAGGCGGAACCCGTTCATCGCTCCATTCACGAGGTTTGGCACGGCTCTCGCCTGGGACAATAGTTTGGGCAGATCATCCATAGCTTGCTCAACGACTCTTCGATCGAGGACCGTACGCGTTGGACTCGCAAGTCCTGGAGGAACAGCTATTGCTGTGGGCACTAGAGCAGACGGAGGCTTCTCGATCTGCGAGACTGCGAGTTCAAGGAGCTCTTGTTGGTCGCCCTGTCGAACAACCATCCCGTCCCGACGGATTTCACTGATCTCACCGATATCGGGGATGTGGTCGTGCAACCGAAAAAATAGTTGGCGTTTGCTCGACAGTTCTTCAACAATCGCCGAGACCCCTTCATAGTCGCCCATCACCACCCCCAGCAGCTTGAGCTTTGACGCTAGATTTAACGGTGCGCGGGGAGGCGCCGACGCACTGGCTCCAGTTGCGCTCACACTCACAGGATCAGGCGGAAGGGGAAAGAGTCCACTCTTTTGAATAGATACAATCATTGCCGAAGCAGAAGTCTTCGCTTCATCTTCTCGGTCCGTCCCTGGTAATGGGCGCGCCGATCCGCTCGGAACAGACAAGGCCTCCGCAATCACGGCGTTGATGATGTGGGCCACCAAAAAGGTGCCGCACAGGATATAGGCGAATATGATGCTCCGACGTATCGTCATAAGTCTTGGAGACCGACCACAGATCACGCGTTACATGGACCAGGGCATTCTAATGCGCGGAGAAGGTTCTGTGCAAGAATAAGCCGTGATCCATGGTTCGATCGGAAGTGTGCAGCTTGTAGACAACATTGTGTAATCAAGACATAATCCGTCCATGTTATCCCGGCACAACCTAGGAGTATGCTTGTGAAAAAAGCGTTGATCAGTGGTATTACAGGGCAGGATGGATCGTATCTGGCCGAATTTCTTCTGGGGAAGGGCTATGAGGTCTATGGGATTATTCGACGATCGAGTTCGTTCAATACGGGACGGATCGACCCCATTTACGAAGACCCGCATGTTCCGCATCGACGGCTCCATTTAGTATATGGAGACCTCAACGACGCGAGTTCGCTGAACCGCATTATCCGAACAATCCAGCCCGATGAAATTTACAACCTGGGAGCGCAAAGTCACGTGCGTGTGAGTTTTGACATTCCCGAGTACACCGGCGAGATTACCGGACTCGGAACGATCCGCCTCCTGGAAGCCATTCGTGAGTCAGGGCTGAAGCCGAAGTTTTATCAAGCCTCGTCCAGCGAAATGTTTGGCAAGGTGCAGGACGTCCCTCAGCGCGAAACCACTCCATTCTATCCCCGCAGTCCGTATGGAGCAGCCAAGGTTTATTCCTACTGGGTGACGGTGAATTATCGGGAGGCCTACGGCCTCTTCGCCTGTAACGGCATTTTGTTCAACCATGAATCGCCGCGGCGCGGCGAGACGTTTGTGACGCGCAAGATCACGAAAGCCGCGGCCCGCATCAAGTTGGGTGTGCAACAGGATCTGTTCCTGGGAAATCTCGATGCGAAGCGTGATTGGGGTTTCGCCGGCGACTACATCGAAGCCATGTGGATGATGTTGCAGGTGAAGACCCCCGACGATTTCGTCATTGCCACCGGCGAAACGCATACCGTCAAGGAAATGCTCGAGTTGACGTTCGACCGTCTGCAACTGGATTGGAAGAAACATGTCAAGATCGATCAGAAGTACTATCGTCCGACCGAGGTGGATCTTCTGATCGGCGATGCAAGCAAAGCGAAGAAAGAACTTGGCTGGGAACCGAAGGTGCGGTTCCACGAGTTGATCGCGATGATGGTGGATGCTGACCTGGTTGCAGAAAAAGAAAAATTGGATGGGACTCGGAAGAAAACCTAAGGCGGACAAACTGGAGGCACTCAGGTAACTATGACATCATTTTGGAACGAGAAACGCGTTGTCGTTACGGGCGGAGCAGGCTTTTTGGGATCGTTCGTTGTGGAACAGCTGCGGACAAATGGCTGCCGAGACATTATCGTACCTCGCAGCACAGACTACGATCTTGTACACATGGACGCCGTGAAGCAGCTGTATAGCGATAGTGCGCCGGATATGGTCATTCATCTGGCCGCACGGGTTGGAGGGATTGGCGCGAACCAAGCCAACCCGGGAAAGTTCTTCTACGACAACCTGATGATGGGTGCTCAACTTATAGAAGTCGGGCGCGAACGGGGGCTGAAGAAATTTGTGGCGTTGGGCACCATCTGCGCCTACCCCAAGTTTGCCTCCATTCCTTTTAAAGAGGACGACATCTGGAACGGATATCCCGAAGAGACCAACGCACCGTACGGTCTCGCCAAAAAGATGATGCTGGTGCAGTCGCAGGCCTATCGCGAGCAGTATGGGTTCAATTCAATCGTGTTATTCCCGGTGAATCTCTATGGCCCTCGCGATAACTTTGATCTGGCAACGTCTCACGTCATTCCAGCGTTAATACGCAAATGTGTGGTAGCCAAAGAAGCCGGCCACGCCACGCTCACATTGTGGGGAGATGGATCTCCAACCCGGGAGTTTTTGTATGTTGAAGATGCCGCGGAAGGGATCCTTCGCGCAGCTGAGCACTACGAAGGAAGTCTACCAGTCAATCTGGGGACAGGGGAAGAAGTTACGATTCGCAACCTCGCCACCATGATTGCTGCGGAAGCCGGTTTTACAGGGCAGATCGAATGGGACACCACCAAGCCCAACGGGCAGCCTCGACGGTGCCTGGATGTCAGCCGGGCCAAAGAACTCTTTGGTTTTCAAGCGAAACACACACTCCGGGAAGGACTCAAGAAGACGATGCAGTGGTTTTCTGCCAATCGCCGAAATCTTCGAGAAGTCACATTCTAGCCACGCCATTCTCCTTTTCGTTCGTGATGTTGGTCGGCCAAGCGGGATGCGCCTAGTCCAAGCGAGGCCGAAGCGGTGGAAGAAGGTTGAGGTCGAGGGAATGAGTTGCGTGAGGTGGGAGGGGTGAGGTTTGAGACCGATCAGAATTCAGGAGCCTCTCCCGTCGTGGCTCCATCCTCACACCTTCCCTCCTCCAACCTTCCTCGATATGGGTGCCTCTTCAATTGACACCCATATCGATACAGGTTATCGTATGTGTGTAAATAGCCTGAGAACGGGGGACAACACCATGAAGACCACGATTGAAATCGATCAGCAACTCTTGCGCCAAGCGCAGAAGACGCTTGGTACAGACACGATAAAAGGCACGGTGGAGGCAAGTCTCCGCACGGTCATTCAGCACAGCAA